>Ga0187894_10001160_pt1 | contig 34687 bp, 30 predicted proteins | sample GBC1701081metaG_FD_136650 | JGI IMG/M metagenome (GOLD analysis project Ga0187894, IMG submission 136650) | White microbial mat communities from a lava cave in the Kipuka Kanohina Cave System on the Island of Hawaii, USA - GBC170108-1 metaG ...
GATCGACGGCGCAATCGTCGAGGCGGAGGCGGTCGTGCTCGCGATGGGCCCGTGGACGGGTCATGTCGCCGGGCCGCTGCTGCCCCGCATCGGGGGACTCAAGGGCTACAGCGTGACGCTCGATTGTGCCGGCGTGCCGCCTCACGCGCTGTTCGTGGAGTACCGCACGGGCGATGGCCGGCACCTCGAGCCTGAGATCTTCCCGCGCCCCGACGGCCAGGTGTACGTCTGTGGCATGGCCGATCCGGCGCCCCTCCCGGCTTCCCCCGAGGAGGTGACGGTGAGCGCGGTCGCCTGCGCTGTGCTGGCGCGCGCGGCGAGCCGCGTTTCGACCGCTCTGGCCGCGGCGCCCATCATCCGGCGGCAAGCGTGCTATCGCCCCGTCACGGACGATGGGCTGCCGCTGATCGGTCGCATTCCCGGCGTGGCCGGCGGCTATGTGGCCACCGGTCATGGGCCATGGGGGATCCTGAACGCGCCCGCCACCGGCCAGGCGATGGCCGAGCTGATCGTGGACGGCGCCGCGTCCTTGCTCGACCTCTCTCCGTTCGATCCCGCCCGACTACGCGCGGCGCGCGTCAGATGAGGCCGGTCGCCCGGCGCGCCGGGCGCTGACGCTATGCGGGTCGAGACTGGCCGCGCTTCACGAAGGTCCCCGCCTCGAACTCGCGGAACGCCGTGCGCAGTTCCTCCTGCGTGTTCATGACGACCGGCCCGTACCACGCGACCGGCTCGCCGAGCGGCTTGCCGGCGACGAGCAGGAAGCGCACGGGCTGCTTGTCCGTGACGACCGTCACGCTGTCACCCTGCGCATAGAGGACGAGCGTTCCCGCGCTGCTGGCCAATGTGGCGGGCCCGCGCTCGAGCGCGTCGCGGCCACCCTCGAAGTGGCCCGTGCCCTCGACGACGAAGGCGAACACGGTGTGTCCGCGCTTCACCGGGTGACTCCACGTTGCCCCGGCCGGCAGCGACACGTCGAGGAACTCAGGATCGGTCACGATCTCGCGCACGGGTCCCTCGACGTCTCCGAGCGTGCCGGCGACGACGCGCACCGAGGCGCCCTCGGGCGTCTTCACGACTGGAATCTCGGCCTGCTTGAGCTCCTGATAGCGGGGGTCCATCATCTTCGAGCGCGCCGGCAGGTTCGACCAGAGCTGAAAACCCCACATCTCGCCCAGGCGATTGCCCTTCGGCATCTCCTGGTGGATGATGCCGCTCCCCGCCGTCATCCATTGCACGTCGCCTGCGGAGATGAGGCCACGATTACCCAGGCTGTCGCCGTGCTCCACGTCGCCGTCGAGCACGTAGGTGATGGTCTCGATGCCTCGATGGGGATGCCACGGGAACCCCTTGCGATAGTCCTCGGGGTTCGCGGAGTGGAACGTATCGAGGAGCAGGAACGGATCGAGCCGCGGCACCTCGGAGAACCCGAAGGCGCGCTCGAGACGCACGCCGGCTCCCTCGAGGGTCGGCTTGGCGCGCCAGGTCGTCTCGACGGGTCGAACGATCGCAGTGGTGTTCATGTTCGCCTCCAGTGCTCTTTCGACGGCTGGCAGCGCCCTGCCGATTCATGAGGCTCACGGGCATCCGCGTTGCGGGCATTATTCCACTCGTGTAGGCTCTCCGTCACCCGCTGTCCCCACCCGCTTCGCGAACCGGAGGTGCCATGAACGTGTCGATCGTCCGTGCCGGAATCCCTGCGCTGCTGGCCGTGCTCCTCGTCCTACCCGGTCATGCCGTGGCCGCGCCCCAGGGCACGCTGACCTGGGGCGTGCACGTCACGCTGGCCGCGCGGTGGCTCGATCCGAGCGACACCGAGGCGTTCATCACGCCGTTCATGGTGCTCTACGCCATCCACGACGCGCTGGTGAAGCCAATGCCCGGCGGCGACAACACGCCCAGCCTGGCCGAGTCGTGGACCGTGTCAAAGGACGGGCTCACCTACGAGTTCGTGCTGCGCAAGGGGGTGAAGTTCCACAACGGGGATCCGGTGACGGCGGAGGACGTGAAGTTCTCGTTCGACCGCTACAAGGGCGCGGGCGCGAAGCTCCTCAAGGACAAGGTGAAGGACGTGCAGATCGTCGATCCCGGCCGCGTGCGCTTTCACCTGAAGGAGCCGTGGCCCGACTTCATGACGTTCTACGGGACCTCCGCCACCGGCGCCGCGTGGATCGTACCGAAGAAGTACGTGGAGAAAGTGGGCGACGATGGGTTCAAGAAGGCGCCGATCGGCGCTGGTCCCTACAAGTTCGTGAGCTTCAATCCCGGCGTGGACCTGGTCATGGAGGCGTTCGACGGCTACTGGCGCAAGACGCCCAACGTCAAGCGCATGGTCTTCAAGAGCATGGCCGATGAGACGACGCGCGCGGCCGCGCTCAAGGCGGGCGACGCGGACATCGTGTACCTCCTGAGCGGGCCGGTGGCCGCGGACATCAAGCGGACGTCAGGCCTGAGGCTCGCGGCGGCCAAGCCGCCCGGCGTGGTCTTCCTCGACCTGCCGGAGCAGTGGGACCCGAAGTCACCGTGGCACGACCGGCGCGTGCGCCTGGCCGCGAGCTACGCGCTCGACCGCAACGCGCTCAACCAGGCCGAAACGCTCGGGCTCTCGCAGCCGACGGGCGGTCTGGTCCCGCGCGTCCTCGACTTTGCGAAGGTCTTCGAGCCGCCCGCGTACGACCCCGCTCAGGCCAAGAAGCTGCTCGCTGAGGCCGGCTTCCCGAACGGCTTCGACGCCGGCGATCTCACTCCGTTTCCGCCGTACTTCGGCCTCGCCGAGGCGATCGGCAACTACCTGCAGGCGGTCGGGATCAAGACGCGCATGCGCACGATGGAACGCGCCACCTTCCTCACGGCGTGGCGGGAGAAGAAGATCAAGGGCGTCATCATGGGTCTGGGCGCTCCGGCCGGCAACGCGGCCACGCGCATCGAGGTCTATGTCACCAAGAGCGGCATCTACTCGAACGGCGTGGTGCTCGAGATAGAGGACCTGTATCAGCGGCAGGCCCGCGAGCTGGACCGGAAGAAGCGCGAGGCGCTGCTGCATCAGATCCAGCACATCATGCACGACCGCGTGCTGCACGTGCCGGTCTACGAGCTGGCGTTCCTGTGGGGCGTGGGGCCGCGCGTGGAGGAGGCGGGCGTCGATCACATCAAGGGCTTCTCGTACTCGGCGCCGTACGAGGACCTGAAGGTGAAGTAAATAAGTGGGAGGGGGCCTCGGCGGCCCCTCCCGAGCCCTCCCCCACCGAAGGGGCGGCGTAATTTTCCGACGGCTCTTTCCATCCGACCGCCCCGGTTGCGCCGGCGGCGCCGGCGCTCGAACGCGGCGTCTTGGACGGTTGACGCGACCTTCAGCTAGCCCTGGCGGCTGACAACGCTCCGGCCCGCCCTGTAGTCGGCAGCCTAGCGTTTGGCCGGGCGTGTTCTCGGTCTCGGTGTTCCCTGTCGGTCGGCGCTCTTGGAGGTTGATCGGCGCCTTGTTGCTGAGGTCGCAGTCACGGCGCCTGGCGGATCGGCGGCGACGGCGTCCCCGAGCTGGCGGGGGCTCGCCCCCGCGGCCTCTGCGATCGCGGCCAGCGTTCGTCCTGACACCACGGAGAGCGGTCTCGTCGTCGCCACGTCCTCGTGCCTCACGTACTCGTCCTGGTGCTTGATCAGCAGCCACTGCCGGGTGCCGCGCGTGCGGACGAGGACCCAGGAGCCGGAGAGCTTCTCGCCCAGCAGCACGAACTTGAGATCGCCCTTCTTGAGCTGACGATCGGCCTCGGCCTCGTCGCCGAGCCCGGTCGGCGCGATCGGCGCCCAGACACCCTTGTCCCAGATCATCACGGTGCCGCCGCCGTACTCGCCCTCGGGGATCACGCCCTCGAACTGGTTGTAGTCCATCGGGTGGGGCTCGGTCTCCATCGCCAGCCGCTTCACGGCGGGATCGGGCGATGGCCCCTTCGGCACCGCCCACGAGAGCATCACCCCGCGGTGCTCCAGGCGGAAGTCGTAGTGCAGCTGGCGCGCACGGTGCTTCTGCACGACGAACTCGAGCGGGTGACCGGCCGGACGTTGCACCGGCGTGCCGGCCGGCTCGGGCGTCACGCCGAAATGGCGCTTGCGGTTGTATTCAGCGAGGCGGCCGTACTGCGAGAGATCGGGCAAGCCAGTGCCAGTGCCCGCTGAATCGGCCGCGTTCGGAGGACGATCGGGCGCGCGCCGTCGATCGGGTCCGCGGGCGTCATCGGAGATACGCGGACGATCGGACGCGCGACGGCGCTCGGACGGGCGCGCGGATTGCGTCTTCATGACCACGTTCTCGGTACCGATGGCGTCTTCATGCCTACGTTCTCAGCATACCGCGGTCATCTGTGGTGCGCGTCGCTCGCCTCCGCGAGAGCTGGCGGCCGCGGCGATCTTCACGTCGTGGCGCAGCGCGCGCTCCCAGGTGCCGGACCCGTATGAGGCCGTGGTATGGTACGCGCCGCTGCTCATCTTCCTCGGAGGTCAACGATGACTCGGCGTCCCGCTGGCTTGCTCGTGCTGCTCACATGTCTCTTCATCCTCACGATCGCCGCCACGCCGCTTCAGGGTACCGCTCAGGAGCGGCCGCGCTCGGGCGGCGAGCTGGTGTTCATCGTGGCGGCCGAGCCGCCGAGCTTCGACGGCCATCGGGAGGAGACGTTCGCGATGCTCCACCCGACCGCCCCGCAGTACAACACCCTGCTGCGGACCGATCCCACGGACCGCACCGGGACGAAATTCATCGGCGATCTGGCGGAGTCCTGGACCGTCTCGCCCGACAAGCGCACGTACACCTTCAAGGTGCGCCGCGGGGTGAAGTTCCACGACGGCAGCGCAATGACGACCAAGGACGTGAAGGCGTCCTACGATCACATCATCTTCCCGCCGACCGGGGTCGTCTCGAGCCGCAAGGACCAGTACAAGGTGGTCGAGTCGGTAGAGGCGCCGACCAGCGACACCGTGGTGTTCCGGCTGAAGTGGCCGGAGGCGTCGTTCATCGCGAGCGTCGCCTCGCCATGGAACTGGATCTACAAGGCCGACATCCTCGCCAAGGACCCGCACTGGTACGAGAAGAACGTGATGGGCACGGGTCCGTTCAAGTTCGTGGAGTACGTGCGCGGCTCGCACTGGGTCGCCAAGAAGAATCCGGACTACTGGGACAAGGGCAAGCCCTACCTCGACGGCTACCGCGCCGTGTTCATCCCGAGCGCCTCCGCGCAGGTGGCGGCGATCCGCGGCGAGCGCGCGATGATTCAGTTCAGGAGCTTCACGCCTGCGGATCGCGACGCGCTGGTGGCCGCGCTCGGCACCAAGATCACGGTGCAGGAGAGCCCCTGGAACTGCTCGATCCAGGTCGCGATGAACCAGGAGAAGAAGCCGTTCGAGGACCGACGCGTGCGGCGGGCGCTGTCACTCGCGCTCGACCGCTGGGAGGGCTCGAAGGCGCTGTCGCGCATCGCGCTCGTCAAGGAGGTCGCCGGGATCCAGGTGCCGGGCACGCCGTGGGCGACGCCGCCCGAGGACCTCGCCAAGCTCGCGGGATACGGGCGCGACATCAACGCGTCCCGCGCAGAAGCCCGTCGGTTGCTGAAGGAGGCCGGTCAGGAGAACCTGTCGTTCACGCTGACGAACCGGGGCGTCCCTCAGCCGTACGAGCCGGTGGGCGTGTGGCTGATCGACCAGTGGCGGCAGATCGGCGTCAACGTGAAGCAGGTCGTGCTCGAATCGGCGGCGTGGCTCGCGGCGCAGAAGGCCGGCGACTTCGAGGTGTCCACCAACGCGCCGTGCGGCTCGATCGTCGAGCCCGACCTCGATCTCCACTGGTTCCTCACCACGTCGCCGGTGAACTTCAGCCGGCACAAGGACACGGTGATGGACGATCTCTACACGCGGCAATCGCGCGCGACCGACCCGGAGGAGCGGCGGCGCCTCCTGCGACAATTCGAGAAGCGCCTCTACGAGGACGAGGCGCACTTCATCATGACGTTCCAGTGGCACCGCATCGTTCCGCACTCGAGCAAGGTGCGCGGCTGGACGATCTCGCCGAGCCACTTCCTGAACCAGCAGCTCGACACGGTCTGGCTGGCCGAATAGCGCGAGGCGGCTCGGCGAGCTCGCGTGCCCGCCTCAGCGGCCGCCGGACCGTCCGGCAGACGCCTCGCAGGCCGCGAGCCTCGCGGCGAGGAAACTCTGCTCGCGCGCGTTGTCCGTGAGGTCGAGCGCCCGCCGATACTCGGTCGCCGCCTCTGTCCACCGCCCGAGGCGACGGAGGAAGTCGGCGCGCGCGGCGGGCAGGAGGTGGTATCGCGAGAGCGCTCCAGCGTCGATCCGGTCGAGCGCATCGAGTCCGGCCTCGGGCCCCTCCGCCAGCCCGATCGCGACCGCGCGATTCAGCGCGACGACCGGTGAGGGCGCGACCTCGGCCAAGGCCCGGTAGAGCGTCACGATACGGGGCCAGTCCGTCGCCTCCCACGATGGCGCCTCGGCGTGACACAGGGCGATCGCAGCCTGGAGCTGATACGGGCCCGCCTGCGCGAGCGGGCCGGCGCGATCGAGCGATGCCTGACCGCGCGCAATCCGCTGCTGGTCCCATCGCGATCGATCCTGATCCGCGAGCAGGACGAGATTGCCGTCCGAATCGGTGCGCGTCGCCGCGCGTGAGGCCTGGAGCTCCATCAGGGCCACGAGGCCCTGGGCTTCCGGCTCGCGCGGCATCAGCTCGGCCAGCATGCGGCCGAGGCGCAGCGCCTCTTCGCACAGGTCGTGTCGCACGAGCGCGTCACCGCCGTGCGCGGCATACCCCTCGTTGAAGATCAGGTACACGACGGCGAGCACCGCCGGCAGGCGCGCGGCCAGCTCGGGCCCTTCCGGGACCTCGTAGGGCAGAGCGCGATCGCGAATCGTGCGCTTCGCGCGCACGAGCCGCTGGGCGATGGTCGGCTCCGGCACCAGGAATGCGTGCGCGATCTCCGTGGTCGTGAGGCCGCCGACGAGGCGGAGGGTGAGGGCCACGCGGCTGTCCGGCGGCAGCCCCGGATGGCAGCAGGTGAAGATGAGCCGGAGCCGGTCGTCGGGGATGACCTCGGGATCCACAGGCGTGTCGTCAGCCGCGGCGAGCGTCGCCTCGTGGGCGAGTGCCTGGGCGCGGGTCTGAGCCCGACGCGCGCGGCGCAGGCGGTCCAGGGCGCGCCGGCGCGCCGCGGTCAGGAGCCAGGCGCCGGGTCGATCCGGGATTCCGTCCGAGGGCCAACGACCGAGCGCCTGCTCGAACGCCTCCTGGACCACCTCCTCCGCCGTGTCGATGTCGCGCACGATCCGCACCACGGAGGAGACGACGCGCGCGTACTCGCGCCGAAACGCCTCGGCCACGCGCGCGCGCGTGTCGTCGAATGAAGGCTGGGGCGCCCTCGATCCCACGGGCCGATGGTACTCGATCGGTGATCGCACCATCGCGCCCGATCGCGGCGTCGAACGTCAGCGAGCCAGTGGGGCGATCACCGGGCAGGTGCCGAGCGTCGCGTACGAGACCGTGCGAGCACCCGATGCGGCTGCGCGCGTCGCGAGCCCGGGCGAACTCCTCCACTGGCGGCCCTCGACCTCGAGATCGCCGCGTCGACAGGCTCGGATGGGCGCCGGAGTCCTGAGCCGAGTCAGGTCGACGGCGCCTACATCGCCCAGATGGGCCGGACGTCGATGTATCCGCCCTCGGAGAGCGGAATCTTCTTCGCCCACTCGACGGCTTCCTGACGGCTGTCGCACTCGATCAGGTAGAAGCCGCCCAGCGCCTCCTTCGTCTCGGTGAAGGGGCCGTCGGTGACCTGATGGTGACCGGCCTTGACGCGGAGACGGCTCGCCTCCGTGTCCGGCCGCAGGCGCTCGCCCCCGACCATCTTGCCGGCCTTGCGGAGGTCCTCGCCGAAGCGCATGTGGCCCTCCAGGATGGTCTGCATCTGGGCCGCCGGCGGCGGCGGGGTGTTCTTGTCGTCCTGGCAGATCAGCAGCAGGTAGCGCATTGAGAGCCTCCTCGGTGTGATGTGAGCCCTTCACCCGGTACGACGACGGAGGCCCGTCGGAATCGACAGTGCCCGCTACTTGAGCGAGGGCATCACGTGCTTGGTGATGATCTCCAGGCTGCGCAGCTCCTGGGTTGTCGGCAGGAGCCCCCCGGGGTTCAGCTCCGCGGCGACCCCGTTCACACCCAGCACCTCCCGCAACTCGCCGAGCCGATCGACCAGCGCGGGGGCCGATCCGAAGGCCACCTTCCTCGTGAGGATCTCGTCGTACGAGAGGCTCGACAGCCGCTCCGCCTGGTGCTGGCGCACCTCGTTCGACCCGGTTCCGACGAGCCCGAGCGGCGACAGCGTCAGCTCGGCCTGGCGCTGGAAGTAGAACGTGATCGTCTCGCGCGGCTCGTCGCGCGCGGCGTCCTCCGTCGGCGCGGCGTACATCGGGATACGTAGGCAGGCATCGCCGTTGCCCGGGTGCCCGGCGTCTCGCCACGCCTGGCGATACGCCTCGAGACACCCGGCCAGCTCCGGGATGTCCATCCCTCGCAGGCCCACGAAGATCGGCAGACCCATCCGGCCGACGCGGGGGAACGTCTCCTCGGTCGTCGCCGCCATTCGAACCGGCGGGTGGGGCTGCTGGTAGGGGCGAGGCGAGACGGCGACGTTCTGGAAATTATAGAACTGCCCCTCGTGGCTGAAGGGCTTGCCCTTCCAGGCCTCGAGGATGATCTCGAGCGCCTCGAAGAAGCGGGCCTGGCTCTCGGCGTATGGAATGCCGAGCGCCTCGTACGCGCGGGGGCTGCCGCTTCTCCCGATACCGAAGTCGAAGCGCCCCTGGCTCAGGTGGTCGAGGGAGGCGACCTCGCCCGCGAGGCGGATCGGGTGGCTCAGGGGAAGGAGCTGGACGGCTGTCCCGACGCGCAGGCGCTTCGTGCGCGCCGCGATCCAGGTGGCCACCATGAGCGGCGCCGAGAGCACCGAGCGTGCGGGGTTGACGAGCATCTCGGCGAGCCACACCACGTCGAGATGCCAGGCCTCACCAGCGTCGGCGATCTCGAGCATGTCCCGGAACGCTTGCTCCTGGTTGGCTCCGCGCCGCGTCTGTTCCAGGAACACGCCAAAATCCATGGATGGCCTCCTTCGGCTGTCGGGTCGTCTGTACGCGAAGCCGCCTCCGCGGACGAGCCGGGAGGCGACGCAGAGGATGCTACCGCTAGCGGCGAGCCCGCACAATACGCGCCGCTTCCGCGGCCGGTCGGGGGCGATGCCTACGGGGCGCTCGATCGTGTCCCGGGGACCATAGCGGGAAGACCAGCAGCTGCTTGATCGCGGGCCCCGACCACGCGAAAACTCCCGGTGTCCAAGCTCCGGCGCGGAGCCTGTGAAGTTACCGCGTTCGAGCGCCGGCTTCGCCGGTGCAACCCGTTCCATTGGGGGAGGCTTGGGAGGGGGCCATCGAGGCCCCCTCCCACCTACTCGGGCGGGCGCCGCAGATGCCAGTCCGTGGCCTGCTCGTACGCCCAGCCGATCCGAAGCGCCGTGGCCTCGTCGCCCGGGTGGCAGACGATCTGGAGCGAGAGCGGCAAGCCGCCGGCCGTGAACCCGTCGGGCACGGCGAGCGCGCAGAGGCCCAGGTAGTTCACCGGGCGCGTGAAGTGCGCGGCGGTGCCGGACTGGTCGGCCTGGTGGATCGGGATCGGCGGCGTCTGTGCCGTCGGCGTGAGGAGCGCGTCGACGTCGGCGAGCGCGGCGATGAAGGCGCGCCGCGCGTCGTCCCGCTGGGCGAGCGCCAGCAAGTAGTCGCGCGCCGAGACCCCGCGGCCGAGCTGGATGCGAGGTCGCACGTGCGGGTCCACGGGCAAGCTCGCGTCGTCGACGAGATGGCCGACGAAGCGGTAGCCCTCGGCGCCAATGATGCGGCCGGTGGCGGCGGCGTAGTCGCTGAAGCGATGCGGCAGCTCGGGCCGGACGATGCGCGCGCCGAGCTTCGCGAGCGTTTCGATCGCGGCGTCGTAGGCGGCGAGCACGTCGTCGGCCACGCCCGCTCGCTCCGCGTCGGGCATGACGCCGAGGCTGAGCCCGCCGACGCCGCGGCGGAGCGCAGGCAGAGGATCGGCGGGCGTCCAGGCGAGGGTCTGCGGGTCGCGCGGGTCTGGCCCGTTGAGGGCGCGGAAGATCAGCGCGGCGTCCTCCACCGAGCGCGCGAGCGGGCCCGGGGTGTCGAGCGTGGACGACAGCGGCAGGACGCCGTAGGTGCTGATGCGTCCGGCCGTGACCTTGAGGCCGACGATGCCGCACCAGGCCGCGGGCAAGCGGACGGAACCGCCGGTGTCGGTGCCGATCGCCACTGGCGCGAGCCCCGCGGCGACCGCCACACCGGACCCGCTCGACGAGCCGCCCGGCGTCCGGTGAACCGCGGGGTCCCACGGGTTCCTCGGCGTGCCGAGATGGGTGTTCGTCCCCCAGCTGCCCATCGCGAACTCGACGGTGTGCGTCTTGCCGAGAACGATCATGCCCGCGGCGATCAGCCGCTCGGCGAGCGTGGCAGTGACCGGCGACACGCGGTCGGCCCAGACCTTCGACCCGCCGGTGGTCACGCGTCCTTCGAGATCGACGAGGTCCTTCAGCGCGATCGGCACGCCGTGCAACGGTCCCGCGCGATGGCCGGCGCGGATGGCGCGGTCGGCGCCCTCGGCGGCCAGACGCGCGTCGGATTCGTACACGGTGATGTAGGCGTGCAGCGCCGGGTCGCGGCGACGGATGCGCTCGAGCAGCGCATCGACGGCGGCGACGGGCGACAGCGTGCGCGCGGCGAACGCACGTGACAGCTCGGCCACGGTGGCCCACACGGGATCGATGCTGGTCATGTGTCGGCTCCTCGGCGGTTGATCGCGCCAGCGTGATTGGCCGTCCGTGCCGCGGCGGCGAGCGTCGCACGATGACCGCGCAGCCGATGGCGTGCGCGCCGGGCGGTTGACAGCAGCGACGCGCAGCGGATAGCGTCGCTGCCATGAGTCTGCTCGGACGCGCGATCCTCGCCTTCTCGCACGACGTCACGCCCGGCAGCGAACCCGACTGGACGGAGTGGCATGACCGTGAGCATATTCCCGAACGCCTCTCCGTGCCCGGGTTCCTGCGGCTCCGACGCTACGTCGCGCTCGGCAGCGGGCCCCGCTTCTTCTACTTCTACGAGACCGAGAGCCTCGCCGTGCTCCAGAGCCCTCCGTACCTCGAGCGGCTCGGCAATCCCACGCCGTGGACGAAGCGCTGCATGACGTACGTGGTGAACAACAGGCGCACCGCGTGCGAGATCACGGCGACGCTGGGCGATGGGCTTGGCGGGGTGCTCGTCGCGCTGGACCTCGGTCCTGCCCCGGGCCGCGCGGAAGGGCTCCGTCGCTGGCTGGTGGAGACGGCGCTGCCCGCGGCGCTGGCAACGCCGGGGGTCGTGAGCGTCCACCTTGCCGAGCCCGACAGCGCCGCCACCACGGTCAGGACGGACGAGAAGAAGCTGCTCCAGACTCCCGACGCGATGGCGCGCTGGGTCGTGATGGTCGAGGGCGTGGACAGTGACGCGGTGGGGAGCGCAGGGTCGGGCGCGCTTGGCGATGGTGCGCTTCGCGGCGCCGGCGCCACGGGCGAGATCCAGCGAGGGAGCTATCGGCTCAGCTTCGTGATGACGCGCGCCGCTTGACCCGTCTCGCGCGCGGTGTCGCGCCCGGCGCGCGCGCGGACCGCGGCTTTGCGCGGCGAGCGGACGCGCCAGCCGCTGCCGCCGGCGCAGTGCCATCACCCGAGGTGCCTGGCCCGGCGGCCAGCGCGGCCTCGATGTCCCGAGCCCGATGGGCCGCCGAATGCCCGTCGAGGTCGGCTGGCCATCGCGGGCCGCGATCGCGGGACCGGAACCACTCCTCCGGAGTCCTGGCCAGCGTCTCGAGCACTTCTGCGTGCACGGTGCGATGCCATGCGAGCACGTCGTTCGGCCGCCGGCCGCGCCAGCGCTCGTAGACGAGCCGATTGATCTGGTTGACGTCGAGGCCGCGCATCTCCGGCGGGCGGCGCTCACCGCGAATCACGCGCGCCGTGTGCTCCTTCCAGTACACGATGTGCGCGAGCGCGTCCTTCACCGTCCAGGGGTCGCGCGTGGGCGGGCGCGGAACGGGGCGTGCCCAGTCGCGCGGTGAGAGCCGCGCGACGAAGCCGTCGAGCGCTCGGAACTCCCGCCGCGTTCGATCGAGCACCGTTCGTCGCGTGTGCCGCATGGTCGACATCGTAGCGCAACCGGGAGATCCTGGCGCGCCGGAGGGCAGGAGCGGTTGCGGCGCCCTACTGCGGCGCGCTGCCGTGGTGCACCGCGGCCTCGCCCGCGGGCGCCCGTGGCGGCTTCAGGCCGTCACCGTCCGGCGCCGCGCTTCCTGGGCGCCCGCGGCGGCCGCCCGCGTCGTGCCAGCCGCGCGGCGGCTCGATGGCGGTCGGGCCGCGGTCCGGCACGCGGACGCCCGGCTTGTTGACGATCTGCACCGTGCTCGCCTGCGGGCCCTCGTCGCCCTCCTCCTCGTCGAAGCGCACCTCGGTGCCGACGACGAGCCGCTCGAAGTCGCCGTGCAGGACGCTGTTCCGATGGAAATACAGCTCGATGCCATCGAGCGTCTTGAGAAAGCCATAGCCCTGCTCCGGGAACAGTCGCACGACGAGCGCGCGGGGCTCGTGGAGCGCCTTGCCATTGCCGCGGCGGCGCTCGCTGCTCGATTGCAGCTGTCGGCGCGCCGCGCGGAACGCGCCCAGCACGATGGTTCGGAGGTCGGCGTGCATCTCGCTGTTGCGCGGATCGCGAGCTACGACGATGGGCTTCGACAACCCGGCGTTGATGAACAGCCGCACGCGGAAGGGGCTTCCGTCGCGCTGGAATCGCTGGGGTTGCTCCACCGCGACGCGGCACGTGACGATATGGGACCCGTATCGCTCGAGCTTGGCCGTTTCGCGCCGAACCAGGGTGTCGATGGCAGAAACGTGAGGCGTGTTGCGGAACGTGACCTCGACTGGTCCTTGCATGCGGCGCTGAAGGAGCATCATTCGTACCATGCACCCGTGTCCGTCCTGCGCGCATGGTGTCTTCTGAAGATTCGCGCGATGTCGCGGTCGGTGCGCGGCGGCCCGTAAGGCTTACGCGGTAAGACTTCCCGGTCGTGCCCCCAACCCTACGCGGTCGACTGCCGCGCACGACGTCAACGGGCGTCTCGAAGCGCGCGAACTCGCTCGCTGGGCTCTGATCACTGCCTGGCATGGGCCTTGCCGCACGCGATGCCATGAGCTACGGCAGCGCCTGGACCAAACCGATCGTGTGCCTGAACGACACGGAGGAAGCGGAACGCAGTCGCGCGCTCCTCGACGCGAACGACGTCGACTACGAGATCCGCGACACGCGGGCGTCCGCCGTCTCGCTCGAGTGGAACGGCATCGTCTACCAGGGAGTGTTCGGAGTGGCGGATTTCGTGATGTTCGTGGCGCGGCTGCCGATTCCGGGCATCCGGAAATCGGATCGCGCTGTCGACGGCTGTCCCGCGGGGTTCCCCATCGCCATCCCTGCGCTCTGGGCGAGCGACCGAAGTATCCAGCGTTGACGCAACCGGGAAGGAGGACTCGATGCTGACCATCGTGACCGACGTTCATCTGAAGGAAGGCGCGGAAGATCAGTGGGATTCCATCATGCGGGAACGCTTGTCCGCCGCGGCGACGCAACCCGGTTGGATCGGGGGCCAGATGCTCCAGCCGACCGACAGGCCGAGCGACCGGATCATCGTGGGCACCTGGCACTCGCGAGACGACTGGGAGAAATGGCATCACGACGCGCGATTCGAGGAGACACGCGAGGAGCTCGAGGGGTTGACGGTCGAACCCCCGATGCACTCCTGGAATGAGGTCGTCGTCGACGCGAGGGCAGAGGGCCAGCACGCCGCGAAGGGGCGCCGGTCCACGTCTCGGCGCAAGCGCGAATAGGCTGTCTCGGCTCGTCGCCCTGAGAGCGTGCGGTGTGGCGCGCGGCGGGCGTCGCGCGCCGATCCGACGGGAACGCGGCGCGCGGCGCGTGCTCGCGCCCCGACGAGACGGGTCAGGCGCGCGCTGCTGCGGAGGCCTCCGTGTCGTAGATCCCCCAGAACCGCACGATCCGGCCCTCGCGCACGGTGAACACGTGCACCCACTCGGTCTCGAACACCTTGCCCGCAGGCCGAGACGCCGTCCGCTCCCAGCCGAGCACCGTGACGTGGTCGCCGCCCGCGATGAACTCGCGCGGCTCGAACTTCTGGATGTCGTCGACCTCGACGACCGAGGCGAACCAGCCGGCGACCTCCGCCCGCGTGTGGCACGCGACCGTGTAGGCGAGCGCGTGTGCGCCGACGAAGCGCCAGTCGACCCGATCCGCGACGAGGGCCAGGACGCCGGGCACGTCACCCCGGCCGAACGCTTGATACACCTGCTGAATGACCGCCACCGGCGATTGACTCATGACCGCCTCCTGACGAGTGAAGTTGTGACGCTCGTCAAGTGATACGGACAGGCTCGACGGACGGATTGACCCTGGACCCGGTCCGCGGCGATCCGCGGAAGGAGCGGTCGAGCGCTTACGTCGCCGACGAGGGGGACACCTGGAGGCGCGCGTCTCTGGCCGGGGTTCGCTCGATCGGCTCGTCCCGGATCGCCAGCGTGAGGCCGGCGGCGATGAACGCGAGCCCGGCCGCGGAGACGAACGCCCACGTGTACGTGCCGGTGGCCTCGAAGATCCAGCCTCCCGCCGCGGCGCCGAGGGCGGCGCCGACCTGGTGGGCGAACAGGATCCACCCCGACAGCACGCCGACCGACGCTGCGCCGAAGATGCGAGCGGTGAGCGCCGTGGTCGCCGGCACCGTCGAGATCCAGTTGAGCCCGAAGATCACGGCGAACGCGTAGAAGGCCGAGGTGCTCTGGACGTACAGCAGGAAGACGAGCGCGGCGCCGCGCAGCGCGTAGGAGAAGACGAGGGGCGGCTTGCCGCCGAAGCGATCGCAGCACCAGCCCGAGAGCAGCGTGCCGGCGATGTTCATCGCGCCGAGGATGCCAAGCGCCCGGGCCGCCTGCATCTCGGTGAACCCGTGGTGTGCGGCGTGTGGCGCGAGATGGGTCTGGATCAACCCCACCGAGGTGTAGCCGCAGATGAAGAACGTCGCGCACAGGAGCCAGAACGACGGAACCTGCGCGGCCTCCGCGAGACCGATCCTCGCCGCGAGATCCGCGTGCGCGGGGCGGGCGTCCGCGCTGCCGTCGCGATACGGGCGAAGGCCCTTCGCTGCGGGCGAATCGCGCACCAGGAAGCCGAAGGGGATGGCGATGATCAGGAGCGCAGCGCCGAGCGCCAGGTAGGACGCGCGCCAGCCGACCTGGACGGTGATCCACACCGCCAGGGGAATCAAGATGAGTTGCCCGGCGGACGAGGCGGCGCCGAAGAGTCCGAAGACGAGCCCCCGCCTCGCCTCGAACCAGCGGGCGGCGAGCGCGGCGGCTGGCGGCATGCCGACGCCCGAGGCGCCGATGCCCAGTAGCACGCCAGCCGCGACGTACATCTGCCACAGCGAGCCGACCTTCGAGGCCAGCACGCAGCCGGCCGCCAGGACCGCGCACGCGACGATGATCACGCGCCGAGGGCCCCAGCGATCGGCGAGCCAGCCCGTGAACGGGCTCAGGGCGCCCGACAGCAGAATCGACAGGGCGGCGACACCGGAGAGCGACGCGCGATCCCAGCGGAACTCCGTCTCGATCGGGACGATGAAGACGCCGAACACGGCGCGCAGGCCGGAACCGACCAGCATGACGAGGGCGCTCGCGCCCAGCACGATCCACGCATAGTGCATTGTCGGGCTCTCCCGGGCGCCCACCGTAGCAGAGATCTCCCCCCACCAGCAATCGAACGCACGTTCGAATCGTGCGCTTCGCTCGACGGGACGCTGTCACACTCCCGGGTCAACGGTGTCCAAGGACACAACGGCGAGAGAGGGGGACGCAAAACCATGGACACGACCGACCTCTTGCGGTTCCTGTGCGACGCCCATCGGCGGGGCTACGCGGCCGGCGGCGAGGCGCGGACCACGCGAGAAGCCGACCACTCCACCACGATCGTGTACGAGTCCGGCGCCTGGCGCTTCCACGACAACTTCTTCGGCGGGGAGCCCTACGGAGGCCGCGAGGTGGCGTTCCTCGACGGCCGGCCGATCTGGATGGCGGTGTACTACGGGCGAATCGACGATCCGGCGAGCGACGTCGACGCCGTCTACGCGTTCCTGAGACGGGCGCTGCTCCGCGCACCCGACGACTTCCCCGTGCGGGGTCCCGACCAGTTCGCGGAGAACGGATTCAGCTATCGCAACGTTCGCCGCGGTGACATCGACCACTTCTCGGGTGAAGAGACGATCGCCCAACGGGATCGCCCGGTGTACGTCGCCACCTACAGTGGGGGGCTGGTGGACCGGCGAGCCGGCGACTGAGCTCGCGCGCGGGGGCTTCGGCGGCGTGACGCGCTGGATCGTCGAGACGTGACCCGCTGGCCCAGCTCGGCCAGGAGCGCGCGGGCGATGAGCTCGGCGCGCAGGCGCATCGCGCGCTCTGCCGTGGTCGCGCGCGCCGCGGCGGGCCAGCCGAAGTAGCCGTCGCCGGGCGCGATCTCCTCGAACCGGCGCGCGCCGCGCGCGAGGGCGGCGCGGAAATCGACCCACGCGGGCTGGAGGCGCCGGGCAATATGGCGGCGCACGAGGTCTGGCCGTCGCGCGAGGACCAGCGCCGTTTCCAGCTCGCCCGAGTGCCATTCGAGATCCGGCTTCGGGCTGCGCATCAACGCCGTGACGCCCGCGTTGACCATGGGCGATGGGACGCCGGCGTCCGGGCTGAACCCCGCGAAGAGCACGCGGATTCCCTTGAGCCGTCGCCTGGCCTCTGCCATCGCGGCGAGGTGCCCGGGGTCCGCCTGGTAGTTCGCCAGCACGAAGCGCTGAAAGCCGTGGCGCGCGAGATGGCGCACCACGTCCACGATGACGCGCACCAGCGTCGCCCGGGAGAGCGACACCGTGCCCGGCCAGCGTTCGGCGAGAGGGCTCGCACCGTAGGGCAGCGACGGCGCGAGGACGACGCGAAAGCCCGCGCGCTCGAGATGCGGCGCAAGGCGGCGTGCCAGCTCCTCCGCGCCGAGCCAGTCGACGAGCAGCGGCAGATGCGGGCCATGCTGCTCGACCGCGCCGAGCGGCAGGATCACGAGCGCCCGGTCGTCGCGCGCAAGGCGTCGAGCCTCGGGCCAGGTGCACTCGGCGAGGCGGATCACGGGCGGGCCTTCGCCTCGCCTAGCGAGGCGAGGCGCGAGGGACGATCAGGGCGTCGGCCACCACCGCGCCGTGCTCGTTCACGACGATCGGGTTGACGTCGAGCTCCGCGAGGTGCTCGCGTTCCGTCCACGCGAAGTCCGCGAGGGCGTCGAGGCAGCGGGCCAGCGCGGCGACGTCGGCCGGCGGCCGCCCGCGGTGGCCGGCGAGCAGGGATCCCACCCGCGTCTCGGCGATCATCGCCTCCGCGTCACCGTCGCGGAGCGGCAGCGGACGGAGCGCCACGTCGCCCAGTGCCTCGACGAGCACGCCGCCCGCGCCGAACGCGAGGACCAGGCCCCAGTCGGGATCCGTGCTCACCCCAGCAAAGACCTCGAGGCCCTCGGGGGCCATCTGCTGGACCAGGTAGCCGGCAATGGCGTCGCGATGGCCCGTCTCGGCGAGGCGGCCCGACAGCCGTGCCCATGCCTCCATCAGCTCGCGCTCGTCGCGGAGTCGCACCGCGATTAGCCCGAGCTCGGAGCGGTGCGGGATCGCGTCGGAGACGACCTTGAGCGCGACGGGGTAGCCGAGCGCGGCAGCCGCTTTGAGAGCGTCGCCCTGTCCGCGGACGAGCCGCTCGGCGACGACGGGCAACCCGATGTCCGCGAGCAGTCGCTTGGCGTCGTGCTCGTGGATGCTGGGGCGTGGCCCGGCGGCGAGCAGCGGTGTGAGCGCTCCAGGGCGCCCGGGGACGGAGCGAATCGGCGCCGGCGGCGCGCCCCACCGCGCGAGGCGGTCGATGGCGCCGAGGCCCTGACGCGTGCCGCCGACGATCGGGATGCCGCGCTCGCGCAGGAAGGCCAGCACGTCGCGGCGGAAGATGCCCGGGCGCGTCGTCATGTAGTAGAAGGGCTTCGGCGACCGGGCGGCGCCCTCGGCTACCAGCCGCGCATACGCGAGGAGACGCTCGGGCATGCCGTAGGGCTGATCGTCGAAGCTGTCGCTGCAGAACGTCACCACGTCGTAGCCGGAGTCTGCGCCGAGCAGCGCGATGGCGCGCGGGAAGTTGGTCGCGTAGTCGCCATTGCCCCAGGCGTCGAGCGGGTTGCCGTCGCCCGTCAGCGTGCCGAGCGCCTGCGCCATGGCACTCCGCGCGGCGTCGGACAGCGGCGGCAACGCCAGTCCCGCCGCCGTCGCCAGATCCAGGATCAGCTCGGCCTGCCCGCCGGACGCGGTCATCACGGCAATGCGCCGCCCGGTTGGCCAGCGCGGACCCTGCGCGCACGCGAGGACCTCGACCATCTCGTCCAGCTCCGCGACCTCGATGGCGCGGTGCGCGCGCAGCACGGCCGAGACCACGCGTGCCTCGCCCGCGAGGCCCCCCGTGTGGCTCGTGATCGCGTGTCGCGCGCGCTCGGACCGGCCCACCTTCAGGACGACGACCGGCTTGCCGCGGGCGGCCGCGCGGTCGAGGGCCGCGACGAACCGCTCGGGCTCGCGCACGGTCTCGAGGAACAGCGCGATGACCCGAGTGGCGGGATCGTCGATCAGGTACTCGAGGTAGTCCACGGCAGGGACGACCGCCTCGTTCCCCGAGGAGATGACGTGGCTGTAGCCGAACCGCCGGCAATCGGCGAGGAGCCCGATGCAGATGGAGCCGCTCTGCGAGATCAGGCCGACGTTGCCGGCGAGTAGCGCGGGATCGGCGAGCGACTGGATGTAGACGGAGCTCCGCGCGTGCGGGCTCACGACGCCCATGCAGTTCGGCCCGCAGAGCGCGATGCCCGCCTCGCGGCAGATCGCGACCAGCTCGTCCTGGCGTCGCTGTCCCTCGCCCCCGCGCTCGGCGAACCCGCCGTCGAAGATGACCGCGGCGCGCACGCCGCGCTCTGCGGCGGGACGCATGTGCTCGAGCACCCGCGCGTGGTTCACGCAGATCGCGAGCAGGTCGACCGGCTCGGGCAGATCGCCGATCGACGGGTAGCACCGGTGGCCGAACAGCGTCTCGTACTTCGGGTTGACCGGGTAGATCGAGCCGGGGAAGCCGATGCGATCGAGGCTCTCGACGATCATGCGGCCCGGCGACGGGCGATCGGAGGCGCCGAGCACGGCCACCGAGCGCGGGCGCAGGAGCGGCGCGAGATCGAGCGCGCGGGATCCGGAGATCAACGAACGACCACGGCGTCGGGAAGCCCGTCGAAGTCGGTGTCGCCGGTGACGAGCGTGGCCCTGAACCGGCGCGCGGTGGCGTAGACGAGCGAATCGGCCATGGCCAGGCCGTGGGCGAGCGACAGGTCGGCCGCGTCCAGCGCGAGCGGCTCGTCGATGGGCGCGATCGTGGCGCGACGAAGCGCGGAGACCGCCTCGACGGCCCGTTCTTCGCTGAGATCGCGCCGGAGCACCTTGTACACCTCGTGGACCTCGATCACCGAGACGAGCAACGCCTCGCGGCCTTCGATGTAGGTGGCAAAACGCGCGGCCTTCGGCCGATTCGCCAGGTACTCGATCCAGCCGCTCGAATCGACCAGGATCAGAGTCGGTCCGTCTTCTCGCGCAGCCCCTTGGGGCTCGCGCCCCGCGCGATGCCTCGGTAGGCGCGCATCGGACGCTCGGGCATGAGGAAGATCACTCCGCCCTTGTCGACGACAGTAATCCGCATCCCCGGCCGGAGATTGAGTCGCTCGCGGGCCCCGCGGGGCAGCACGAGCTGGTACTTGCTCGAGAGCGTCACGGTCTCCATCGACTTACCGGGATGCTATCGATCGAGTGACGGTAAGTCAACACCGATGGTGGGGCGAGACGATCACCTTTCACCCACCAGGGTTGCAGGCGCCGCGTTAGCGGCCGGGCGCATCGAGCGGATCGACCGCGTCGGGTCCGATCGACTCGATTCCGGCGTGCGCGCCCTTGACGGCCGCGACCTCGACCTCGACGAGCAGCTCGGGTCGCGCGAGACCGGCGATGCGACAGCCGAGCGACGTGGGCCGGCTCCGGGCGAAGTAGGCGGGCCCCTGGCCGTACGGGCGGTTCTGCTCGGCGCTGTCCACGGTGAACGTGCGCCGTCGCACGACGTCGTCCATGCTAGCGCCCGCCTGGCCCAGCGCCCAGCCGATGACGTCGTGGGCCAGGTCGTACTGGCGGGCCCAGTCGCCCGCGGCCTGCGGCTCGCCCGCGGATGACATCGACGTGCACCCGCTCACGTAGACGAGGTCGCCGACCTCGACGGCGCGGGCATAGCCGCGCGGTTTCTCGCGCCCGTGCTCGGTGTAGATGTCGCGCCTGGTCCTCGCCGCGCCGATGACCGCCTCGACCTCGATCTCGACGAGCATGTCCGGGCGCAGCAGCGCGGGGATGCCGAGGAGGGTCGACGTCGGACGCACGTCGCCGAGGGCGTCGAGCCATGCGCGCGTGTAGTCGCCCACCTTGCTGAGATCAGTGACGAACGTCTTCGAGTAGACGATGTCGGCTGGCGTTCCGCCGGCCTGGTCCAGGGCGCGCAAGATCGTGTCCATCGTGGCCCGCGTCTGCCGGTACATGTCGCCCGGCCCCTCGACCTGGCCCTGGGCATTGAGGGCCGTGGTCCCGGAGATGAAGACGCGATCGCCGACCCGAAGCGCCCGGGAGTAGGCGTAGATCTCCTCGATCGAGCGGCCGGACGAGATGCGTCGCGCGCTCGCCGCCGCGCCGTCGAGCGCGTCGAGCTCGATCTCGATGAGCTGGCCGGGCCGGGCAAGCCGGTTGATCTGGACGAGCGTCGAGGCGGGCCGCGCATCCTTCATGTAGCGCGCGAGCGCCCTGGCCGCCTGATCCGCGAGCGCCGCGTCGGTGACGTAGATGCGCGCGCGCACCACGTCGGACAGGCGGCCTCCCGCCTTTCCCATGCTCCAGGCGGCGATCTTCATGATGGCGTCGACCTGCGCGGCCACGTCGCCCTCGCCCCGGACGCGGCCCTCGCGGTCGATGGCGGTCGTGCCCGATTGCAGCACCATGTCGCCCGCCCGCAGGGCACGAGAGTAGTGGGCGAGCTGCTCGAGTTGCCGGCCGGACGCGACGTTGATCCGTCTCATGACACGGCATTCTAGCGCTTCTTGCGGGATGTTGGGCGCCACAGTTGCCCGAGCCGATCCTCGAGTCCACGATCGTCGGGCGAAGGGCGGCCGGGCGCCGCGAGTCGGTGAAGTCGGGGACCTAGCCGGACGACGCGAGCGTCGCCGGCCGATTCCCTGGCGGCGCGAACGGGAGGCACACGATCATCGCGGTGCCCATACCCTTGCCCGAGCTCTCAGCGCGGACACTGCCGCCGTGCAGGTCCACGATGCGCTTCACGAGACTGAGGCCGAGTCCGAGCCCTCCGCCGCTTCGCGGGGAGTTGGGGCTTGCGTGCACGAACGGCTGGAAGATGGCCGTGAGCCGGTCGGCGGCGATGCCGACGCCGCTGTCCCGGACCCGGAGGACGGCGCCGTCCGTCTCGGCCGTGAGACCGACGGCGATCGACCCCTGCGCCGGCGTGAACTTGATGGCGTTGTCGAGGAGGTTGCTGATGACCTGCCGGATCCGGAAGGGATCGCCGATGACAGTGACCGGTCGGTCCGGCAGCGAGAGATGCAGCGCGTGCTTCTTGGCCGCAATCCCGTGCGACTGCTCTTCCGCGGCGAGGGTCGCCGCGCTGCGCAGGTCGAACCGCTCGATCTGGAGCTCCACGAGCCCGCGGCTGATGCGCGACTCGTCGAGGAGGTCGTCGAGCAGCCGCGCGAGACGCGCGACCTGCCGATCGAGGATCGCGTGCGCCATCGTGCGGAGATCGTCCCGCGCCCCCGGCGTCTCGAGGACTCGCGCGGCGTTCACGATCGCGTTGAGAGGATTCCGCAGCTCGTGTCCCAGGATCGAGAGGAACTCTCCCCAGGCGTGCTCGACGTCGTCCGGCTTCGGGCGGGTCAGCTCGGCGTCGCGCCTCACCGAGAGCTCGGCGACACGGCGCGCGGGGTCAGAGCGCTCGCCGTCGCGCCTGCCAGACGGCGCGTCCTCGATCGCCTCCGCCATTGCCGCGTCGACCCGCGCGCGCTCGAGTCCGAGGGCGATCTGGCGCGCGATCAAGCGCGCGGCGGAGACCTCGCCGTCCGAGAACGCGTGGGGCGTGTCGTAGTACGCCGCGAGCTGGCCGAGCACGCGCGCGCGATGCACGACCGGCACGAGCGCGAGCGCCCCGACGCCCTCAGCCTTCAGCGCCGGCGCCATCCCTTCGAGCGACGGATCCGTCCCCACGTCGGGCACGAGGAGCGTCGAGGCGCCGAGCGCCGATGGCGAGTGGTCGTTGGTGGCGGCGCGATACTCGTCCGAGAGCCGGTGCCAGGCCCGATAGCGCATGACGGCCAGGTCGTCGGGGACGAGAATGGCGGCGCGGTCGGCACCCATGACCGCGCGCGCGGCGTCGAGAGCTGCGGCGAATACCTCGCTCAGCTCCTGGCTCTCGGCGGCCAGATCGGCCAGACGACACAGATGCTCGAGGTTCATCGCACGTCGCAGTCGAATGGCACTGGCAGTATAGCGCCTCGATGCGCTTTCCGCGTATGCTCTACCCCTATGCGACTCGGTCTCTTCTTTCAGGCGCCCGAGGTTCCCGGTCAAAGCCACGCCGACCGCTATGCCGAGATGTTTCAGCGAATCGAGCTCGGCGAGTCGCTCGGCTTCGAAGTGGCCTGGCTCGCCGAGATCCACTTCGGCGCGGCGTTCTCGCTGCTGTCGCATCCCCTCATGGCCGTGCCGGTGATCGCCCAGCGCACCAGGAGGATGCGCATCGGCACCGCCGTGACGCTCCTTCCCCTTCACCATCCGCTCCATTGCGCCGAGCAAGCGGCCACGGCCGATCTCCTGTCGGGGGGCCGCCTCGAGTTCGGCGTCGGGCGAGGCTCGATCCCCAGCCAGTTCCACGGCTTTCGCGTTCCTGTCTCGGAGAATCGCGCGCGCTTCGACGAGGCGCTCGAGATCATCCGGCTCGCGTGGACCCGGGAGCGCTTCAGCTATCGGGGCCAGTTCTACGAGGTGGAGGACGTCGCCGTGGCGCCGAAGCCCGTGCAGCAGCCGCATCCGCCGATCCGCGTCGCCGTTCACAGCGAGGAGAGCTTCGCGCACATCGGCGATCGCGGGCTGCCCATCTACTCGGGCACGACGACCACGCCGCTGCCAGAGCTGCGCAAGTACACGGCGGTCTACCGCGACCGCCTCACCGCGGCCGGCCATGCGTGGCGTTCGGACCAGATGGCGCTGATGCTGCCCGTCCACGTCGGGCCCACGCCGGCAGCCGCTCGCGACGCGATGCGGGCCGGCGTGCTCCAGTACTACCGGAATCTGCGCACGATCTTCGCGAGCTTGCCTCCGTCGTACCGGGACCATCTGCCGCGACTCCGGATGATCGAGGAGAATGTCGCCAATCCGCCGTACGAGAAGTTCTTTCGCGATCAGGCGGTGTTCGGCGACGCGGCGGAAGTCGTCGACCGGCTCCAGGCGGTCCGGGATGAGTTCGGGTTGTCCGAGATCATCTGCTGGTTCGACCAGGGCTCGATGCTGCCGGGCGAGGAGGTCGAGCGCGCGATGCGGCGGTTCGCCGAGCACGTGATGCCGAAGCTGGTCAGCTAGCGTCTCGCGACCGCTTGGAGATCCGCGTGCCGGCAACGCGCCGGGCAGGGCGGGGGCCCTCCCCGCGGGACACGCTGCGTTGCATGAGCTTCGCCGGCACTCAGCGGGGCCACGAGATCGATCGTATTCGGCTTCGATAGGCCGCAGAAGCCACGGTCCCGCGGGGAGGGCCCCCGCCCCGCCCGGCGCCGCGAGCCGACGGCCGGCTCCTGCTTCGTCGGCCGTCTAGTTCCGGTTGGCTTACTGATTCCCGTCGGCCTTCTGATTTTGAGGCGGCGTCTGGTTCCTGTCGGCTTTCTTCCGCCGGCCTTCACATTCGGGACATTCCGCGACCGCGTGGGACCGTCGTCTCATTTCATGGTGCCGGCCGTCCCGATGGCGTTCTGCGGAAGATCATGATCGTGTCGTCTTCGCGGACCTTCTCGTAGCCCTTGTTGGGTAGGCTTGCCACGCGTTCTTCGAAGGCGCGGACCTGCGTTTCTCGATCGAGCAGCGCTCGGTCGAGCACTACGAGGTCGGCCGGCTCGCCGCCCGGTGGACCCAGTTCGGGGAACCGGTAGAGTCCGCGTCGATGCGCGAGGTGCAGGCTGATCTGGCGCTGCGTCGACACTGACGCCTCGGGAGGGATCTCGCGCAGGGCGGCTCGAAGGCGCTCGTGGTGCGCCGTGGGCGCGTAACGCCGGAACAGGAACGGTTCCGGCCAGCGATGCAGCAGGAACGACCCCGACAAGAGCGCGACGGCCGCCGCGCGCGTCAGCGTCTCCGCGCTCCACCGCCGCCCTCGCCATCCGGCGGACGCGCCCCACCGAATGGCGTTCGACACGCCCCACATCGCGGAGTAGAAGACGAACGGCGTGAGGTCAGCGGTGTGATGCGTGCGCACGGTCGTGAGGAACCGGAGGTCGGAGAGCAGGTGGGGAGCCAGAAACGGGAGGGCGAGGAACAGGCGCGATGGAGACAGGAGAGAGAAGAACGCCAGCGGCCCGAACACGTCCAGGAGGTACTCGAGCTTTCGCTCGACGTGGGTGACGAGACCGCCGGCGACCGCGGCCGGGTCGAGCAGGGGCGCCAGGAACACGCCCGACGGAGTGGGCCGGAGCTTCGTGAAGAGGTCGAAGTATCGGTATTCGCCGGTGGGTGGCTTGAAGGCCGGGATGATCCAGGCGAAGCCGGCGTAGAACCAGAGCCCGAATCCGAGCGCCATCAGGACGCCGAGGACACGCTGGCGGCCCGTGGCGAGGAGATAGATCCCGATCACGGCGCCGGCAATGGGCATGTTCTCCTTGAGCAGCCCGGCGAGGCCGAGGAAGCCGAGCATGGCGGCCCATCGCGAGCGCTCCATGCAGTAGAGCGCGAAGAAGAACAGCGGCGGCACGAGCGATCCCGGATGGTAGCCGAAGCGGTTCGCCTCGCGGATCGGAAGGTAGAGCAGATACAGGATCGGGAAGAGCGGGGCCAGGATCGAGCCGGGGAAGCGATCCCGCGCCAGCCAGTAGAGCGGAACCGCCCCGAGCGCGAGCATGATCGCCTGGGCGGCCAGCAGGATGAGCGGCGACGGGTGCACGGCGTAGAACGCCGCCAGGACGAGGTTCAGCGGGTCGAAGTGCTGCGAGAGGAGATTGATGTCGCCCTCGAGCGAGGAGCGATAGAAGCGCCCGTGCGCGGTGTTCCAGAGCGCCTGGTCGAACACCTCGAGGTCCGGGCTGTACCCGAAGGCGTCGAGCTGCCGCTTCGCCACGGCGAAGAGGAGGACGCTCCAGACCGCGCTCACGAGATAGACAGCGCGTGGCCGCGCGGTCAGCCAGGCCGCGGCCGCGCCGAGCGCGCGCACGAAGGCGACGCGGTGGAAGCGCTCCTGCCGATCGGCGAGGCGATAGATCAGGACGAGCGCGAGGAAGCCGAGGACCCACGGCCCCATCCGCCACATCTCGACCACCGCGCTGCGCTCGCGATGCTCGGGCCCGGGAACGTAGCCCCCCGTCACGAACAGCACGACGAGGAACGCGAAGTAGACGGTGAGGATTCCGCCGAGGACAGTCACGCGGACGGCGCTCTACGGGCCTCCGCCGCGTCCGGGCGCGTCACAGGTGCAGCTCGAGGATGTAGAGACCGCCGGTGAAACGGTCGACCGCGTAGACGACGGCGCGCTCGTCGACGAACACGTCGTTGATCTGCGAGGCGCCGGCGCGCGAGCCGCGCGGCGCCGCCGGGACGTAGTGCGCGGCCTCGACCGGATGGAAGGGGTCGGAGAGATCGAAGGCGCGCACCCCGCCGTTGAAGAAGCTGCCGACAATGATCGTCTCCGACACCCAGGCGCCCGGCGCCGGACGATTCTCGTGCAGGTTGTGGGCGCCATAGCGACCGCCGCGCCCCGCGTGCTCGGCGACGGGCGGCAGCGGGCACGTGGCGATCGGCACGAGGTTGGTCTCCTCCCGCGCGTCCACGACCCACACGAGCTTGGGCCAGTCCCGCCCGCCGTCGGCGATCGCCTCGTCGGTCACGATCATGAGCTGGCGCTCGAACAGGGGCAGGACCGTGTGCGTGAAGCCCGGGAACGGCGGGTGATAGTCCCATCGACTCACCAGGCGTGGCCGCGCCATGTCGGCGATGTCGAGCACGATGGCGCCGCCGTCGAGGTAGCCGATCCACGCGCGGTCGGGCCGCTCGGGATAGACGTTCGTGTTGTGGGCCCGGAAGCCGCTGTCGAGCCCGGCGTGACGGACGGGCGGCGGCTCGGCGTCGCCCTCGCGGGTGCCCGGCAACCACCACCGCCCGACCTCCGTCAGGCGCGCGGGATCGCGGACGTCGACGATGCGATAGCACTGGTCGTCCCTCGGATTGCGCGGCGTAAAGTCGGCGGCGCCGGCCGCGAGATGCACGTAGGCGCCATCGACGAACCACAGGTGATGGACGCCGCGCGAGTGCGGTCCCGAGGCGTCGAAGAAGGCGATCGATCGCGGGTGTCCGGGGTCCTTCACGTCGAAGATCTCGAAGCCCGCGGGCGTCATCCCGACGCGCGCCGTCTGGTAGGCGACGACGAGAAGGTCGCCCGCGAGGTCGAGCGAGTTCGAGCGCATCTCGGCGTGCGGCAGGTCGGTCTGCAGGATGATGGCGGGCTTGCGCGGGTCCGTCACGTCGACGGCCGTGACGTTCTTGGGCGCGGATTCGTGGGCGAGCCACAGCACGCGCCGTCCGTCGCGCGCGAGCTGGATGACCATGCCTTCGCCCACGTTGCCGAAGCCGCCCAGCTCGTGATGGGCCAGGAGCCGCATGTTCCGGGAGAGATCCACCGTCGTCATGGCGATCACCCGCCGGGCATCGTAGCACTTTCGCGGGCGCGATGGCGGCGCAAGCGCTCCGTCGGATAGAATTCCCGGGCGACCAGAAAGGAGCCCGAACGCATGGTCAGGATCAACGAAGCATTCCTGAACCTGCAGGCGAGCTATCTCTTCGCCGAGGTCAAGCGGCGGGCGCAGGCCTATCGCGAGACGCACCCCGGCGCGCGGCTGATCGACCTCGGGATCGGCGACGTCACGTTGCCGTTGCCGCCGGCGGTGGTGCAGGCCCTCGAGGCCGCCGCTCGCGAGCAGGGGCGTGCCGAGACGCTCAAGGGCTACGGGCCGTACGTCGGGTACGAGTTCTTGCGCGCCGCCATTGCCGAGCACGACTTCGGCAGTCGCGGCGTGAAGATCGCGGCCGACGAGGTCTTCGTGAGCGACGGCGGCAAGAGCGACGCGGCGAACATCCAGGAGCTGTTCGCGCGCGAGGCCGTGGTGGCGCTGATGGATCCGGCCTACCCGGTCTATGCGGACGCGAACGTGATGGCGGGGCGGTCGGGCCCGGCGGACGCGACCGGGCGCTACGCGGATTTTGTCTACCTGCCATGTACCGCGGACAACGCGTTCCAGCCGGCGCTGCCCGAGCGGCACGTCGACCTCATCTACCTCTGCTATCCGAACAATCCGACCGGGGCCGTGATGACGCGCGAGTCGCTCAAGGGCTGGGTGGACTACGCGCGCGCCCACGAGGCGGTGATCGTGTACGACGCCGCCTACGAGGCGTACATCCGCGATCCGGAGGTCCCGCACTCGATCTACGAGGTGGACGGGGCGCTCGAGGTGGCGATCGAGTCGCGCAGCTTCTCGAAGAGCGCCGGCTTCACGGGGCTGCGCATGGCCTACACGGTGGTGCCGCGAGAGCTGGAGGGCCGGGCGGGCGATGGGCGCGACGTGAGCCTGCATCAGCTCTGGCTCAGACGTCAGTCGACCAAGTCGAATGGCCCGCCGTACGTCGTGCAGCGCGCCGCGGCCGCGGTCTACACGCCGGAGGGCCAGCGGGAGGTCCGCGGCCTGATCGACCACTACATGGAGAACGCGCGCGTCATTCGCGAGGGCCTGGGCGCGGCGGGCCTCACCGTCTACGGCGGGGCAAACGCGCCCTATCTCTGGATCCGGACGCCGGCCGGCGTGTCGTCGTGGGAGTTCTTCGATCGCCTGCTCGCCGAGGCGGAAGTGATCGGCGTGCCCGGGGCCGGCTTCGGCCCGAGCGGCGAAGGCTACTTCCGGGTGACGGCGTTCGGGTCACGAGAGACGAGCGCGGAGGCGGTGGAGCGGATCGCGACGCGCCTCGGCAGGTAGACCGGGGCGGCCGTCTCGTCCTGCCCGTCATCCGCGGGACGGCGCATGCCGCTCTGGACTACTCGACGGGCGGTCGCGCCGGGTCAAGCTTCGCCGAGCAGTCGGGGCAACTCGCGCATATCGCGGAACACGATCGTGCCGGGGCCCTCGAGTCGAGCGGCCGGCGTGACGCCGCCCGCGTATCCGAGCACGCGCATGCCGGCCGCGCGTGCGGCTTGGACTCCGGCCGCGCTGTCCTCGACGACGACGCAGTCGAGCGGCGCGACGCCCATCTTCGCGGCCGCGTGCAGGAACAGATCCGGCGCGGGCTTGCCATGGGCGACCTCGCTCGCGCTGAAGATGCGGCCGGCGAAGCGCTCGTAGAGACCGACCTTGCCGAGCGTGTAGCGCATCTTCACGTGCGTGCCGCTCGACGCCACGCAGGTCGGCATGCGGATCCGGTCGAGCGCTTCCGCGATGCCGTCCACCGGCGCGAGCTCCGCGTCGAACGCCTCGCGATAGAGGTGCTCGTACTCCGCGTCCCAGTCGGGGGCGAGCGCGCGGCCGAGTTGCTTTTCGATCTCCTGGCGCATGTAGTCGTCGGTGCGCCCGACGAACCGCTCGGCGATCTCGGCCTCTGTCAGCGGCCACCCGATGCGCGCCAGCACCACCGCGTCCACGCGCACGGCGATCCGCTCGGTGTCCACGAGGACGCCGTCGCAATCGAAGATCACGAGTTGCGGGCGGCGCCCGGCTGCTCGCTCGGTGCGCATCTACAGCTCCACGGTGGCGTCTCGACCAAGGCGATCCAGCAGCGCGCTGTCACCGGTCGCGAGTCGCCAACCCCGCAGTCCTGCGTGTGCCACGAGGAGACGGTCGAAGGGGTCCCGCGTCCATCCGATCTCCACCGCGCGGCGAAACCAGTCGCTCGACGGGGGATCGTCCATCGCCCAACGTTCATCCTCTGCCAGATCGCTGGCCCCGGCGCCCGCGCGGAGACGGAGCCGGCCGGCCTCGATCAGAAACTGCAGCTCCAGCAACGTGGCGGGCGACACGTAGAGTCGGCTCCACTCGGCCTCCAGCCGCGCCACGCGACGATGCCCCGCGTGGAGCCACAACACCGCGTTCGTGTCGAGCAGGATCAACGGCTGCGGCGGCCCACGAACCGCAGCTCCGCCGCCTGACTTCGCCATGACCATTTACCGCTCGCCACGGCCGGATCGATATGCTGGATGAGCGACCCCCGACGGTGCACGCGACGCGGTCGAGCCCGCTCGGCCTCCACGCGAAAGCGAACCCCGCGCCGTTCGACCACGACGGATTGACCGCGCTCGGCGGCGTCGAGTACCTCGGCGAACCGTTGCCGAGCTTGAGCGGCAGTATAGCGTCTCATGGCGTGTACATTGTACATCGGCCAACGCGAGCGCCCGTCCGCGCGCCGCCCTGTCCGTGTATCAGTTGGGCGGCGTCGAACCGAACGTTGGTACTACGACCATTGTCCGGGTTGACGCGCGCCAGTGATTGACCTAGTGTGCCGCCCGACGCCGCATCCTGGTGGCGCGGCGCTTTCCGACCCGAGTACCGGAGGTGTCCCATGACGGCACTCCCCTCGGCTCCCCCACTGAACGCCACGTGGCGAAGCACGCTGGTTCCCGGCCTGGCAGCTCTCGCCGTGTTCCTGCTCGTCGTGGGGTCCTGCGCTCTGGGCGTCCGCGCCGCCGGGGCGGCGGCGAAGGTCACCATCAAGGTCACGCCGTCGCAGACATTCCCCGCGAAAGTCACCCTCGAGGGCACGGCGACCCCCGCCGAGGTCCTTGCGAACGCGGAAGGGTCGGTCATCCTCACCGCGAAGTTCACGGACGACAAGACCGGACAGCCCATCGCGGGCCAGCCGGTGTTTTTCAGTAACCCGACGATATTCACTGGCATAACGGTTCCCGTCGGCACGGTGGAGGACGCGGTGACGCAAACCAACTCCGATGGTGTGGCGACGGCCCTCCTGAAATTCAAGCCGCAGACGATCGAGCGGACCCTCGTCGTCAACGTGGACTTTCTGGGGAAATACCACTTTCCAGAGCAGCCAGCCAAGCGCCATTCCGGGCTGGTGGACGTGCAGGCGCAGGGAGTCTCCGATCGGGACCTGGCGGGCTGGCTCAAGAACGCCCTCACTGCGGGAGAAGAGGCGAACGTCCTCAACGCGATCTTCCTGTTTCAGACGTGCTTTGGTGGCGGCATGCTGGACGACCTCAGGCGCGAGATCGGGAAGACGTTCCCGTGGGTCGGCGGGACGGCCGCCGGCCACTTCGAGCCCTCCTGGTATCACGGCACGTCCGTGGACACGATCAACAAGCGGATCGAGGCGATCGATCGCGACCTGCAAGCGCTCGGCAACCGGCAAGATCTCAAGGCGCGCGAGGCTCGCCAGACCTTCATGCAGCGTCGCGAGGCGACCGTCCGGCTTCTGCAGGCGGCCAGGACGCAGGGCTTGCCCGAGGCCATCGGAGGGCGTTCGCACGGCTACTGGACGAGCGCCCTCGTGGACGAGCTGCAGAGGACACAGGGCAAGAAGCCGCCTGTTCCGATGCTCACCTTGCTGCTCAACGCTCAGCAGCGCGATCCCGTAGGCCCGAAGGGCACGCGGACCGAAACGGGAAACTACGTCGCGAGCGCGAGCGGGGCGGACATCGTCTTCGTCGATCCCGACGTCCAGAAGGTCAAGAAGATCTACGCGATCCTGTGGGCGGGGCAGGCCGACCTCGTGGCCCACTTTCACGACATCGACCAGATGGAGAGGGCCATCCGGGCGCGGGCTTCGGGGCGTCCCGTCGACATCCAGATCCTGTTCGGCGACGGCGAGAGGAGCGCCGACGGCACGGTGCTGCCCAAGGCGTGGCGAGTCAAGGCGACTCGGAAGAACCTGGAAGACGCGATCACGCGAGTCAAGGCCAAGATCGCCAAGGAGGACCAGTTCATCTTCTACGCGTCCGGTCACGGGACCTACACGGACGACCCCCCGCAGCTCGCGCCGGCGAACGCGGCCAACCGGAGCGTCTTCCCCGTCGCGCCGCTCGTGATGGTCGGGACGATTCTGACCGCGGAGAGCAGTCCCACGGTGACCGTGACCCACAGGAACGTGCTGACCTCCGATCTGCTGGTCGCGGTCAACGGCGTGCCGCTCGGCCACCTCGATCCCTCTGGCGACACGACGAGCTTCATCGTGCCCAGAGAGCTGATCGGGACCTGTGCCGTCGTGACGATCCAGGGCGAGGCGCCGGACCGGGACTACGAGTACGAGGCGGCGGTCACGTTCTCGCCGGGCGGCATGAGCCCGGTCTTCGTGGTTGGGGGCGCGCTGCCGGCGCCGGATGCGTGTCCCGACGTCGTCACCCTCCTCTCGCCTCTGTCGGCGACGAACCCCGAGGGCGCTACCCACACCGTGACCGCCAGGCTGGTGGATGACGGCGGGACCGTCCTGTCGGGTCGTGAAGTCACCTTCAGGGTCCTGTCCGGCCCGAACGCCGGTCGAGCCGGCGCCGCGGTGACCGGAGCCGACGGCGCCGCCAGCTTCACTTATACCGGGCGCGGGGTCGGCGTCGACGAGATCCGCGCGTTCGCAGAGGACGGTGGTGTCGCGCTGCTCACGAACACCGTGCTCGGCGCCTGGACACAGCCCTCGATCGTGACCGAGCTATCAGGGTCCGCAAGTCGAGTCGGCCTCGAGCCTGAACCAGGTCGAGACGCCGGTGCCCAGGTGCGGCTCGTCCTGCGCGTCGCCTTCGAAGGGCCGATCAATCTCGGCGCCGCACGCATCACTGTCGATCGGTTGCTCGACGAGGCCGACGGGACCGGCGAGCTGCTCGAGGGCACCGACGGAGCCGCGTTGCTCCCGATCGGGCTTGCCCCGAAGCCCGGCGGCACCTGGAGCGAGGTGAGCTACGAGACGCCGGCCGGAGAGATTCCCAAGGTGCGCGTGAAGATCACGGGCAAGAGCCGCGGCCTCTACGAGCTATCGCTCAACGTGGACCGGGCCACGTTGCCGAGGTTTCCGCTGCGTTGCGGCGACGACGATCGCCCGGCGACGCCCCTCGGATTGAACCTCGTGCTCGAGGATGGGTTGAACCCGTCCGTTGCGGTTTCCACCACCGCGCTGTGGCGATGCCTCGATCTCACGGCAGGCGACCAGACGCGGCCGCGCTCGCTGCGGACGCCCTGAATCGCCCGGAGGACCATCTGACCGGCCGCGCGACGCGACCGTCGTGCCGCGCGCCGCGAGGATGGACCTCGAGATGCGCTCGCGTATCCCGCCGACCTCCAGGCGACGCGACGTCGCCGCGCGTTCGCGGCCTCCTACGCGTTGCGTACGAGGCGGACGGCGCGGCGTGCCTTCTCGGCCTGTCGCCCCTCGACTCGGGCGAGAAGCAGCGTCCACTCGTACAGCGCGAGCAGGCCGAGCGCTGCGATCAGCATGAACGGGCCGAGCACTTCCAGCCCGAGCCAGCCTGCCATGAATCCCGCCGCGCCTGGAAGGGCAGCGGTTCCGAGGTAGGCCGCGGCCACCTGAATGCCGATGGCATGCGAGACGCCGTTCCCTCCGAGGCGCCCGGGAGTCTCGGACGTGAGGAGGGGATACACCGGAGAGAGCGAGAGGCCGATGAGCGCGAGCGATACGAGGCTCCCGACGGGCGCTGGCAGGAGCCAGATCCCCAGCGCGCCGAGCGGCGCGCCGAGCATGCTCGCGCGCAGCAACGCTCTCGCGGTCACCCGCGGGGCGAGCGCGCCCGCGAGCACACGCCCTGCGGTCAAGCTTCCCCAGAACACACTGGCCCAGGTCCCGGCCATCGCCGCGCTCATCCCACGTGACTCGGTGAACAGGCTATACGTCCACTGGCCCGCCGTCGCCTCGAGTCCCGTGTAGACGAAGAACAACGCCGCTCCTGCCAGGACGACCGGGCGTCGGAGCGTCGGGAGCGTGCCCACGCTCGAGCCGATGACGGCAGACGCGGAACGCTCCCGGGGATCAGCAACGGGCCTCTGCCAGAGCGCCGCCGTGAACGCGAAGCACAGCGTGACGGCCACGAGCGCGGCAGCGATGAGGCCGTATCCCCATCGCCACCCGAGGTGGCTCGTGAGCGCCGCGGTCATGACGAGCGGACCCATCGCGGCGCCAACGCCGTACGAGGCGTGGAGCCAACTCATGACTCGGGGCGAGAAGTTGATCGCGGCGTACGCGTTGAGCCCCGCGTCGATGCCGCCCGCACCCAAACCTGTGACGACGCCGGCGGCGATCACCCACGGCCACGCGGGCGCCAGCGCGAAGCCGGCGGCGCTCGCCGCCGTGAGGGCGCTGCTCCAGAGGAGCACGGATCCGACGCCGAACCTCGCCACGAGCGCGCCGCTGCCGAAGCTCGACGCGAGGTAGCCCGCCATGGCAGCCGCCAGGATCGCTCCGAGGCCGCTCACCGGCACGTCGAACGCCCGGCGCACCGAGGGCCAGGACACCCCGAGCACCCCGTCGGGGAGCCCCAGGCTCGCGAAGGCGAGAAACGCGACGGCGATGATCATGGCAGTGAGAGCGCGGCGGCTCCTGGGCGCGGAGTCGCACCGCGCCGCCTTCCATTGGACGCGCTCGCCCGCGTCGCCGGTTCGCGCGAGTGCGTCGGCGACGTTCGGCGCTCCCGCGGGCTTCGGCGGTACACTGAACGCCGCCCGACATCGAACACGGAGGATCCGACCCCATGATATATGTCCCCGCGCGCGAGCGCTGGCAGGCAGCGCCGCCTTCCGACCTCGGCCTCGATCCGGACTCGATCGCCGCAGCGATCGCGTATCACCGCGCCCACGAGACGACCTGGCGACGCGACTTCCTCACAGGCTCCGGCCGGTACATCGGCGTCGCCGACGAGCCACCGGCGCCCGACGACGTGCTGGGTCCCGTCGAGCCGCGCGGGGGGCCGAACGGGTTGATCCTGCGCCGCGGTGTGATCGCGGCGGAGTGGGGCGACACCGCGCGCGTCGACATGACCTTCAGCGTGGCCAAGAGCTACCTCTCGATCCTCGCGGGCATCGCGGTTGACCGCGGCCTGATCCGCGAAATCGACGAACC
>Ga0187894_10001161_pt1 | contig 34673 bp, 34 predicted proteins | sample GBC1701081metaG_FD_136650 | JGI IMG/M metagenome (GOLD analysis project Ga0187894, IMG submission 136650) | White microbial mat communities from a lava cave in the Kipuka Kanohina Cave System on the Island of Hawaii, USA - GBC170108-1 metaG ...
ATTCGTAGCGCAGAGCCTCGACCGGATCGAGACGCGCCGCGCGCCAAGCGGGATAGAGGGTCGCCAAAAATGAGAGCGCCAGCGACATGAGAACAATGCTCGCCGTCTGAACCGGCTCTATCTTGGCGGGCAGTTGCGAGAGATAATAGAGCTCCGGCGGAAAGACATCCCTCCCTGAGAGCCAGCCGACGAAATTCCGGATGCTCTCGACATTGAGGCAAATGATGAGACCAAGCAGGAAGCCGGCAAGCGTGCCGACAACGCCGATGACGGCACCGGTCATGAAGAATATCCTCTGCACGCTGCCGCTCGTAGCGCCCATAGTGCGCAGGATGGCGATATCGTGCCCCTTGTCCTTCACCAGCATGTAAAGGCCGGAAATGATGTTGAGCGCGGCTACCAGGATGATCATGGTGAGGACCAGGAACATCACATTGCGTTCGACCGCGAGCGCGCCGAAGAAGGCTTGGTTGCGCTGCTGCCAGGTCTGGATTTCGAGGCTCGGCCCCGCCGCGTCGAGGAGCGCCGGTTTCATCTCGCTGATCATGTCGGGATTGTCGACGGTGACCTCGATGGCGGAGGCCGCATCATCGACGACGAAATAGTCCTGCGCCTCGGCAAGCGGCATATAGATGACGCTCTCATCATATTCCGACATGCCGATCTTGAAGATGGCGACGACCGGATAGTCGCGGATGCGCGGTGCCGTGCCCATGACGGTCTCAGGGCCGGCGGGCGAGATGATCGTCAGCGTGCTGCCGAGACCAAGGCCGTGCTTCCAGGCCATGCGCTCGCCGATCGCAACGCCGCCCGAGTTTTCGAACCCATCCAACGACGGCACCTGATCGGGTGTGCCTATCTCCTTGAGAGCGGTGGTGAGATTCTGGTTGTTGATGCTCGGCAGTCTCTTGAGATCGGCCTCGTGGACGCCGCGCACCAGCGCGCCGGTATTGTTGCGCAGCGTCGACGCCATGGCCTGGCCCTCGACAAAGGGCATGGCGTGGACGACGCCCGGCACTTTGGCGATGCGTGCCGTATCATTCTCATAGTCGGTGATCGGCGAGGCATCGAGCGAATAGAAGGTGGCATGGCCGCTGAAGCCCAGGATCTTGTCGAGCAATTCGGCGCGGAAACCGTTGAGCACCGCCATGACCACGATGAGGGTGGCGACGCCCAGCATGATGCCGAGGAACGAGATGAGCGAGATGACCGAGACGAAGCCCTCACGGCGGCGGGTCAACAGATAACGCAGCGCCAGCATCCGCTCGAAGGGAGCGAAAGGTTTTGTGTCCGGCAGCGCCTTGTCCATCAGGCGGAGAACCTCGCCACGATGTCGGCGAGCGGCACGTTGCTGCGCTCACCGGTCTTGCGGTTCTTCACTTCGGCGGTGCCGTCTTTGAGGCCGCGCGGGCCGATGATGACCTGCCAGGGCAGTCCGATGAGATCCATGACCTTGAACTTGCCGCCGGGCCGCTCGTCGGTGTCGTCATAGAGGACCTCGACGCCCTTGGCCTGGAGACCATGATAGATCTTCTCGCAAGCCTGATCGGTTTCGGCATCGCCCGCCTTCAGGTTGATGAGGCCGACCTTGAACGGCGCAACGGGCTCGGGCCAGATGATGCCGTTCTCATCATGGCTGGCCTCGATGATCCCGCCCACCAGGCGAGAGACGCCAATTCCGTAGGATCCCGACTGCACCGGCACCTGCTTCCCGTCCGGCCCCTGGACCAGACATCCGAGAGGCTCAGAGTATTTGGTGCCGAAGAAGAAAATATGGCCGACTTCGATCCCCCGGCCGGTCAGCCGGCGGGCCTCGGGCACATGCTCTTCGAATTCCGCCTGGTCGTGCTTCTCGTCGGTCGCCGCATATTTGTTGGTGAAGTCCTCGACCAGCTTCGCGACCTTGCCGACATCATCATAGTCGATGTCGAAGTTGGTCCAGTCCATGTCGTAGAAATCACGATCGAAGAAGACCGCACTCTCGCCCGTATCGGCGAGGATGAGGAACTCATGGCTGTCCTTGCCGCCAATGGGACCGGTCTCGGCGCGCATCGGCACCGCCTTGAGCCCCATGCGGGCGAAGGTGCGCAAATAGGCGACGAACATCTTGTTATAGGAATGCTGGCCGGTCTCGCGATTGAGATCGAAGGAATAGGCATCTTTCATGAGGAATTCGCGGCCGCGCATGACGCCGAAGCGCGGACGCACCTCGTCGCGGAATTTCCACTGGATGTGATAGAGGTTGCGCGGCAGGTCCTTGTAGCTCTGGACGCCCGAGCGGAAGATCTCGGTGATCATCTCCTCATTGGTCGGACCATAGAGCATGTCGCGATCATGCCGGTCCCTGATGCGCAGCATCTCGGGGCCATAGGCATTGTAGCGGCCGGATTTCTTCCAAAGGTCCGCCGACTGAATAGTCGGCATCAGAACCTCGATGGCCCCTGCCCGGTCCTGCTCTTCGCGGACGATCTGCTCAATCTTCTTGAGAACGCGGAAACCCATCGGCAACCAGGAGTAGCTGCCGGCAGCTTCCTGGCGGATCATGCCTGAGCGCAGCATGAGCCTGTGGGATGCGATCTCGGCCTCCTTGGGGTCGTCGCGCAGAATGGGCATGAAATATTGGGAAATCCGCATGAAGAATCCTGTACGAGGAAAATCGGCGGCCCTTTTGAAGCGAATCCGGCCAGAACTCAAGCCAATAGAGGGCCCATCAGGCTGGGGTCAAGAAGATGCCTCACGGCGCCACGTTATACCAACGAACGGAAATGCTCACGCGATGGGCAATTGCGGCCGAAAATTTCGCCACCGTTCCGTCACATTTCACGTGACAGGAGTGTGAAATGTGGCTAGCGTCGCCTCCCAATAACGACAAGGATGAGGGCCAGAAGCCCAAGTCTGGGGAGGAGTCTTCCGGCGCGCCGTCAAAAGGCAGCAGCCGCCACAGGACGAAATCCTGGAGCGCAGTTGAAGACAAACACACTCAACAAAAAGCAAGGCGAAAGCCTTGCTTTTTTTATTGGGCGCCGCCGCTGACCCAAGGCCAGCCATATAGGATGGCGAAATAGATGATGGCGAAGACCACGGCGGCGACCACCGTGGTGATGAGCGCCTTCTTTCCCATCTGGTGCTGGACGGGCGCCCCCGGCTCATTGCCTTCCAAAGTCGTTTCGCCCGCTTCATGCGCGTTCTTCACGCCCCAGGGCAGGATGGCGAACAGCACGATCCACCAGACGACGAAATAGATCGCGATCGCGGTCCCGATCTTCATGCCTGTTCGAGCTCGAGCAAGGTGCCGGAAAAATCCTTGGGATGAAGAAAGAGGACCGGCTTGCCATGGGCGCCGATCTTGGGCTCGCCGTCGCCCAATATGCGCGCCCCTTCCGCCTTCAGGCGATCGCGCGCGGCAATGATGTCTACGACCTCGTAGCAGACATGGTGGATGCCGCCGGATGGATTCTTGTCGAGGAAGCCCTTGATAGGCGAGGCATCGCCCAGGGGCTCGAGAAGCTCGATCTTGGTGTTGGGCAATTCGACGAACACCACGGTCACTCCATGCACGGGCTCGGCCTGCGGTGCCGAGACCCTGGCGCCCAGGACGTCGCGATAGATCCTGATCCCTTCGGCGAGATTGGGGACGGCGATGGCGACATGGTTCAAGCGACCCAGCATGGACGTTCCTTATCAAGCGCATGATCGGAAAAGTGGATACCGGTTTTCCGAAAAGATCATGCGCAAACAAAAAGATAAAGCGCGATGGCGACTCGATGTAAAGCCATCGCGCTTTAGCGGGCGCAATCTATGGATGCCGGTGCGCCGGATCAATGCGGCCTTTTAGGCCGATGCCGTTCCATTTGCATTCAGATGCGTCAGGATCCAGTGGCGGGATTCGGGTGCCCCAACGCCACGCGGACCAAAGACATGGCGCTCGAGGAAAAAGCCGGTCAGTTTGAGCCCATCCACCACGTCCGTCTGTCCAGGCCTCCCCGCCTGGATGCCTTTGAGGAACGCCGGCAAAGCCAGCAGCCTCTCATGATAGGCAAGGCCGGCGGCGCGGCTGACCGCCCTTCCCGTCTTGGGCGAGACATAGACGAGGTCCTCGGTCGTGCCGGTCGCAGCACAGCGGGCGAGATCGAGCCCGAAACCCAATTCATCGAGAAGCCCCATCTCCCAGCGTACCAGGAGCGCCGGCCAGGTGCCCTCGTCCTCGAGCGCATCGAGGACGACCCGCATCGCCTCGTAGAGCCGCGGATGCGGCTCGCGCTCGGGGAGCAACTGGGCTTCGGCGGTCAATGTCGCCAGGGCGGCGAGCCGCATCGCCTCGCCGATCAGGAGGCCGGCCTTGAGCTCGAGCGGCTCCAGGGCGAAATTGCCGAGATGCTCCTCGAGGCGGGCCCGCCAGGTGGCCAGCACGATGTTTCCCGGCTGCAGGACCGGGCGCATATGCCGCGACCGGCCGCCGCGCACCAGGCCCAGCGAGCGTCCGCGCGTCGCGGTCAGGATCTCGGCGATGGCGCTACTCTCGCCATGGCGCTTGACCGCCAGAACAATACCTTCGTCTTTCCATTCCATGGACGGACTTAATCCAAAAGCCCCATCGCGCGCAGGCGCTCCGGGTCCTTGGCCCAATTCTCGCGCACCTTGACGAACAGAAACAGATGGACCCGGCGCTCGAAAGCCTTCTCGAGCGCGAGCCGGGCGGCCTGGCCCAGGGCCTTGATGGTCTGGCCGCCTTTGCCGAGCACGATCTTGCGCTGGCTCTCGCGCTCGACATAGATCACCTGGTCGATGCGCACCGAACCGTCCTTGCGCTCCTCCCATTTCTCGGTCTCGACCGTCGAGGCATAGGGCAGTTCCTCGTGCAGCCTTTCATAAAGCTTCTCGCGCGTCGCCTCGGCGGCGAGGAAGCGCAGCGGCACATCGGCGATCTGGTCCTCGGCATAGAGCCACGGCCCTTCCGGCATGAGACCGGCAAGGCGCTCGCGCAGCTTCTCGACCCCGCTGCCGGTGAGCGCGCTGATCATGAAGGTCTCGCGGAAGGCGAAGGCCTCGTTGAACTTGGCGGCCAGCGCCAGGAGTGCCTCGCGCCTGACGAGGTCGATCTTGTTGAGGGCGAGGAAGGCCTTGATGCCGTTCTTTTTCAGCCCCTCGATGATCAAAAGGACCTCATCGTCGAGACCGCGGCGCACGTCGCACAGCAATATGACGGCATCGGCCTCGGCGGCTCCCGCCCAGGCGCCCTCGACCATCGCTTCATCGAGCCGGCGCTTCGGCTTGAAGATGCCCGGCGTGTCGACGAAGATGATCTGGCTTTCGCCCATGACGACGATCGCCCGCAGCCGCGAGCGCGTCGTCTGGACCTTGTGCGAGACGATCGAGATTTTGGCGCCGGCGAGCGCGTTGACCAGCGTGGACTTGCCGGCATTGGGCGCGCCGATGATGGCGCAGAAGCCGCAGCGCGTCGTCACTTGCGTATCTTTTCGCGGCGCAGAAAGGCTTCGGCCGCAAGTTGCTCGCCGATCCGCTTCGACTGCGCGTTGGCGACCGCTTCGGAGAAGCCGTCGACCGTGACCCCGATGGTGAAATGGGGCGAATGATCGGGGCCGTCACGCGCCACGACCCGATAGACCGGTATGGCCTTCGACTGGCCGAGCGCCCATTCCTGCAGGAAACTCTTGGCATCCTTGACGAGCTTGGTGCGATTGGAGAGCCGCCTCTCCCACAACCGCATGATCAGCGCCCGCGACGGCTCGAGCCCGCCATCGAGATACATCGCGCCGAGGATCGCCTCCATCACATCGCCCAGGATGAGCGTCTGGCTCGTCATGCCTTGCGCCTTTTCCTTGAGCCCGACCCGGATGTGCTCGGCGATGCCGAGCTCGCGCGCCGCATCGGCGCAAGCCTCGGCGCGCACCAGCAGGCTGAAATTCTGCGCGAGCGCTCCTTCCGCCTTGCGCGGATTGCGGACATAGAGCTCCTCGGCAATGACGAGGCCCAGGACCCGGTCGCCGAGGAATTCCAGCCTTTGATAGGTGGTGTTGGTCTTGCCCTTGCGGCCGCTGCCATGGGTGAGTGCCGCCTTGAGGAGATCGCGGCTACGGAACGTGTAGCCGAGGAGCGCCGCGATCGACTGGTATTCCTGATCGGTGAATCGCGTACGATCGGTGGTCACGGCCTCAATTCACGAGATTGAAGAAGCGCAGCCAACGTATCGAGGTCGGCCATTTCCAGATTTGCCAGAAGGCGGCATCCGGCTCGATCGAGAAGAAGATGATGTCGGCGCGGCCGACGAAATTCTCGTAAGGGACGAAGCCGACCCCGCCGCCCGCGGCATTCTGGGCAAAACGGCTGTCGAGCGAGTTGTCGCGATTGTCGCCCATCATGAAATAGTGGGCGGCGGGCACGACATATTCGCCGGTATTGTCGGCGGCGCCGTTGGAAGTCTCGTCGAGCACATTGTAGCTGACGCCGTTGGGCAGGGTCTCGACATATTGCGGGACGGGCCGGCCGACGCCCGGCCCCTGCTCGTCGACGAAATCGGCGATCCGCTGCTTGGGCACCGCGACGCCGTTGATGTAGAGCACGCCGTTCTGCATCTGGATGCGGTCGCCCGGCAGGCCGATCACCCGCTTGATGTAGTCCGTCTCATTGTCGCGCGGCAGCTTGAAGACCGCCACGTCGCCACGCGTGGGCTCGGCCGACCAGAAGAACCGCCCGTCGGTCGGTATGGGGCCGAATTTGAACAACTCGTTGCCGAAGAGATTCAGGCCGAAGTTGAAGGAGTATTTGCTGTAGCCATAGGACAATTTGGAGACGAACAGATAATCGCCGACCTTCAGCGTCGGGTACATGGACTCCGACGGGATGTTGAAGGGCTGGTAGAGGAACATGCGGACGGCGAAAGCGATCAGCAGGGCCTGAATGATGACCTTGATCGTATCCCAGAACCCGTCCTCGGATTTCTTACGGGAATCCCGCGCCGCCGCCGCCATATTATGATCTTTCATATGTTTCACAGTATCCATGCCAGTTCCGGGCCGGCTCATTTTCCTGCCTATAGTACGCATATATGCCCGATTCAACGGTAGGAAAGATTACATCCCGGCATTGCAGCCCCTCTTCTCGGGATTAGGCCCAACCCGGCCCATCTTTAGGCTTTACACCCGGAAGTCCTTCAGGCTTCCAGCGGCAATGCCTCGATGATCACAAAAGCCTGGGCATAGGGAAAATCATCGGTGATGGTGAGGTGTATCTGCGGCCTGTGCCCTTGCGGCACAAGGCTCGCGAGCCGCTTTCCGGCGCCGCCCGTCAGCACCATGGTCGGCTTGCCCGAAGGCTCGTTCACCACGCCCAGATCGCGCCAGAAGACGCCCCGGCTGAAACCAGTGCCCAAGGCCTTGGAGCAGGCTTCCTTAGCGGCATAGCGCTTGGCATAGGACGCGGCGCGCTCGGCCCGGCGGTCCGACTTGCGCCGCTCGATCTCGGTGAAGACGCGATTCGTGAAGCGCTCGCCATAGCGCTCGAGCGTCTTCTCGATCCGCCTTATGTCGATCATGTCATTGCCGAGGCCAATGATCATTTAAGTCCCCGGCTGCCCGGCTTCACCGCCGGGAGAGCGGCGAGCTCGGGCGGCAGCTTGTCGGCCGGATAGGTCGGGATTTCAACACTGGCAAGCGCCGACAGCGGCGTGCCGAGATCGGCCTTGCCGCCGGACCGGTCGATCAGGCAGGCCGCTCCCACGGTCTCGCCTCCCTCCCCTTGGATGCCGGCAATGCATTCGCGCGAGGAGAGGCCTGTGGTCACGATGTCCTCCACCATGAGGACGCGGGCCCCCTTGTCGATGGTGAAACCGCGCCTGAGGCTGAGCTTACCCTCGACCCGCTCGAAGAAGATGGAAGGAACCCCCAATTGGCGCGCCATCTCATAGCCGACGACGACGCCGCCCATGGCGGGCGAGGCGACGAGATCGATCCTGCCGCCGATCTTCGCCTTCACCTTCTGAGCGAGAACGGCGCACAGGCGGGCGGCCCGCGCCGGATCCATCAGGACACGCGCGCACTGCAGGTAGCGCGGGCTGTGCAGACCCGATGTGAGGACGAAATGCCCCTCGAGCAAAGCCCCCGCCGCCCTGAACTCCGCCAGAACCTCGTCATTGGTCATGCCTTTTCCTATCCTTCGGCGCGGTCGACCGAGCTCACCAGAGGCTTGAGCTGGAGGTCGCGCATGATTTGGTTGAGATGCTTGAGGTCATGTACCTCAAGCAGGATGTCGAGATCAAAGAAATCGCGCGCCCCGCCCTGGGTGACCATTTGCAGTTCGTCGATATTGGCGCCCGAATCGCCGATCACCTGGGTGACCTGCGCCAGGGCCCCGACCTCGTTATGGACCTTGACCAGGATGCGCGCCGGGAAGCGCTGGCCTTCGGTGGTCGTGTCCCAGGTCAGGTCGATCCAGCGATCGGGCTCGCTGTCGAAACTTTCCAGCGCCCGGGCGAAGATCGGGTGGATGACGATCCCCTCGCCCGGCATACGGATGCCGACGATGCGCTCGCCCGGAACGGCGCCGGTCGCGAGCGAGAATTTGAGCGCCTGGTCGCGCCCGGCGCCGCGTATAGGTATGCCCGATTCGGCTTCGCCGTGGCGGGTGGCCGGCTTCTTGCGCTGGGGTGTGGGGGCCTCGATTGCGAGTCCCATGGCCTTGAGAATGTCGGCGGCGGCCAGCTCTCCGCGCCCGACGGCCGATAGAGCGTCTTCCAGATTCTTGTGGCCGGTGCGCGTGATCGCCGCGGCGACATCGGCCTTGACGAAGCTCTTGCCGACCTTCTCCAGGAGCCGCTCGACGATCTCCTTGCCGAGGCCGGCATATTGGCGGCGCGTGGCGAGCCTGGTGGCGCGGCGGATGGCGGCGCGCGCCTTGCCGGTGACGGCGAGCCCTTCCCAGGCGGCGGGCGGCACCTGCGCCTCCGACCTGATGATCTCCACCTCATCGCCATTGTCGAGCTGGGTGACGAGCGGCGCATGGCGGCCGTTGATGCGGCAGCCGACGCAACTGTCGCCGATGCTCGTATGGACGGCATAGGCGAAGTCGATCGGCGTGGCGCCGCGCGGCAAAGCGATGAGCTGGCCCTTGGGGGTGAAGCAGAAGACCTGGTCCTGGAACAGCTCGAGGCGCGTATGCTCCAGGAATTCACGCGGGCTTTCGCCTTCCGACAGCATCTCGACCAGGTGTCTCAGCCAGCGATAGGCGTTGGATTCGGCTGACGGCACGCGCACGCCGTTCACGGCATCGACGGGCCGTCGCACATCCTTATAGAGCGCATGCGCCGCGACGCCGCGCTCGGCGATCTCGTTCATCTCGCGGGTGCGGATCTGCATCTCGACACGGCGGTGGTGCGGGCCGATGACCGTCGTATGGAGCGACTGATAGTCGTTCTGCTTCGGCGTCGAGATATAGTCCTTGAAACGGCCGGGCACGGCGCGCCAGGTGCGGTGCGCGACGCCCAGCGCCCGGTAGCATTCATCGACGCTCGCGACGATCACCCGGAAGCCGAAGATGTCGGAGAGCTGGCCGAGCGACAGGCTCTTGCGCTCCATCTTGCGCCAGATCGAATAAGGCCGTTTCTCGCGGCCGGTCACCTTGGCGTCGATGCCATTGGCCTTGAGCTCGGCCTTGAGCTCCTTCTCGATCTCGAGCAGGAGGCTGCCGCTTTCCTCATGCAGGCGGTCGAGGCGCTTCTTCACTGTGGCGAAGGCGTCAGGGTTGAGCACCCGGAAGCTGATATCCTCGAGCTCCTCGCGCACATTCTGCATGCCCATGCGCCCGGCGAGCGGCGCATAAATGTCCATCGTCTCCTGGGCGATGCGGACCTTCTTGTCCTGCGCCATGTGGCCGAGCGTGCGCATATTGTGCAAACGGTCGGCGAGCTTGACCAGCAGCACGCGCACGTCCTTGGCCATGGCGAGAAGGAGCTTGCGCAGATTCTCGGCCTGGGTCGCTTCCTTGGTGACGAGATCGAGGCGCTTGATCTTGGTCAGGCCGTCGACGAGGGAGGCGATCTCGTGGCCGAACTTCTCCTCGATCTGTGCCTGGGTTGCCTCGGTGTCCTCAACCACATCATGAAGAAGGGCGGCAGCTATGGTGGCGCCATCGAGCTTCATCTCGGCGAGGATCGCCGCCACCTCCAGCGGATGATTGAAATAAGCCTCGCCCGAGGCGCGTTTCTGGCCGCCATGCGCCTTCATGGCATAGACATAGGCGCGGTTGAGCAAGTCCTCGTCGGCACCCCGATCATAGGACATGACCCGTTCAACCAGCTCGAACTGCCGCATCATGGCGCTGTCTTAACCACCGCAATCACTGCGATAGTAACGGAAAAAAAGCTTAAAGCGAGACCTCCGCCGACAAGCCTCCCCGCCCAAAACTTCATGTAAGGATTGGATCAGGGCGCATCAGAAGGTCGACGCCGCCCGGAGAGCAGCGCCAGATGAAGCTCGATGTATTGAAGGCTGGAGCGGACCCGCTCAGTAGCCGTTGCGCTGGCTGCCAGGGCTTTCCGCAGGGGGAAGTCCCTCGAGTCCGCGCAGCAGTTCCTCTTCGGTCATGCGCTCCATGTCGGCCTGGTCGACTTCCGGCTGATCGTTGATGACCGACATGTCGCCCGACTGCTGGATGAGCGGAACCTCGCTCTGCTCGGGCTCGTCCACCTCGACGTGCTTCTGCATGGCGTGGATGTATTCTTCGCGCAGATCGTCGGTATTCACCGTCTCGTCGGCGATCTCGCGCAAGGCGACGACGGGATTCTTGTCGTTGTCGCGCTCGACGGTCAGGGGAGCGCCTTGCGAGATCATCCGCGCGCGATGCGCGGACAGGAGGACCAGCTCGAACCGGTTGGGGAGCTTGTCGATGCAGTCTTCAACAGTAACGCGCGCCATGGGGCTCGTTCATTCCTTGGTATGGATCGGGATTGGCGGCCTTTTAGGCGCAACCTGTCCCAAATGCAAGCCCTGCCCAGAAATCCGGCCTCGGGGCGGCAGCCACGATGGAACCGAGGGAACTTACCCTCAAATATGCATAGCTTCCCAGGGTGGTTCCTTGACTTTCAGCTGGCCTTCGGCCATACCCCGCGCAACTGAAGCCGGGCTCGCAGAAGTCCGAGGAGATTTGTTATGGCCAAAGGCAATGTGATCAAGATCAAGCTGCAGTCGACGGCGGATACGGGTTACTTTTATGTGACCAAGAAGAACTCGCGCACCAAGACCGACAAGCTCACCTTCAAGAAGTATGACCCGGTGGCGCGCAAGCACGTCGATTTCAAGGAAACGAAAATCAAGTAACGCTGCTATTCAGCTTTTGCATGAAAGGCATCGCCGTCAAGGCGATGCCTTTTTGATATCATCTCTCCATTCCCGTCCCCTCGCCGCATAAGGAGATGCCGCCATGGCTGCCGCCGAAGACTATCGTACCCAGATCGCCCAGGTCTCATATCGCAATCAGGCTTTCATCAACGGCAAGTTCGCGCCTTCGGCTTCCGGCAAGACCTTCGTCCGCATTTCGCCGATCGACGGCAAAGTGCTCACCGAGGTCGCCGAATGCGACAAGGAAGATGTCGAACGCGCCGTCAAGGCGGCGCGTGCCGTCTTCGAGAAGGGCAGCTGGTCGCAAATGGCGCCGGCGCAACGCAAACGCATCCTGCTGAAATGGGTGGCGCTGATCGAGAAGCATCGCGAGGAGCTGGCGCTGCTCGAAACGCTCGATGTCGGCAAGCCGATCGCCAATGCGCTCGCCGTCGATCTCGCCTCCTCCATCCGCTGCCTGCAGTGGTATGCCGAGACCACCGACAAGGTCTATGACGAGCTGGCCCCGGCACGGCCTGATTCGATCTCGATGATCACGCGCGAGCCGATCGGCGTCGTGGGCTGCGTGGTGCCGTGGAACTTCCCGCTCTTGATGGCGTCCTGGAAGCTTGGACCGGCGCTCGCGACCGGCAATTCCGTCATCCTGAAGCCCGCCGAGCAGTCGCCGCTGACGGCGCTGCGCGTCGCCGAGCTTGCCGCCGAAGCGGGCCTTCCCGAGGGCGTGCTCAACGTGCTGCCGGGCTTTGGCGAGACCGCCGGCCAGGCGCTCGGCCGCCATATGGACGTCGACATGATCGCCTTCACCGGCTCGACCGAGGTCGGCAAATACTTCCTGCGCTACGCGGGCGAGAGCAACATGAAGCATGTGGCGCTCGAGACCGGCGGCAAGTCGCCCAATATCGTCTTCGGCGACGTCGCCGACATCAATCATGCGGCGGCGACCGCGGCAGCCGGCGTGTTCTACAATTCGGGCCAGGTGTGCACGGCGGCGACGCGCATCATCGTCCAGGAGAAGATCAAGGATCAGTTCATCGAGCTCGTCGCCAAGCATGCCGACAAATGGCGGCCCAAGGACCCGCTCGACCCCAAGACCACCATGGGCTCCATGGTCGATGAGAGCCAGATGGACCGCGTCCTCGGCTATATCGATATCGGCCGCAAAGAAGGCGCCAAGGTCGCCTTTGGCGGCGAACGGGCCAGGCGCAATACCGGCGGCTTCTATGTCGAGCCGACGATCTTCGACGATGTGAAGAACTCGATGCGCATCGCGCAAGAGGAGATCTTCGGACCGGTGGTGGCGACCATCACCTTCAAGGACGACGAAGAAGCGGTGAAGATCGCCAATGACACGATCTATGGCCTGCAGGCGAGCCTGTGGACCAGGGACATCACCCGCGCTCACAAGGTCGCCCGGGCGCTGCGCGCCGGCACGGTCAATATCAATTCAACCGATGGCGGCGATATCACGGCGCCCTTCGGCGGCTATAAGCAGTCCGGCATCGGGCGCGACAAGTCGCTGCATGCCTTGGAAAAATATCAGCAGATCAAGCACACCTACATCCAACTGTGATGATAGGGCCGTAAAAGGCGCCGGCCCGGATGCGTAAGATCGAGGAGGCCACTCGATGCGCTTCCGGACCGGCTAAGCCCCTCGTTTCAGGAGATGCGGCGGACCTGACCCGTGGGGCATTCTTTGGCCTTGCGGCCCTGATTTACGGTGGCTGCCGATTGAGGCACCATCACGTTTTGCTCTTGATTTCCCGCCTGAGCATTCCCTTAGGGAAATCGTTTCCTTTTGGGATCACGCCCTGCGCTAGCAAGAACCGCGCCGTTGTGGCGGCGCAACCAAGATGCATAAAGTTTTAGTTGAATTTATAGGCTTTGGGGAGCCCATTACTTGCGACCAGGGCCGGATTATTGCGCTCAGCAATAAATTGTTACGTTGAGCCGAAAGCCGATTACTTGGCGGCCGCGGCGAAATCTTCACCCTCACCGCGAACGGCAAGGCCTAAGAGTTTGATTTTTCTGTGTAATGCTGATCTCTCCATGCCCACGAACTGGGCCGTGCGTGAGATATTGCCGCCAAAACGGGAAAGCTGTGCCGCCACGTAATCCCGCTCGAAGGCCTCACGCGCCTCGCGTAGCGGAAGGGCCAGAAGATGCTCGCCACCGAAGCCCGTGGCCGCCGGCGCCAGGGCCGCGCCCACATCGGAAGGCAGCATCGCCGCAGTGATTTCACTCCCGGGATCGCCGCTCGCCAGGATCATGACCCGTTCGATATTGTTGCGCAGCTGGCGCACATTGCCCGGCCATTCCTGGGTCTGGAGCATGGCGATCGCATCGGTTGCGAGCTTGCGGTGCGGCTGGCCCGAGGTCACGGAATAGAGCCTGGAGAAATACTCGATGAGCTCAGGGATGTCCTCGCGCCGCTCCGCCAGCGAGGGCACACGCACCGGCACGACGCTCAAGCGGTGATAGAGGTCCTCGCGGAAACGTCCCTCAGAAATCAATGTCGACAGGTCGCGGCCCGTCGAGGAGACGATGCGCACGTCGACCTTGACCTTCTTGCCGCCCCCTACCCGCTGGAACGTCTGCTCCACCAGCACGCGCAGCACCTTGCCCTGCGTTTCGACCGGCATGTCGGCAATCTCGTCGATATAAAGCGTGCCGCTATGGGCCTCCTCCAGCGCGCCGACGCGGTGGGGGGCGCCCGATCCGTCCTCGATGCCGAAGAGCTCCTCTTCCATCCGCTCGGGCGCCATGGTCGCGGCGCTCAATATGACGAAGGGACCGTTGGCGCGCTGTGACATCTCATGCAGGCCGCGCGCGGCGAGCTCCTTGCCGGCCCCCATGGGGCCGGTGATCAGGATGCGGCTGTTGGAGGGCGCGATCTTCTTCAACGTCTGGCGCAATTGCCGCATGGCCATGGACGAACCCAGCAGCTCGGAATCGGCGCCGGTGCGGCCCTTGAGCGCTTCATTCTCGCGCCGGAGCCTGGATGCCTCGAGCGCCCGGCCGACGACCAGGATGAGCCGGTCGGCATTGAACGGCTTCTCGATATAGTCGTAGGCACCGCGCTTGATGGCCGAGACCGCCGTCTCGATATTGCCGTGGCCGGAAATGATGACGACCGGCAGTTCGGGATGCCGCTCGCGGATGACGGTCAAGAGATCGAGACCGTCGAGCTTGGATTCCTGCAGCCAGATGTCGAGGACGATGAGCGAGGGACGGCGGTCGGCCAAGGCGGCGAGCGCCGCATCGCTGTTGCGCGCCAGGCGCGTCTCATAGCCCTCGTCCTGGAGGATGCCCGAAATCAGTTCCCGGATGTCCGCTTCGTCATCTACGATGAGAATATCTGCTGCCATATCACTTAACCCCATGGATCACGATGATTCTGGATCTTCCAATCCAGAATCATGGCGTGATCGATTCCACTAATCGCATCCTGCTCATGCCGTCGCCGCGACCTGCTCTTGCAGAAGCGGCATGAAACTCAAGGTGACGCGGGCGCCGTGTCCGCCATCGAAATCCGCGGGCGCGTCATCCAGCACGACACGGCCCTGATGTTCCTCCATGATCCGTTTGACGATCGCCAGCCCCAAGCCGGTGCCCTTCGCCCTGGTCGTCATATAGGGCTCGGTCAGGCGATGGCGGTTCTCCTTGGGCAAGCCGACACCATTGTCGGTCACGCTGATGAAGGGGGCACGATTCTCGATGCCGGCTTCGACCAGGATCTTGCCCTTCACCGCCTGATCCTCATGCAGGCGCGCCTCGATGGCTTCGCGCGCATTCTTGACCAGGTTGGTGACCGCCTGGGTGATCAGGCGCCGGTCGAAGGCGAAGTCGATGCGGTCATCGGCAAGCCTGACGTCGATCTCGAGATCGCCGGCCGAAACGCGCTGCAGAATGGTCGCCTCCCGCACCACCGCCGCCATGTCCTGCATCTCGAGACTGGCGCTCGGCATGCGCGCGAAGGCCGAGAACTCGTCGACCATGCGCCCGATGTCGCCCACCTGGCGGATGATGGTATCGGTGCATTGCTCGAAGATCTGCTTATCGGTCTGGATCTCGCGGCCGTATTTGCGCTTGAGTCGTTCGGCCGAGAGCTGGATCGGGGTCAGCGGGTTCTTGATCTCATGGGCGATGCGCCGGGCGATGTCGGCCCAGGCCGAATTGCGCTGCGCCGAGACCAGCTCGGAAATATCGTCGAAGGTGACGACATAGCCGTGATCGTCGCTGTCCGAGGCCTCGGTGGTGACGCGCACGACGAAATTGCGCTCGTGAGTGCCGACCCGCACATTCACCTGGCCTTCGGCCCAGCCCGAGACGCGCGACAGAGCCTGCTCGAACACGGCGGAAAAGGCCGGCAGGACATCGGAGAGCCGGCGGCCGAGAAGATCGCGCTCTGCCGTGCCGATGAGTGTGATGGCGGAGGGATTGACGAGCGATATCTCGCCATCCGGCTCGACGCCGATGACGCCGGCCGAAACGCCGGAGAGCATCGCCTCGGTGAACCGGCGGCGCTCGTCGAGCTGGAGATTGGCGGTCATGAGCTCGTTGCGCTGCTCCTTCAACTGATAGGTCATGCGGTTGAAGGCGCGCGCCAGCGTCTGCAGGTCGCCGGGCCCCTGGACCTCGCTCACCTTGGCGTCGAGATCGCCCGCCGAGACGCGCCGCGCCGCATTGAGCAGGCTCACCACCGGCGCCACGATGCGGTCGGCGAACCAGAGGCCGAGCCAGATGGCGGCGAGCAGGAAGATGAGCGAGACGCCCGCATACATGAGGGCGAAGGTGATCTGGACGCCCGAGCGCTGCGACAGCAACTGGTCATATTCGGCCTTGGCGGCGCGCGTCTCGTCGAGCTGGTCGATGACCGACGGGTTGATGGCGCGATAGACATAAAGATATTCGGATGGATAGTTGGTGAGCTTGATCAGCGCCCGAATGATATTGCCGCCCTCGCCCGGGGGAATGACCACGAGCTCGCCCTTGTCGGCGCGCTCGATCGCCTCGGCCGGAGGGGCGCGGAAGGCGATCTTGTTGTTGAGAGTGATGTTGGCATCGATGCGCTTGAAGGCGGTGTCGAAGACAAAGGCCCCGACCAGGCCGCGCAAGGCGGCGTGACGGGCGACGCGGCGCACGAAATCCGGCCGGTCACTGTCGAAGAGGAGCTTCTGGTTGTTGAGGTCGGCGGCGATCGAAGCGATATCTCCGCGCGCCGTCTCGCCATGATCGCGCATATAGGCTTCCGCCACCGTCACGGCGGAATCGACGATGGAGCGGGTACGCTCGGAGAACCATGCATCGAGGCCGCGATTGAGCGTGACGGCGGCAAAAGCGGCAACGATGAGCGCCGGCAGGGCGGCAACCAGGCTGAACAACGAGACCAGCCGGATATGGAGGCCGGCGCCCGCCGTGCCCCGCCGCCGGGCGATGATGAGCGACCACACCTGCCACAGGATCATGCCCACCATGATCAGCACCAGGACGAGGTTGCCGCCCAGAAGCCAGGTGATGATGTCCGGGGTGGGCTTGATCGGCGACAGGCCGGTCAGGATCGTATAGGTGGCGAGGCCGGCGAGGATCGACAGGCATACGACGGCGATACCCACTATTCCCGGCAGGCGGGACAGGCGCGAATGCTTGTCGGTCTCAATGTTGTCCGTCAGGGCCATATATCTCCCCCGCCTCAAGCGGCACTGTGGCAAGGAATCCACAACTATCGTGGCAAATTTGCGACAGTGGTACCCCGCCACTCTTCCCACGGGAGCGGAATTTCAAATAATTTCAATTATTAAGGGAATTAGCTCAACGAGCATATGCCGTTACGTCATGCAATTAGAGGCCGCGCACGACCTGGATACCATAGGTGCGGATCTTGGTCCTGAGCGTATTGCGGTTGAGCCCTAAGAGCTCGGCCGCCTTGATCTGATTGCCCTTGGTGGCCGCCAGAGCGGCCCGGATCAGCGGCGGCTCGACATTGGCGAGGACGCGATGATAGAGGCCGGGCGGCGGCAGGCCGTCGCTGAAGCTCGCGAACTGCCGAGCGAGATGGTTCTCCAGATAGCCGCTCAATCCCCCCGTATCGTCTCCCGGTTCGGCGCCGCCTGAGGGCGAGGCCGCGGACGCCAATTCCCGGTCGATGATTTCGGGCAGCACCGTCTCTTCCGGATGCAAGGCGGCGATGCGGCGGATCAGATTCTCGAGCTCGCGCACATTGCCCGGCCAGCGATGCGCCTGCAGCCTTTCGACCGAGCTTGCCGGCATGATCTTGCGCGGCAGGCCCTCGCGCTCGGCCTGCGCCAGGAAATGGCGGACGAGATCCGGTATGTCGTCGATCCGCTCGCGCAAGGGCGGCAGCCGGATGGGCACCACATTGAGCCGGAAGAACAGGTCCTCGCGGAACTGGCCCTGATCGATCAGGCGGCGCAGGTTGCGATGGGTCGCGGCGATGATCCGCACATTCGTCTTGATCGGCTGGGTGCCGCCGACGGTCGTATATTCGCCCTGCTGCAGCACGCGCAGCAGACGTGTCTGCGCCTCGAAGGGCATGTCGCCGATCTCGTCCAGGAACAGCGTGCCGCTCTCGGCCTGCTCGAAACGGCCCGCCATGCGGCTCAAGGCGCCGGTGAAGGCGCCCTTCTCATGGCCGAACAACTCCGATTCGATCAGCTCGCGCGGGATGGCGGCCATGTTGATGGCGACGAAAGGCCCGCGCCGCCGCTTGCCGTAATCATGCACGGCGCGCGCCACCAGCTCCTTGCCGGTGCCCGATTCCCCTTCGATCATCACGGTGAGATCGGTCTGGGTGAGCCTCGCGATGACCCGATAGATCTCCTGCATGATCGGCGAGCGGCCGATGATCGGCAGGTTCTCGGCCGGTGCATTGGGCGGCGTCGCGGGCCTGACTTCCATATGCTGGGCGGCGCGCCCGACCATCGAGACGAGCGCCGTCAGGTCGAAGGGTTTCGGCAGATAGTCATAGGCGCCGCGCTCGGCTGCGGCGATCGCCGTCATGATCGTGTTCTTGGCGCTCATGACGATGACCGGCAAGGAGGGCCTGATCTTCTTGATCCTGGGCAGGACGTCGAAAGCATTCTCGTCGGGCAGTACCACGTCGGTGACGATCACGTCACCGGCGCCTTCGCTCACCCACCGCCACAGGCCCGCCGCGGTGCCGGTCGAGCGCACGGCATAGCCGGCGCGCGACAAGGCTTGCGACACGACGGTTCTGATAGCGCTGTCATCATCGGCAATGAGTACGGTCTTGGCCTTCATGCCTTGCCTTCTTGCGTCTGGTTCTGCTGGGTGGTCCGCATCATCGGCAGGAGCACGCGAAAGGTCGTGCCGCGCTCATGCGGCTCGCATTCGATGATGCCGCCATGGTCGCGCACGATCTTCGCCACCAAAGCAAGGCCGAGACCACGTCCGCCGGGCTTGGTGCTGATGAAAGGATCGAAGAGATGCGGCCTGATATCCGCCGGCACGCCGGGGCCGGTATCCCTGACGCACACCTCGAGCGGCAAGGTCACGCGCTCGCCGGAAGCGGCGATCGACAGTCTGACGCCGGGACGGAACGCCGTCGACAAATGGATCTCGCCGCCGCTGCCGTCGCCTTCGATCGCTTCGATGGCGTTCTTCACCAGGTTGATGAAGACCTGGATCAGCTGGTTGCGGCTGCCCATGACCGGCGGCAAGGAGGGGTCATACTCTTCCTTGATGGCGATGGGCTGCACCATGCCGGCGAGCGACAGCGTCTTCACGCGCTCGAGCACGGCATGGATGTTGACCGGCTCGCGCTCGGGCGGCCTTTCATCGGAGAACACTTCCATGCGGTCGACGAGGTCGCGGATGCGGTCGGTCTCCTCGCAGATGAGCCGCGCCAGCGGCCGGTCCTCGCCCGACAAGGTCGGCTCGATCAATTGCGCAGCACCCCTAATGCCGGCCAGCGGATTCTTGATCTCATGGGCGAGCATCGCCGCCATGCCGGATACCGAGCGCGCCGCATTGCGATGGGTGAGCTGGCGGTCGATCTTGTGCGCCATCGAACGTTCGAGCAGCATGACGATCACGAATCGCGGCTGCTCATGGACAAGGGCGGCCTGCAGGTCGACATTGCGCTCGCTGCCGAACCGCGGCGTGCCGGCGCTGATCGCATATTCGTTCACCACGCCGCCCGAATGGCGCGCCTCGGCAATGGCGCTGAGGGCGGGGCTGGCGAGCGGCATCAGGTCGGCGAAATGGCTGCGCAGAAGCGTCGCCTTGCCGGCCTGGAAGAAATCTTCCGCCGCCGCATTGGCGAGATGGACGCGGTCCTTGTCATCGAGCACCAGTAGCGGATTGGGCAAGGCATCGACCAGGAGGCCGCTGTCGGGCGGGGCATTGGCGTCACTGGGAAGGACGAGATTCACGCCGCCCTCGCTTCATCATCCTGCAAGCGCAGGAACAGGTCGCGCAATGCCCGACGCACGCGGTCATTATCGGTCTCGGCCGTCAGCTTCCGCCGCCAGGCGGCGGCCGCCTCGACCGACAGGCGCCCTTCAGCGCTCTTGCGATCGACGACCCAGCCCAGATGCTTGCGGGCGATGCGGTTGCCATGTTCATGGCCATAGAGCGACATCATGGATCGGTGCTGGCGATCGACAAGCTCCGCTTCGCGCTCCAGACACGGCTCCGGCGCGCCGGTGCCCGGATCGAGCAGATGCGCGAGGACGCCCGGCCACCAGGGCCGGCCATAGCTGCCGCGTCCGACCATGACGCCATCGGCAAGCGAGGCGGCAAGAATGTTCCTGACATCGGCGATGCTCTCGACATCGCCATTGGCGATGAGCGGAATGGCTTTGAGGCTCCGCTTCACCGCGGCAATAGCAGTCCAATCCGCCCTGCCCTTGTAGAACTGGCAACGCGTGCGGCCATGCACGGTGATCATCCGGATGCCCGCCGCTTCGGCGCGGCGGGCCAGCTCCGGCGCGTTCATCGTCGCCTCGTCCCAGCCAAGACGCATCTTGAGCGTCACCGGCACACGTGCGGCGGCGACTGTCGCCTCGATCAGCGTCATCGCATGGTCGAGATCGCGCATGAGCGCCGAGCCTGAGTAGCCTCCGGTCACCTGCCGTGCCGGACAGCCCATGTTGATGTCGATGAGATCGGCCCCGAGATCTTGGGCGATACGGGCACCTTCCGCCATCCATGGCGCTTCACGGCCGGCGAGCTGGATAGCAAAGAGCGAGCCCGCGGGCGGCTTTTCGGCGCGGCGTACCATGTCGGCGCGCGCTTCGGCGAGTTCGCGGCTCGCCACCATTTCCGTGACCACGAGGCCGGCCTGGCATTCATCGGCGATCTCGCGGAACGGCCTGTCGCTCACGCCCGACATGGGCGCGAGAAGAACGCGGTTCCGTAGCCTTATTTCACCAATAGAAACGCTCATTTTTTAGGCATACTCTTGTGCTGTATGTTTTTTATGCAGTCTAATCAGCTGTGCGGTTCCGTCAAGGATGCTTGCTCAGACCAATTGCCGCTGTTAGAGGGCATGCCCATGAAAATTGGCGCAGTGGTTGTCGCCGCCGGGACGGGCAGCCGGGCCGGGGGAGAAAAACCAAAGCAATATCAAGTTATTGGCGGGCGACCGGTGGTCTGGTGGGCGTTGAAGTCCTTCTGCGACCACCCGTCGATCTCACATATACAGCCGGTCATTGGCGCCGGGCAGACCGACCTTTTCGCCAGCGCCACGGAAGGCCTCGCCATCGAGCCTCCCGTTATTGGCGGCGAAACGCGCCAGGAATCCTGCCGCCGAGGGCTCGAGGCGATCGCCCGGCATGATGTCACCCATGTCCTCATCCATGACGCCGCCCGCCCCTTCGTATCGGCCGACCTTATCAGCCGCGTGATCACCGGGCTTCAGGAGCATCAAAGCGCAATTCCCGGTCTCGCCATCGCCGACACGGTGAAGAAGGCGCCCTATGGCACGATCGAGCAGACCATCGACCGCAGCGGCCTGTGGACGGTACAGACGCCGCAAGGTTTTGCCTTCGAGGCGATACGCGACGCGCATGAAAAAGCCCGCCAGTCCGGACAATCGAGCCTGACCGACGATGCGGCGGTCGCCGAGCTTGCCGGGCTCGATGTGGCGATCATTCCGGGCGCTGCGGAAAACCGCAAGATGACGACCTCAGCCGACCTCGCCGAGGCCGACCGGGCGCTTTCGGCGAGCTTCCACGATCTTCCTGACATCCGCACCGGCATGGGGATCGATATCCATCCCTTTGCGGAAGGCGATCATGTCATGCTGTGCGGCGTTCCGATCGCGCATACGCACAGGCTCGCCGGCCATTCGGATGCTGATGCTGCCCTCCATGCGCTCACCGACGCAATCCTGGGCGCCATTGGCGAAGGCGACATCGGCATGCATTTTCCGCCGAGCGATCCCCAATGGAAGAATGCAGCCTCTTCGATCTTCCTCGCCAAGGCGGTCGAGCTCTTGAGCCACCGCGGCGGCAGGATCGGCAATGTCGATATTGCGATTCTCGCCGAGGCGCCGCGCATCTCGCCGCATCTCGCGGCGATGAAGGCTAAGCTTGCAGCCCTTCTCGGTGTCTCCGAAGACCGCATCGCCATCAAAGCGACGACGACCGAGAAGCTCGGTTTCGTCGGCCGCGGCGAAGGCATCACCGCCTTCGCGACCGTCCTCGTGAGATTGCCAGGATAAGCCATGTTCGATCCAACCCTCCTCGACAAAGCCGAGACATTGCTGCAGTCCCTGCGCCGCCGCCGCCTCAAGCTCGTGACGGCGGAAAGCTGCACCGGCGGCTTGATCGCAGGGCTTCTCACCGAGATCGCGGGCTCCTCCGATGTCGTCGAGCGGGGTTTCGTGGTCTATTCGAACGAAGCGAAGATGAGCCTCCTCGGCGTGCCCGAAGACGTGATAGCCCATCACGGCGCGGTGAGCGAGGTCACGGCCCGCGCGATGGCGGAAGGCGCGCTCAAGAACTCGCTTGCCAATATCGCCGTCTCGGTCACCGGCATCGCGGGTCCCGGCGGCGGCTCGCCCGAAAAGCCGGTCGGCCTCGTCCATTTCGCCTGCGCGTCACATCACGCGCTAACCGCGCATCGCCGCCTTGTCTTCGCGAAAGTCAGCCGCCACGAGGTGAGAATGAAATCGGTCGTCGCCGCGCTCGATCTCGTCGAGGCTCAGCTCGTCGTTGCGACCCGCTTGGCGTGAGCCGTCGCTCCATGCAGCTCACGCGCCCTTGCCTCAAAGGCGTTGTTGATCTTGCGCACCATGTAATCGAACATGCCCGAGATGAAGAACTGCAATGACCGGCTCTTCGCCTTGTAGTCGACCTGGAATTCGACCGTTGCTCCGCCCGACTTGCGGTCGGTGAACCGCCATTGCGCATCGATGTGATCGAACAGACCGCCGCGTGCGCGCGATGACACTTTAAGGCCCTTCTCTTCGGCGACGACGTCGCTCACGAAGGTCTCGTCGATATGGAGCTTCTTGTAGCGCACGCGCAATTCGCCCTTGAAGCGCTCGACGCCGTCTGAGCCCCGTTCACGATCGAAAGTGCGCGAGCTTTCAACCAGCGGCAGGAACTCCTTGTATTTGTCGACATCGGCGGCAATGGCGAACAGCTCCGCGGCCTTGTAGGGCATCTCGCGGGTGACGTTGAATTTGGCCATCCCTAAGTCGAAGCCGGCTTGTGCTTGGCGGCGCGCGCCGCTCTCAGCCTCGCGAAATCATCGCCGGCATGATGCGAGGAACGGGTCAGCGGGCTCGACGCCACCATGAGGAAGCCCTTGGAATAGGCGATCGTCTCATAGGATTTGAACTCGTCGGGCGGCACGAAGCGGTCGATCGCGGCATGCTTGCGTGAGGGCTGCAGATACTGGCCGATGGTGATGAAGTCGATGTCGGCCGAGCGCATGTCGTCCATCACCTGCAGCACCTGGTCGCGCGTCTCGCCCAAGCCCACCATTATGCCGGACTTGGTGAACATCTGCGGGTCGAGCTCCTTCACCCGCTGCAACAGGCGCAGCGAATGGAAATAGCGGGCGCCGGGCCTGATGCGCAGATAAAGCGACGGCACGGTTTCGAGATTGTGGTTGAAGACGTCGGGCCTCGCCTCGACGACCTTTTCCAAGGCGCCGTCCTTGCGCAGGAAGTCGGGGGTCAGCACCTCGATGGTCGTCGTGGGTGACGCGCGGCGGATGGCGCGGATCACCTGCGCGAAATGCTCGGCCCCGCCATCATCGAGATCGTCCCGGTCGACCGAGGTGATGACCGAATGCGACAGGCCCATGCGGGCCACCGCATCGGCCACCTTTTCCGGCTCATCGGCATCGAGCGCGCCCGGCAGGCCGGTCTTCACGTTGCAGAAGGCGCAAGCCCTGGTGCAGGTGTCGCCCATGACCATGAAGGTGGCGTGTTTCTTCGACCAGCACTCGCCGATATTGGGGCAGCCCGCCTCCTCACATACGGTGACGAGGCGGTTCTCGCGTACGATCGCTTTGGTCTCGTTATAGACGGCTGAGCCCGGCGCCTTCACCCGGATCCAGTCCGGCTTGCGCAGGACCGGGTTGTCCGGCTTGTGCGCCTTCTCAGGGTGGCGCGGCCGGGCTTTCAGCGTATCGAGAACGGTAACCATCAGGCTTGAATCAGGCGCTCCGGCTGCGGAATGCCTTCACGACGAGGAGCAGGATCACCGCGCCGACGACCGCGACCAGGAGATTGCCCCAGAACCAACCGCTGAAGATCTCGCCGAGCCGCAAGCCCAGAAGGTTCGCCAGGAACGCGCCGATATAGGCGCCGATGACGCCGACGACGATGTTCATCAAGATGCCCATGTCGCTCTTCGTGATCTTCTCGGCGATCCAGCCGGCAAGACCGCCAATGATGAGCGTGCCGATCCAGCCCACACCGCCGCCCAAGTCCAAGAGAGAATTCGGTTCCATGATGCCTCCTCGTTGCTGAACTATCCCGCGATGAAGCGGGCCAAAAGGACCACGATGATCGCGCCGATCGTGGCCGTCACAATGTCACGTGCGATCTCATTGCCGATGCCGAGATTGATCCCGGCCTTGCTCAAAAGGAAACTGCCGACGAAGGAGCCGATCACGCCGCTGATCAGGTAACGGATGAGGCCGGAGCCTCCGACCACGAAGCTCGCAAGCCAGCCGGCCACCAGGCCGATCACCAGGGCAATGACGATATTTTGCGCATTCATGATTTTATCCCCATATGGGCCTGGGCTTTCCCATCATATGGCCCAGCCGCAGTTTAGCATCAAGACCATTTGCGGCAAGGCACGCCCTGGTCTATGGAGCCCGCCAACATGACAATTGCCGCACGACATATCCCCAAAGTGGGCCTGGTCAGCCTGGGTTGCCCCAAGGCGCTGGTCGATTCCGAACGCATCCTGACGCAGCTCCGGGCCGAGGGCTATGTGATCTCACCGGGCTACGATGCCGCCGACGTAGTGATCGTGAATACCTGCGGTTTCCTTGATTCGGCCAAGGCCGAATCGCTCGCCGCCATCGGCGAGGCAGTCAACGAAAACGGCCGGGTCATCGTCACCGGTTGTATGGGGGTCGAGGCGGATAGGATCAGGGCCGCTCATCCTTCCGTCCTCGCGGTCACCGGCCCTCATCAATATGAAGCCGTCGTGTCGGCCGTGCATGACGCCGTGCCGCCCGCGCATGACGCCAAATTCGATCTTATCCCGCCGCAAGGCTTGCGGCTGACGCCGCGTCACTACGTTTATGTGAAGATCTCGGAAGGCTGCAACAACAGGTGCTCCTTCTGCATCATCCCGTCGCTGCGTGGCGACCTGGTGAGCCGTCCGGCGGCTTCCGTCCTTTACGAGGCCGAGCGGCTGGTCAAAGCCGGGGTCAAGGAGCTCCTGGTCATTTCCCAGGATACGAGCGCCTATGGCATCGACCTCAAATATGAGCCCAGCAAGTATCGCGGCCGTGAAGTGCGCGCCAAATTCGCCGACCTGGTCAAGGAGCTCGGCCAGTTCGATGCCTGGGTCCGGCTGCATTATGTCTATCCCTATCCGCATGTGGACGAGGTCATCCCGCTGATGGCGGAAGGAAAGATCCTTCCCTATCTCGACATTCCCTTCCAGCATGCCGCGCCCAATGTGCTCAAAGCCATGCGCCGCCCGGCGAATCAGGAAAAGGTGCTCGACCGGCTCGAGGCCTGGCGTAAGGTTTCGCCCGACATCGCCATCCGGTCGAGCTTCATCGTCGGCTTCCCCGGTGAAACGGAAGAGGATTTCACCTTCCTCCTCGACTGGCTGAAGGAGGCGCGCCTCGAACGCGTCGGCTGCTTCAAATATGAGCCGGTCGGCGGCGCCAAGGCCAATGACATCGCGGCACCCGTGCCGGAAGAAGTCAAGGAAGAGCGCTGGCACCGGCTGATGCAGGCGCAGCAGGAGATCAGCGCCGACATCTTCGCCAAAAAAGTCGGCCGCGAGATCGACGTGCTGATCGACGAGATCGACAGTGAGAACGAGGAAGCGGTCGGCCGTTCCCCCTGGGACGCGCCCGAGATCGACGGCAACGTGTTCCTGCCCGGCGAAACCGATCTCAAGCCCGGCGACATGGTCCGTGCGCGGATCGTCGATGCCGAGGAATATGACCTGATCGGCGAGAAGATCTGACCGCGATGTCCGGATGGCTGCGACGTGGTTTGCGCCTCGTCACCCGCCTCCTCGCTCTCTTCATCCTTCTGGGCGCTCTCTATTTCATCGCTGCGCTGGGCTTCGCGATGTTCCCTGCATCCGGCCGGCCGCAGCAAGCCGATGGCGAGCCCGTCGTCTATGTCTGCACCTCGCTCGCACATGCCGATATCATGATGCCGAGCCGGGATCCGCTGATCGACTGGAGTTCGGAGTTTCCTGCGGTCATGCCGCCTGGCCTTCCCACCGAGGCCTATCTCGCTTTCGGCTGGGGCGATCTGCGCTTCTTCCGCGAAATACCCACTTGGTCCGATGTCAGATTGTCCACAGCGCTCAGCGCTTTGGCAGGTCTCAATGACACGGCCATCCGGGTGGTCGCCGTCAATGCCCCGTCGGGCGATCCGGACTGCCAGCCGCTCCGCGTAGACCGCGCCGGGCGACAGGCCCTGATCGACCATGTCCGCGCGACGCTTGCACATGAAACGCAAACCCGACCGGTGGAGCAGGCACATCTCGAGGCGTATTACCTCGCCAAGGGCCGCTACAGCCCATTGCGCACCTGCAACCAGTGGGTAGCCGACGCTTTGGCCGACGCCGGCCTGCCCCATGCCCGTTTCGCGCCATTCAGCTTCGGCATCACCTGGCCGCTAGAGAGGCCTCCACCGCTTCCCGGAAAATCCTGACGCCTTCTGAAATCTCGTCATCCGAAATGGTGAGCGGCGGTGCGATGCGGAAGACGCTCCCCATGGCCGGCATCTTCACGATATTGGTGCTGAGACCGCGGCGCATCGCTTCCTCGCCGATCCGGCTTCCGAGCTCGCCCGCCGGCGCCTTGCTCTTCCGCCCATTCACGATCTCGAGCCCGATGAGCAGGCCGCGGCCGCGTACATCGCCTATGCACTCATAGCGCTGCTGAAGCGACAACAGTCCCTGGCGCAGCCGCTCGCCGGACTGGCGCGCTTTGTCGACCAGCTTCTCCTCCTCGACGACGTCCAGCACGGCCAGTCCGACGGCAGCGGGAAGCGGATCCGACACATGCGTCGTATAGAAGAGATAGCCGCGCTCATGCGCCTTCTCCTCGATCTCCGTTGTGGTCATCATCGCGGCCAGCGGCAGGCCCGCGCCCAGCGTCTTGGACAGGGTCAATATGTCCGGCGTCACGCCGTCGCGCTGGAAGGCGAACATGGTGCCGGTCCGCCCGATCCCGGTCTGCGCCTCATCGAGGATGAGCAGCATGCCCCGCTCCTCGCATTTGTGCCTGAGCGCCGCGAGATAGCCGGACGGCAGATCGAGGACGCCGCCGACCGACAGGATGGGCTCGGCGATGAAGGCGGCGAGACTGCCGGTCGACTGGCTGTCGACCAGGGCGAAGGCATCGTCGAGCTCGGTCTGCCAGTCGAGCGTTCCGTCCGCATGAGTGAAGCGCGGCCGGTAGGCATTAGGCGCCGGGATGGCGAAGGATCCGACAGTCGATGGTCCGTAACCCTTGCGGCCCGCGCTGAAGGTGGCCGCCGCGGCGGCGCCCGTCATCCCATGCCAGCTCTTCGAGAAGGCGACGACCTCGTGCTTGCCGGTGACGAGCTTCGCCAGGCGGATCGCCGCCTCATTCGCTTCCGCCCCGGTCGAGAGCAGGATCACCTTGTCGAGGCCGGGAGCCAGCTTTGCCAGGCGCTGCGCCAGATCGACGACGGGCCTCGACAGCATGCCGCTGAACAGGTGATCGAGCTTCGTGATCTGTCGCTGCACGGCCTCGACGATCCTGGGGTGGGAATGACCCAGGATGGCGCTCATCTGGCCCGAGGTGAAGTCGAGTATCGCGCGGCCGTCGGCGTCATAGACATAACTTCCCTGGGCGCGCTCGATGATCAACGGCTCGAAACTTCCGCCGTAGCGCACAAGATGCCGGCGCGCCGCAGTCCAGAAGGCCGCATCATCATTTCTCGACATCGAAAGACTCCTTTGGTGAGGCGATATCAGACTGATGCAACGGGGATCAGCAGATGGGCCGCGGCGGCCGCGGCAAAGCCGAGGACAGTGCCCGCCGCGACGATGAGACCGATGCGATTGCCGCCGACATAGGCGGCATAGCCCGTCTTGGCGATCGTATTCACGCCGACCGCGGTCAGGATCGCAAGTCCGGGTCCTGCGGCCGTGTCCGATCCCGCCGTCTTCGCCATCGACAAAGTGATGGCATCGACATCGGCAAGGCCCGAAATGGCGGCGAGGCCGATCAAGCCCGCTTCGCCGAAAAAATGCCGGGCCGCGACCGCGAGCATCATGATCACCGTCAGAAGCGCGCCGAAGCGCAGGACCTCTATCAGCTCGAAGGGGTTCTTCAGCTTGAGATCGGCGCGGGCAGCCTTGTCGCCGTGCGGCCCTGAGCGGATGAGCCAAAAGGCGAGGACGGCCATCGCGACCGCGCCGGCGATCAAGGCCGGCGCCAGGGACTTCGCAAAAGCAAGATTGATGATCGCCACGACCACCAGGACCCTGATCAGCATGACCGCGCCCGAGAGCACCACGCTGCCGCCGAGAAGCCGAACACGTTCGGGATTGTCGCGGGCGAGACGCGCGAGCGTGAGTGTCGTAGCGGTCGAAGCGACCAGCCCGCCGACGCCCGCCGCGAGCACCGTGCCGCGTTCAGGCCCCGCGATGCGGATCGCCGCATAGCCGGCGAAGGACACCGCGGCAATGAGGATGGTCATCAGCCAGAGCTCGTAGGGGTTGACCGCGCCATAAGGGTCGACGGCACGATGCGGCAACAAGGGCAGAGCGATGAAACTCATCGCCAGCAAGATGAGCCCCGACCTGATTTCGGGCCAGGTGATGCGGGCGAGCCAGCCATGGAGCTGGACCTTGGCGGCGAGCAGCCCTGCAGCCGCCACGCCCGCGGCCGCCGCGACGGCTGGGTCGCCCAGGACGGTGGAAGCGCCCAGCATGAAAGTGAGCATCACGGCGACGAGGCTCGTCGCGCTGAAATCGTCCTCGCTCACACCCTCGCGCCAGAAGAAGGCAGCAAGGGCGCCACTGACGACGACGAAGCCCGAGGCGAGCAGCAGAAAGTTCTGATCCTTGGTCAGGGCGCCGAAAATGCCGCCCAGGAGCGCGATCAGCGTAAAGGTCCTGAGGCCCGCGGTGCGCTGGCCCTCCTTCTCGGTGCGATCCTTCCAGCCGCGCTCGAGGCCGATGAGAAAGCCGATGGCGAGCGCCATGCCTAAGCGCAGGAGCAGGTCATCGCGGTCCATGAGCTACAGCGGAATGTTGTCGTGCTTCTTCCAGGGATTCTGCAATTCCTTGTTGCGCAGCATGTTGAGCGCGCGGGCGACCCGTTTCCTGGTCGAGTGCGGCATGATCACCTCATCGAGGAAGCCGCGCTCGGCCGAGACGAAAGGATTGGCGAAGCGGGTCTCATATTCCTTGACCCTGGCCTTGATGCGCTCGGGCTCGCCCAGTTCCTGGCGGTAGATGATCTCGGCGGCACCCTTCGAGCCCATGACGGCGATCTCGGCGGTCGGCCAGGCATAGTTCATATCGCCCCTGATGTGCTTGGAGGCCATGACGACATAGGCGCCGCCATAGGCCTTGCGGGTGATCACGGTGATCTTGGGCACCGTCGCCTCGGCATAGGCGAAGAGCAGCTTGGCGCCATGCTTGATGAGCCCGCCATATTCCTGGGCGGTGCCCGGCAGGAAGCCCGGCACGTCGACGAAGGTGACGATCGGGATGTTGAAGCAGTCGCAGAAGCGCACGAAGCGCGCGGCCTTGCGGCCGGCATCGGAATCGAGCGTGCCGGCGAGCACCAGAGGCTGGTTGGCGACGATGCCGATGGTGCGGCCCTCCATGCGCGCGAAGCCCGTCACGATGTTGCGCGCGAAACTCTCCTGGATCTCGAAGAAGTCGCCTTCATCGACCACCTTCAGGATCAGCTCCTTCATGTCATAGGGCTGGTTCGGATTGCGCGGGATCAGCGTGTCGAGCGACATGTCGAGGCGCTCGCCGTCATCGAAGCTCGGCAGCTCGGGTAAGGGCGAGGTGTTGGACGAGGGCAGGAAATCGATGAAGCGGCGCATCTGCAGGAGCGCCTCGACGTCATTGTCAAAGGCCTTGTCGGCGATGGACGAGCGGGTCGTGTGCACCGAGGCGCCGCCCAGCTCTTCCGCCGTCACGGTCTCGTTGGTGACGGTCTTCACCACGTCAGGCCCGGTCACGAACATATAGCTCGTGTCGCGCACCATGAAGATGAAGTCGGTCATCGCCGGCGAATAGACGTCGCCGCCGGCGCATGGGCCCATGATCACCGAGATCTGCGGGATCACGCCGGAAGACAGCACATTGCGCTGGAAGACCTCGCCATAGCCGCCAAGCGCCGCAACGCCTTCCTGGATGCGGGCGCCACCGGCATCGAAGAGGCCGATGATCGGCGCGCGGTTCTGCACCGCCATGTCTTGGATCTTGGTGATCTTGCGGGCATGGGCTTCCGACAGCGAGCCGCCGAAGACAGTGAAATCCTTGGCGAAGACATAGACGAGGCGGCCGTTGATGGTACCCCAGCCGGTAACGACGCCATCGCCCGGGATCTTCTGCTTCTCCATGCCGAAATCGATGCAGCGATGCTCGACGAACATGTCGAACTCTTCGAAGGAGCCCTCGTCCATCAGGAGCTCGATGCGTTCGCGCGCGGTAAGCTTGCCGCGCCCATGCTGGGCGTCGATGCGCTTCTGCCCGCCCCCCAGCCTGGCATTGGCGCGGCGCTCCGCCAGCTTCTCAAGAATTTCCTGCATGACCCCTGCCCTTCATTCCCTGTTCACTGTGAAAGCTCGCAGAAGCGGAGACAAGTGTCGAATTCCCGCCTGCGATGGTTGCGGCGATGGCGGGCCTCCTCATCCCACCCCCAATGCTCGATCTGCCAGTCTTCATCGACATGGGCCGCGGTCCAGGCTTCGGACACCGGAACGGCGTTCGCGCAAGCCATGGCCGCGATCAGGGCCGAGCCCGTCAGCGTCGTGATATTGTGAATGGCGGTCAGGTCCCACGCGCTCTTTTGCGCCAGATAGTCCCGCGTGGCTTGAAGGGCGGCTTCCGGTTGCCGGACATGCACAACCCCTTCGGTCACCTGGAAGTCAGCGGCGAGCGTCGCGCGCGCCCAATCGAGAACCGGCTGCCAGGCCTTCGCCTGGCGCTCGATCAGGCCAAGCGGCTCCCCGGCCCGGTAGCAAACAAGGTCGGAGCCGGCGAAGTCGACGATCTCGTCGATGATCCGGTCGCGATCCGTCTCGACCCGATCGAGCGCGGTATTGGCGAGCCGGGTCAAGGGCATCGTATGGGGATCGATCTTCTCGGCCTGCCCCTCCCACTCCGTGGCGACGGCTTGGGCAAGCGCTCCTGTCGGCAATTCGAGCGCCCGCTTGAGGGGTGTTCGCAAGGGCCGCTCATCCAACCTCACCGAGAAGGGCGCCGTCGTGCCGGCGACGGAAACCGTCTTGTAGAAACGCCGGGCGGGAGCCGCCGTCATGCCGCAACACCTTGCCATAGCACCGCAAGCGTCTCTTCCAACTCGTTGAAGTCATTGACGATTGCATAAGGCTTGGCGGCTTCGAGAACGGCTCGTGGCTGGAACCCCCAACTCACTGCGATCGACCTGACACCGGCGGCATGGGCCATCTCGATATCGAACAGCGCATCACCGATCATGACCGTATTCTCCCTGTCGACGCCCACCTCGCGCATGGCCTGCAGGATCATGTCCGGATGCGGCTTGGAGGGCGCATCATCCGAGGTCTGAATGGTAGCGAAAACACCCTCGAGGCCGAATTGGTCGATGATGTGGCGGACACCGCGCTGGGCCTTGCCGGTCGCGACGCCGATCAATACGTCGCCCCGCGCCTGGAGCCGGCGCAGCATGTCGAAGGCGCCATCGAAGGGAAGTTCGGGATAGGACTGGTTGGCGCGATAGGACCAGAAGGCTTCCTTGTAGGCGAGCGCCAGGCGCTCATGGCGCGCCGCCTCGTCCTCAGGGCGCAGTGCGGCCATCGCCTTGACCAGCGACAGACCGACGATGCCCAGCATCTCGGGCCGCGACGGCATTGGCAGGCCTTCGGCCGTGAAGGCGGCCGTCAAGGAGGCGAGGATCATCGCCTGGCTGTCCATCAAGGTGCCGTCAACATCGAAAAGTGCGAGCTTCATCTTCTCTTGGCTTCTCTTTCCTCGGAGGGCGGTCCCTCGTCATAGCGCCCGGGATCGAAGCCGAACAGAGCCCAGGTTTCCTGCATATGCGGCGGCAAAGGCGCGGTCACGTCGACCGTGCCGCCGCGCGGATGCGGGAACACGATCCGCCTGGCATGCAGATGGAGGCGGTTGGCGATCGCCGCCGGCAGGTCCTTGTCGCCGCCATATTTGTCATCGCCGAGGATCGGATGGCCGATATGCGCCATATGGGCGCGCAACTGGTGCTGGCGGCCGGTCGAAGGCTTGAGCGACATCCAGGCAATCACCGGCGGCGCCTTGTCGATCACGCTGTAGTGGGTGACGGCGCGCTGCGCGTCCTCTTCATCCGCCTCGGCAGCGCGCACCCGGTCGCCATCGGGGCCGGCCGCCTTAATCAGCGCAATGTCGATCCGGCCCTGCGGCGGCTTAGGCACGCCCTTGACGCCGGCCCAATAGATCTTGCGCACCGTCCTGGTGGCGAAGAGCTTGCCCAAGGAAGCGGCGACGGCGCGCCTCTTGGCGATCACCAATACGCCGGACGTCTCCCGGTCGAGGCGATGGACGAGGCGCGGCCGCTCGCCGAGCTCGACACCGAGCCCGATCAGCAGGCCATCGACATGGCGGTGGGTCTTGGTGCCGCCCTGCACCGCGAGGCCCGCCGGCTTGTTGAGAACATAGATGTCCTTGTCCTCATGCAGGATCATGCTGGCGAAGAGCTGCCGCTCCTCCCTGGTGAGGGGCTTCGCCTCCGCCTCCGGCGCATCGGCGGGCCGGGCCTCGAAAGCGAGCGGCGGCACGCGGATCTCCTGGCCTTCCGCGAGCCTGGCATTGGGCTTGACCCGCTTGCCGTCGACGCGCACCTGCCCGGTCCGCGCGAGCTTGTTCAGATAGGCGAAGGTCACTTGCGGGAAATGACTGCGGAACCAGCGGTCGAGCCGCATGCCGTCCTCATCGCGCACCACGCGGCGGCGCGTGACCTCGCTCATGCGAAAGCCCGGGCCAGCGCCATGCCGGCAAAGATCGCCACGAGGGACAGGACGACCGAGCCCAGCGCATAAACGCCCGCGAGCGCATAGGCCTTGCGCTCGACAAGCAGGGCGAAATCCAGCGAGAACGCCGAGAAGGTGGTGTAGCCGCCGAGGATGCCGGTGGTCAGAAAGACCTTGAGCTCGTTGCTGACATTCCAGCGCAGCGCCATCAACGAGATCAACAGCCCCATCACGAAAGAGCCCGAGATGTTGATCAGCATCGTGTGCCAGGGGAAGTTGCTGCCCGCCACTTTGGCGATGCCGATATTCAAGGCATGGCGCAGGACCGCGCCAATGGCGCCGCCCAAGGCGATCCACAGGGTCAGCGCCATCCGTCAGTCCAGCGGCAGCAGGAAATAGGTCTTGCGCACGGTTTCGATCACGTTCCAGGTGCCCCGCGTATGGGCCGGGAAATAGACGGCATCCCCCGCCTCTATCGTCAGCACCGCCCCGTCCTCGTGATGGAATTCGCAGCGCCCCTTCACAAAATGGGCGAATTCGGCGTTCTTCACCGCACGCTTCCATTTACCGGGCGTGCATTCCCATACGCCGGCATCAGGCCCCTCGCGCCAGTCCTTGGAGCGGATCATGGCGACAGGCTGCCCTTCAGGCTCATTCGCCCTGACCGCCTCACCGAGCTCCGCCGCGGCGAGACGGTCCGACCCCTTGATGTGCGTGAGCTTGTTCACAGCCAGCCTTTGCGCTTGAAGTAGATGTAGGGAAGGATCGCCGAGAGCACCATCAGGCCGAGGGCGAAGGGATAGCCCGCCACCCATTTGAGCTCCGGCATGACATCGAAATTCATGCCATAGATGCTCGCCACCAGGGTCGGCGGCAGGAACACCACGGCGGCGACCGAGAAGATCTTGATGATGCCGTTCTGCTCGATCGAGATCATGCCGAGGACCGCATCGAGCAGGAAGGCGATCTTGCCTGAGAGGAAGCTCGCATGGTCGGTGAGCGAGATGATGTCGCGCTGCAGGATCTTGATGCGGGCACGATGGTCCTTCATCTCGCGCGTCTGCTTCAGGGGCTCGAGGATCGCCGACATGAAGGCGGCGAGCCTACCGATCGAGACGAGGCTCTCGCGCATCTTCGAATTGAAGTCGCCCTCCTCGCCGATCTTCTCCAAAAGCTCTTGCAGATTGGGCGCCTTCTTGCGGACCCGGCGGCTCTTCGAGTGCCGGTCGGTATTGAAGATCTGCCGCGAGGTGTCGTCGACGATGGTGCCGACGCGCTCGAGATGGTCGGCGGCGCGGTCGACCACGGCTTCGAGCAGGCTGATCAGCACGCCCCAGCCCGACATCGAGGTCGATTGCGGCTTCATCGCCCGGCGCACATAGACCGGAAAAGCCTGCGGGTGATGATAGCGGATGGTGACGAGCTGGTTGTCTTTGATAATGAAAGTG
>Ga0187894_10001162_pt1 | contig 34649 bp, 31 predicted proteins | sample GBC1701081metaG_FD_136650 | JGI IMG/M metagenome (GOLD analysis project Ga0187894, IMG submission 136650) | White microbial mat communities from a lava cave in the Kipuka Kanohina Cave System on the Island of Hawaii, USA - GBC170108-1 metaG ...
GGGTAGAAATCGGTCATGTAGAATCAACAACTTACAAACTATTTTAATTCAAAAAGCCTAAAGTCGATTTTGTTAAGCCCTTTGTTTTCAACACGGGCAATTTTCTACCCTTGATTCGCATTAACAAAGTAGAACTAAATAACCATTAGAAAATAGAATTCTGTTATCTCAAACTTTTCCCTAATGGTCATTTTTACTTGAGGTTAAGGTTTCTTGTTTTTTGTTTCTTCGGTTTTTGCAAAGTAGCCTTGACGATGTCGAAGAACCAACTCTTGTTTTTTCAAATCTGCGTTTACTATTTCAACTTTTACTGTGCGATATGTGCCATCACGTTTGCTGTTGCTAGGAGAATAAGCGACCAGGTATTGTGAACGGAGTTCAATCTGAATCTGCTCAAAAGCTTTGCGTAAGTCGTCTTCATTTCTAGGAAAGAAAGCCCGCCCGCCCGTTTTTTCAGAGATTTTTCTCAAGACTCCTTCGTTTACGCCGCCATAAAAATCATCGCCAATTCCGATTGAATAGATTGCTGTGTCGGCTTTTATTGCCTGTTGTACGGCGTCATCGAGTTTGTATTTGCCGGAGGTGTTGACCCCATCACTGAGTAAAATTATTGCACGTCGTGTTTTGTCCGACGTGCTTGACAGAACTTCGTCGGCAGTAACAAAGAGGGCATCCCAGATTGCTGTTGAACCTGCAAGGTTTTGATTACCCCCGGAAATCGGAGGAGTTCCGACTGTTTGCCCGCCTCCTATATAACCTGACGGCGGAATAAATTTGACGCGGTCAATCGCACGACGCAGGCGTTGCGGGTTACCCGTCAAATCTTGCTCGAGCGTAGCTTCACCTGTGAATGTAATGAGTGCGGCTTCGTCTTTTGCGACACGCAAGACAGCATCAACAAAAGCCGCAGCAGCTTCTTTTTCAGACGGAAGTGTTCTTTCTTGAGAACCACTTGTATCAATCAAAATCGCAAGCGACAAAGGCAAATCCGCCTGACGGGCGAATGTAAAAATCTGCTGTCCCTTACCATCTTCGAGAATGCGAATGTCTTCTTGTTTAAGATTGATTATAAGGCGTCGTTGTTTATCTGTTGCCGTGAATAAAATGTTTGTCAACTGCGTGTCAACGCGAACAATGTCATCATCGCCGACATCAATCCCGTCTTTCGGTGTCGGTGTTGGTGACGGTTGCGGTTTTGCCAAAGGAGAATTAACCGACGGATTTTGCGCGGTTGAATGCACTAATCCCATCCAAGCCATAAATATAACAAACGCAAAAACTAATAACTTTCTATAAAACATCTTTCTCCTTAAAATAAGTTTTGAGTATCGGCTTTAGTCGGCTTCGTCAAACAACTGCCGACTAAAGTCGGTACTCAAAACTTTTATTTTATTGCGGTTCCCGTTTGGCTTTGTAGCCCTTCTTGAATTGGATTTCCAAACTCTTTTCAGAGGTTACTAATTTGACATCAATCTTTCTTTCCGTGTCGTCGTAGTTATTATTTATCGGCACGTATCTGATGATGTACTGCGAACGAAGCTGTTTTGAAATTCTCGTAAATGCTTTTTCAAGTGCCAGCATATCGCCTGTATAAAAAGCAGCACCGCCCGTTACATCACAAATTTTGTCAAGAACTTTGTCTTCTGCATCTTTCACGATTCCGGCTTGAACACCCGGAACAGTTGAACCCGCAAAGCCGCCTTTGGTTGAGAGCGCAAAAATTGTTGTATCTGTTCTTCTGGCAATATCTATTACGTCATCTAAATTGGCACGGCTGTATGTGTCGTCGCCGTCGGTAATGAGAACGATAACGCGCTTGCCGGGAACATTGCGTAATTTCTCGTCACAGATTTCATATACTGCGTCGTAAAGTGCCGTTTGATTACCGACTCTTTTTGCTTTATCAACAGCGACGCTAAGAAGGTCTAGTTTGTCAGTAAAATCCTGATGAAGCGTTATTCTGTCATCAAACGTCATAAACGCAACCTTGTCTTTTCTAAGCCGTGTCACGGTGTGAATAAAGTTTATAGCCGCCTCTTGCGAAAACTTCTTTTTTCCTGCTGTTGATGGCGATGTGTCCATCAACACTGCAACAAAAATTGGTTCGTTTGCTTTTTCATCACTGAAACTTTCAATCTTTTGAAGTTGTCCGTCTTCAAAAATCTGAAAGTCTGTTTTGGTTAATCCTGTTACGGGCAGTTTGGTCTTCTTATCCATTATGATTACCGGAACACGGACTTCACGAATAAAAACCCGTTGGTTGTCATCACCCGATTGTGGCGTAGGCGTCGGGCTTGGCTTTGTGTTCTGTGCAAAAGCTATTGACAATGCAAACAACGAAACAATTAATAAACTTGATAAACGAAAAACTATCTTCATATTGTCTTACTAAGAAAATCGAATAAATGGTCTTGAAATTCTTATCGGGTCTCGGCGCGTTTGATGTTCGGCTTTTATTTTGCCGTTGCCCCAATCCAAAAAAGTAGCGACAGTATAGCAATCATACGGCAAAATCGCATTATCGCGTGTGAGGTGTTAGAATGCCGAAAAGTTTTGAATGCTGGCTTTAGTCGGTTTCGTCAAACAACAGCCGACTAAAATCAGCATTCAAAACAATTTATAAGGAGATAATTTTTCAGTGGGACGCGAACTCAAAGTTTTAAGTAATACAAAAAAGCCGCGCTTGCCAAAGCCGGAATGGTTAAAGATTCGCATTGGCGACCCTACAAATCAGAATCACGTCTTGCAGTTGATTGAAGGCTTAAACCTTCACACGGTTTGCCAAGAAGCACGCTGTCCGAACATCTTTGAATGTTGGTCTGACAGAACCGCTACATTTATGCTTGGCGGCGATACGTGTACACGCCATTGTGGATTTTGTGCCGTGAATAAAGGTGTGCCTATGGAACTAGACCCTCAAGAACCGTGTCATGTTGCCGAGGCTGTAAAGCATTTGAATTTGGCACACGCAGTTATCACATCAGTAAATCGTGATGATTTGCCGGATGGTGGTGCAGGGCATTGGGCTGAAACAATCAAACAAGTTCGCGCTATGAATCCCGAATGTAAAATCGAAGTTTTGATTCCCGATTTCAACGGCGACGAAGACGCTTTAAATACTGTTTTAGAAGCACGTCCTGATGTTTTGAATCACAACACGGAAACAATAGCCAGGCTATATCGTCGCGTTCGCCCCGATGCAAAATATCAACAAACATTAACCTTACTCGAACGTGCGGCTAGATGGCGCGACACAAAACAGCCGCAGATGTTGACCAAAAGCGGAATCATGGCTGGACTTGGTGAAGAGTTTGATGAAGTTGTTGAATTGATGAAAGACCTTCGTTCGGTTTCGTGCGACATTATGACCATCGGTCAATATCTTCAACCTTACGAACGCCGATTGCCTGTTGAAAGATATGTCACACCCGAAGAGTTTGCAGAATGGAAACAAATCGGTGAAGCGATGGGGTTCAAGCACATTGAATCAAGCCCCTTAACGCGCTCTTCGTATCACGCAAGACAACAGGCAGAAAGCAAGTAAAAGAATTGCCAAGGACACATCATACAATGTCAATCAAGGATAGGAATCTTACTTTTTTTTCCATTAGCCCAACCGTTCACGGTTGGGAACTGATGGTCTAATCTAATTTTCAGCCCCGTTTAGGGGGCAAAAGATGGCTAAAGCCTCTATCAAAAGCCCCATGAATGGGGCTGAAAAACTGATATATTTCGTTTCCCAGCCGTGAACGGCCGGGCTAGTGGAAAATTCATTGCTACCCTTGATTCGCATATACAGTTAAGAACAAGAATCTGTATTCCGTAAGGTCTCTGTTTTGTGAAACCGGATTTGAACAGAGTGTAAACTTCACCAAACTGTAAATCAGCAAAATTTTTGAAGACGCTTTGACTCTGAAATAATCATTGATAAAAGCAAAACAGAGATTGAAAAGGTAATAGAAAATCTCTTTAGACTTTAGACTTGGGACTTGTGATTTAAAAGAGATGCCTTCGGGAAAGACACATGATGTTATAACAATTCTTCTTGCCGTTCCGACCTTTGTCGGTTCGTGGTTCTATACAAAAAACATTGCTATCTCAATTGTAATAACGGTGGCGATGCTGTTCGGCGGGTTGATGTTCGGACCTGATTTGGATATTCACTCGAAACAATATACGCGCTGGGGTTTCTTTCGTTTTATATGGTTTCCCTACAAAGCCGCTTTCAAACACCGCTCAAGATTCACGCACGGAATTATATTAGGGACATTTATTCGCTGTATTTATTTCGCTTTGATGATAACACTGATTGCAACAGTGATTTTGTATGCACGCGCCGCTTATATTGGCGGAACGCCGCCGGGCTTAAATGATGTTTTTCAGGCGTGGGTTTCTGTTGACAGATTTGTACGCGACGTGATTGGACAACATACACCACTGGCAACTTTTTTCGGTTTATGGTGGGGGGCGGCAAGCCACACGTTTACAGACGTAGGAATCTCTGTTTTGAAAAAGGCTTCCGAGATTTTTTAAGGAAAGTTTATCTTTCTGTCAAAGAAGTCTGCACTTGCCGTAAAAATCTTGTGCCAATTTTGATAACGCAAAAAATCGTGAACATCGTCGGGGATTATCAGCAATTCAAACGGAATATCTCTTTCGCGTAACAGTCTTACAAAATCAACTGTCTGATTCACGACTACGTTTCTGTCATCATCGCCTTGAACAAGAAGAACGGGCGATTTCCATTTATCAATAGTAGCAACAGGCGAAGATTCGTATCCCTTTTTTATTACTTCGTCGTTACTGCTTGCCCACGAATCGCTTCCGACCTGTTTTGTCCAATCGTGAACGCCGTGTAAATCAACTCCGGCGGCAAACATATCCGAATTTCGTGCCAATCCCATTGCGGTTAAATATCCGCCGTAAGAACCGCCCCACAAACCTACTCTTTTTCTGTCAACGTCTGAAAGCGATTGCAGATATTTTCCGGCAGCTACGATGTCTTGATACTCACTTGCGCCGCGTGGTCCGCGATGTTTCGGTTCGCGGAACTCGCGCCCGTAGCCGATACCGCTACGATAGTTTACCGAAAGAACAACATAACCACGACTTGCTAGATATTGATTGAAAGCGTAAGCGTGATGATAGTAGTTTGAATAATGCCAACCCAAAAGCATTTGTCGTATCGGTCCGCCGTGCATATAAATTATTGCAGGTTTCTTGCCCGTAACTTGTTTCCTAAAAAGCTGACCATGAATAACTGTGCCGTCAGCGGCTTTGAATGTTACTGCTTCGGGTTCGATGAGCTGCGACGTAGGAAAATCCTTTGGCAAAGCCGATTGTGCAAGAGGCTTTTCGCTTGAGCCGTCAATGTTTGCAATGTAAGGCATAAGAGGTTTCTGCCCTGTCGAATGTAGAAACGCCATTTGCTTACCGCTATTCAAAATCACCGGACGCATTTCAATACCCGCACCATTTGTAATTTCTTGAATTTGTCCGCTTGATAAATCAACACGCCAAAGGTGGCGACGGTTTATGTCATCTTTGTTCGCGGCTACGACGGCAAAAGTTTTGTCGGGTGACCAAGCTATGTTTTCGACTTCGTAATCGCCGGGTGTCAGCAATTTTTCATCACCGCCATCATCTGAAAGTGTGTAGAGATGCGCCCATCCGTCTTTTTCCGAACTGAACGCGAGATGGTTGTTTGAAATCCATTGCAAGATATTGTTGCTCTCAAATGTAGGAAAGTATGCGCCATCGGAAAGAGTTGAAACGTAGTTATCATTGCGTGTCTTGCCCGATTTCCAAATTTCTTTTCCCGCACCTGTTTCGGCATCAACAACCCAAATCGCCCAAGGCGATAACGAATCCGCATCAACCGAATAGGTATTGCGAACATTGAACTGTCGAATGAAGGCGATTCGTTTTCCATCCGCAGACCAGCGCGGTTCCTGGTCCAGGTCAACGCTTGCCTGCAAATAAGTCAGTTTAGATTTACGCGAATCGTAAACAGTTATATAACTTTGGTCGCCGCGTGATGTGACAAAAACTAACTTTAACCCATCAGGCGACCATGAGGCTGAAGAAACCGAACCGCGAATTTCAAATAGTTTTTTTTCCTGACCGCCCGCGACAGGCACAGTCCAAATTTTCCCGACAGCATTAAAACAAATGCTCGTCCCGTCTTTCGTAAAGAAAGCATTATTGCCTTCGCCAATGTTTATGGTTTTTCCCGTTTTTAAGTTCAAGACAAAAATTTCTTGCATTGCGCCTGATATATTCGTCGAAGGATTCGGAACACTCCCGACCCAATTTCTACCTTCGCCGCGTGTGTAAACGAGATGTCCGCCGTTTGGCGAAAAGACCAGACCGCTTAAAGGTTGACCGTCATCTCCAGTGTAGTTTGTGACGGCACGACCTACGAAATTCGGGCTTTCGGCAATCCAGATATTTCGCACGCCTTTCGCGTTGAAAACCCAAGCCACTTTGTCACCCTTTGACGAAGCAACCATTCCCGAAGGAAAAGGTGAACTCAGGATTTGTTCAATGGTAAAAGAAGCGTTTTGCGCTTTCGCACACAACCCCATAACAAACATTATGGCAATGCTAAAGATAATTTTATTCAACATTTTTCTCTCTTTAGATTATTCTCGCGTCAGCAAACGATGAATCGCAAGGATGATTAGCGCACCCAACACCGCAATGAAAAGCTGAAACCAAAAACCTCTGTCACCAAATCCAACAGACGAGCCGCCGATTCCCAAGAAACGTGCGACGAAACCGCCGACAAACGCACCTAATATTCCCAAAATGGTTGTTATTACGAAACCGCCCGGGTCTCTACCCGGTAGTAAAGCCCTTGCAATAAGACCTGCGAAAAAACCGAAGACTATCCACGAAATAATGTTCCACACCATATTCTTTTCTCCCTTTCCCGCTGAAATAAATGTGCCTTGTTTGCCGTAAACAAATTCTTCAATGTTCTTTTATGTTTTCCCTTTATGCCTGAATGTACACATCCGCACACGAAGCTAAAGCAATTCTTCAAACATTAAATAGTGCGATTCATTCATGCCAAGTTTTGAATAGGTTTTCTGCGCGATTGTATTCTCTTTTTCAACGTAAAGTCTAAAGCCCCGAACATTTCCTTCTTCATCTGCTTTCTCTTTAACAAAATCGTAGAGCCTTCTGTAAATTCCGCGACGGCGATAATCGAATGTGACATAGACGCTCTGAATCCACCAGATAAGACCGTTGCGCCAATCGCTCCATTCATATGTAATCAAAAGACAGCCCGCCGCCGTGTTAGTGTTTGCGTCTTCTGCCATGACATAAAAACCGTATTGTTTGTTTTGAAACAGACCCTCAACTCCGGGACGAATCGTTTCGGTTTTTAACTCAACGTCTTCCGTTTCCATTGCCATTCGTTGATTGAATTCTACAATCGCAGCAATGTCGTTTTCGTTTGCGATGCGAATGATGATGTTGTCATTCATAATTTTGAAGCCAATTGTCTTTCGGGTAATCACACGCCGCGTCAATTACATGAATTGAATAAGCGTGACGCGATTTTGAAGAACGGTTTTCATAACTCAAGTGTGGTAATAAACCGTTTAATAAAACGAGAGTTCCCGCTTTTACTTCTAACGGAATCAGCTTTTCCAAATCCCATTTCGTTTTGTCATAGTGAATAAACATTGTTCCACCGTTTTCGTCACGCACAAACCGCGATTTCAAACCCTCTTTGTGTCCGCCGGCGATTGCCCAAAGACAACCGTTCTCTTTCGTAGCGTCTTCAAGCGCAAACCAAAACCCCGTCACGCTCATCGGGTCTGTGTAAAGAAAAGTTGCGTCCTGATGACAGGTTACTTCACCACCTATGTTCGGTTGTTTGAAGATGTACATTGATTGGATTTGCAGCGGATTCTCAAAATTCAAAGACTCAATCAATTCGCGCAAATCTTCCGTGTTTGAAAACTCTCTGAAAGCTGAATCGAGCGTGTGCAACGCGTGACCGATTTTGTTTATTGAAAGTTCTTTCGATTGTTTTAATTTTCCGATTTCATCAAAAGCATTTTCCTCAAAGAAGAAACGAATCTTATCGCCCGAAGAGAGAAAATATTCGTCACTCGTCCGTGTTTGTTCTTGTGTCGAAAAAATTGAAATAACTTCTCTCGGGTCAAAATTTCCGACAAGTTTGTTCGCACGATTTTTCAATCTTTCGCAAATTTCAACATTTACAAAATCCGGCAAAACTATAAAGCCGTTTCGTTTATAAAAATCTAATTGTTCTTCACTTAACCGCATTTAAGATTCCAGATAAAATTCAAAACAGAAAAACTCAGAACTTGGAATTCAGAACTAATGTGTTCCTGTGCTTCCAAATCCGCCATCACCTCTTTCAGTTTCATCAAGACTTTCAGCCCAAACAGGTTCAAAGTGAACTATAGGTCTTGGAATAATTTGAACAAGCCGCGCCGGTAGTTCAAGGTCTGGCGCACTTGTGTCAAATTTGATTAAAGGCACAAGTATCGGACCAACATAAGTTCGGTCAATGACACCGATACTGTTGGCAAGCACATAGCCCGTCTTTACAATCGAACTTCGTGGTGCGAGGTCGAAATACCAACCATATGGAGGCTGAACTTTTATCCCCGTTGTGTACCATTCAATTATTCCTGTCGTTTTTATTTTTTCAATCAGAGTTAAATCGTAACCTGAATCAGAAGCCCTGGTTTTGAACGGCGGTTGTGCGAGTTTATCTGTTTTAACCCAACGAAAACCATCTATCTTTCCGCCAGGCCCGCTCAAGCCGGGAACCCAAAGTGACCAATCTAAATATCTCTCACGTTTTCGCAGCAGGTAAAATTTTGAATTGTCATAAAGGCAATGCAAAAAATCAAGGGCATTATTACTCCACCACTCTACTTTGTTTCCTTTTTCATCATTCCAACATTTGACACCACAGAATTCAACTATGCTTTTTCGTAATCGGGCAGATGTTGTGGAAATTGAACATTTAGGTTTTGTTTTCTTTCCCGTCTCAGGCGCATTTATACTACCGTCTCCGTCAAAATAGCCTCGCAGAAAACTCCATTTCAGTTCGTCGGTCTGAAGTTCAGGGAAACCAATTAACCCTGTCTTTTTCTTTGGTTCAATATCCAGATAACCACATACATCTTCAACAATTTGTTTAGAGTTTATAGTTAAAGAAACAAGATTTGGTTTTTTCGGTCTGATTATTAGCTCTTTGCAAATTACATCACGTAATGTCTCAAGAACTGCTCTGTCGTTTTGATTAATAGCTATGGTAATTGTTCTTTTAGTAATTGAGCCGTCACTAGCAATCCATCCAAGCAGATAAGCTTTTGCTTCTGTATCAATTTGGGAGAAAAAAGAATCGTCAAGTGATTTATATTTGCAGTTAGGGTTGTTTCTTCCGGCACTTTTAAGAATTCGGGAACAATGAAAGCAAATAATTTTTCCGTCATTATCTTTCTTAGTTTGTCGAATAGTCCTGCGAGTGACTTCCCAAACAGTTTTACATTCAGGCGAGGCATGAAAATCACACTGCACAAGAAATTTCTTTTCTTGCAAATTCATCTGATACATTTCCTATTTTTGATTGCTGAAAGCGATGCATAGAGTTTAGTACATTTAATGCAAAAGAATGAAGCAGGATTTTCGAGTTATGGTAATAGGTCAGTTACGTGAACATTGAAACCAAATAGTACGACAGTCTGCCTGCCTGTCGAAGACTCCGTGAGCAAAATCAATGATGGATGAAAAATGATGGATGAAACAGGCTGGCAGACTGTTTTACTTTCTGCCCTTGATAAATACTGACGCAAGCATTGAACAATTAAAATGAAATAAATTTTACATTCTTAACAAACTATTTTCATTTTCTTAAAAATAGTTCTAATTAGGTATGTCAGAATTATTGAAAACCCTTAAATAAACTTAGGGAACTATTATTCAGGTTGAGCGTTTTTAAGCTCAACTTCGCTTTTCAAATTAGTTAACTAATAAAATTTGGAGTCACTTATGAATCGAAAGCTTTTATTCGGTCTGTCTTTTCTTTTTTTACTGTCTTTTTCTTTTTCTACACCAGCACAAAAACAATCACCCGCTTCAAATAAATCACCTGCAAAAACCGACAAGGAAAAATCACCTGAAGAACAAAAGCTGGAAGCAGAAAAACGCTCAACGGCGACTTCACTTTTGATTGATATAGCCGAAGAGTCTGCAAAGTTTAATGATTTGGTTTTGCGTGCGCGTGTTCAGTCGCGTGCGGCAAACACTCTTTGGATTAGTGACCAGGAACGTGCTCGTTCGCTTTTCAGAAAAGCTTGGGATTCTGCGGTCACGGCAGACAAAGAATCTACGCGCCGTTTTTATCAAGAGGCAAGAACTGCCATAAAAGAGCGCGGTTCATTTTCAGCAAACCCGCCACCTCAAATTACCCAAGAGGTTCTAAGACTTGTTGCAAGGCGTGACCGTGCTTTGGGTGAAGAACTTTTGGCAAAGCTTGAAAATTTGAAAAAAGAAGAAGCAAATGAAACTGAAAACGAACTTGACCAAAATCCTTTTGAAGACCCGAAAGACCCGTTCACATTGACGGTGTTGCAACAACAACGCATTAATCTGGCAAATTCTTTGCTTGAATCAGATGTTGAGAAAGCTGTTCAATTTGCAGACCCCGCTTTAGTGAAAATCAGTATGCAAGGGCTGAGTTTTCTTTGCTCGCTCAGAGAAAAAAATGCCGCTTTAGCAGACCAACGATATTCATTCCTTTTATCGCTCGCAGTTTCTGACCCTTCGTCCGACCCAAACGCTATTTCTTTTCTTTCTTCTTACATCTTTACGCCGTTTGAGTTTGTTAAATATGGACAAGAAGGAAGTGTTAGCTCAAATAATTATGGTCGAGGCAACAACGCATCTTTTAACAACGACGAACTACGCCTTAACTTTCTTCGCGTCGCGGAACAAGTTCTTACACGCACAGTACAGCCGCAAGACCAAGCCCGCGCAACAACCGGAAATTGGGGGCGTGCAAAAGTCATTGAAAGGCTTCTGCAGTACTTTGAGCGTTACTCGACAGCAGAAATCGTCGCTACGTTGAGAGCCCACTCGGCGGCTTTGCGGACCGGAACAAAGCAACCTCAACAACAACCCGACGAAGACAATTTCATGCGTCAAAACACAAATGCGAAAGAAGATGAGGATTTTTTTGAACGTGCAATTCAACGCGCACAAAAAGCACAAACCGCCGAAGAACGTGACAGCATTTTTGCAGGAGCCGCAATCAATGCGATTCATCGAAATCATCCTCGCACCATTGAACTCGTTGACAAAATTGAAGAGAACGATTTGCGTGGGCGCGTCCGTTCGTATGTTGATTTTCATTTAATATCAAACGCCTTGAGAAATCTTGAAGAACAAAAGAAGAAAACGGAAGCGAAACCAACTACTGCCAATATCGCCAAACAACCATCAAAAGAGAAACCAACCGAAAAGAGTAAACCGTTGACGATTGATGAAATGCTAAAACTTATTCGCAACGGCAGTATCACCAATTTTCAAAGAGTGTGGGCTTTATTAGAGGTCACGCGCTCGATTGTAAAAACCGATAAAGTAAAAGCGAGCGACTTGCTCGAAGAAGCTACGAGCGAAGCCCGGCGCATCGAAACAACAAGTATTGAACGCCCTCAAGCGTTTATAGGAATCACACTTCTTCTGTTTGAGCTTGATAGTTCAAAAGGTTGGGATTTCGTCGGTGAGGTAATACGCTCTGCAAACGCCGCTGATAATTTCAAAGGTGAAGACGGACGCCTCAATATACAAATCCAAACAAGCCAGATGACTTCGCGCACTTCATCAACTATCGAAAACTTTGACCTTCCCAGCCTTTTCCGCAAACTCGCAAACGACGATTTGAACCGTGCCATCGCTCAAGGGCGTTCATTTATGGGCGAATATCCGCGTTCGACAGCAATTATAACAACCGCTCAAACTATTCTCGAAAAGAAAGAGAAACCTGTTAAGTAATAAATCGTGAAAGGTAAATTGTGAACGCCTCTGGTTTTCGATTCACAATTTACCTATTACCAAAACTTTTTCATCCTTCCTACGTTTTTCTTTTCAGACAAACTAACTTTTTAGTTTTCAAATGACTCTATGTAATTGAAGGCTGATTCGTGCAAGGTGTGAACGAAGAAAAAGAGACGCCGGATGAGGTTTTGGTTGTTGCGGCGATTATTGGTGATTTGAGTGCGTTTGATGAACTCGCGTCGCGTTATCGTGTGGCTGTCGTTCGTATGGCGCAATCAATAACGGGACGCGACAACGCAGAAGACGTAGCCCAGGATGCACTGTTAATCGCTTTCAAAGCTTTGCCTTCGATTGAAAGTCCGAAAAAATTTGCAGCTTGGTTAGGAGCAATAACGCGAAACCGCGCCATGCGTTTTTTACGACAAGAGAAAACTCATCATGACAATCATGTTGGCATTGATGAAATTTTGATTGAACAACTTGAAGCATTATCGTTTCCGTTCGTTTATGAAAACGAGAACGAAGATTTGAAACATGCGCTTGAAAATGTCCCTGCGGATTACGCGCTTGTTTTGAAAATGCACTTTCTCGATGAACTTTCGCACAAACGCATAGCGGCTTTTCTTGGAGTTCCCGTTTCAACAATTAAATGGCGCGTTCACAAAGGCAAACAATTTTTGCGCGAACAGTTTGAACAATTACAAGGGAGAGATTCAACGTGGAAAAAGAAAGAGAAATCAGCAAATTAATCAGAGTTCTTAATCAAATAGTTCATACTGAAAAGTTTTCTGCATGGAACGAACAGAGCGCGGATATTTCAAAGTTTAGTGCAACACAATACAACCGTGTATTTGCGCGTTTGAAAGAACTTGAACCATCAATCGAAGGTTTGTTTGTAGAAATTGCAGAAGACTCAAACCCGCGCATGGTTCGGATGGCAGCGCGTGAACTTGCCGGATATTTTGAAGATGAAATCGCCGGCGAAGAAAGAAAACATCCTCGCCATCATCGCAAGCATTGCGGAACAAAGCGGGTTGTTGTTGGCTTTTCGCCGTTTTTTGGCAAAGGTCGCTGCGCGTAAAATTTAACTTTTGAGATTTTAGATTTATGGAAAAAGAGAAAGAATTGAAAAAACTTATAAACGTACTGAGACGCACAGGTCGTATGGCTATGCATTCGGAATGGACGGGTGGGCAGGATGACGCCGCACCATTTTGCGTAGAGCAATACAATCGCGTTCTTGCGCGTCTGACTGAACTGGACGAAAGCGTCGGAACTATCTTTTCGCCTCTTGCAAAAGATAGTTCGTTGATGGTGACGGCAATGGCTTGTCGCCAACTTACGGCTTATTTTGAAGACGAGGTCGGGGGTGGACATCATTGGGGCGGATGGGGTGGACCAAGAGGTTACGGTTTCAAATTTGATACGGAAAACTTCAAAGAGTTCTGGCAAAAATCTGCGCGTGAAATCGAAGACATTGGTGAATTCATACGCGAAAGTATAGAGCAATGGGTTCACCACAAAAAGAAACAAGGTAAGGAAGAAAAGGAAAAAGCAGAAGAAAAGTAAAGTTGTTCCGATTTGTTTTGAGTCCAGGTTTTAGCTTGCTTCTTTTAAGTGAAATGCAATCTCAAGCTTGGACTCAAACGTTTTGTACCTACGAATAAATATTCATCTGTCTTGTTAATAACGCAATCGGGTCTTCTATATTCAAAGCCTCACGAACATAAAACGGCTCACCTGCCGCAACATTTATTAACGAACCGAAATAATGCGCCCGCCATTCAATTTGATTCAGAAAATTTTTGTCCGTTAATCGCGTTTCGGGTTCGTTCGAGTTCGGGTTGTGAAACTGCGAAGTGTGTGCTTTGACTGCTCTCATCTTATCTTCTAAGAAATCAGAAATATCTACAACAAATGTGGGAACAACAAGACGCGAGTGAAGTGTGTGCGCGACCATCGGGATTTTTATCGCTTCTAATCCAAATTCTTCGTCATATTTTCTCATGTTGCAAAGACGTGCGCCTTCGCGGACGATCTGTGCTGTGTGAGCGTGGTCCGGGTGCGGGTCATCTGTGTTGTGAGTCAAAATAATTTTCGGCTTCAGTTTTCTCAACACACGAACGATAGCAGTCCTTGAACTTTCCGAAAGCCAGATATGACCATCCGGCTGTTCAAGATTCAATCTAATATCAAGCCGCATCACACGCGCCGCTTCTTCGGCTTCTTGTGCGCGAATTTCCGTTGTGCCGCGTGTTCCCATCTCGCCGCGCGTCATATCCAAAACACCCGTCCGATAGTCAAGCGATTTCAGTTTCAACAATGTTCCCGCTACTGATAACTCTGCATCGTCCGGATGTGAAAAAACTGCCAATATATCTATCTCTATATTTTCTTCTTTCATTTTTATCCCTAAAATGTCCTCACACTGTTTTGCAAATTATTAACTGACAAACGACAACTGACAAATGACCATGCAATTAATAGTTTTAGGTTCGGGAACATCTGCACCGCATCCACAAAGAACCTCTTCAAGTTACTGGCTTGAAACAAACGACGGCTCTTTGCTTTTGGACATCAGCCCCTCTTCATTGCACCGTATGGCTCAAGAGAGTTGTGATTGGGCAAATCTTGACGCTGTTTGGATTAGTCATTTTCACCTTGACCACTTCGGAGGACTTTCACCTTTTCTCTTTGGAATGAAACACGCAGACGAAACGCAAAACAGAATAAAACCTCTCAAGATTTTTGGACCAACCCGCCTGAAGGAAGTTTTTGAATCAATGAACGCCTCAAATAATTACAGACTCACACAACAAAGGTTTGAAGTTATTTTTTATGAAGTAAATGCAAATGAATACTTCAATATCTTACCTAACATAACCGCTCAAACCTATAAGACTATACACACAGACGAAAGCCTTGCCATAAAGATTAAATCAGCAGATAGCTCATTGGTTTTTACATCGGACACAGGATTTGACGAAGGGCTTATTAATTTTTCGCAAAATGTTGATTTACTTTTGATTGAATGTTCGTTTCTGTATCATAAACCAACCCCAAAACATCTTAACCTGCCCGAGGCAATTCAAATTGTGAAACAATCAAATGTGAGACGAAGTCTGCTGACGCATCTTTACCCGGAATGGGATTCGATTGATATTGAAAGCGTGTTTGAGAATGTAAACCTTTCATCTGTATGTGTTGTTGCATCAGATGGTCTGCGTCTGAAAATCTAAAATCAGGAGTTATTGGTCCATTGATAAAATTTCTAATCATCTTCATTTTGTTTTCGTCCGTTTCGTTTGCACAGGAAAAGAGTGAGTTGCTTGAAGTAGGCACGAGTAGTTCAAACATAAAAGCCCTAAAAGAAATCAAGTTTGTTTCTTACAATATTCGTTGGCGCGGCGGGGAAGATTTGAAAAAAACTTGCTGAGTTTTTTAAGAACGACAAGGACATCGGTGGAGCATCAATTATCGGCTTGCAAGAAGTTGATAGAAATAAAAAACGCACAAACAACGCAAACACTATCAAATACCTATCCCAAGTTTTGAATATGCACTATGCGTGGACAGCACCATCGCCAAACAAAAAAGAGAACGAAGAAGAAACGGGTGTTGCTATTTTAAGTGTGTTTCCATTGTCGGATGTGACGCACATAGTTTTACCAAATGAAGGTCCGGGCGGGCGGCGGCGGGTTGCAATTGGAGCAACTGTGCAAATTAATGATTTGAATTTTCGTTTTTATTCCCTTCATGGAGAAACGCGAATAGATGCAGATGAAAAACTCGAACAATACAAAGCTGTAATTGAAGATTTGGACAGGCATTACAAAGCAATAAAACACGCTGTCATTCTAGGCGATTTCAATACAATTTTTCTGGGTGAAGTTGAAAATGTATCGAACCTTTTTATCAACAAACATTTCAATACTCCCTTTCCGAATAATGAAACAATATGGAGGCAATACTTCATTAAGCTAAAACTTGACTGGATTTGGCTTCGCGGGTTTACAACAACAGAGTATGGCATTAACAAACAAATTAAACTTTCTGACCATTTTCCGCTTTGGATAAAAGTTTATTTAACAACACTTAATCAAACTGATAACAGAGAACGCATTGTGCCTCAGCAAGAAATTACGAAAACAATAAACGAAAAATTGCGCCGCGAACTTCTTGAGATGGAAAAGAAAGACCAAGATGCTCGAAAAAATTTCAATGGCGAAAATATCAACAATTTGAAGTTGATAAAAAAGATGAGTGATATTGATGAGAAGAATACAGAAAGATTGAAAAAATTTATTGCAAAGTATGGCTGGCTCAGTAGTAATCTTGTTGGCAAAGACGGGCTGAAAGCTGCATTTCTTATTGTTCAGCATTCGCCCGATTGGGGCTTTCAAAAAGAGATGTTGCCCTTTGTCGAGACATCAGCAAAACGCGGCGAGATTTCTAACCACAACTATACACTTTTAGTTGACCGTGTTCGCGTCCATTTCGGGCAAACACAACTTTACGGCACACAGGCATCTATAAAAGACGGAAAGCTAATTGTTGATCCGATTGAAGACGAGGAAAATGTTGACGAGCGCAGAAAGGCACTTGGTTTACAACCGCTTGATGAGTATCTGAAAATTCTTGCAGAGATTTACAAACTTCCTGTTGAAAAAAGCCAAAGACCGAAAGAGTGAATTTTTAGTTTATTTCGATTAAATGGTTTTGCTTCTTCCCTACTTCGCCGATAATCGAAACCCCATCAATGTTTTTTACAAACTCTTCTGCTTTTGCCGATTCAAGGCTGATTAACAATCCACCTGCTGTCTGGGGGTCAAATAACGCACTCTGCATTTCCCTCGATACTGTTGATTCAAATTCTACTGTTTCACCAACATACAAACGATTGTTTCTGTCGCCTCGCGTGAGCATTCCTTTTGAAATCAAATCTAATACGTCGGGTAAAAAGGGGACTCTGTTTGAGTTTATTTTCAAACAAACATCACTTGCTTTTGCTACCTCGTAAGCATGACCTAAAAGTCCGAATCCGGTTATGTCTGTACAAGCATTAGCTCCAAGCCTCTGCATTTCCGCCGATGGCATTGCAGCTGTTGTTGTCATCGCTTTTATTGCCGCATCAACTGATTCCTGTTTTGCAACCTCCCGCTTTATTGCTGTGCTTATCGCACCCGTTCCAATAGGTTTCGTGAGAACCAATACGTCTCCCACCATTGCGCCAGCGTTCGTAACAACACGATTCGGGTCAACTAATCCCGTTACTGAATAACCAAACTTTATCTCTTGGTCATCAACTGTATGACCTCCAAGTACTGCCACACCTTCTTCAATCATACATATTTGTCCACCCCGCATTATCTGTCCCAAAACTTCCAAATCACCTTTTTGAGGAAAACAAACTATTCCCAGAGCCGTAATTGGTTTCCCACCCATAGCGTAAACATCATTTAGAGAGTTTACAGCGGCTATTCGACCATATATTTCGGGGTCGTCAACAACAGGTGTAAAAAAATCCAGTGTTTGCACTAATGCAAGATTGTATTGCAGTTGAAACACTCCGGCGTCATCGGCATTATCGTACCCAACAAGTACGTTCTTGTTTTTTGGTTGTTTAGGAAGCACACTCAGAACTTGAGCTAAATCTCGCGGAGCGAGTTTCGCCACTCAACCTGCACACGCCACCATTTCTGTAAGTCGTTTCATACCAATAGTTTACCCTTTTCTAAGCTGTAGTTGCTACTTCTTGTTCAGACATTAAAATTTGATAAATCCTATTTAAATCTGCATCGCTGTAATACTCAATTTCTATCTTCCCGCCTGCCCCTTTTGAGTTGGAAACTATCTTTATCTTTGTTCCGAAACGGCGTTGAAGTTTTGTCTCGGCGGCTTGAACATTTGCATCTGTTCTTTTTGGAGACGGTATAGATTTGGCTTCAGAGTCTACACTTCCGCCTGCGATTATTCGCTTTATAGTTTTTTCAGTTTCGCGGACTGATAAGGACATTTCAACTATGTTTCTGGCGACACGACGCTGAATGTCTGTGTCATCTAGTCCAAGTAGAGCTTTAGCGTGTCCGGGCGATAGTTTTTCTTCAATCAAAAGTTGTTGAATATCTTCCGGTAATCTTAACAGCCGCAAATAATTTGTTATGTATGTTCTATCTCGCCCGACTCGTTGTGCAACCATTTCCTGAGTCAATCCCAAAGATTCAATCAGGTTTTTATAAGCAAGAGCTTCCTCTATCGCGTTTAACTCTTGTCGTTGGATGTTTTCTATAAGGGCTAGTTCAAGAAGTTTATCGTCAGGTATTTCTCTGATGATAGCAGGAACTTTTGAAAGCCCTGCACGTTGAGCTGCACGCCAACGCCTTTCACCAGCAACTAGCTGATACCTTCCTCCCCGTTTTCTTACCAGTAAAGGTTGAATTATGCCGTTAGATTTGATTGATATAGCAAGTTCATCTATGTGATTTTCATCGAAGTAATTTCTTGGTTGTGCTACATTTGGCTCAATTAAATCAACATCTATCTCTAATAATTCTTCAGATTTATTCATTGGCGTGTCGGAAAGCAGAGCGTTCAGCCCCCGTCCCAATACCTTTCTTGTCATTTGCCATGACCTCCTTTGCTAGTTGAAGATAACTTTCTGCTCCACGTGACCTTATGTCATATAAAATTATAGGTTTCCCATGACTGGGAGCTTCCGCTAAGCGTACGTTTCTTGGGATGACCGTCTGGAACACCTGTTGTCCGTAAAAATCTCTTAAATCTGCAGCCACCGCCGCTGAAAGGTTGGTTCTTTCGTCATACATAGTGAGAAGTAGTCCTTCGATAGCCAAATCTGAGTTGACCGCGCGCCGGATTCTAGCCAGAGTGTCAAAAAGTTCGGTTACTCCTTCGAGCGCAAAATACTCGCACTGTATAGGGACAAGAAGTGAGTCTGCTGCAGTCAGGGCATTTATTGTTAACAAACCTAAAGATGGCGGGCAATCAATTACTATAAAATCATATTCTTCTCTAAGTTTCTCTAAAATTGACTGAAGTTTGAACTCTCGTTTCTCCATATCAACAAGTTCAATTTCCGCACCTGTCAAGTTTCTATCAGAAGGCAGGACTTTTAGAAGCGGCAATTCGGTCTGATGAATCACATTTTCCGGTGATTCATTCATAATCAAAACATGATAAAGACTTTTTCTAAAACTCCCACGCGGAATTCCTGACCCGGATGTTGCGTTTCCCTGCGGATCAGCATCAACAAGTAAAACTCTGGTTTCAGCAACTGCTAAGGCAGCGGCTAAATTTACAGATGTTGTTGTTTTACCTACTCCACCTTTTTGATTTGCTACAGCTATAATTTTTCCCATTCATACCTCCCCAATCTTTTTTTGAGTTATTTTTTAATGAGGTGCGTAACGTATCACAGACTCAGTGCATTTTCCATATTGTTATGTCAGTTTGGGATGAAAAATAAAAATGTTTCACGTTCCACATTTGTTTAGACATAGAAAAATGTGGAACGTGAAACATTTTTAAGAAAATAATGCCTATGCGTGCAGATATACAAGCAAAGTTGAAAGTGCGGATGGGGTAATACCCGGAATTCTCCTTGCCTGTCCAAATGTTTCAGGACTAGCTCGTTCAAAACGCTCAATCATTTCATGCGAAAGACCATTTATAGCTTTAAAATCGAAATTTATCGGAAAGCGCAGGTTGTCATGCTGATGTGTACGCTGATGAACTGCACGATATGATTCAATGTAGCCGCTATAAAGGGAATCTGCTAAAGCTGAATCCAGTTCATGCGAACTTACAATATTTCTAACTTCAAATGGTAACAATTCCCAAATTAAGCTTGAATTTACATTTTGTCGTAGGGCAAGATGTGACAAAGTAAAAGAGTCTCCTAAATCTACGCCTAATATCTGGCTCAATGTAGAATAAATCACATCCGAACGTCTAATTCTTATGTTATCAAGAGAATTTTGGATTAAAGAGATGTTATCACGCCGTTTATTAAACCGCTCCCAATCCGAATCACCTACCAATCCAAGGTCTCGTCCGAAAGGCGAAAGCCTTGCATCTGCATTATCATGGCGAAGAGAAAGACGATTTTCAGCACGAGAAGTAAAAATCCTATATGGTTCATCCACACCATGTTTAATTAAATCGTCAACTAAAACTCCTATGTATGAGTTTTCCCTGCTTAAACGAAACATATCTCTATCCTGAGAATATAGTGCCGAATTAATACCTGCCATTAACCCTTGGCAAGCCGCCTCTTCATAGCCGGTAGTGCCGTTAATTTGTCCTGCTAGGAAAAGCCCTTTAATTTTAGCAGTTTGCAGAAAAGGTGTTATTTCTCTAGGGTCAACAAAGTCATATTCGATAGCATAACCGGGACGTATAATCTTTGTATTTTCAAATCCCGGAATCATCTTTATTAACTCCTGTTGCATTTCTGATGGAAGAGAGGTCGAAAATCCATTCAGATAAACTTCGTTCGTATGATGTCCTTCTGGTTCTAAAAAGAGTTGATGACGATTTTTTTCCGCAAATTTAACAACCTTATCTTCAATTGAGGGACAGTAGCGAGGACCTATTCCTTTAATTTTCCCGGAATAAAGCGGAGATTCATGTAAATTCCTTCGAATTTTATTGTGAAGTTCGTTATTGGTGTAGCCAATGTAGCAAGTAATCTGTTTTTGCTCGATTTTGTCCGTAGAAAAGGAAAACGGAACAGGTGTTTCATCAGCCGGTTGGGGTTCGAAAGCATCCCAGTCAATAGTTCTTCCATCAAGTCTCGGAGGCGTGCCCGTTTTTAATCTTCCTATTTTTAACCCAAGCTTTTTTAAGTTTTCTGAAAGGTCAATTGAAGCAGGTTCTCCTGCACGTCCGGCAGTATAAGTCCTTTTTCCTGAATGAATTAACCCATTTAGGAATGTTCCCGTAGCTACAATTACAGCTGATGTTTTTATTCTTCTCGTATCTTGTAACTCAACGCCAATTATCTGTTTGTTTTCAACAATAAGGTCAACAACCATGCCTTGACGAAGATGTAAATTTGGTGTTGCTTCAAGAACACGACGCATTTCTGTTCGGTAAAGCGCACGGTCTGCCTGAGCACGAGGAGATTGAACAGCAGGACCGCGTGAACGATTGAGGAGTCTAAACTGAATACCTGTTCGGTCAATAACGCGCCCCATTATCCCACCAAGGGCATCTATTTCTCGAACAAGATGTCCTTTTGCAATTCCTCCAATTGCAGGATTGCAAGACATTTGACCAATTAAATCTAGGTTTATAGTAATAAGCGCAGTTTGCGCTCCTAGACGAGATGCTGCTGAAGCGGCTTCACATCCGGCGTGCCCCCCTCCGATAACAACTACGTCAAAAACCTCATCAAAAACCATCTAAGAAACTACCTCTAATCCAAATTACCAACAGCAAAATACCTGATAAGTCTTTTGTTTTCAAGCCGATAAGAGAAATGGTTAATATTTTAGCCTCAAATATTACTGTCCTCCCGTCCTATATCAAAGTAAAATAAAGCTTTAGCTGTTCTTGACATATCTCAGTTGGCTGTTTACCCTAACGCTTTTGATTTAACAGGAGATTGTATAACTATGCCTAAAAGAACATTTCAGCCAAACAATCGTCGTCGTGCTAAGACACATGGCTTTCGTGCGAGAATGGCAACAAAGAACGGTCGTTTGGTTCTAAAGAGACGCCGCGCAAAAGGTCGCAAGCGTTTAACCCCAGCACATTATTAATTTAACAGGTAAGGTTGGCAAAGCATTCAAATATAAAGACTTCTGCTGAATTTCGACGAGTTTACAATTTGGGCAAACGTTATGATAGTCGTTTAATGACAATTTTTGTTTTGCCGAATGGTTCGTTGAACCATAAGCTTGGCTTGACGGCATCACGCAAGGCTATCGGAAACGCTGTTTTTCGTAATCGTTCCAAAAGAATCTTGCGCGAAATGTTTAGGTTGAGTTTAATTCAAACTGATAACTTACAGCAGAAATACGATTGGGTTATAAACGCGAAAAGAAAACTTTTGGGTGTGAAGACTCAGGATGCTATCGGGGATTTTTTGAAAATCATTGCGGTTATAATGCGCGATGAAAAAGCTGTTTCCGGCGAGGCTGGAAAGTGAGATTCGTACTTATTTTTTTACTGAAGGCTTATAAAGTAGCTATTTCCCCGCTACTTCCTCCTTCCTGTCGCTTTACCCCAACCTGTTCTGTTTATGCAATGGAAGCAATTCAAAAATATGGCGCAATAAAAGGTGGTTGGATGGGTTTCCGTCGTTTAATGCGTTGTCATCCTTTTCATTCTGGCGGGTACGACCCCGTCAAGTAGAATGGAAATTTTTTCTAAACTTATAAAGGTTATATTTCGTTTCAAAACGCACCGATGCAACAAAAGCGTTTACTTTTAGCAACCGTAGTTTCTTTAGGCATTTTGCTGGCTTGGCAGTATTTTTTAGTTCCGCCTGTACCGCAAAATAACTCAAACGGCAATATTAACGCGCAGAGTTCGCCTTCACCAACATCAACCACAACTGAGCCTGTGGCAACTCCTACACCTGTTCCGACAGGTTCACCTGTTGTTACAGAAGACAAAACACCGCAACGCTTACTGACAATCCAAACCCCTTTCTATGATGTAAAAATTGATAGCAAAGGAGCTGTGGCTACGAGTTGGATTTTGAAAAAGCACTATGACCCCGACTTAAACAAAATAAAGCCCTTGTATTCAGTTGGTGGCACAAAACAGAATCCAATGCCTCTTGAGTTGATTTCTCAAGTTGGTATGAACAAAACTCCGCGAGAAGTTCCGCTAAGAATTGAAATAGAAAAAGATGACGCTGTAAATACTCTTTTAAGAGAAAGAAACTACACAATTCAGGGTGTGGGTGAGAGTGAAAATACTATTACCTTAGGTGATGGCTTCGGCTCAAAAAAGATTGATTTCATTTTGCACGATGATGCCACCGATGTTGATTTAACGAAAAGCATAACTTTCAATGAAAATCGTTATGATGTTGATGTGGAAGTGAAAATGACCCGTGGCGGTCAGCCCGTTTCGCAAGTTACGCTTCTGGTTGGTCCGAGTATTGGTGACCAAGGTATCCCACACTATAATTTTTATTCAGTTGCTCCGCAAAGTATTTCTGTCGTCAACAATGAGGTTCATCGGCTACCGCCTGAATCAATTCACTCCGCGACGGAAGGCTGGTTTATTTTCAGTTCAAATAAACCAGAAGGTGCTGACCGTAAAAATATCAACGGAGAAGTAGATTGGGCAGGAGTTTGTGATACTTACTTTGCAATGTTGGCGATTCCCTCCAAAAAGACTCGAAATTTAGTCGTAAAAACGGAGAGATACGATTATGAACATAATGGTTACAAAGAAGATAGATTTTTGTTGACCTCTTATGTCCCAATTCCAGCTGATGGCTCTAAAACACAGCTTTATATAGGTCCAAAAGACCATTACTTGCTTACAGCCGCAAGTCAACAAATAGGAAATCAAATCGGACGTCCCACGCTCGATATAGATGAAGCCATTGATTATGGTTTGTTCTCAACAATATCGCGTCCGATTGCGGTTAAACTCCTTTGGTTTATTAAGAGGGTAAATGAGTTTACGGGAAATTATGGTGTAGCAATAATTATATTCACGATAATTATTTATTCTTGCTTTTTCCCATTGAAATACTACTCATCAAAGGCTATGAAACGTGCACAAAAACATGCGCCTTTAATGAAAGAAATTCAAGAGAAGATGAAGTCTTTGAAGCCTGATGACCCAAAAACTAAAGAGCTTCAAATGCAACAGCTTAAATTAATGAAAGAAGCAAATCCTTTAAGCGGATGTTTGCCTCTCTTGATTCAAATGCCTTTCTTGTTCGCTTTATATCGGGCAATTACAATTTCGATAGATTTCCGTCTTGCAAGTTTTTTATGGGTGCCGGATTTATCAGGACCGGAAACTTATTTTATAAAAGTACTTCCTATTTTAATGGCTGGTTCAATGATTGTTTTGCAGTTGATTACTCCAACACCAACTGTTGACCCTGCACAGCGGTTTATGATGTCTGTTTTCATGCCGCTATTTATGCTTTACATACTTTGGAGTGCACCGGCAGGTTTATTGGTCTATTGGTTAGTTGGAAATTTAGTTGGTTTTGCACAACAAATAATAATCAACCGTATGGTTACATCTTCAGATGATAAAGAACCGCCTGAAGGTCTAACAGAAAAAACCGGCAAAAAGCTAAAACCGGCAAGGGCTTCTTGATAAATTTTATTTAGATTTCACGAATTAACACAATGAGCGAAATTTCAGTTCAAGCAAACGAATTTCTTAATCAACTATTTGAATCAAGCAAGCTTGATTTACATTCGGAAGTAAAACAACACGATACTGAAAGTATTTTCTTTATTGAAGGAAACGATAGCGATTTGCTTCTGGCACAAGGAGCAGAAGTTCTAGACGCGCTTCAGCACATTCTTACACAATCTTTCGGACGTGATTTACATGACGGAACAAGGTTCACTTGCGATACGGAAAATTACCGTGCTACTCGCGAAGCAGAATTGCGTGTGATGGCTAAACACGCAGCAAACAAAGTCCGACAAAATGGAAAAGAATTTCTGTTCGGACCAATGAACGCTGTTGAAAGAAGAATTATTCATACAGTTCTTTCAGAAGAGCCCGACGTGTTTACCGAATCTGTTGGAGAAGGTGCAAATAGAAGATTAAAAGTCGCCTTGAAAAAGTAGTAAACCAAATGGCTGCAACAGATACTATTGTTGCTCTATCTACGCCGATTGGAAGAAGTGCTATAGGCGTTATCAGATTGAGCGGAAAATCCTCGATTGAAATAACTCGTAAACTCATCAAAGATAAATCTTTTTTGCCTGAACCCAATAAAGCACTTTTAAGACTCGTTTATGAGCCGGACACAAATGAGACATTAGACCAAGTCCTAATTACATATTTTAAAGCCCCAAACTCATTTACCGGTGAAGACACAGTAGAGATAAGTTGTCATGGTTCACCTGTGCTTTTACAAGGAATTATCAAGATAGTTTTGAATTTTAACGCACGACTGGCAGATCCGGGCGAATTTACCCTTCGCGCACTTTCAAATAACAGAATAAACCTGAGTCAAGCCGAAGCTATTCGAGACTTGATTGAAGCACAAACAGAAACCGCCGCTAAACAAGCCGTAAGACAACTTAAAGGCGAGCTTTCAACCTACCTTCAACCTATAAAGGAAGCATTGCTGGAAATAATCGTTCAGCTCGAATCAAGGCTTGAGTTCGTGGAAGATGATTTACCGGAATTATTAGTAAAACAAATTAGCCAGCAACTTGAAGAACTTTCAAAACGAATAGAGTCCTTATCCATAACTTTCCGGTCAGGAAGACTTTTGCGAGACGGACTGAAAGTCGCCTTAGTTGGTCGTCCAAATGTTGGTAAATCAAGTTTATTTAACGCGCTTCTTGCATCTGACAGGGCAATTGTTACTGATATTCCCGGCACAACACGCGACAGTCTAAGCGAACTTATAAACATCAATGGTGTCCCTGTATTGCTGACCGACACAGCAGGGATGCGCGTAGCTTCCGATTTAATCGAGAGCATAGGGGTCGAACGAACGCGCAGGGCTATTAACGAAGCCGACTTAATCGTAGCCGTTTTCGATGGTTCACAAGAATTTACAAATGAAGATATTGACGTAATTTCAGACCTAAAGAACTCAAATCACATAGTCGCATTAAATAAATGCGATATTGCGTCAATAAATGCAGAATCACCTTCTTGGGAATCGAAATCTCAATATCAAAGTTTAAAGATTTCAGCAAAGACAGGTGAAGGATTACTTGAATTGTGTTCGGCTATTCTTGAGCCATTCACCAATAGAGAGATTAGAAACTCAGGATTATTGATTACTGAGGCACGCCATTATGACTTGCTCAATCGAACCCTCACAGAAATCAATATTTCACGTAATTTATTAGAGCAAGGAACCAGCGAAGAAATAACTTTAGTCGGTTTACATAACGCTTTGATTTTTTTGGGGCAAATCACTGGCGAAACCACACCAGATGAAGTGTTGGGTATGATTTTCTCTACTTTTTGTATCGGAAAGTAATATTTGTAACCTCTAATTTTCAAACAAATCATTCATATACACTAACGAAATCATCCAGATTTATTGAATATATTTCTAATTAATCTTTTTACTTTTCTATTGAGAAGAAACCTGTGGATTTCTTCTTGCGAAATTGAAATTTATATGTTAGTCTCTGCCCCGCTTTTGAGTTAATTCATAACCGTAACTTATTGAAAAATATAGACTTAAAGCATTACATTAAGAGTGTGGCACTTTTCCACATCCCTGTGGAAAAACATGTGGAAAACTTTTAACGGTTTATTTTTGCTAAAGCTAAAAACTACTTAATTTTCAACAAATTCGATTACGGATTTCAAAGGTTTTTATGAATATATCGAATGCAGTTTCTTAACTAATGCTTGAAGTTTTGTGTTTAGAATGAAATGAAAGCAGGAAATGTGTCACTCATGAATACATCAGTCGAAAATAAATTATGGGATACAATTCTCGACTCTGTTAGAACCAAGCTAAACCGTCAAATTTTTGACACTTGGTTCCGACCAATACAGTTTGAGGGTTGTGATGAGGATTCCCAGCTTTTACATCTTCGTGCGCCAAATAAAGTAATCAAAGACTGGGTTAGCACAAACTATGCACAGGTACTTGACTCATCTCTAGAAGAACTGAACCTGGCTCAATATCAAGTCGAGTGGTCTTTTGACGAAGAAAACGAAACTACAGAAATAAATACAAAAGAAAGAAACGAAAAATCTGACGAATATCTTCAAACAATCACATCAAGCGAAAAAGTAAACGGTAAAAGAGCCGGAATATTCACACTTCTTGAAGCCGCCGAATCAAATGACTTATCAACGAATAGCACAATGAAATTTGTTGATATTGAACCAATTGAGCTATCGCTTAATCCAAAATATATTTTTCAAACTTTTGTTGTAGGTACTTGCAATCAATTTGCTAACGCAGCTTCTTTGGCTGTTACGGAAGCACCGGGAAAAACCTATAACCCGCTTTACATCTACGGCGGAGTCGGGCTAGGTAAAACACACTTAATGCATGCAACAGGTCATGCAATTAAAGAAAGAAATAGACATCTGCGGGTCTGTTATATCTCGGCAGAAAAGTTTATGAATGAGCTTATAAATGCTATACGTTATGACAAGACTCAAACCTTTCGCGAAAAATATCGAACAATTGATGTTCTTTTAATGGACGATATTCAGTTCATGGCTGGAAAAGAAAGGACTCAAGAAGAGTTTTTCCATACATTCAATGCTCTTTATGACAAGCAAAAACAGATAGTTATTACATCCGACTGTCCGCCCCGTGAGATTCCAACCTTAGAAGAAAGACTTCACTCACGATTTGAATGGGGTTTGATAGCAGATATAGAACCTCCGGATCTTGAAACAAAAGTTGCAATTCTTAAACGCAAAGCAGATTTGGATGGCATTAATCTACCGGATGATGTTGCACTGTTTATTGCCAGCAAAGTAAAAAGTAATATACGTGAACTAGAGGGTTCATTGGTTAGATTAGTGGCAATTGCATCTCTGCGTGGTCTTCCGATAACCAAGATGTTGGCACAAGATGCAATCAGAAATATAGCTGAAGATAATCAACCTGGTGGAATTACAATTGACCAAATTCAGCAATCGGTTGCTTCACATTACCGTATGAGTGTGAATGAATTGAAGTCAAAAAATAATGCACGTCAGATTGCTGTCCCGCGTCAGGTGGCTATGTATCTCTGTAAGAGATTAACAAAACACAGCTTTCCTGAGATAGGAAGAGAGTTCGGTGGAAAGCATCACACGACCGTTATTCATTCTGTAGAAAAGATAGAGGACTTGGTTTTGAAAGACCAAAATTTCCACAGGGTTGTCAGCGACCTTATGGACAATCTTTGCAAGTAGTTAGCTGGATTTTGTCAGAAAACTTTTTCCACAGTCTGATTTTGCTTAAACTATTATATTTCAACACTTAGCTCAAAGTTTTCCACATTTCCACAACCTATAAAAAAAAGCCCCTGTGGAAATGTGGAAAACTTGTCTAAGGCGAACAGTTTTCCACAAACAGGAAAAGTTTTCCACAAGCTTTTCCACATACCCTGTGGAAAATAAGTTCTTTATTTACAACAGAAAGGTGGGTTTTCCACATTTCCACAGCCCCTACTACTACTACTAAATAAAAATATATGTTTTTAATTAGATAGATAAGTAAAAGAGACTGACTATAATTAGAAAAAATAGAATGCAATTATCGAAAACATTTAGGAGCAGAAAAAATGGAATTCACCATAAACAAATCGGTGTTACAAAAAGAATTAGGATTTGTTCAAGGTATTGTTGAAAAGAAAAATACAATTCCAGTACTGTCAAATATCTTGATTGAATCTGTTAATGACAACAAGGTTCGTATAGTCGGAACAGATCTTGATGTGACAATTCATTGCGAAACAGAAACAGAACAAATCAAGACTCAGGGCAGTATGTGTATTCAAGCCCGAAAGCTTTTTGACATTGTGCGTCTTTTGCCTGAAGCACCTGTTAGTTTTCAGAAAGAAGATAATAATTGGGTTTCTGTAAAATGTGAGCGTTCGAGTTTTCGTCTCGCCGGAGTTGCCAGAGACCAATTCCCGGAAGTTCCAAAATTTGATACACCCCAGATGAAACTTCCCTCGGAGATTTTCAAATCTTTCATAAATAGAACTATATTTGCAATAACACAGGAAGAATCTCGTTACACACTATCGGGTGCGAAATTTATCTTGGATAAGTCAGGAGCAAAGATGGTAACAACTGACGGGCATCGTTTGGCTTTTATTGAAAAGAGCGACCTAGGGGAAAATACAGCAACTGAGGCGGTTGATATATTGATACCTAAGAAGACTTTGGCAGAATTGACAAAATTAACTGCAGTTTATGAAGGTGATATAAGTTTCGGAACTGACGAAAATCACATCTATTTTGAAATTGGTAACAGACTCTTGATTTCAAGAAAACTTTCAGGTCAGTTTCCGAATTACGAGATGGTGATTCCGAAAGGGAACGACAAATCGGTTATTTTTGATTCAACAGAACTTAATCAGGCAATTCGCCGTGTAGCAACGATGGCAGATGATAGAACACGGGCGATTCGTTTTCAAATTTCTAAAGACCAGTTGCAGATTAGCTCACAGACTGCCGAAGAAGGCGAAGCACAAGAAACTTTGGCGACATCTTATAATGATGATGAAGTTCAAATCGGATTCAATTCTCAATATCTGCAAGAGTTCTTAAACGTCATAGGAGAGGGGCAAATAGCTTTTGAGTTCAAGGATGGAAACTCACAAGCACAACTTAGACCCGCCGGAGAACCGAACGGCTACGATTACAAATATATCGTTATGCCGATGCGTATATGATTTTTTTCCAAATATCACTAAACTCTTGCGCCCGTGCTACGAAAAATGTTAGACGGGCGCATATTTTTATCTGCTTTTGAAATAAGGAGAAACAAAGTGGAAAAGAAAAAAGAGATTTTACAAATTGGTCTTACGGAATTATTTGAAAGAAAAACTAAAATACGAGTAACAGGTTTTCTACTTTCAATTTTTATTTTATTTTCCTTAACGGGCTTTTCTCAAAAGAAGATTACAATTCCAGAAGCGATTCAAATTCAGATATTAAAAGCAGAAGACGAACGCCGATATGACGACAAATTGGAAAAGCTTTTGTCAGATGAAAATATAATGATTGTGGAACGTGCCGTGCTTGCCGTAGGAAGAATCGGTGACGAAAAAGCTGTTGAACCGCTCATTAAATTATTGGAAAAGAACGGAGCTACGAATGTTCGTTCTACTGCGGCTTTTGCAATTGGTGAGATTGAATCGGACAAGGCTACAAACACACTGTTAAAAATGCTGGAAGATGAAGCCGATGGCGAAATTAAATCGAGAATAATCGAAGCTCTTGGAAAAATCGGCGCGGTTTTACCACAAGAAGACAAAGAAAAGCGGGAAACTATCGGAAAAGCTCTTCTTAAATCAATAGAAACAGAACGTAACCAAACACACTCTGAACTTCAAATTATATTGAGAGGTTTAACCGCAGTGTTGCGCGTTCGTCCGACAAATGCGGGAAATATCCTGACAAAATTTCTGAACCATCAAGACAACAGAGTTCGTCAGAATGTCACAAACGCGCTTGCCCGTCTTCGTTCTAAAGACGGAATTGAAGATGTCAGAAAACTTCTTGTGAATGACAAAGACCCGATTGTTCGTGCAAACTCTGCACGAATACTTAGCGCGGCGGAAGATAAAGAATCTATTGACGCGCTTTTGGAAAGAGCAACAAAAGACACGGACAGCCGTGTTCGTGTAAGTTCAATTCGCGCACTTGCTGCATTAGGGCAAAGAGATTTCAAAATCGGAACGCCTTTGGTTGAACGCGGTGAAAGTCTTTTGAAAAGCGGCAATACACAGAACGAACTTCTCGAAATCGCTACGACGCTTGGGCGCGTTTTGAGATATACGCAAGACGAAAAGGCTGTAAGTTTTTTAAGAAAACTCAGAGTTGTGGTTGACTACTCTGCGCCCGAGGTGGAGATAGCATTTGCCCGCATTGATTCGGGAAAGTATTTGAATGAGGCTTTGCCAAAAGATTGGAAACAAGAATCAGGAATTGCTGGTGTCGCTCAAGGTCTTGGCGAAGTAATAAATGTCGAAAGCAAGAGTGAAGAAATAACAAAAGAGATTCGTGGGAGAGCAAAAGAAAAGCTGTCAGATTTAATGTGTTTGAAAGTTACGTCGGGAAGTTTTGGATCAGTAAAAAATACAGAATATAGACCATGTAATATTTCTTTGAATGGATTTTCAGATGCTTTGCGTGCATATGCGGCTTTCAAACCGAATAACTTGGATAAATTGTTGAGGATGGAAATAACAACAGTACCTGTAAAAGATGCAGATATTACAGAAGTACCATCATCGTTTCGTATCGGTTTGGGTGAAGAACGAATTTCAGTTGATGACGTAATCGTTCGGGCAACCGCCGCAGATTTGTTGGGAGATTTGCCGCCAGGCGATGAGAACACAAAAGCTTTAATTGAAGCCTTGCCGATTGCTTATAAAGATGATTTGGATGATGCCTTGATGGCTATTCTTGGCGCACTTGGAAAACAAAAAAACGATAAAGCAAACGAAGCAATCAAGACTGCTTTGAAATCTGACAATCATTTGGTTCGTCGTCGCGCCATTCAGATTCTGAAAACTAATGGCGTCGGAGATTTTTCTTCTGAGATTGGTTATGTTCAAACTAAAAACACAACTGCGGATTACAAACGCGTTCTTGCAAGAAAAAACGGAAACGTCAAAGCAATAGTCCAAACTGAAAAAGGTTCTTTCACTATTAATCTGTTGCCGGAGGAAGCACCCTTAACGATTGATAATTTCGTTAAACTAGCAAATAAAGGCTATTTCAAAAACACAACTTTTCATCGTGTCGTTGCTAACTTTGTAATTCAAGGTGGCGACCCGCGTGGTGACGGAAACGGTGGTCCCGGCAATTCGATTCGTTGTGAATTAAATGAAAGAGAATACAGCCGCGGCGCAGTCGGTATGGCTTTGTCAGGCAAAGACACAGGCGGTTCACAATGGTTCGTTACACATTCTCCGCAACCTCACCTGGATGGCGGCTATACTGTGTTCGGATACGTTGACGAAAAAGATATGAAAACGGTTGACAGTATCGCACGCGGCAACCGCATCATAAACATCCGAATAGTTGAGAAAAGAAAATAGACTTACATGGAGAGATAAATGTTTGTTGGAGGCAAAAGCAGTATCTTAATGAATAGCAGAAAGAAAGCTTTAATTCCGAAACTTCTTTTTGCCGTTTATTTTTTACTTGTCTTTTGCTCTATTGCTGGTGGTAAGCCTGCATCATTGTCAAATGACAGTTACGATATAAAGTTTGATGTTGATTTTGAGAACAAAAAGTTTACTGGTATTGAGCGTGTGCGTTGGATGAACAATAGCGACGAAGCAGTTTTATTTCTCTACTTTCATCTCTACCCGAATATGCGCGTTGCATTGCAAAAAAACGATAAAACATCTCAACAAGAAAACTCAGCACTTAGTAAAGACGAGCCGTTTCTTTCGATAGATGAAGTCCGAACAGTTGACTCAAATCAACCGCTTCTCTACTCACTTGAAGAAGGCGGAACACTTTTGAGAATTACGCTTTCAACCCCGGTTCAAAAAGATAACAATGTCGAAGTTTCTATAAAATTTCGCGGCACTGTTCCCGAAATTGACCCTGAACAAACGGGAATTATCGCTCACGTTTTTCAGCAGGTTGATGCTGTCTTGAGAAGTCAGCGCGAAACGCGGCGTGCGCGTGACGTGAACTTTTTATGTAAGAACGTGATGATGCTGGGTGTTGCATATCCAATTTTGGCTGTGCGTGACGGAAACGACTGGCAACGCACGGCGCAAGTCAGCATCGGCGATTCCATCTTTTCGGAGACAGCAGATTACAACGTAGAAGTTACTACATTGAGCGATATTAAAGTTTTTACATCAGGCGAATCGGTTTCAAAAAGAGGCAGTTCGGAAAACAAAACCACACACTTTTTCAAAGGCGAAAATTTAAGAAACTTTGCCATCGTTGGCGGGAAAACTTTAGTTTCAAAAGAGCGTGAGGTTGGCGGAATAATAGTTCGTTCAATTTACAAACCTGAACGCGAAATTATAGGTTTGAGGGTTTTGAATGTGGCTTCTGGTGCAATTCGTGTTTATAAATCACGTTTCGGTGAACTGCCTTACAAACAAATTAATGTTGTTGAGGCTCCTCTGGTTGCTGGAATCGGATGTGTGGAGTTTTCCGGTTTGAGCGCAATTGCAAGCGCACTCTATGTTGATTTTGATTCGCCCGCGATGAACAATTTACCGGAACTGATACGCGAACAACGCGAATCAGTCGAAGATAGCCTTGAATGGACAGTTGCACATGCTGTTGCTCAACAATGGTGGGGAAACGTCATCGGCAACAATCCGCAAACCGAACCCGTGATTGATGAGGCTTTGTCGAATTGGTCTGCGCTTCTTTATTACCGCGACGTTTACAGCGAAGATAAAGCAAATAAAGCTCTTGAAGATCAGCTGCGCGGCGTCTATAAGGTTTATCGCACATTTGGCGGCGAAGACATGGAAGCAAACCGCGACACAAAAGATTATCGAAACTTCTTTCAATATGCGGCGATTGTCGGCAGCAAGGGCGCATTGATGTTTACCGAATTAAGGCGACTCTTGGGTGAGATTAAGTTTTTTGCCTCAATCAAAAACTTTTACCAAAATAATAAATTCAAAATCACAAAACTCGACGACTTAAAAGATTCTTTCAAAGAACAATCAGGAATAGCGCAACAGCAAATGGTAGTTGTTCGTACATTTAACCGCTGGCTTAACGCAAAAAACGGCGACAAAGATATAGCCCCGCCTGACCCGAAACTTGCAGATTCTTTGGGTATCGGTCCAAAGAAAAAAGACAAGGGAAACAGCTTTGCACGATTCGGAAAATTTTTCTGGCGACAGATGACGCGAATCAGATAAAAGGTGAAGTACATGAAAGAATATGCGTTGAACAAAGAACTTCAATTGGAAGTCAACAGGGCTAGAGCAACTTCGACAAAACTTGAACTTGAAGAACGTCGTCAGGGGGATGTTGAAGAAAGTCTGGATTTACTAAGCCACTGGCTTGATGATTTGATTCGCATTCCTGTCATTGGTTGGCGTTTTGGACTTGATGCATTGATTGGTTTAGTTCCGGGTGTTGGCGATACTGTAACGACAATCGCTTCGTTTTATATTCTGGTCGCAGGAGTTCGTTACGGCGTTCCGAAAATTACGCTTTTGCGGATGGCTCTTAACATTGCTATTGATTACGTTGGAGGTGCGCTTCCATTTTTCGGAGACGCGTTTGATTTATTCTGGAAATCAAACAGCAAGAATCTCGATTTACTGAAAAAACGCGCGACTGTTTCCGCAGATGAAACGAGAAAAGGGCGACTGAGCGATTGGCTCTTTGTAGGAGCAATAATGCTGTTTTTGGTTGCGTTGCTTGTCGGAACAATCGCCCTAAGTGTTTTGCTCTGGACTTTAATGGTAGGTGTGTTTAGCAATCTCTTTTTTACTTGAAGACGAAGTAGAAAAATTAAGCAGTTGTTACTTGTTGCACCTGTTTCAAAAGTCTTTCAATTGTTGGCATAACGTAACTGATTAGGTCATCAACCATCCGTCGAAAAGGGCGTTCATATTTGTAGCCCTCAATGCTAATCGTGAGACTGATGATTCGCGGCATCGGAGTTATCGAAGATAACGACATACTTTTTCAGTTTGATTTTTATGTCGCCATTTTCAACGGCTCAAAATCTCTGTTTAATTTCCCCA
>Ga0187894_10001163_pt1 | contig 34630 bp, 34 predicted proteins | sample GBC1701081metaG_FD_136650 | JGI IMG/M metagenome (GOLD analysis project Ga0187894, IMG submission 136650) | White microbial mat communities from a lava cave in the Kipuka Kanohina Cave System on the Island of Hawaii, USA - GBC170108-1 metaG ...
AGACGATGCGGGGAAGCGCATCGAATATCCTGATGGACCCTTCGCTGCGCTCAGGGTGACACGCCGGGGCGAGTTCATCGGCGAGAGCCACCGAAGGCGCGGCGCCTTCGTATGTTGTCTCAGGATGACGGAGCGCAGAAGTCCTGCCTTAAAACAAAAAGCCCTCCGCGGCGGGAGGGCTTCGAAGAAGAGAAACCGGCCGTGGCCTTACTTGGCCTTGGCGGCGCGCTTGAACTTCGTGGTGAACTTCTCGACGCGGCCGGCGGTGTCCACGAGGCGCTTCTCGCCGGTGTAGGCGGGATGCGAGTCCATCGTCACGTCGCGGACGACGACGAAGTATTCCACGCCGTCGATCTGCTCGGTGCGGGCGGACTTCATGGTGGACTGGGTGAGGAATTTCTTGCCCGTGGCGACGTCGAGGAAGCAGACGTTGTTGAGCGCGGGATGGACCTTTTCTTTCATGGCGGGAACGGGGGAAAATCAGCCCTGGCGCGCCTTGTAGCGCGGGTCGGTCTTGTTGATGACGTAGATACGGCCCTTGCGGCGGACGACCTGGCAGTCCGGGTGACGCAGTTTGGCCGATTTGATGGAGGAAACGACTTTCATAAAAACGAAGAAAGAAGGGGTCGGCCCCGGGGAGTGTCAAAGGAAAAGATGTCGCGGGAAGATTGCAGAGAGGGCAAAGAACCGGCAGACCTTGGTGTCACAGCTAACGCCTTCCGGACGATAGCTTACGCAGACATTACTGACCACCAGCCTGTTGTCATCGCGAGGCGCGCAAAGCGCGCCGTGGCGATCCAGATGGATTGCTTGGCTGATGTCGCCTGCGGCTCGGTAGTCGCTGCGCTCCTCGCAATGACACTGTGGATGCAACAGAAGACTGGGATCAATTCCGCTCCGGCTCCTCGGGCTCGTCGGCGAGCAGCTTCAATTCCGGATCCATCCGGCCGAGGATGAGCCGCCAGAGGTCGGGCCCGTCGCAGCGGCCGAGCACGTCGCTGTCCACGGGGGCGACGAACCAGGTGCGGTGCTTCATCTCGTTTTCGAGCTGACCCTTGCCCCACCCCGAGTAGCCGAGGAAGGCCCGCACGGTGACGCCGGCGGTGCCGAGCAGCTCCGTGGCCTTGTCGGGCTCGATGCCGAAGTGCAGTTGGAACGTCTCGGCGTCGGGGAGCCACCGCCACGCGGCGATGATGAGCTGCTTCGGGTCGACCGGACCGCCGCGGTAGAGCGGCACGCCGGCCAGCGGGCCGAGCGCGAAGTCCACCTGCAGCTCGCCGAGCTGCTGGTTCATCGGCCGGTTCAGGACCACGCCCATCGCGCCCTCGGTGTTGTGAACGGACATGAGGATGACGGTGCGCTTGAAGTTGTCGTCCTTCATCCCCGGATGCGCCAGCAGCAACTGGCCGGCATATTGCCGGGTCTGGCGGCGGAGGGTGCGGCGCTCGCGCATGGCTCTCTCAAAGCTTCGTTATCTTCACGCCCGAGCCGGCGAGCAGCGTGGCGACGAGCGGGTCGTTGTGGTAGTCCTCGTGGTAGCGGATCTCGGCCAGGCCGGACGCCGCCATGATCTTCGCGCAGTTGATGCACGGGTAATGCGTCACGTAAGCGACGCAGCCCTCGACGCTCGATCCGCGGCGCGCGGCATCGGCGATGGCGTTCTGCTCGGCGTGGACGGTGGCCTGCTCGTGGCCGTCGCGCAACCGCGAGCGGTGCGGCGCGCCCGGCAGGAAGCCGTTGTAGCCCGCCGCGACGAGGCGGTTCTTGTGCGCGCCGGCGGTGACGATGACGCAGCCGACGTTCAGCCGCTCGCAGTTCGACCGCGAGGCGATGAGCTTGGCCGTGGCCATGAAATACTCGTCCCAGCTCGGGCGGTGCGGGAACTTCCCGGCAGCCTGCGCTATGAGTGTGATCGGGTCGGACTGCCGTTTCCGGGCCATGCCGGAGGTTTGGATGCCGGGCGGATGGTAGCAAACAATTCCTGTTCACAGCGTGCCCAGCCCGCACTTGCGCGCCGCCGCGCCGCCGCTCAACCTCCGCGTCATGCCCGTGGCCTCCCTCCAGCACATCGCCGACCATTGCGACCGCCGCACCCGCCGCAGCGCGTTCAAGGATTATCCCGGCGCGTGGAACGGCGTGCAGGTGGCCAACGACGGCCGCGTGACCAAGATCGGCGCCGCGGTGGACGCCGGCCTCGTGCCCTTCGAGCAGGCGGTGGAGTGCGGCGTGGATTTCCTCATCGTCCACCACGGATTGTTCTGGGGCGGCGTGCAGCCATTGACCGGCCCGGCCTACGCGCGCTACGCGGCGCTCGTCCGCGGCAACTGCGCCGTCTACTCCTCGCACCTGCCGCTCGATGCGCACCCGGAGATCGGCAACAACGTCCTCCTCGCCCGCCAGCTCGGGCTGAAGCCGAAGCGCCAGTGGCTCATGCATGACGACTCCGCCATCGGCTGGATCGCGCCGAACAAGTTCAAGCGCCACCAGCTCCGCTCGCGCCTGGAGGAGAACTACGAGCGCGTCGTGGCCATCGAGTGCGGATCGGCCGCGCCGAGGGAAGTCGCCTTCTGCTCGGGCTCCGGCAACAGCGCCATCAGCCAGCTCACGGCGAACGGCGCGGACACGCTCGTGACCGGCGAATTGCGGGAGGAATGGTTCAACCACGCGCAGGAGAACAAGCTCAACGTCTATTGCTGCGGCCACTACGCCACCGAGACCCTCGCCGTGAAGGCGCTCGCCGCCGAGGTGGCGAGAAAGTTCCGGCTGCCGTGGACGTTCATCGAGACCGAAAATCCGCTTTAATCTCAACCCTCTTACCACGGAACCCAAGGTAGGGCGCGTTATCCTTAACGCGCCGCGGCGCTCTCGGAAAGAGCGCCCTACCCACTGAACCAAATGAAAAAGATCGCCGTCCTCCACGGACCCAACCTCGACCGGCTCGGCAAACGCGAGCCGCACCTCTACGGCACGGCCACGCTCAAGGACCTCGAGAAGCTCGTCCGCGCCGAGGCGAAGAAGCTCGGGCTGGCCGCCAGCTTCTTCCAGTCGGCGCACGAGGGCGCGCTGGTGGACAGGATCCATGCGCAAACGGACGCCGGCGTGGCGGGCTTCATCGTGAACTTCGGCGCCTACTCGCACACGAGCATCGCCCTGCACGACGCGCTGAAGGCCGCCGGCCGGCCGGCGGTCGAGGTGCATATCTCGGACATCCGGAAGCGGGAAAAATTCCGCCGGAAGTCCATGACCGGCCGCGCCTGCCTCGCCATGATCAGCGGCAAAGGCTTCCCGGGCTACGTCGAGGCGCTGCGCCTGCTGGCTAAATGATGTCCCGCGCTTTCTTCGCTTGGAGGGCCGGCCTCCCGGCCGGTCGCGGCCGGTCAGGAGACGGGACCTCCGCACCTGTCACCCTGAGCGAAGCGAAGGGTCCATCAGCACAACCGAAACGGGCCCCACGCCGCCTTCATCCAAATGGATTCTTCGCTCCGCTCAGAATGACATATTGAGCCATGGGCCAGCACCTCCCCGACTTCCACGAACCGCGCTGGTTCGTCTGCCACACCAAGCCCCGCTGCGAGAAGAAATTCGCGGCCCTGCTGGCGCTCGAGAAATTCGACCATTATCTCGCGCTGGTCGAGAGCATCCGCCGCTACGGCGCGCAGAAGAAGACGTTCAGCAAGCCGGTGTTTCCCGGCTATGTCTTCGCCTGGATCGAGCCGGACAGGAAGGACCGGGTCTATCAGCAAGACCTGCTCGTCCGGGCCATCATGGTCGAGAACGAACCGGTCTTTCTCCGGCAATTGGAAGACGTGAAGGCCGTCTGCGCGTCCGGGCTCGAGGCGGTCGTCCATCCCCTCCTCCGCAAAGGCTCGCGGGTGAAGGTCGTGGGCGGGCCGCTGCACGGCTTGCAGGGATTTGTGGACAATCCTACGAACCCGCGGGGCATCGTGGTGTCCGTGGACGTGCTGCAACAGGGATTGCTCGTCCGGCTGCCGCTCGACAGTCTGCAGCCCCTTCCCTGACCACACCCACCTCCATGAACCGCCCCGGCCCGACCGGAGTCATCCTCGCCATCCTTATCCTGCTGCCGGCCCTGGCCGCGCAGCCAACGGCCGCCCCCGGCAGCAACGAGCAAGAAGAGGATCCACCCGAGCAGCGTCGTTTCTTCTCGCGCGTCCAAGGCTTGTTCGACGTCGATTTGCCGCAGCTCGACCCGCCTGGCACGGTGAAGCTCATTTTCCGGCCGCACATCGTCGATCTGGTGAAACGCGACTACCTGCGCGTGGCCACCGGTGTCCGCTGGGCGGTGAACGAGGATGTGGAAATCAGCCTCGCGGGCGAGTGTTTCGCCACGCACGGCCTCGGCGGCAGCGGCGACGGCTACGGAGTGGGCGAGGTGCAGTTCGGCGCCCGGCGCATCTTTCGCGAGTGGCCCACGCCGGATTACGAATCGAGCTTCGGCGTGGACGCGCAGATGCCGGTCGGCCATCCGCCCTTCGACCTGACCGACGGCCACAACCATTTCACGCCGTCATTCGTCACCCAACACCGCTGGGCCTCGAACCCGAAGGTCGCCACCTTCGGCTCGTTCGCGTGGGACATCGTCACGCCGTCGTCCGTGCCCGGCGCCTTCGGCCGCAACCAGCCGCGCGACGACTCCGTGCGCCTCGCCGGCGGCATCGTGTATGACCTCGGCCAGCTCAAGTGGACCCTGGAGTCGGCTTACGCCAACACCTGGGCGAGCGGCGGTGACGATCATTTCTTCACCGTGCGGCCCAGCGTGCTCTGGTTCGTGCCGAAGAAATACACCTTCAATATGAAGACGCAGTGGATCGTCGGTTTCGGCGTGCGCTCGACCTGGGGACCCGACGGCCACGAGCTGAGCAGCGGCTCCCGCGTCCGCGCCGAGGTGACCTTCCGTCAGGTGATGGATCGGATGCGCGGCAACGGGGCGAAGTAGGTCTGCTTGTTGTCCGCACCGGTCATCCATTTGTTGCAGCATTTTCCACCGTCATTCTGAGCGAAGCGAAGAATCCATGATCATGCGCGCAGTGGTCGAGCAGCTGGATTTTTCGCTTCGCTCAGAATGACAGACAGAATGGCCGCATAGCACCGCCAGCGGACGCGGAATTTCCCGGGAACGACTACCGCCGATCCTAGCGCCACACGGCCCACAGCCACGCGCCGAGGTGCAGCGTGAAGCAGGAGGCGAGCGCCGCGGCGATGTCGTCGGCCACGATGCCCCAGCCCGCGGGCCAGTTCTGGAGCCGGCGGATGCCGAACGGCTTCGCGATGTCGTAGAGCCGGAACAGCGCGAAGCCGCCGAGGAAGATGGCCCAGTTCGGCCAGCCCTGGGCCGCCAGATCGCGCCAACCGAGAAAGCACAGCGGCATTGCCACCAACTCGTCGAGGATCACCTCACCCGGGTCTTTCCGCCGCATCCGGAACGCCGCCTCGCCGCAGAACGCCACGGCCAAGTAGGCGCCGGCCGCCGAGAGCAGCAGCAGCCCGGCGGTGTCGAGCGGATAAAAGAAGACGGTGAAATACAGCAGCCCGGCCACCGAGCCCCAGGTGCCCGGCGCGCGGAGCCGGCGGCCCACCGGGCCGAGCGTGGCCAGCCCGAGCACCACGCGGTCGGGCAGCAGCCGCGGCCAGATGGGTTGCCGCCAGGCCATGCCTCAGTCCTTCACCACATGCCCGTGGCGGTTGAAATAGGAGATGCCCGACGTGATCGTGAGCACGGCGGAAAGCACGAAGAACCCCAGCCCGACCAGGTGCACGAGGTTGATGATGAAGAGGTCGTCCACCGGAAACAGTTCGCCAAAGTCCCGCCGCAGCATCTGGGCGCCGAGCAGCCAGCCGATGGCGTTCATTTGCGTGAAGGTCTTCACCTTGCCGCTCGTGTCGGCCTCGACCGTGATGCCCTTCACCGCCGCGGCCATCCGCAGCCCCGAGATCGTGAACTCGCGCGCGAGGATGCACAGGACGAGCAGCATGGCCGTGATGCGGTAGCCGTCGAAATAGCCGCCGTTCACCAGCGCGATCATCAGGCCGATCACCATCACCTTGTCGATGACCGCGTCCATGAACCGCCCGAACGACGACACCTGGTTGGCGCGCCGCGCGAGCATGCCGTCGAACCAGTCCGACAGCGCCGCGGCGATGAACAGCCAGAAGGCCCACGTCGCCGCCATGTCCCAGTCGGAATACATCAACCCCACCACCACGAACATCATGGGCACGCGGGAGACGGTGAGGATGTTGGGCAGGTTCCAGCGCACGGCGCGAGTCGAGCCGGGCCGCGCCGGGTTGGCAAAGCAGTTTTGCGCAAAAAGCCTCGCCATCACACCCGGGCCGGCAATCTTGGCCGCAGCCGCCGCATGAGACACTGCATCTACCCCGGCACCTTCGACCCGCTGACCAACGGCCACCTCGACGTGCTCCAGCGCGCCGCGAGGCTGTTCGACCGCGTCACCGTGGCCGTGGCCCTCAGCTCGACCAAGTCCGCGCTCTTCACGGGCAAGCAGCGGGTCGAGCTCATCCGGGCCAACCTCGGCGAGCTGCCCAACTGCACCGTGGTCAGCTTCGACGGCCTGCTGGTCGATTTCGCCGTGAAACAGAAGGCCCATGCCATCATCCGCGGCCTGCGCGCGCTGTCCGACTTCGAGTTCGAGTTCAACATGGCGCTGATGAACCGCCACCTGCAACCGAAGGTGGAGACCATCTTCGTGATGCCCAACGAGGCCTACAGCTACACCAGCTCCACCCTCGTGAAGCAGATCGCCAAGCTCGGCGGCGACGTCTCCAACTTCGTGCCCGACAACGTCGCCGCCGCCCTCGAGTCGGCCCACCGCGGCGGGCGGACCTAAGTTCCTCTTGCGGCGTGGCGTAAGGGGATGACGCGCCGCGCTCGCCTTGTTTGGACCGGGGTGAAACCAGACTTTCCACCAAGCGTCATTGTGGTCGATACCACCCGCCACGATCACTTAACCACACCAGCAAGAGTAATTGCAACCGGCGTTTGCCATCGGCCGCCGGGACTTTATTTTACCACCACGTCATGTCTGCCCGCTCCGGAAATACCCTCGTCAAGGTCATCGTTTACGTGTGCCTGATCGCCGCCGTCCCCGCCGTCGGATTCTATTATTACCGCGAGCGCAACGCGCCCAAGCCCCCGGAGTTCTCCACCGCCGCCATCGCCCGCGGCAACGTCATCCAGACCGTCACCGCCACCGGCCAGCTCGACCCCGTCCTCAGCGTCGATGTGGGCAGCCAGATCTCGGGGTTGATCCAGCGGCTCTACGCCGATTTCAACACCCAGGTCAAAAAAGGCGACAAGCTGGCCGAGATCGATCCCGCCACCTACGACCAGCGCCTGCGCCAGGCCAAGGCCGACCTCGCCTCCGCCCGCGCCAGCAACACGCTCGCCAAGCTCAACGCCGATCGCACCAAGGAGCTCTACGACAAGAATCTCGTGACCCGCCAGGAATTCGACCAGGCCACCGCCCAGCTCGCCCAGTCCGACGCCACGCTCATCACCCGTGAGGCCGCCGTGGCCAACGCCGAGGTCGATCTCTCCCGTTGCACTATCTACTCGCCCATTGACGGCATCGTGCTCTCCAAGGCCACCGAGGAGGGCAAGACCGTCGCCGCCAGCCTGAATTCCCCCACGCTCTTCACCATCGCCAACGACCTGGCCAAGATGCGCATCACCGCCGCCGTCGCCGAGGCCGACATCGGCTCCGTGACGCAGGAGCAGGATGTCACCTTCACCGTCGACGCGTTCCCCAACCGCACCTTCAACGGCAAGGTCAGCCAGGTCCGCAACGCGCCCAAGAACACGCAGAACGTCGTCACCTACGAGACCATCATCGACGTCGACAACCGCGACCTCCAGCTCCGCCCCGGCATGACCGCCAACGTCTCCATCGTCATCGCCCGGCGCGACAGCGTCCTGCGCATCCCCAATGCCGCGTTGCGCGTGCGCATGCCCGACACCATCGCCATCAAGCAGACCGAGGCGCCCGCGGAGGCCGCCAAAGGCGAGCAGCCCAAGCAGGTGGCCGCCGCATCCGGCCAGGCCGAGCGCCCGCAGGGTGGAGGTGGCGGCGAGGGCCGTCGCGAACGCGGCCAAGGCGGCGGCGAAGGTGGTGGCGGTCGTCGCGGCGGCGGCATGTTCGCCCATCTCTCCGAAGAGCAGCGCGCCAAGGCGCGCGAGATCATCCAGTCCTCCGGCATGGACCTGCGCAGCGCCATGGGCAACCCCCAGGAGCGCGCCAAGCTGAGCGCCCTCTTCGTCGCCTCCGGCCTCCCCGCGCTCGAGGCGCCGGGCGGCAATCGCGGCGGCGGAGCCGCCGTCGCCACCCGCACCGTTTACCGCCTGCCCGGCGGTGACAAGGCCGCCACGCCCGAGGCCGTCAGCGTCCGCATCGGCATCAGCGACGGCTTCACCTCCGAGATTCTCTCCGGCCTGAGCGAGGGCGACACCATCGTCACCAGCGTCACCATCCCCGGCCAGACCATCGCCTCCACCCAGCCCGGTCAGACCAATCCCTTCTCCGGCGGGCGCGGCCCCGGTGGCGGCGGACGGCGTGGCTTCTGACCCGCCCGCCATGACCCCGGTCGTCCAGCTCCAGGACATCCACAAGACCTACACCTCCGGCGAGGTGCAGGTCCATGCCGTGCGCGGCATCACACTCACCATCGGGCGCGGCGAATTCGTCGCCGTCATGGGCTCGAGCGGCTCGGGCAAGTCCACCCTCATGAACACGCTCGGCTGCCTCGACCGGCCGACCAGGGGCCATTACCTGCTCGACGGCGTCGACACCTCCGGCCTCGATTCCAACCAGCTCGCCGACATCCGCAACGAGAAGCTCGGCTTCGTCTTCCAGGGCTTCAACCTGCTCTCCCGCACCACCGCCCTCGAAAACACCGAGCTGCCCATGCTCTACGGCCGCCGCCGCCTCCGCTCCCGCGAGATCAAGGAGCGCGCCATGCATTCGCTCGAGATCGTCGGGCTCGCCAACCGCGCCGACCACTTCCCCAGCCAGCTCTCCGGCGGCCAGCAGCAGCGCGTCGCCATCGCCCGCGCGCTCGTGAACAACCCCCGGGTGCTCCTCGCCGACGAGCCCACCGGCAATCTCGACAGCAAGACCTCCGTCGAGGTCATGGGCGTGTTCCAGAAGCTCAATGAGGCGGGCATCACCATCGTCATGGTCACGCACGAGCTCGACATCGCCCGCTTCTGCCAGCGCAACCTCATCATGCGCGACGGCCGGCTCGTCAGCGATGTGCAGGTGGCCAACCGCTCCTTCGCCGCCGCGGAGCTGCGCCGCATCCAGGAGGCCGAGGCCGAGGCCAAGCTCGTCAGCGCCTGATTCTCCCATGCGCCTTTTCAGCACCATCATCGTCTCGCTCCGCGCGCTCCGGCGCAACGCCATGCGCTCCCTGCTCACCGCGCTCGGCATCATCATCGGCGTCGGCGCCGTCATCGCCGTCGTCAGCCTCGGCAACGGCGCCAAGTCCCAGGTCGAGGCCCAGATCGCCAGCCTCGGCCAGAATATCATCACCGTCTTCCCCGGCACCTCCACCTCCGGCGGCGTCCGCGGCGGCTGGGGCGCCCAGAGCACCCTCACCGCCGAGGAGGCCGAGCAGATCCGCGCCGAGATCGCGGGCACCGTCAACGTCAGCCCCGAATTCCGCGACCGCAACCAGATCCTCGCCAACGGCCTCAACTGGAACACCCAGATCCTCGGCGAGGACGCCAGCTACACGGATATCCGCTCCTGGCCCGTCAAGGAGGGCGCCATGTTCACCGACCTCGATGTGCGGGGCGGCGCCAAGGTGTGCGTCATCGGCCAGACCGTCGCCAACCAGCTCTTCCCCAACGACGACCCCATCGGCCAGACGCTGAAGATCCGCAACATCCCCGTGCGCGTCGTCGGCGTGCTCTCGACCAAGGGCTTCAACGCCTGGGGGCAGGACCAGGACGACGTCGTGCTCGTCCCCTACACCACCTACCTGAAGCGCGTCGCCCGCCGGCCGTTCCTCAACTCCATCCTCGTGCAGGCCGACTCGAAGGACAACATCGAGCGCATCCAGCGCGACATCACCGATCTCCTCACCCAGCGCCGCGCCGGGCGTGATCCGGACTTCATCGTGCGCAACCAGGACGAGTTCGCCGCCGCCGCCACGGAATCATCCCGGGTCATGCGCCTGCTGCTGCTCAGCATCGCCGCGATTTCCCTCGCCGTCGGCGGCATCGGCATCATGAACATCATGCTCGTCTCCGTCACCGAGCGCACGCGCGAGATCGGCATCCGGCTCGCCGTCGGCGCGCACCAGCGCGACATCCGGACCCAGTTCCTCATCGAGGCCGTCACCCTGTCCGCGCTCGGCGGTTCGATCGGCGTGCTGCTCGGCGTCGGCGCCTCCGACCTGCTCACCCGCTTCATGAGCTGGCCGACCATGATCTCGACCCTTTCCGTGCTCGGCGGGCTTGGTTTCAGCGCGCTGATCGGCATCATTTTCGGCTACTTCCCCGCGCACAAGGCGGCCCAGCTCGATCCGATCGACGCGCTCCGCTACGAGTGATTCGACTGCGGAGTTGGGATTACGGATTGCGGACTGCGCTCCCCCCCGGATTCGGTCGGAGCTGGTTTCCTCCACGGCACTCGGGCGTTCAATCAATCCGCATTCCGCCATCGCCATTCCGCATTTTTCCCTTGGTCGTTCGGCCCGTGCGCCGCGTCCCATGCGTGGGAACGACGCTTCCCGTCACCGGCGGACAGCGCCGCTCGATTCCGGGCGCACCGCGGCAGATGAATTTTTATCCGCCTGTCTTTCAAGCCGATAGCCCGCGCACGGGAATGTTGGCACGCACGCTGCAGAGAGTGCGGGCCAACCATCCAACTGAATCATGAAAAACTCCACCAAGTTTCTCTTCATCCTTCTCGCCGCCAGCGTCGCTGGTGTGGCTGCCGCGGAGTTTGCCGGACTCGTCAGCGCCCTCCCGGTGCGCGGCGAAACCGCCCTCCTCGTCTTCTCCTCGCTCTTTCTCGTGATGATCGCCGTGCGCGACTACTCCCGCCGCTTCGTGCCGCTGAAGCCCGCCGCGCCCGTCGTCCGTCCCGCGCTGCCCGCGCGCCAGGTCCGCCGGGCCTCCGCCATCATCGAGCGCGCGGCGTAAGCCCGCGCCGGTGATCGCGGCCGGCCCGCCGGCGCGGCGGCGGCTCGCGACTTGACACCGCCGCCGCCACGCGAGTCACTCCCCACCCGATGGCCGCCAACGATTCCGCGCCCCACCGCATCCTCATCGCGGACGACCAGCCTGACGTCCTTGAGGCTCTCCGCCTCCTCCTGAAGGCCGAGGGCTATCAGATTGAGGCGGTCAAGTCCCCCGCTGCCGTCGTCAAGGCCGTCGAGGCGCGCGATTTTTCGCTGGTCCTCATCGACCTCAACTACACGCGCGACACCACGTCGGGGCAGGAAGGCCTCGACCTCCTCACCAAGCTCCAGGGCATCGACGCCTCGCTGCCCGTCGTGGTCATGACCGCCTGGGCGAGCGTCGATGTCGCCGTCGAGGCGATGCGCCGCGGCGCGAAGGACTTCATCACCAAGCCGTGGGACAACCCGCGCCTGCTCTCCATCGTCCGCAACCAGATCGAGCTGGCCGGCGCCGTCCGCGCCTACCGCCGGCTCGAGCAGGAAAACCAGATTCTCCGCGGCAAGGGCGGCCCGACCATCATCGCCCAGTCGCCCGCCATGCGCCCGGTGTTGGAGATCATCTCGCGCGTCGGCCCCTCCGACGCGAACGTCCTCATCACCGGCGAGAACGGCACCGGCAAGGGCGTCGTCGCGCAGGCCCTGCACGCCGTCTCCGTCCGCGCCGCCAAGCCCTTCATCTCCGTCAACATGGGCGGCCTGCCCGAGGGCGTGTTCGAGAGCGAGCTCTTTGGCCATGTCCGCGGCGCGTTCACCGACGCCAAGAGCGACCGCGCCGGCCGCTTCGAACTCGCCGACGGCGGCTCGCTCTTCCTCGACGAGATCGGCAACATCCCGATGAGCCAGCAGGCCAAGATCCTGCGCGTGCTCGAGACCGGCGAGCTGGAGCGCGTCGGCTCCTCCCGCACCTACCGGGTCAGCACGCGCCTCATCTCCGCCACCAACGCCGACCTCCAGGCCGAGGTCGCCGCCGGCAAGTTCCGCCAGGACCTTCTCTTCCGCCTCAACACCATCCACGTCCACCTGCCGCCGTTGCGCGAACGCCGCGAGGACATCGCCCTGCTTGCCCAGCACTTCCTCAAGGGCCACGTCGAGCGCTACCGCAAGCCCATCACCGGTTTCGACGACGGGGCCATCGAGGCGATGAAGAATTACGGCTGGCCCGGCAACGTCCGCGAGCTCGACCACGCCGTCGAGCGCGGCGTGCTCATGGCTCAGGGCAAGGTCGTGCGCGGACCCGACCTCGGCCTCAACGCCGGCCAGGCCGCCCCGCGCCTCGAGGACATGAGCCTCGACGAGGTCGAGTCCTTTCTCATCAAGAAGACCCTCGCCCGCTGCGACGGCAACGCCCGCAAGGCGGCCGAGCAGCTCGGCCTCAGCCGCAGCGCCTTCTACCGCCGGCTCGAGCGGTATGGACTCTGACACTGCGGACTGCGGATTGCAGAGTGCGGAATCCACGGCAAACTGAGCAGGCCCGCCCTCAGCTCATTCCGCATTCCGCAATCTGAACTCCGCAGTCGCGATGCCCCCTCCCCGCAAAAGCCGCACGCCGCACGAACAGCGCATCTTTTATTACGCGCTGCTCGCCGGGTTGCCTGCGGTGGTCGTCTCCATGGCCTGCCTCTGGGGCGGCGATGCCACGCCCAAGGTGCAGTGGACTCTCACGCTGCTCGTCGGCGGGTTCTGGTTCGGCTACGCGCTGGCGTTGCGCGAACGCGTGGTCCGCCCGCTTCAGACGATGGCCAACCTGCTCACCGCGCTCCGCGAGGGCGACTTCTCCACCCGCGCCCGCGGCGCCAACCGCGACGAACCGCTCGGCGACGTGCTCTCCGAGATCAACATGCTCGGCGGCGTCCTGCAGGAGCAGCGCCTCGGCGCGCTCGAGGCCACCGCCCTTTTGCGCACCGTCATGGAGGAAATCGACGTGGCCGTCTTCGCCTTCGACAGCCACGAGACTCTCCGCCTCGTCAACCGCGCCGGGCAGGAACTCATCGCCCAGCCCGCCGAGCGCATCCTCGGCCGCTCCGCCGCCGAACTCGGCCTCGACGACTGCCTCGCCGGCGAGCCCGCCAGCGTGCTCAACCGCTCCTTCCCCGGCGCGACCGGCCGCTGGGGCATGCGCCGCCAGATTTTCCGCGAGGGCGGCGTGCCGCACACGCTGCTCATCATCGCCGACCTCAGCCAGCCGTTGCGCGAGGAGGAATTAATAGCGTGGCAGCGCCTCGTGCGCGTCATCGGCCATGAGCTGAACAACTCGCTCGCGCCCATCAAATCCATCGCCGGCAGCCTCGGCACGGTGCTGCGGCGGCCCCAGAAGCCCGCCGACTGGGAGGACGACCTGCGCGGCGGCCTCGAGATCATCGAGGCTCGCTCGGAAGGTCTCAACCGCTTCATGCAGTCCTACGCGCGTCTCGCGCGCCTGCCCGCGCCGAACAAGCACCCCTGTGAGATCGGACCCCTGCTCCACCGCGTCGTCTCGCTGCAGGCGGACGGTCAGGTGCAGGTCGTCGGCGGGCCGGATGTCACCGCCCGGGTGGACGCCGCCCAGATCGAGCAGGTGGTCATCAACCTCATCAAAAACGCCACCGAGGCCGTGCCTGAGCCCGGCCAGCCCGGCAGCCCGGCCTGCTGCGTGCGCGTCGGTTGGACAAAGCGCGCGAGCACGCTGGAGATTTTCGTCGAGGACGACGGTCCCGGCATCGCCAACGCCCAGAACATCTTCGTGCCCTTCTTCACCACGAAGCCTTCTGGCTCCGGCATCGGATTGGTCCTCTGCCGCCAGATCGCCGAGAGCCACGGCGGCACGCTGACACTCGCCAACCGCGACGACGGCAGCACCGGCTGCATCGCCCGCCTGCGCCTGCCCGCGTAGGCCGTGTGGGTGGGCAGCGCGCTTACGCGCGCCTTGGAAAGCGCCTGCAAGCGGGCTGTCCACATAGAACCTCGTTCCCATATTTGGGACGGCGCAATCCCACCCCCGCCTTGCCTCGAATCCTGCGGAGTTCGGTTGTTTTGTTCAAAATCATGCTCTCCAAGCAATTAAAACTGCCTCACAGCCTTGGCACGAGCGGTGCATTTAGGAGCCGGAAAGCACCGACCCTGCATGGACATTGCCCGCCCCGACATCGCCAAGAAGAAGCGCAAGAAGCGGATCCTCTACGGAATCGCCGCCGGCCTCGGCCTCGTCGTCGTCACCGTCGCTCTCTCGCGTCTCAAACCCGCCGCTCCCACCGTCGAGCGCAACCTCGTCTGGATCGACACCGTGAAGCGCGGTCCGATGGTCCGCCAGGTCCGCGGCCTCGGCACGCTCGTGCCGGAGGAAATCCGCTGGATCGCCGCGCGCACGCAGGGCCGCGTGGACAAGATCATCATCCGCCCCGGCGCCCTGGTCCAGCCCGGCACGCTCATCCTCGAGCTCACCAACCCCGACGTCGTTCAGAACTACGCCAACGCCGAATCGCAGCTCACCGCCGCCGAGGCCCAGCTCGCCAATCTCAAGATCACCGTCGAGCGCAGCCTGCTCGACGCCGAGTCCATCGCCGCCCAGGCCAGATCGCAGTTCGAAACCAGCCGCCTGCAGGCCGAGGTGAACCAGGAGCTGTTCAAGGACGGCCTCGTCTCCGAGCTCGAGCTCAAGCTCTCCAAGGTCACCGCCGAGCAGGCCGCCACCCGCAACGAGATCGAGCAGAAGAAATTCGCCTTCCTCCGGGAGTCCGTCAAACCCCAGCTCGCCGTGCAGGAGGCCGAGGTCGAGCGCCTTCGCGCCGCCGCCCGCCTCCGCAAGGACGAGCTCGACGCCCTCTCGGTCCGCGCGACCATGACCGGCGTCTTGTCCGCCCTCCCCGTCGAGGTCGGCTCCCAAGTCAACCCCGGCACCAACCTCGCCCGCGTGGCCGACCCCGCCAAGCTCAAGGCCGAGGTCCGCATCGCCGAGACGCAGGCCAAGGACATCGCCATCGGCCTCCTCGCGCAGGTCGACACCCGCAACGGCATCGTCGAGGGCCGCGTGGCCCGCGTCGATCCCGCCGTCCAGAACGGCACCGTCACTGTGGATGTCACCCTCACCGGCGATCTGCCTCGCGGCGCCCGCCCGGATCTCTCCGTCGACGGCACCATCGAGCTCGAGCGCCTCGACGACGTCATCTTCGTCGGCCGCCCGGCCTTCGGCCAGGAAAAGAGCACCGTGGGCATCTTCAAGCTTACCGACAATTCCGAGGCCGTCCGCGCCCAGGTTCAGCTCGGCCGCAGCTCGGTCAACACCATCGAGATCGTCCAGGGCCTCCAGCCCGGCGACCGCGTCATCCTTTCCGACATGTCCCAGTGGGATTCCAACGACCGCATCCGGCTCAACTGATCTGCGATTGCTGATTTTCCGCTTCGCCCCTCCCTCAGCCTTTCGGCATCCGTCATTCGTCATTTTCCTCATGTGCGCCACCGCCCTGGTCCTTGCTCTGCTCACGTTGGTCGTCGCAACCGATACGACCGACTGAGCTTCGCTCGGCTCAATCGTAAGTCGTAAATCCAAAATCGTAAATCTTTCCGTAACCCCGACACCGCTCCCCGTGTTCTCACCCCGAACCACCTGATATCATCATGACCACCGAAAACGGCTCGCTCATCAAACTCGAAGGCGTGACCAAGGTCTTCCTCACCGACGAGGTCGAGACCCACGCTCTCTCCGGCATCCACATGGAGATCAAGAAAGGCGAATACGTCTCCATCGCCGGCCCCTCCGGTTGCGGCAAGTCCACCTTGCTCTCCATCCTCGGCCTCCTCGACACGCCGACCGACGGCACCTACTACCTCAACAGCCGTCCTGTCCACGGCCTCACGCTCCCCGAGCGCGCCCGCATCCGCAACCGCGAGATCGGCTTCATCTTCCAGTCGTTCAACCTCATCGGCGACCTCACCGTCTACGAGAACGTCGAGCTGCCCCTCACCTACCGCGGCATGCCGGCCGCCGAGCGCAAGACCCGCGTCACCGAGGCCCTCGAGAAGGTCGGCATGGGCCATCGCGCCAAGCACCTGCCCTCCCAGCTCTCCGGCGGTCAGCAGCAGCGCGTGGCCGTCGCCCGCGCCCTCGCCGGCTCCCCGGCCGTCCTCCTCGCCGACGAGCCCACGGGCAACCTCGACTCCAAGAACGGCGACGCCGTCATGGAACTCCTCCACTCCCTCCACAAGGCCGGCTCCACCATCGTCATGGTCACGCACGACGCGCGTTTCGCCCGCCACGCCGAGCGCACCATCCACGTGTTCGACGGCCGCGTCGTCGAGGAGCAGGTCGAGTCCGACCCGACCCGCGCCTGATGCCTTTCCGCGGGGCGAGCCGCCCGTCAGCCGGCCCGCCCCGCCCTCCGCCCACCCGCTGACAACCTTCTCCGCCAGCACGCCAACCTGGATCGCCCCATCCCTCCGCCCGGCAACCCCGTGCCCATCGGTTCTGGTGGTCAGACCCGTGGGCCGGAGCGGATGAGCGGTCCAAGCAAGCGCTGCTGGCGGTTTGCCTGACCGATGCTTCAGGATTTCCGCTTCGCCCTGCGCCAGTTGTCCAAGGCGCCGGGCTTCACCCTCATCGCCATCCTCACGCTGGCGGTGGGCATCGGCTCGGCCACGGTGGTGTTCTCCGCCATCAACGCGATGCTGTTCAAGCCGCTCCCGCTGATCGCCTATCCCGAGGATCGGCTGCTCTACGCCACCCAGACCGACGCCGCCAAGGGCGAAACCGACAAGGGCTGGAATTACAACGACTACCTGGTCCTGCGCGAGCGCGCCACCACCCTCGCCGGCCTGTGGATGCACAGCGACCTGACGGTGATCCTGGCCGGGCGGACCGAGCCCGAGCGTCTCCTCGGCACCAAGATCACCTGGGATGCCTTCGACCTGATGGGCGTGCCTCCTTCACACGGCCGCCTGTTCAACGCCGCCGATTCCAAGTCCGGCGCCGACCAGGTCGCGCTCATCAGCCACGCTCTCTGGCAGCGCCGCTACGGCTCCGACCCGGCCGCCGTCGGCACCTCCGTCGTCCTCAACGGCCAGCCGACGACCATCATCGGCGTCATGCCGCCGGTCTGGCGCTATCCCGACACCTCCGACGTGTGGTTTCCGCTCCGCTTCGACGACGAGAAGGCCACCCTGCGCGGCTTCTACTGGTTTTCCGGCCGCGCCCGGCTCAAGGACGGCGTCACCATGGCCGACGCCCAGATCGAGGCCAACACCATCATGGCCGCGCTCGCCCGGGAGTTTCCCGAGACCAACCGCGGCATCGGCGTGAAGTTCCGTCCGTTGCGTCTGCGCGGCAGCCCCCTCGGCGAAGCCGGCCAGCACGGCCAGGACACGGGCCAGCACACCCTGCTGCTGTTCTGCGCGGTCCTGTTCGTCTTCCTGATTTCGTGCGTCAACGTCGCCAACCTCCTCCTCGCCCGCTCCGTCACCCGCACCAAGGAGGTGGCCGTCCGCCTCGCCCTCGGCGCCGACCGCTCGCGCATCATCCGGCAGCTCGTCACCGAGAACGTCCTGCTCGCCCTCTGCGGCGGCCTCGGCGGCCTCCTCCTCGCCCTCTGGGGCAACGACGGCATCCGCGCCCTCATCCCCGTGGACCTGCCGTTCTGGCTGCGCTTCGACTTCGACCTCCGCGTCTTCGGCTTCGTCTTCTTCCTCTCGGTCGTCTCCGGCCTCATCTTCGGCTTCATCCCGGCCTTCAAGGCCTCGCGCCCCGACGTGATCAGCGAGCTGAAGGAGGGCGGCCGCACCGCCGAGGCCGACGGTCCCCGCGCCCGCCGGCTGCGCAACGGCCTCGTCATCGCCGAGGTGGCGCTGGCCCTCGTGCTCCTCGTCGGCGCCGGGCTCATGATGCGCAGCTTCCTCGAGCTGCGCCGCACCGATCCCGGCTTCGACCGGAGCAACGTCCTCACCTTCCGCACCGGCTACCCGGAGAACATGGTCCGCGAGGATCCCGGCGCCGCCCTCCGCTTCTTCGCCGCCCTGCCCGGAAAGCTCGCCGCCCTGCCCGGGGTGAAATCCGTCGCGCTGGCCAGCTCCCCGCCGGGCACCGACGGCGGCAAGACCCATCTGCACTTCGACGGGCAGCCCGAGCCGGCCCATCCCGGCGATGCCTCGCAAGCCTACATGCGCATCGTCTCGCCGTCGTATTTCGCCACCGCGCGCATCCCGCTGAAGGCCGGCCGCCTCTTCACCGACCAGCTCGACTGCGCCGACAAGCCGCCGGCGGCGCTGGTGGACGAGACGTTCGCCTCGCAGCACTTCGGCGGCAGCGAGGCCGCCATCGGCAAGCGCATCCGCTACCTCGAGGCCAAGGACGGCAATCCACCCGGCTGGCTGGAGATAGTCGGCGTGGTCGGCAACGTCCGCCACCAGCTCGATCGCGCGAAGCCCGCCCCCACCTTCTACCGGCCGGTCGCGCAGGAGGAGGCCAACTTCCTCACCGTCCTCGTCCGCATCGGGTCCTACCCTGCGGGCTACGCCGCCGCCGCCCGCGAAGCCGTGCAGCAGGTGGACCCCCGCATCCCCATCTACCACGTCCTGACCCTGGAGCAGGTCGTGATGCGCTCCGTCTGGCCGCGGCTCTTCTTCAGCGACCTCTTCACCGTCTTCGGCCTCGTCGCGCTCTTCCTCGCCTGCATCGGCATCTACGGCGTCATGTCCTACAACGTCACCCAGCGCACGCAGGAGATCGGCATGAGGATGGCCCTGGGCGCGCAATCCAGCGAGGTCGTGCGCATGGTCGTGCGGCAGGGCGTGCAGCTGGTCGGCTGGGGCCTCGGCACGGGCCTGTTCGTGGCCTTGCTGCTCGCCGACAGTCTCGCCGCCGTCCTCTACGGGGTGTCGCCGCGCGACCCGCCCACCTTCGCCGTCGTTCCGATGCTGCTCGCCGCGGTCGCGCTCTTCGCCTGCTGGCTGCCCAGCCGCCGCGCCACCCGCATCGAGCCCCTCGCCGCCCTCCGCACCGAGTGACGCACCGTTTCTGAAGCTCCCTTTCACCCTTCAACCGCTCCCGCCATGCAAGACTTCAAACACGCCCTGCGGGGCCTGCTCCGCACCCCCGGCTTTGCCGTCGTCACCATCCTCACCCTCGCGCTCTGCATCGGCGCCAACAGCGCCATCTTCTCCGTCGTCAACGCCATCCTCCTCAAGCCCTACCCGTGGCCCGGCTCCGAGCGGCTGGTCTATGTGCATGTCAACTACCCCAAGCTCGGCAGCCATGGCAACGGCCTCTCCATCCCCGACTACCTCGACCACCGCGCCGGCGTGCCGGCCTTCGCCGAGAGCGCGCTCATCACCGGCCACAGCGCCAATCTCTCGCTCGATGGCCGGCCCGAGCGCGTCTATGGCCTCATGGTCACGCCCTCGGTCTTCCCGCTCCTCCAGACGCAGCCGGCGCAGGGTCGCGCCTTCACCGAGGCGGAGGCCGAGCCGGGCGCCGGCCGCACGGTGGTGCTGACCGACACCTTCTGGCGCAACCGCCTCGGCGCCGACCCCGCCATCGTGGGGAAGACGCTTCCCCTCAACGGCGTCCCCCACACCGTCACCGGCGTCATGCCGGCGGGGTTCTATTTCCCGAGCCTGCGCGCACAGTTCTTCGTGCCCTTCACCATCCAGCCGGAGCACCGCACCGAGGCGGAGCGCGACCGCCAGTGGAGCACCATGCTGGCGCGCCTCCGCCCCGACGCCACCATCGAGCAGGCCCAGCGCGAGCTCGACGCCGTGCACCGCGCCACCCGCGAGCGCCTGCCGCAATGGCAGCAGAACTACAATGCCACCGGCTACGGCAGCATCGCCCTCGGCTTCCTCGAGGAGAACGTCAGCGACGTGAAGTCCATGCTCTGGCTCCTGCAGGCGGGCGTGGCCGCGGCGCTGCTCATCGGCTGCGCCAACGTCGCCAACCTCCTGCTCGCGCGCGCCACCGCCCGGCAGCGCGAGTTTGCCATCCGCGCCGCGCTCGGCGCGGGCCGCGCGCGGCTCATCCGGCAGCTCCTCGTCGAGAGCCTCGTGCTGTTCCTGCTCGGCGGCGCGCTCGGCGTGCTCGTCGCGCTTTGGAGCCTCGGCGCGGTCAACACCCTCGGCGTCGGCAACCTGCCGCGCGGCTTCGGCGTGGCGCTCGACGCCCGGGTCTTCGCCTTCACGCTGCTCAGCGCGCTCGCCACCGGCCTCGTCTTCGGCGCCCTGCCGGCGTTCTCCGCCACCAAGGCCGGCGCCGCCGAGGCGCTCAAGGCTGCGGGCGCCCGCGCCACCGCCGGCCGCCGCCAGCTCTGGCTCCGCAGCGCGCTCGCCGCCGGCCAGGTCGCCCTCTCGCTCATGTTGCTCGCCACCGCCGGCCTGCTCGTCCGCAGCTTCCTCCGCCTGCAGGACGTGTCGCCGGGCTTTGCGCGCGACCAGGCCCTCACCGCCTCGCTCTCGCTGCCGGCCGCGCGGTATTCCACGCCGGAGAAACGCGCGGCCTTCGTCGCGCAGTTGACCGGGCGGCTCGAGGCCATCCCCGGCGTCACCGCCGCGGGCGTGACCAGCGCCGTGCCCTTCGGCAGCTCCAACCCGCAGGGCGGCTACACCATCGAGGGCTTCGATCCGGGGCCGAACCGCCCCAATCCCAACGGCATGATCCGCCAGGTCAGCCCGGGCTATTTCGCGGCGATGGGCGTCCCGCTCCTGCGCGGCCGGTTGCTCGAACCCGGCGACGTGGCCGGGCGCGAGAACGTCGTCGTGGTGGACCGCTTCCTCGCCGACCGCTACTGGCCGGGCGGCGATCCCATCGGCAAGCACGTCAGCCGCGGCGACAGCGCCACGCAGGGCCGCGGCACCTGGACCGTTGTCGGCGTTGTCGGCACCATCAAGCACTGGGACCTCGCCGAGGACGTGCAGAAGGAGACGCTCTACTTCCCGTTCGCCCAGACGCCCAATTCCAACCTCACGCTCGTCGTCCGCACCGCCGGCGCGCCCGGTGGTTACATTGACGCGGTCCGCGACGCCGTCCTCGCCGTGGACCCCGACCAGCCTGTTTTCGACCTCAAGACCATGGCGGCGCGCCTCCACGAGTCCCTGCAACCCCGCCGCGCGCCCATGCTGCTGCTCGTCACCTTCGCCGGGATGGCGCTCATCCTCGCCTCGCTCGGCATCTACGGCGTGCTCGCGTTCTCCGTGGGCCAGCGCACCGCGGAGTTCGGCGTCCGCATGGCCTTGGGCGCCGACCGCGGCAACATCCTCGGCCTCGTCCTGCGGCAGGGGCTGGTGCTCGTGGTGGTCGGACTCGGGCTCGGCTTGGCCGGTTACGCCGGCCTGAGCCGGTTCATCGCTGGGCAGCTCTACGGCGTCACGACCACCGACGCACTGACCCTGTTTGCCGCCCCGACGCTCCTCGCCGCCGTCGCTCTGCTCGCGTGTTTCCTGCCGGCCCGGCGGGCGACCAAGGTGGACCCGATGGTCGCCCTGCGGACCGAATAAGGCCGGGCCGTTCCCCGGTTGAATTTCCTCCGGAACGTCACTTGCCGTCCCCGGTCGATTGTGGCTAACTCTCCCCCATGAGCCTGATTGCCACCCTAATCCGCCAGAAGGACGCCATCTTCTACCTCGCCTCCTACCCCTCCGAAAAACTCCTCAAACAGGTCCGATTCATCAGCCGCTACTACGACGAGGAGGGCGGCCAGATCAAAGCCGCCGCCGTCGCCGCCGATGACGACGTCGCTCAGTTCATCAGCCGCGTCGAGCGCAGCGACAAGGCCTTCCAGCGCGAGCTGTCCCGCGCGAAGATCCGCGCCATCCGCAATTTCTACGAGACCGCCGTCTCCCAGCCGCCCATCCCCGGCACCGTGCTGCTCTTCACCCCGCAGAAGCTCAATTTCGAGCCGCTGTCCGGCGAGTCCGGCGTGGGCAAGCTCTCCGAGCCCTCGGACAAGTTCCTCATCATCGACGGCCAGCACCGGCTCGCCGCGCTCGAGTTCTTCGAGCGCACGCACCCCGACGATGCCCGCAACATCAGCGTGCCCTGCGTCATCTTCGACGGGCGCAGCGACGATTTCGCCACCGAGATGTTCGTCATCATCAATTCCACGCCCACGCGCATCAACAAGAGCCACCTCATCGACCTCTACGAGCGCGTCTCCTGGGCCGAGCCCGACCGCCGCTTCGCCGCGCACATCGTCGAGTTCCTCTACCGCTCCGACGACAGCCCGCTCCAATACCGCATCAACCGCCTTGGCGGCCGCAGCCAGAAGGACAAGTGGATCCTCCAGGCCGAGCTCTTCAACGAGGTCCACCGCTGGGTGAAGCTCGACTGGCGCAGCCTCGCCCAGACCGGCACCGACAAGCGCGCCGCCGAACGCCACTACGGCATCGTGCGCGACTTCCTCAAGGCCGCCGCCCGCGTCTGGGGCAGCGCCTGGGGCAACAATTACTACATGATCACCAAGCCCGTCGCCCTGAAGGCCATGCTGCGCGTCTGCGCCGACCTCGCGGGAGAAGACGACGGCTCCGCCGACGACCGCGTCAACCGCTGGACCCACAAGCTCTCCCCCTGGACCGAGCGCACGCGCGAGTTCCGCGGCGAGGGCTTCTACGAGCGCTTCGCCGCCAAGGGCCAGGTCGAGCGCGTCGCCAAGATCCATCGCGAACTGTCCCGCTGGGCCGGCATCTCCATCCGCGGCCGGGGCTAGCACTACTCCGTTACATTCACCCTGGCCGGCCATCACCGCAAGAATGTCACCTATTATCGAGCTTTGCTCAATGGACTGACAGGAATAGGTGGAGCGGATTGCCCTCAATCCGCTCTGAACGCGTTGGGGGCAACGCGTTCCACCTGCGTCAGGCTGATTGGCGAGCCTCAATAGGTGACATCTCCTCTGGGAAACGGAGCAGATTCGGCCGGGAACTTAACGCAGTAGTGCTAGCAGCCTGCTCCCAACGGAGTAATCGTGTTCCAGCCGCGCCGCCGCCGGCGCCTTCGCGATTGTGTCCACCAACACGGAGGGTAGCGTCGCCGGCAAGGAATTCCCCATGCCCTCCAAGATGCGCGCCATCGTGAAACCAAAGGCCGGATCCGGCCTCGCCATGACCGAGGCACCGGTGCCCAAGCCCGGCGTCAACGACGTCCTCATCAGGATAAGGAAGACCTCCATCTGCGGCACCGACGTCCACATCAACAAGTGGGACGCCTGGGCCGCCCGCACCATCAAGCCGCCGCTCATCATCGGCCACGAATACGTGGGCACGGTCGAGGACACCGGCGACGGCGTGACCGGCTTCACCAAGGGCCAGCTCGTCACCGGCGAGGGGCACATCGTCTGCGGACACTGCCGCAACTGCCTCGCCGGCCGCCGCCATCTCTGCCCCAACACCATCGGAGTCGGCGTGAACCGCGACGGCGCTTTCGCCGACTACGTCAGCATCCCTGCCACCAACATCTGGAAGATCCCCGCCGGCATGGATCTCGATGTCGTCTCGTGCTTCGATCCGCTCGGCAACGCCGTCCACACCACGCTCTCCTTCGACATGGTGGGCGAGGACGTGCTCATCACCGGCGCCGGTCCCATCGGCTGCATGGCCATCGCGGTCGCCAAGCACGCGGGCGCCCGCAAGATCGTCATCACCGACCTCAACGACGGCCGGCTCGAACTGGCGAAGAAGCTCGGTCCCACCCGCACGGTGAACGTCGCGAAGGAGAACCTCTCCGATGTCTGGCACAAGGAACTCGGCATGACCGAGGGCTTCGACGTCGGGCTCGAGATGTCCGGCAGTTCGGCCGCGCTCAACCAGATGATCGACAACATGGTCATGGGCGGCCGCATCGCGCTGCTCGGTGTCCATCCCGGCGAGGCGCAGGTGGACTGGAACAAGATCGTCTTCAAGATGCTACACCTGAAGGGCATCTACGGTCGTGAGATGTTCGAGACCTGGTATAAGATGACCGCGCTCGTGCAGGGCGGCATGGACATCACCCCTGTCATCACCCACCGTCTGCCGGTTGCAGATTTCCAACAGGGCTTCGACCTGATGGGCGCCGGCAAATCCGGCAAGATCGTCCTCAACTGGGAGTAGAAACTTGGAGGGCCCGCGTCTCTGCGGGCCGCGGCGCGCAGGGACGCGCGCCCTCCAGCAAACACAAATCATGAACCCTGCCTTTACCGAACACCTTAGAAAAACCCTCGCCGGGATCGAGTCCGCCGGGCTCTACAAGCGCGAGCGTGTCATCACCACGCACCAGACCGCCCGCATCGCCGTGGCCACCGGCAGCCCCTCGACCGGCTCGGGGTCGGCTGACCGCCGAGTCCTGAACATGTGCGCCAACAATTATCTCGGACTGGCGGACAATCCCGAGCTCATCGGCGCGGCGCGCGAGTCGCTCGACCGCTGGGGCTACGGGCTCGCCTCGGTGCGCTTCATCTGCGGCACGCAGCAGATCCACAAGGACCTCGAGGCGGCCGTCTCCAGGTTTCTCGGCACCGACGACACCATCCTCTATTCCTCGTGCTTCGACGCCAACGGCGGCTTGTTCGAGACGCTGCTGGGGCCGGAGGACGCCGTCATCTCCGACGAGCTGAACCACGCGTCCATCATCGACGGCATCCGGCTCTGCAAGGCGCAGCGCTACCGCTACAAGAACAACAACATGGAGGACCTCGAGGCGAAGCTGAAGGACGCCGTCGACAAAAAGGCCCGCTTCAAGCTCATCGCCACCGACGGCGTCTTTTCCATGGATGGTTTCATCGCCAACCTGAAGGGCATCTGCGACCTCGCCGACCGCTACGACGCGCTCGTGATGGTGGACGACAGCCACGCCGTCGGCTTCATGGGCAAGACCGGCCGGGGCACGCACGAGCATTGCGGCGTGATGGGCCGGGTGGACGTCTTCACCGGCACTCTGGGCAAGGCGCTCGGCGGAGCCAGCGGCGGCTACACCTCGGGCCGCAAGGAGATCATCGACCTGCTGCGGCAGCGTTCGCGCCCTTACCTGTTCTCCAACACCATCGCCCCGTCCATCGCCGCTGCGTCCATCAAGTGCCTGGAGATGCTCAGCCGTTCGACCGCGCTCCGCGACAAGCTGGAGGAGAACACCAAGTTCTTCCGCGAGGGCCTCGCCAAGGTCGGCCTCACCATCAAGCCCGGCACGCATCCCATCGTGCCGGTGATGCTCGGCGACGCCGCGCTGTCGCAAAAATTCGCCGCCCGGATGCTTGAGAAGGGCGTCTATGTCATCGGCTTCTTCTATCCGGTCGTGCCGCAGGGCGCCGCGCGCATCCGCACGCAGGTCTCCGCCGCCCACAGCCGGGAGGATCTCGAATTCGCGCTCAACGCCTTCGCCGAGGTGAAGCAGGAGTTCGGACTGTGACTTGATGTGGGCCGGGTGCCCTCACCCGGCAGGCAGCCTGCATAGTTACCCAAATTCCGCGGGGTGAGGGCACCCCGCCTACAAACTCTCCGCAAACGACTTGATCGTCTCCCAATAGCGCTCGCCCGCCACTTCGGAAACATCGCCGTGGTCGGCGCCCTCGACCCACAGGCTGCGTTTCGGGCCTGGCGCGGCTTCGTAGATTTTCCGTCCGTGCCAGACCGGGATCATGCCGTCATCCGTGCCTTGAATCACCAGCACCGGGCAACGCACGCGCGGCATCTTGGAGAGGTTCCTGAACTTGTCGCCCGGCAGCAGAGGCACGCCGGTCATCACGCGGTAGGCGCTGACGAACGGCGCGAGCAGGATGAGTCCTGCGATTTCCTCGCGCACCGCGAGATCGACCGCCGGGCCGCTGCCCAAAGAATAGCCGAAGATGATGAGCTGCTCCGGCTTCAGCTTTTTCTCCCGCTTGAGCCATTCCAAGGCGAGGGCCGCATCGGCATTGACGTTGCCTTCGGTGGGCGAACCCCCGCTCCCGCCGTAGCCTCGGTAGTCCACCGCGAAGACGGACAGCCCCAGCTTTTGCCATTCTCCGATGTAATCGCCAACCGTGCCCAGATCCTCCCCGTTGCCGTGAAACCAGAGCACCGTGTGGCTGGCGCCCGGGGTCTCCCAATGCCGCGCCGCCAGCTTCACCCCGTCAGGTGCGGTCAGATGGAAATAATCCGGCGTCATCGTGTAGCTCGGCGCCGGCCGGGGAAACATGGCGCGAAGCGAATAGAAATGCCCGAGCACGGCGATGATCGCGTAGGCCGCCGCGAGCATGACGACGATGCGGCCGAGACTGAGGGCGAGGTCGGACATTTTCATCACGTCATCCTGAGCGGAGCGAAGGATCCATCATTATCATCGCAGCCATAATGGCGCTGGATTCTTCTCCCGCCAAGGCGGGATCAGAATGACACAATTCCTATCCTCCTCCCAGAGCGTCGCGCACGGCGGCCGCCACGCCGGTCTTCGGCACCTCGCGTTCGCTGCGGTTGGTGAGGTCGCGGACTTTCACGACGCCCTTGGCCAGCTCGTCGCCGCCGTAGATGAGCGCCAGCCGGGCGCCGGACTCAGCCGCAGCCTTGAATTGCTTGCCGAAGGCCGCGTCCTTCAGGGGATATTCGACCCGCCAGCCCGCGGAACGAAGCGCCCGGATGTCGGCGAAGGCCGCCTTCCGCTCCGCCTCGCCGCCGATGACGACATATACATCCGGCGCATTGACCAGTGAGGGCACGAGGCCGCGCTGTTCGAGCAGCAGGCCGGTGGTGACATCGCCGATGGCGAAGCCGACCGCCGGGAGGTCCGCATAACCGAGCTTCTTGATAAGGCCGTTGTAACGTCCGCCACCGGCCAGAGCGCGCAGGTCGCCCTTCCGGTCGAACGCTTCGAATACAAATCCGGTGTAGTAGGCCAGCCCGCGGACCACACCGAGGTCCACGCTGACGAAGTCGGAGAGCCCCATCGCTGCAAGCCCGTCGAGAACCTGCTTCCACTGCATTAGGCGTCCAGCAAGATGCACCCCTGCTTGCGTAGCTCCTCCGATCTGTTCGGAAAAAGAACCGGATCGCGGTGTAGCCTCAACCGCAACGGCTTTTGCCACGGCTTCCTGAAGAGCCCCCAGTGATTTTATCTGGAGAAATGCCAAAATCTTTTCTTTCCGCACCGAATCGAGCACTCCGTGCGCTTCGGTGTAGACTTTGAAGGCCTCTTCGCCCGCCTTCTCGAATCGGTCCACGGCGGTGAGGATGTCCTTCGCCTGCGCGTCGTTGAATCCCAGCGCCTCGAGGTAGAAGAACCAGAGGTTGCGGTCGCTCAGCCGCACGTAGAAATCGTCCTTGGTCAGCCCGAACCCGGTCATGCACTGGATGAGCAGCGCGATGAGCTCGATCTCGGCCTCCGGACCGGGTTCGCCGAAGATGTCGGCGTTGAGCTGGCTGAAGGCCCGCAGCCGGCCCTTCTGGGCGCGCTCGTAGCGGTAGAATTCCGCGATGCTGAACCACTTGATCGGCCGCTTGAGCGCCCCGGCCTTGGCGCCGACCATCCTGCAGACCGTGGGGGTCATCTCCGGCCGCAGCGAAACCTCGCGGCCGCCCTTGTCGGTGAAGCTGAAAAGCTGGCCCTCGATCTCGTCGCCCGACTTGGTCTTGTAGAGTTCGAGCGGTTCGAGGACGGGGGCGTCGTATTCCTGGAAGCCGTGCGTGTGGGCCGCCTGGCGCCAGATGCGGAAGATATGCTGCCGCCGGGTAAAATCGTCCGGGTAGAACTCCCGGAATCCGGGGAGCGACTGGAAACCGGCCATGTGCTGGTGTGGCCCGGTGGCTCAGTCGGAGGAGGCGGGCGGGGGCGGGTTGGCCTTCAGCTTCTCGATGTTCAGGCTCTTGATCTTCTGCTTGAGAATCTTGCCGGACTTGAACTTCACCACGGCCCGCTCCGGGATGACGACCTCGGTCTCGGGCTTGTTGGGGTTGCGCCCCACCCGGGCCTTGCGCACCTGCACCTCGAGGACGCCGAAGTTGCGCAGCTCGACATTGCGGCCGTCGGCCAGCGCGTCCATGACGATGTCCAAGGTCATCTGCACGGTGTCTTGGATCTGTTTCTGCGGAAAGCCCGTCTTCTCGTAGATTTGCAGCACAATCTCTCGTTTGGTCAGATTGGTGGACATGGTGGTGCGTGGTTGAGGTTGAAAGCGATTGAAGCGGCACAAATAATTCACCACCCAGTGCTTGCGTCAATCGCAAAGCTGCGTAAATCGTTGACACAGAAAATGCCCGATTCCGCCGCCGTCCGCTCCATGTTTGCCCGGATCGCGGGCCGATACGACGTGGCGAATCACCTGCTCAGCGCCGGGGTGGATTTCCAATGGCGCCAGAGGCTCGTTCGCGCCGTCCACGATGCCCGGCCGGCAGCCGTCCTTGATCTTGCCACGGGGAGTGGGGACGTGGCCTTCGCCCTCGCCGACGGGCTGCCCCCCGGGGTTCGGATCACCGGCATGGACTTCTGCCAGCCGATGCTGGACGAGGCGGTCCAGAAGCGCGCCGCCAGCCCCCGGTGGGCGAGTATCGACTTCAAACAGGGCGACGGGCTCGCCCTTCCGCTGCCCGATGCCTCCTTCGACGCCGTCACCATCGCCTTCGGCCTCCGCAACATGGCCGACCGGCACAAGTGTCTGACTGAAATGCGCCGCGTGCTGCGCCCCGGCGGACGATTGTTCGTGCTGGAGTTCTCCCAGCCTTATCCTTGGCTGCGGCCTTTCTACTATGCCTACCTGAAGCTGGTCTTGCCGGCCGTGGCGGGAGTCGTCACCGGCGATCGCTCCGCCTACGAATACCTCTGCGGCTCGATCGAGAAGTATCCGGACCGGCACGGCATCAGCGCGGAGGTCCGCGCGGCCGGCTTTTCGTCCGTCACCGCTACTCCGCTCACCGGCGGCATCGTGGCGCTGCATGTGGCGCTAGCCTGAGACCCGATCCTTTTCCCGCTGTGGCGGGATCAGGATGAAGCGCGCTGCCGCGCGTTTCAATTGAACGACTTCCCGCAACCGCAGGTGCTCTGGGCATTGGGGTTCTTGATCTCGAAGCCCTTGCCGTGGAGCCCGTCGTCGAAGTCCACGCTGCAGCCGCTCAGATAAACCTGGCTGGTAGGGTCGATGAGCAGCGCCACACCTTCGCTCGTGAACTCACCGTCGTCCGGCTTCGGCACGTCGAAGGACATGCCGTATTGGAAGCCCGAGCAGCCGCCGTTCTCGACGAAGACCCGCAGCTTCTTCTGCGGATCGTCGAGGCCGGCCTGTATCGTGCGGACCTGCTGCGCGGCGCGGGACGTAAGCGTGATCATGGGCGCAACCTAGCCCGTGAAATGTCGCTGTCAACGGGCGCGCCCTGAAGTTTGTCAAACGGATAGCAGGAACCGTGCAAATTTCGCGGATGAGTTCTTGCCACGCGCCGGGCCGTCGGCAATTTACACTCCCGCGTGGCATCGCTTCAGCACATTTTCAACGAACTGCACTACGAGATGACCCGGAAGATTTCCGAGGGCGGCATGGGCATCGTCTACGAAGCCACGCAGCGCGGGGCGGGGCAGTTCCGCAAGGTCGTGGCGATCAAACTCATCCGCGAGGAGTATTCCAGCATCGCCGAGTTCCAGAAGAACTTCATCGGCGAGGCCCGCCTCGTGGCCGACCTCATCCATACCAACATCGTCCAGACCTACCACCTCGGCCAGATCGGCGGGCAGTATTTCATGACGATGGAATACGTGCGCGGGGTGAACCTCGAGCAGTTCCTCGACAAGCACGCCGAGTTGAAGCGCACGCTCTCGGTCGACCTCGCCGCCTTCGTCGTCTCCCGCGTCTGCCGCGGCCTCGCCTACGCCCACGCCAAGCGCGACTCCGAGGGCCGCCTCCTCGGCATCGTCCATCGCGACGTCAACCCGAAGAACGTCATGCTCGCCTACGAGGGCGACGTGAAGCTCACGGACTTCGGCATCGCGAAGGCCCTGGACCTGATGTATAACGAGGAAGGCAAGGTCATCCCGGGCAAGGACGAGTATCTTTCCCCCGAGGGCGCGAGCTACGGCGTCACCGACGCCCGTTCCGACATCTTCTCGCTCGGCATCGTCCTCACCGAGCTGCTGCTCGGCAAAAACGTCTTCCGCTCCGCCAACCGCCTCGAGTCGCGCCACAACGTCCTCAACATGCCCGTCCCGCAGTTCTCGACCCTGCGGGCGGAGATCGACCCCAAGCTCGAAGCCATCATCCAAAAGGCCCTCCAGCGCGACCGCGACAAGCGCTACCAGACCGCCTACGAGATGATGACCGACCTGGAGCTTTATCTTTACAGCGACCGTTACGGTCCCACCAACGAGAAGCTCGCCGTCTACCTCCGCGAGCTCTACGCGCTCCAAGACAACACCGCCCTGCCCCAGGCCCCCGTCTCCACGCTCGAAAGCCAGCGTTAACCCACCCCGCGCATGAGCGGCCCCGGTTTCAGCCAGAGCTTTCACCAGCGGCAGACGCAGCAGCTTGTCCTCGCGCCGCAGATGCGGCAGTCGCTGAAGATCCTCCAGGTCGCCGCCCTCGACCTCCGCAACGCCATCCAGGAGGAACTGCAGGCCAACCCCACCCTCGAGGAGCTGCCGATGGACGGCATCAGCCTCGAGAAGAACGCCGCCAGCGAGGACGACGCCCGCGCGCCCGACGACGACTCCCGCGAGACCCTCGACTTCAAGGACGACTTCCGCGTGCTCGAGAAAATCGGCCAGGACTGGCGCGACCATCTCTCCGACACCGGCGGCGTCCGCCAGACCAGCCCGGAGGAGGACGAGCGGCGGCAGCACTTCTTCGAGTCGCTCACCACCGAGACCTCCCTGCCGGAGCACCTGATGCGGCAGGCCGAACTGGCCGACGCCACCCCGGAGGTCCACGAGGCCATGCGCTACCTCGTCGGCAGCCTCGACGACCGCGGCTTCCTCACCTCCAAGCTCCCCGACATCGCGCTCATGTCCGGCCTGCCGCTCGAGACCGTGCAGGAGGCTTCGCGCCTGCTGAAGACCTTCGATCCCGCCGGCATCGGCGCCGAGAACCTCTCCGACTGCCTCCTCATCCAGCTCGCCCACAAGGGCCGGGAAAAATCCGTCTGCGCCCGCATCATCCGCGACCACTTCGACCTCCTCGTCCGCCGCCGCATCCCCGACCTCGCCCGCAAGACCGGCCTGGCCCCCGACGTGATCCAGGAGGCCATCGAGGAGATCGGCACGCTCGACCCGGCGCCCGGCCGGCGCTTCGCCGCCGATTCCAACCGCGTGGTCGTGCCCGACGTCACGGTGGAGGACGACAACGGCGAGTGGAAGATCACCCTCAACCAGGACTACATCCCGCGCCTCCGGCTCAGCAGCACCTACAAGGAACTCATCGCCAAGGGCACCCTCGGCAAGCAGGAGCGCGACTACCTCCGCGAGAAGCTCCGCTCCGGCAAGTTCATCATCAACGCCATCGAGCAGCGCCAGCGCACCATCGAGCGCATCACCCGCGAGATCATCAAGCACCAGACCGGGTTCTTCGTCGAGGGTGTGTCGAGGCTGAAGCCGCTCACGATGACGCAGATCGCCGACATCATCGGCGTCCACGAGACCACCGTCAGCCGCGCGCTCGCCAACAAATACATCAAGACCCCGCACGGCGTCTTCGAGATGAAGTTCTTCTTCACCTCCGGCTACCAATCCGACGCCGGCCAGGCCGTGGCCAACACCAGCGTGAAGGAGATGATCGCCGACATCATCGCCGGCGAGGATCCCGGCTCGCCGCTGAGCGACCAGGAGATCGTCGGCCTGCTCGACGGCAAGGGCCTGAAGATCGCCCGCCGCACCGTGGCCAAATACCGCGAGGAACTCGGCCTGCTGCCCAGCAACCTCCGCCGCCGCTACGATTGAGGATGTGAATAAAGTTCCGGCGGCTTACGCTTGGCTTGTCATCTTCGCAGCGCCTGTTAAGCGTCCGGGAGGATCGTAAGCGCGCTTTAGTCGCACATACTGACACCTGATAGCCATGCCGCATCCTGTTACAATCTGGCCCGCCAAGCATGTCCTGGCCTGCGTTGTGAGATCAGCGATGCTGATGACGGCGTTAGCTACGGTGGCACCAGCACAGAGTGGTCATGCTCCGAAAATCGAAGAACTAACTGTGCTTCAGGCGAAGTCTGAAGGCGCACAGGTGGAGTTCGTGATGACCGTCATGGATAAGGACGACGACATTGATCTCACCGCGGTGGCAGGGAGAGCATATATCATATGCCGCAACGGCGGATTCGGTCTCTCCTTGGGCGCACCCGACAAGGTCGTCCGGATAAATTCAACAACCAACAAGATTTGGATCAGCAACGGACAACCTGGAGAACGGATCCTCGGCACATGCGAGTTGCAGGTCTACGTCCAGGACAAGGCGGGAAACAAGAGTGAAACAGTGAAGGCCGTTGTCGATTTCAAGTAAGCCTTGTTCCTCGCGACTTAGGCATTTGTTCGTGGTCCTGCCACCAGAGACATAGCTTTGCCTCACGCCCCCGCCGCCACCGCCTGGTCGTGCAGCTTCGCCGCCTCTTGGATCGTCTTGATCAGCTCGGGCAGCGAGACGGGCTTCAACAAATACCGGTAGAGCGCGGCCTCGTTCACGCTGCGCAGCAGCATCTCGGGCTTCATGTAGCCGGTCACGAGCACGCGCTGGGTGTTCGGGTGCTCCTCGCGTGTATGCACGAGGAAGCTCAGGCCGTTTCCGCCGGGCATCAGATGGTCGGACACGACGACCTTGTAGGTCTTCTTGTGCATCAGGAAGCCCGCCTCCTTGGCCGTGGTGGCGGTGTCCACCTCGAAATACGGGGACAATGCCTCGGAAAACAGCTCCAGCAGCGGCTTTTCGTCATCCACGACAAGGATGGCGCCCTTCTTGGCCTGCGTGGCGACCGGCGCGCTGCTTCCCGATGTGCTCATGCCGGAAGCGTGCGCTCCGCCGAATCCTTGGCAAATCCAAATCTCCCCCAATGTTTTATGGGTTGCCTGTGTGGCGCCGGAAACGATGCTTGCAGCGTCACAGGCATGGAAAAACACGATCTCTACGCCGCCGCCCGCGAGGGCACCTTCGCCGACCTCCCCGCCTCCGAGCTGACCTTGGAGGCCCTGACCCGGCCCAACGCCTCGGGCAACACCCCGGTCCACATCGCGGCCAAATACGGCACCCTCGGCCAGCTCCCGCCGGCCCTGCTCACGCCGCAGACCCTCCTGCTCAAGAACGACGCCGGCTACACCCCGCTTCACCTCGCCGCCCGCAGCAGCTACCTCGACAAGGTTCCCGCCGCCCTCCTCAACGCCGAGAATCTCTTCACCCGCTCCAACAGCGGTTTCACCCCGCTGCACCTCGCCGCCGGCGCCGGCACGCTCGACCAGGTCCCGTCCGGCATCCTCACCACCGCTACCGTCCTCACCAAGACCGACCACGGCAACACCCTCCTGCACGAGGCCGCCGAGAACGGCACCTTGGACCGCTTTCCGCGCGAGTTCCTCACCCCTGCCACACTTGCCGCGCCCAATATCAGCGGTGAAACCGTCCTCCACGTCGCCGTCTTCAACGGTCATCTCGACCAGGTGCCGCGCGAGTTCCTCACCGCCGAGCTGCTCCTCGCCAAGACCGCCAACCACGACACCTGTCTCCACGCCGCCGCCATCTCCGGCCACCTCGACCAGATCCCCGTCGAGTTTCTCACCCACGCCAACCTCATCCTCGCCAGCAAGTCCGGCCACACGCCCATCCACGCCGCGGCCGAATCCGGCAATCTCGCCCAGATCCCCGACGACCAGTTGACCATCGACCTGATGATCACGCGCAACGATTTTGGCGACACCCCGCTCCACGCCGCCGCCATCGAGGGCCATCTCGCCCAGGTGCCGCGCCGCGTGCTCAACGCCACCACCCTCAAGATCCGCAACTACAGCGGCGGCACCCCCATCGGCGCCGCCATCCGCAGCGGCAACACCGGGCAGCTCCCCGAGGAGTTCCGGCCCAAGCCGCCCACTTGGTGGGAGCGCCTGCTCTACCGGACCGGCATCTCCCGTCCGCCCTTCGCCTAGGCGGCAGCGGCGGCGGTGTCGGTGCATTGCTTGCGGGATTAGCGGCATAACCACTTTGCCTCTCGCCTCGGCGCCGCGCGCCCGCTCACTCTCCCCTTTCACTTTCACTCTCACTCCGGAATGAACACCACCATCACCGCCATCACCGCCCGCGAAATCATCGATTCCCGCGGCAATCCCACCGTCGAGGTCGACGTCCGCCTCGCCTCCGGCCACCTCGGCCGCGCCGCCGTGCCCTCCGGCGCCTCCACCGGCGAGCACGAAGCCCTCGAGCTGCGCGACGGCGACAAGAAGCGCTATCTCGGCAAAGGCACCCTCAAGGCCGTCGCCAACGTCAAATCCCTCATTGCCCCCGCGCTCACCGGCCACGATGCCTGCGACCAGGTCGGCGTGGACCGCGCCATGCTCGCGCTCGAC
>Ga0187894_10001164_pt1 | contig 34599 bp, 33 predicted proteins | sample GBC1701081metaG_FD_136650 | JGI IMG/M metagenome (GOLD analysis project Ga0187894, IMG submission 136650) | White microbial mat communities from a lava cave in the Kipuka Kanohina Cave System on the Island of Hawaii, USA - GBC170108-1 metaG ...
ACAAAGTCAGGATAGCCCTTTATCATAAATGTTTTAATAGTGTGATGAGTAAAATCGATAAATCAGAAAGTAAAAATTTTAAAACGGGTTTTTAGAGACCCCCATAATTTACTGTCGGCAATTTCAAGCAAAAACTTCTCTTAACAATGTGTTAAATCTTTCTTGCAAAGCGCGTGCACCGACAATTCTTCTAAACTTCGTTACCCTGTTGCTTATCAGGCCAATGTACTATTGCCCATGAAGCGACTATTACCTGAATGGCTGTACTTCTGGTTTGTACGCATGAATTATAAACTTTAAAAACGATATGGACTTTATCAAAACCTATTTCACAGCCGAGAAAAATGAAAGTCTTATTTTTATAGCCTTCGGCATATTAACCATTAGTTTTTCGGTGTATGCCCTGGTGAAGTGGGGCGACAGTTTTTACAAAGGTTTTGCTATTCCCGTTATTCTCATTGGGCTAATACAACTTGTGGTGGGCAGCACAGTCTACTTTCGCACCGACAAACAAATAAAGGAATTAGAAACACTTTATGTCACCGACAAATCAGCTTTTTCTAAAGCCGAGATGCCTCGAATGCACACCGTGATGAAAAATTTCTCGCTATACAAAAAGATAGAAATTGCTTTTGTGCTAACAGGGCTTGCGTTACTCTTGATTGTGCCCTCCAAAGAATTTTGGCTTGGTATAGGTGTGGGCCTGTTACTACAAGGTGCCTTAATGCTAACGGCTGATATTTTTGCGGAGCGAAGAGGAAAAGAGTACCAGGTGAACTTGCAAGACGAGTATAGTAAATAATTTCATCTATGTAGTATTCATCATTATAGACCTTCTCTCCAAAGAATACGCTGACACAAACCAAGAAAATATTGAAAAATGAAAATAGCAATCATCGGTACTGGCAACGTAGGAGGCGTATTAGCCGGTAAATGGGCAACCAAAGGGCACGAAATAAATTTAGGCGTTCGTGATATAAATAATTTCAAAGGCAAAGAACTTTTGAGTAATTCAAACACATGCGTTTATACTCTGGAAGAAGCAGCAAAAAAATCAGAAATAATTTTACTTTCCACTCCTGCCACGGCTACCGTTGAAGTAGTTAAGCATTTGGGTAATACAACCGGCAAAATCATTATTGATACGATGAACGTGGTTATGGGCAGGGGCCCTCAAGGTTATACACACAACAGAGGCGATACTTGACAACACGCAAACCAATGAGGTAGTAAAGTGTTTCAACACGACCGGGTTCAACAATATGTCCAATCCAAATTACGGAAATACCTCACTTGACTTGTTTGTAGCAGGTAACAGCGAAGCAGGAAAAGAAGCAGCCAAACAGTTAGCCAAAGACGCTGGTTTTGAAGAGTGCTATGATATTGGCGGTAACGACAAGTTTGAATTGATGGATCAATTTGCCTGGTTTTGGATTAACCTGGCCATGTTCCAGGGTCAAGGCAGAGAAATTGGTTTTAAATTATTGAAACGATGAAATGAGCTATGTTGATTAAGTTTGCATTCATCCACGGCCTATAGGTTTATGACATATGCCGTTATATCCCCAGCCAGCCTGGAAACGCCCTTGACATTTTTCTCCTACCAAAAATCAAAGAATTGACGGGTACACGACATTTAACCCCGATCCCAGGCTTTACCTTATACTGCGAAAATGCGGAGATTTAATTTTTTCTTATGAAGAGGGCAAATCGGATGTGGCTTGTTGGGTTGCTTTTTGGTGGTTGCATTGGCACTGATTATGTAGACGATCCGGTTGTAGGCGAGAAAATTCTGGTTTCTCACGAGCAGGTTGCGCTTGCGGTAGGAGGAAATTTCACCCTGATGGCAACCTATTTTGACAAGTATGGAATTGAACAAACGGTGCCGTTTGCCTGGACATCCTCCAAAATTGATGTAGCGGTTATTGACGAATCAGGGTTTATCATGGCCATAGCATCGGGCCAATCCGTAGTACAAGCTTCATTTAATGGCTTTCTTGGCCCGTTAATAAATATAAATGTCATTGCAAATAACTTTGATGTTGCGATTGTTACCATTAGCGCAGCTACCACTCAACTAGCCGTTGGGCAACAAGCAAGCATAACTGCGGTGGTAGAAAATTTAGCGGGCCAAATCTTAATAGGTAAAACAATTGAATGGTTTTCTGAAAATGAAGCGTTGCTTACGGTCGATAATTCAGGTGTGGTTACTGGAACAGGAAATGGCATTGCAGCCGTTCACGCCAAAGTGGATGGAGTAAAAAGTAACAGCATCAATTTTACGATAGGTGGAGGCGTACGAAGCGCCCCGTTTCAATCTGCAGGTGGTTATCAGGCAGTTGGCACGGCAACATTAACCCAGTCAAACGGTCAGTTGATACTTACCTTTAGCGATGATTTCAAAACCAGTTTTGCACTCGGTACATACATATACCTCGCTAACGCTACCAATGGCTCGGTGGTACGCTCTACAGGCTTTGAAATAGCACAGATCACAACCAATGGAGCAAAAACATTCAACATCTCACAACTCAACCCAGCCATTGGACTCAACGATTACCGGTATATAATTATTCTTTGTAAACCTGCAAGTGTAACGTTTGGTTTTGCCGATCTTAATTGAACGCTATGCGAAATGTTTGCATTATTCTGGTACTCTTTTGCCATCAGGTGTATGGGCAAGATGTACGCCAGCCATCTGCCCGGCAAGGATGGATCAGGATTGGCCAGGGAGTTATAGCCTCTGATGTTTTCTTTGACTCAAATGGTGACCGGATACCGATCCGCACCAACGCGCTGTTTAGCACCTCAGTACATGGAGAGTACGGACTTTCGAATCGTTTTGCTGTTACCCTTTTTGCCCCTGTATTTGTACGAACCACAGTAAATGCCATTCAATTCAATCAAAGTGGTAACGAAGCTTCGGGAGACGCCCTAAACAGTTTTGGTGATTCTGAAGTTGGTGTGCGCTTTAAATTTATAGCGAGGAAATCATGGCAGGCCATTGGCTTTGTTAAGCTGGGAATACCCTTAGGTAAGAAAAGCACCGTAGGTACAGATAATGATTTACAGACAGGAGACGGTGAGTTTAATCAACAGATAGGCTTACAAATACTTTGCCCGCTGAGCAACGAAGCTTTTTTTCTTTCAGGATACTGCGCCTATAATAATCGGTCTGAAAATTTTTCGGAAGAAATTCGCTATGGATTTTCCGTCACGTATTACGCATCGCGTTTTCGGGCTATGGCGCGTATTAATTCTATTGAATCACTTTTTAACGAAACCGCCCCTGTATCCCTTAACGGCATCTTCTCTAATCATCGCGAGTATATTTCTCCGGGTCTGGAATTGCAGTACAACATCACAAAGGGGATTGGAATTTTTGTTTCGGGAGATTTTTATCCCACGGGCAGAAATACATTAGCCGCACCTGAATTTAATGCAGGCTTACAGTTTACGTTACAATAACCTGAAAGTGTATAATTAATCCTTACTTCTGCTCACCCAAAAACCAAAAATAGCTGCTGTAAAAAACATGAGCAAGCTGTAAATAGCCGGTGGTACCGACATTACCGAGTTGCCTAACACACTCAACGCAATGTAAATGGCCAGCGTGCCATTGTGAATGCCAATTTCCATACCAATGGCAATGGCTTGTTTCTTTTCAATATTTACCCATCGTGGAATGAAATAACCCACTGCCATACTTAGCACATTAAATAACAATACCGGCATACCAAGCGCACTGAAATAATTAACCAACACTTGCTTTTCGCGGATCGTAACCGAAACAATTATGACAATCAGAATGAATGCGGATGCAATCTTCACGGGTTTATCCATTTTAGCCGCTACCTGTGCCCACCTGTTTTTGATGACCATCCCAATAGTGACCGGTAACAACACGATGGCAAACACTTCGATCACTTTTTTAAACTGCATCGGTACATACTGACCCGAATCCATAAAGTAATCGAGTGAAAAATTTACAAGGAGTGGAAGGGTGAAAAGCGTAAGCACACTATTGATAGCCGTGAGGGAGATATTAAGCGCCACATCGCCTTTTGATAAATGGCTGTACAAATTGGCGGTAGCGCCACCGGGTGAGGCTGCCAGCAGCATGAGGCCCACCGCCAGGCCAGCCTGTAACCCGCTGAGTTTGATCAGTAAAAAACAGATCACCGGGAGCAATACCATTTGGCATAATAAGGCTACAGTAACTGCTTTTGGATACCGGGCTACACGTTTGAAATCATCAAGCGTTAATGACATGCCGAGGCCCAGCATGATAATGCCCAGTGCAATGGGAAGAAAAAGTTCAGTAGTAACAGATTGCTGCATGTGCCTTAAATTTAATAGCCGAGAAGTTACTATTTTCGTTTTTCAGAATCCTATAATGCATGCAAAAATTCTCGCTTCCAATACAAGTTCGCTGGTCAGATATTGACCAGAACCGACATTTGCGACATTCTGCTTATTACGATTATGGAGCCACCGTTCGTATTGCCTGTTTCTCCGACCACGGACTTACGAACTTAAAATTTGAAGAACTTCACATCGGCCCGATCGTTTTCCGCGAAGAAGCCATCTTCAAGCGTGAAATAAAATTTGAAGACAAAATAACGGTCGACCTGGCGGTAACAAAAGCCTCCTCAGACTTCAGCCGTTGGAGCATCCGGCATCATCTGTATAAACAAGATGGCACCTTGTGTGCGGTCATCAACCTCGATGGAGCATGGATTGATGTTGTAAAACGAAAGTTGGCCGTTCCTGATGAATTTATCCAAACCATATTTCAGGATTTTCCGAAGGCTGCCGATTTCGAACCCATAATTCTTACCAGGAAATGAAACGATTCATTGACGTCAGCCACACCGTAGAGCACGGTATGATTACATTTAAAGGTCTGCCCGCACCAATCATTTGTGATTACCTGAGCCGGGAAGAATCGCGCAGCCGGTATGAACCGGGTACCGAATTTCAAATCGGGAAGATTGAAATGGTTTCTAATACGGGCACGTATATAGACTCACCTTTTCATCGCTATGCCAATGGCAAGGACTTAAGTGAACTCGCATTGGAAAATTTAGCAAACCTGGATGCCATCGTGGTGCGTGCGGACTATCGAAATGGAATTGAGGTTGGGAAACATTTTTTTGAAAAAATATCCGTTAAAGGAAAAGCGGTGTTGGTAAACACAAACTGGAGTGAGTTGTGGAGAACGGATGCGTATTTTGAGAACCATTCTTTTCTTACAGAAGAAGCCGCTGTTTATTTACGCGATCGGGGCGCGGTACTCGTGGGCATAGATTCGCACAACATTGATGACACGCGTGGAAAAAGCAGGCCGGTTCATACTGTTTTACTTAAATCGGAAATTGTTGTTGCTGAACATTTATGCAACCTGAACCAGCTTCCGGATACCCGATTTGCCTTTACGGCTGTTCCGCCTAAAGTAAAGGGTATGGGCACTTTTCCTGTACGAGCTTTTGCAACGCTGCACTAAATTGGGGATAGTCGTCAGGCCGCTATACTTCTTCGCTAACATCGGTCACACGACTTAAATCTGCAAAATCCACTCTTCAATCACGTCAGGATAGTGGGCATATTCAAGCTGATGAACTTTTTGGGCAATTTGGGCGGGTGTATCCGTTGCACTCACAGGGCATTTCGCCTGAAATAAAATCCTTCCTTCATCATAGCGTTCATTCACCTCATGAATGGTAATGCCGGTCTCCTTTTCGCCTGCTATTTTCACAGCTTCATGCACATACATGCCGTACATACCCTTCCCACCAAATTTGGGAAGTAACGCAGGATGAATATTGATAATCCGGTGGGGATACGATTTTACTAAATAATCCGGCACCAGCCACATGAATCCTGCCAGTACAAGGTGCGTGACACTACTTTTTTGCAGCCAGGTCAATACTTCTTTACCTTCCCGAAATTCAACACGCGTAAAAACTTTTGCAGGAACATCAAAATTTCTTGCTCGTTCCAGTGCATAGGCTTGCGGATTGTTACTCAGCAGCAACACGACTTCAATCGAACTGTGGGATTGAAATCGCTTCAAAATTTCCTCTGCGTTTGTTCCGCTTCCGGAGGCAAAGATGGCGATGCGGTACTCTTTCATGGAACCAGGGTCATACTTAAAATGCCCAGCAACATAATCACTTTACAAAAACTGCTTAGCCATCCGTAATCTTTTTTGGTATCGGCACGAACAAGCCGCATGACTAACCACGCCAACGGCACAAACAAGAGCATCACAAAATAAATTACGTCCACCTTCACATACAGTTGATTAATGACTAACACAATTACTGAAAATAAAAAAATAAGAAAATACAAGGTGATCTTAGTTTTACGGATACCCCACACAATGGGCAGCGTTTTACATCCAAAGGTGTTGTCACCTTTTAAATCCTCCATGTCTTTAATGATTTCGCGAACGAGTGTCATGAAGAAGGAAAACAAGGCATAGATCAGGATGCTGACCATGTTGGTTTCATACAAGAAAAAAATGATAGCGATGGAGGCACCTGTCAGTAATGCTACAGTAAAATTTCCAATGAATGGAAGCCGTTTTAACAGATTAGAATAAAACCACAACACAGAAACTGAAAACACATTCACCACCGCCAGCTTCCACGAAACAAAAAGCCCGATAAAAACGCCAAGCACAGAAAGTGCAACATGCAGCAGGATGGCAAACCTTCTGTGAATTGTTTTTCCCACAACTACCCGGTCAGGGTTATTGACATAATCAATTTTCACATCATAATAATCATTGATGACATACCCGCCTGCAGCAATTAATACCGTGGAGAGGGAAAGAAGGAAAAGGGGGAAGTCGTGAAGAACATTTGCCTGCGCCAGAAAAAAGGCCGTAAAATATTGTGCAAAAACAATGATCAGTAAATTCCACGCACGTGTAAGACGCACGAATGATACAAACAACTGTCGCTGGTCTGGTAAGGACATACCCAAAGGTAAGATTGATTCTGGATTCTGGTTACAGGATTCTGGAAAAACCATCAAGTATTCAAAACCCAGCATCCAGAATCAACCACATCAAAATTTAAAATTCAGCATTGCCATAAAATTTGTACCTGCCTGCGGATAGTAATACGGTGCCCCATCATACGAATATCCATTTGAAGCATACTCAACATTCAAAACGTTATTGATGAGCAAACTCAATTCAAATGCCTTAATTTCTTTTAAGCCGGGTGAATAGCTGAATCTTAAATCATTGATAAAATAGCTGTCCAGCATTAAACTCTTCGTCTGAGTATTATCCAGGTATTGCTCTCCAACATATTTAGAGAGCAACGATGCCTGAAAATTCCGGAAAGGGCTCCAGCTTAGCTGACTTCCCGCAATCCAGTTTGGCGAAAGAATAATAGCTGTATTTTTTGCATCTGCCAGATTGGACTCATCTACAATGTAGTCTTTATTTTTGCTGATGCTGCCTGTGATGTTGGCGTTCCACATCAGTTGATCATTGAGCCGAATGGAGCCGCCTATCTCAACGCCTGTACGATAACTTTTTCCAACATTGGAGCGAATAGGATTCCCGACATTATCCAGTTCACCGGTAAGCACCAACTGATCGGTATAGTTCATCCAATAATAATTCAGTTCAAGATTGTACCAATCAGAGTTTCTTCTCCAGCCTGCTTCAATATTATCCAGTCGTTCGGGTTTCGGTTTTTTTTCTCCGTTCAGGTAGTCGGTACGGTTCGGCTCGCGATTGGCCACAGCATAGGACGTGTATAAAACATCGTTTTCTGAAAGCGAGTAGCTCACACCTGCCTTGGGATTAAAAAAGTGAAGGTCATCCTTAAAATCATAGGCGCTCTGGTCATCGTCAATACCGGAGGTTGTATAATTTACATTTCTGTATTGCAAATCCACGAATGCGTTCAACTTCGATGAAAGTTCATAATTCCATTTCACATACGCATTGAAATCATTTTTCTGAGATTCTCCTTCGTAATAATGTTGACGGATTTGGGAGTTTCCGGCATACTGAGCCCAGATAATCTCACCAAAATGCTTTGCGTTTCCATACTGATTGTAACCTCCTCCAATACTGAGAGCGGCTTTCACTTTCTCATAATTAAAAGAGAAAGTAGTTCCATAAAATTTGTTATCGAGCCATTTCCGAATGATGAAATCTCCGTACGTCAAGGTTGAATCGCCAATCACAAGATCATCGAGACCCAGGCCAGCAAAAGGTTGGGCTTGTTTATACTGCTCGTAATACCCACGGCCGTAGGTGTAATGAAAGGAAACATTCGCATTCCAAAAATCGTTGATGCGTTGCGTAACGTGAAGTTGACTGTGATCCTGCCGATAATTATCCACTTCGTTATCATAATAGCCAATCACATTCCAGTCCACATCGTACAAAGCGCCAGCTGAATTAAAAACCCTGTTCGATTTCATCGTGGCTTCATCCACTCCATTCCAGGATTGATACGTTACCTCATGCCCGCCAAAGAAAATTCCCTTGATAACTGTCTTGTCTCCGTAATATCCACCGCTGAGGTAATACGAAGTGAGATCAGAAGTGGCACGATCAATGTATCCGTCAGAAGTAATATTGGAAGCACGGCCATCAAACGACCATCGATTGTTAATCAACCCAGTTCCGGCTCTCACGGTGTAACGTTGTGAATTGAAAGAACCGGCTCCCAGCATAAGCGCTGCGTACGGATCGCGTTGTTGTGAAATCGTTTGAACATTGACACTCCCTCCAAAGGAACCCGCTCCATTGGTGGATGTTCCTACTCCGCGTTGTACCTGAACACTTTGTGTGGATGAAGCAATGTCGGGTATGTTTACCCAAAATGTTCCCTGCGATTCGCTGTCGTTGTATGGAATGCCGTTGATAGTTACATTGATTCGCGTGGCATCACTTCCGCGAATCCGCACACCTGTATACCCGATTCCTGCACCCGCATCCGAAGTGGTCACCAACGAGGGGGTCCAGTTTAACAGATAGGGCATGTCTTGTCCGAAGTTTTGCTTCTGCAATGCCTGGTCACTTACATTGGTAAAGGTGGTGGGTGTTTTTTCATTCGCCCGTGTAGCGTACACGATCACTTCATCTGTAAGTTGTGCAGATTCTTCGAGCGCAATTTCCACCGTGACGTTTCCGTTCAACGAAATACGCTCTGTTTTATCTGCATATCCGAGAAATCGAATTTTAAGTGTGTACTCTCCAGGCGTTAATTTTTCGATTCGAAATCTTCCAAACTCATTGGTTGCCGTGGTTCGAGAAGAATTTTCGATTTGAACGGAAGCTCCGGCCAATCCCTGGCGGCTTCCTTCATCTTTCACTGTTCCGGAAAGGGAAAACTCCTGCGCAACGACACCTGTTGAAAGCAACATCGTCATTGTTACTGTTAATGTTTTAATCATTTTAATCTTTGTTAAACCCGCAGGCACATCGGGGAATGTACCTTACTTACGTGTTTACGCTGCCTCCCTTCGTCCGCATTACCGGCATCAGGTTCATTGGGTATAATCTCAGCCCTTGTTTTGTCAGGCACCCCTTGTTATTGACACAAATTTAAGAATTTAGAATATAGAATTTAGCATTTAGAGGAAAAAACATTGTAAACCTCATTCTATATTCTAAATTCCAACTCCTAAATTCTACATTTGCCCTGTGTTAAAAGTAACTGTTAATAAAGCCAACGTTGTTGAAGTGGGTAATACTGATCAGGGAATTACCGTGGATGGAAAATCTTTCATCTGGGATATCGTGCAACTTTCGGAAGGTTACTTTCATATTCTTCACCATAAAAAGAGTTACAAAGCTGAAGTTGTGAAGGCCGACAAGGTTTCCAAAACATTTACCTTCAAAATCAATAACCACATCCATACAGTAGAAGTAAAGGATAAATTTGATTTGCTACTTGAAAAACTGGGAATGACCAATGGTACCTCAAGCAAAGTCAATACGATCAAAGCCCCTATGCCGGGTCTCATTATCGACTTAAAAGTAAAAGCTGGTGACACTGTGAAAGCCGGTGATCAGTTACTGATCCTGGAGGCCATGAAGATGGAGAACATCCTGAAATCTGCTGGTGAGGGTGTGGTAAAATTGGTCAAGGTGAAAAAGGGCGATACCGTAGAGAAAAATCAGGTGTTAATAGAATTTTAACTCAATTAAAATCCCCGGACCTGTTCGGGGTCTCTACATACATTACATTATACAGGGATCGCGCAAATTATGATGCAAATCCTGAAATCATTTATATTTACAAGATTTATCTATCCTACAACCTGCATGAAGTACAAACGCGTCCTCCTTAAACTCAGCGGTGAAGCGCTGATGGGCACTAAAACCAGCAACATTGATCCCGCTGTTCTGGAACAATACAGTGAAGAGATTAAAGCTATTCAAAAGGAAGGTGTTGAACTGGCCATTGTGATTGGAGGCGGAAATATTTTCAGGGGCGGGCAGGCCGAAGCGCTCGGCATTGACCGTGTGCAAGGTGATTACATGGGTATGCTTGCTACAGTGATCAATGCTATGGCCTTACAAAGTGCGCTCGAACGACATGGTGTATATACTCGCTTAATGGCGGGTATTAAAATGGAACAGGTTTGTGAACCGTTCATCAGACGCAGAGCGATCCGCCACCTGGAAAAAGGGCGGATCGTTATTTTTGGTGCCGGTATTGGTAATCCCTATTTCACTACAGACTCAACAGCCAGCTTACGCGCCATTGAAATACAGGCTGACATAGTATTGAAAGGCACACGCGTAGATGGTGTTTACAATAAAGACCCTGAAAAATTTAAGGATGCTGTGAAGTACAACAAGTTGTCATTCCAGGAAGCATACGAAAAAAATTTGAACATTATGGACATGACAGCCTTCACGTTGTGTATGGAAAACAAGTTACCAATCATCGTCTTCGACATGAATAAGAAAGGAAATTTGTTGAAGGTTTTGAAAGGAGAAGAGGCTGGAACTTTGATTAGCTAAATTTTAGATTTTAGATTGAAGATTTTAGAATTTCAATCAGGCGAAAAATCTTCGTAAATCTAAAATCGTAAATCTAAAATCGTAAATTGAATTATGGAGGAACTTGAATTATTCCTGGAAGAAGCCAAAGATTTAATGAACAAAGCCCTGACCCATGTTGGCCTTGAACTCACTAAAATACGGGCAGGAAAAGCCAATCCTTCCATGCTGGATGGCATCATGGTTTCCTATTACGGAGCGATGACACCACTCAACCAGGTCTCATCCATGACCACGCCTGATGCGCGCAGCATTTTTATCAAGCCGTGGGAAAAAAGTCTGATCCAGGAAATTGAAAAAGCTATTCGCGATGCCAACCTCGGTCTCAATCCGCAAAATGACGGACAACAGGTGATCATTAATGTTCCCATGCTTACAGAAGAAAGAAGAAAACAACTTGTAAAGCAAGTAGCACAGGAATGCGAGCATGGAAAAGTAAGAGTGCGAACCATCCGCAAAGAAACTAATGAACAGCTTAGAAAAATTAAAGGCGTTTCGGAAGATGATGTAAAAAACGCGGAAGAAACCACACAAAAACTTACCGATGACTCAATTTCAAAGATTGATGCAATCATGAAAAAGAAAGAGGCCGAGATCATGACCGTGTAGAATTTAGCGGCATGAACGACTTTATTCAAAAACTACTTCGTATTATGAAAAAATTTCTGGCCATTGTCATACTTCTCGGTGCGGGGCTGTTGGTATTTTTATATTGGGCTACGTTTGAAGAAGGTGTGATGGCCGGTAAGGTGTTACGCATAACTCAAAAAGGAGTGTTATTTAAAACCTATGAAGGTAAATTAAATCTAGAAACCTTTGGAGCATTGAAAGGTGCCAGCCCGATAGCGGAGTCATTTGATTTCTCGGTTGAGAAAAGCCAAACTGAGGTTATCAAGCAACTTGAAGAGGTTTCCCTCAGTGGCGAACGGGTTAATCTCCATTTCAAAAAACGTTTCATGAAATTTTTCTGGAGAGGTGAAACAAAATATTTTGTTGTAGAGGTAGAAAGAAGTTCCATGACTCCAGTACCTCCTCCAGTCCCACTGCCACCACTGTAATTGGATATAGTTTTGATGATCCCAGTATTGGGATTTTATAACTAAACAATTGTACTTTCATTTATGAAGAATACCATTATTGTTTATGGCTCGTACGGCTACACCGGAAAGCTCATTGTACAGGAGTGCAAAACAAAAAACCTGAATGTGATTCTGGCTGGCCGCAACCGCGAAGCGTTGCAAAAGCAACACGAGCAAACGGGTTATCAGTTTGAAGTGATGGATGTCAGTGACACAACAGCGTTGAAAAATTTATTGCAAAGAGGTTCACTTGTCATTCATTGTGGCGGGCCATTCCGGTTCACTGCAAAAGCCATGGTAGATGCCTGCCTGGAAACAAAAACACATTACACCGACATTACGGGTGAGTACCAGGTGTTTGAAATGCTGGCAGAAGAGTACCACGATAAAGCCAAACAGGCAGGTATCATGATGATGCCCGGTACAGGGTTCGATGTAGTGCCGTCTGACTGCTTAGCGGTGCATTTAAAAAACAGGTTGTCCTCTGCCACACATTTGCAATTAGCCTTTACGATGTCGAAAGGTGGATTGTCTCGTGGAACCAAAAAGAGTATGACCGAAGGATTAGGATATGGGAGCATGATCCGAAGTAATGGAAAACTTACCTCCATACCCGTTGGTAAAAAATGGATGCATCTTGATTTTGGATCCTTTAAAACTGAAGTCATTAACATTCCGTGGGGCGATATCTGTACTGCCTGGCGAAGTACGGAAATTCCCAACATTGAAGTCTATGCCGGAGCCACAGCCAGCATGATTCGCAACGCAAAACGAAGCAATTATTTTAATTGGTTGTTACGCCAGCGCTGGGTAAAAGATTTCATGCTCAGGCAAATTGACAAAAAACCTCCGGGGCCAAGTGAAAAAAATCTTGAGACTGGTCGTAGTTTTTTGTGGGGAAAAGTTTGGGATGGTTCGGGAAAAGAATGTACCAGTTTGCTGGAAGCCCCAAGCGGTTATTTGCTTACTGCAAAAACAGCTGTACTAATTGCAGAGAAAATACTGGCGGGTAATTTTAAAACGGGGTATCAGACTCCGGCCATGATGTATGGTGAAGGGTTGATTTTAGAAGTACCGACAACGAAGAGGGTTGATGTTTAGAAAAATGTTCAAAAAATAAATAATGACAGCGATATCGATTCGGTCCGCCACAGAAACAGACATTGATACACTTTTAGAATTTGAAAAAGGTGTAATTCAGGCAGAGCGGCCTTTTGATGGAACATTAAAAAGTGGTGAAATTCATTATTATGATTTACCTGAACTTATCAAATCCCCTAAAGCAGAAGTTGCGATAGCTGTTGCCGGCAGCGAAATTGTTGGTTCCGGATATGCAAAAATCATTCCTGCCAAACCCTATCAAAAATTTCAAGAGTACGCATATCTCGGTTTTATGTATGTTAAACCGGCTTTTCGGGGGCAGGGTGTAAATCAGAGTATAATAAATCGCCTTATTCAGTGGTCTAGAAAAAATGGTATGACTGAAATACGATTGGACGTATATTCTGAAAACATAGCTGCGCAGAAAGCATATTCCAAAATCGGATTTAAACCGAACATGCTTGAAATGAGATTGGACGCATTATAACGCGCTCCGCCACCATTAGTCTAAGCCGAGTTTCTTCCCGCGTTAATAATTCCAAACGTACAGCGCAACACCAGTTGCTGATATTCTTGATTGAGCTTTTCTGAATTTTTCATGCGCAGGTTTTGCAGGGCGTATTGCTGAATGGCAATCAATGGCATCACAATACGTTCTCTCAGCTCAATGGAGTCACGGTTTACCGGGTTGTTCTGTAACAATTCATCCATGCCCGATACTTTCAAAATCTGATCGACCGAAAGTCTGTACTCATCGTACATCATGCTCCACAAATCGCCAAACTCCTTGTCGCGCTGGAGGTGCCTGGTAGCGGGATAATAGGTTTTTCGCAGCGACATCATACTGTTTCCCAGCAGGGTTCTGAAGAATAACGATCGCTTAAATAAATCGCACAGTTCATCCCACTTTCCTTTTTCTTTCAATGCCAGCAAAGCTGAGCCCACTCCATAGAAGCCTGGAATATTTTGTTTCATCTGCGCCCATGAACCCACAAACGGAATGGCGCGTAGATCTTCCAGCAACAAGGGACCCGCATTGCTTCGCTTGGCAGGTCGCGATCCTATGTTCGTCAATCCGAAAAATAAAAGAGGCGTTACCTTTTCCAGGTACGGAACAAACAAGGGATTATGCTTCAGGTTCAGGTAAGCAGTGTAACCTTCAGCAGCCAACTGATCGATTAACTTCTTATCTTTTGCGGTTAGCTCATCCGTAGCGTTAAATACTTCATTTTCAATTCCAGCCGAAAGCAATTGCTCGAGGTTGTACTGGCACGAAATAGGTTTACCAAAATTCGAACTGATGGTTTGACCCTGAATGGTGATTTGAATTTCCTTGCTCTCAATCTGGTTTCCGAGCGAAGCGTAGAAGTCGTGCGTGTTGCCGCCTCCACGTGCTGGCGGGCCACCACGTCCGTCAAAAAAGATGGCATCAATTCCATGCTTCCGGGAAATGCGCGTCAGGTTTTCTTTTGCTTTGAAGATCGACCAGTTTGCCCGCAGGTATCCACCGTCTTTCGTACCATCAGAAAATCCCAGCATGATAACTTGTTTGCTTCCCCTTTTTTTCAAATGCGCTTTATAAACCGGAATCTTATACAACTCCTCCATCACTTCTTCGGCATGCAGCAAGTCATCGATGGTTTCAAAAAGTGGAACGACATCAAGCGGCAGGCTTTTATTGTCCTTAAAAATTAAACGACCAAGCTGAAAAATACGAATGACATCCAATGCAGAACCACAATTGCTAATGATATACCGATGACAGGCCTTTTCTCCATTTTCCAGTTGAATCAACCGGGCTGCATTCATACTCTCTACAAAATCTTCCGCTGCGGTTCCTTTCAATTTTTTTACCGGCACTGTTAGTTTCAACTTTAGCAAGGCTTTCAGTTGCGCATCAGGAAGAAGTTTGCCGATTTTTTTATTTCCGGTTTTGTTCAAAATTTCATCCCATGCTTCAGCGTGTTTCCGGCTGTCCTGGCGAATGTCCATGCTTGCGAAAAAGAACCCAAACATTTCTACCTTCAATATAAATGCATCCAGCAGGTCAAGGAAAAGGCCGTTGTGTTGTTCGACTAATATTTTTCTGGCCTGAGAAAGTTCTTTCTGAAGCCGCTCCGGGCTTTCATACCCTTTGTTTGAACTGATGAGCGTATTATATACCTGGCGTTCAGCAGAAATAACAATTTCCTCAACTCCGCGAAAGGTTAATCTTCTCCGTAAAAACCGGAGGTCGCGGTGGTAGCATTTCAATATGGTTTCACGCAGGCGCCTGGCAACCTGCAGTGTGATGTCATACGTAACAAACGGGTTTCCATCGCGGTCACCGCCTGGCCAAAATCCAATCGTAATGAGATCCCGGTTTTTCCACTCGGTCGGTTTTATTTTCAATCCCTGGGCAAGGCTTGTAATAATGCGCGGAACTGTTTGATAAAAAACATTTTCGAGGTACCAGCATAAGCTTACGGCCTCATCGTAAGGAGTTGGTTTTTCGCGGTTAATGAATACTGTTTTTCCAAGCTGTTGCAACAACAGGTTGATAGCATTCAAATCATTGTCGCGAATGGATTGTTCAAGGTCATTGATAATGGCTAATACATGGCCGGGGTAAAATTGTGTGGGGTGAGCGGTTAGCACCAAACGCATTCGGAAAGATTCCAGCTTGCGTTTCAGCTTTTCAGTTACTCCTTCTGTTGAGGCTCGAATCAATAAGGCAGGCAATGTTCCTTTTCCGTTCAGGTTATGAAGCTTATCAAAAGCAGCATCTTCAATGGAATCAAACAACACAATCTGTCTTTCTACATATTGTATAAAATTGAACAAAAGGTCGAAGCGCTCTCCGACTGATACTTCTTCGGCATAGTCTTCAAAAAATTTTTCCAGTATATCCGTTGGAGATTCCCCATCCTGAAATCCCTTCTCAACAGCTTGTTGAAAAAGAGGTAACAACGTACCCGTTCGGTAAACACTGCTGAAGGGCAGGTTAAGAAAAAGGCTGTTGTAGATATGATACCGGGTAGATACAGCCTGATCGAAAGTCGTATTCATGAAGTCTGGTTGAATAACAAATCTACCGATAAATCAGACTTCAAATAAAATTAAATATGGTAAACCCAATCTTTATATTGGCCATCGGCAGGATTAAAATCCTTATCCACAGTAAAATGCTGGTCAAGAATTTCAACGCTCTCACAATCTGCCAGTGATAAGTTTCTATATCCAGGCTGGCCTTTTGCGCTGGTAAATCCCAGCGATTGCCAGCACACCAGCATAATTTTATTTCCAGAAGTTTTGCATATACCATAAGGATGAATGACCCGGCTAAGCGGTTCACCTCTCATCTGAATGCGGCAAACTCTTTTCTTTTCAGAAGCCTCCCAAAATTGTTGCGCTATTTCTTCGATCATCTTTGCAGAAAAGATAAATAAGAATTTTTAAATTGCGTGAGCATTATTTGCATGAAACCCAGGTTAACCCGTTCAAAAGATAAAATTATTGCCGGAGTGTGTGCCGGCATGGCAACCTATTTTGGATTGGAAACTTCTTTATTCAGAGTCGGTTTTGCCCTTATCATGTTCATTACCGGGTTGATACCCTTAGTCTTTGTTTACCTGGTGATGTGGTTGGTTATTCCGGAAGAGTAACACATTACTTGATCACAATTACGTGTTCTGCCCTTGAAACAAGTTTCCCAAATGGCTTTAGTTCGAGGTTTTTTGATCGAACAAAATTTTCAAACTCGCCAGCCTTGTTTTCCTCTACACATACCAGCAATCCGCCACTGGTTTGCGGATCACACAATGTAAGGAGCGACTCGGCCCCAATACCATTTACTTTTTTCTCGTAGCTCTGCCAGTTACGCATGGTGTTATCTGGGTAAATAAATTTTGAAATGTAGTGGCTGATATTTTTTAGCAAGGGAACTTTTCCATACTCAATCTCTGCCGATAGGCCGCTGCCTTCGCACACTTCGGTCAAATGTCCCAGCAAGCCAAAACCAGTGATGTCGGTCATAGCCTTCACATAGCTAAGCTTACCTAATTCATATCCAAGCGTATTTAATTCAGTCATTACGCGCACCGCTTCTTCCAAATCCTCTTGCATCGCGAGTCCGCGTTTTTGTGCCGTGGTGATAATGCCAACACCAATTGGCTTGGTGAGATACAGCAAACAACCTTTGGTAGCGGTATTGTTCTGCTTCAGGTTTTCTTTCTTCACAGTTCCTGTTACGGCCAATCCAAAAATTGGCTCCGGGCTATCAATGCTGTGTCCGCCCGCTAATGGAATACCCGCCTTTGCACAAACAGACCGGCTTCCATTTAATACCTGTTGCGCCAGTTCAGCAGGAAGTTTCTCTACCGGCCAACCCAGTATTGCTAATGCCAGAAGGGGTTTACCGCCCATGGCATACACATCGCTGATGGCATTCACGGAAGCAATCGCTCCATAAGTAAACGCATCGTCCACAATCGGCATAAAGAAATCGGTGGTGCTCACCAAGCAGTTGCCATCGCCTAAATCAAAAACCGCGGCATCATCCTTTGACTCATTTCCAACCAGCAGGTTTTGAAATTTTGCTTTCGGAAAATCAGAATGAAGAATTGTATCGAGAACGGCTGGGGATATTTTACAGCCGCAACCTGCACCGTGTGAGTATTGTGTGAGTTTAATAGGATCCATGTAGTAAATGTACGTCACTTCGAGCGGAGCGAGAAGCCCCCTACAACAGCGTGCGCATCTATATAGTCTGGAAATTTCCTGCCTACCGGCAGGCAGGTTCGTTCGCTTACTCTCTCGAAATAACAGTTCCTTTTAAATTTTCCGCAAAGCCATCTATATTCTTTCCGATCCACTGCATGGTGGTTTTTATTCTGCTTTTTTTCTTCTCCAATCCATTGCGATACGCTTTGTCGTAATAGGTTAGGAGAATATCAATTGTAGCTGCCATATCGCGCTGTAATAATTTCTCTTTTGCAGCCTTAAAATGCTGACCTCCCAATCTTTTCGTAATGCGCTCCATCGCCTTTAAGAACTCTTCTTGATCAGACCTGCCATATTCATTCACTAATCGTTCAATGCGGGCGGGTTTATCCAACTCTACTTCCACTACCGGACTGGCACACATCGTTTGCCACAATTGGTTTGGAAGAAAAATTTTTCCAACAGCAATCGATTCGTCTTCAATCCAAATTTGTTTGTGAACATCCAGTTTCAAAATTTCTTCAAAGAGATCATTTTGAAATTGCTCTGTTGTGGGCTGAGGTGGTTGCATCAATCCGCCAAAAGCAGATCCTTTATGGTTGGCGAGTTTTTCTAAATCAATCACTTGCTCACCCTGTTTGGAGAGCGCTCTAAGAATTTCACTTTTACCGCTTCCTGTACAGCCGCCAATAATAACGAACTGAAATGGCTTTTTAAATGATTCAAGTGCTGCGAGGCGATATGCCTTGTATCCTCCCTTCACCTGATGCGTTTTTATTCCAGCCATACCAACAAACTGGCAGAAGTTGGAAGAACGCATACCGCCTCGCCAACAGTGAACGATGATCTCCTTTTTCTCCGCTCTTTTCTCGGTTGCCTCAATGATGTCCAGCAACCGGGGGCCCACTAACCGAAAGCCGGTCTTGATTGCTTCCTGCTGCCCTTTTTGTTTATAATCGGTGCCCACGGCAGCGCGTTCAGCATTGTTAAGCAATGGAATGTTGATGGCACTTTTAATATGTCCCATTCCAAACTCACCTTCCGAGCGTACATCCACTACCGGAAGATTTGCGCGAAGATTAAAAAAGTCATCGATAGAGACAATCATAGGGTGAAAGTACTATCCCGCTTGCCCCCTTCAAAGTGAGAACTTAAAGGGAAATCAATTATCAGAGAATTTAACAGCAATGTTTGTAGCAATACCAATACGAAAGCCATAATTCAGGTACTTGCCATCGCGGAAAGCTGCGGCTGCTTCTAATCTGAAAATGCGCAGGATACCATCAATGGAGTAGCCTACTTCTGTATAATTTTTAGACGTGGGCGTAGCTAAATAATTCACGAAAATATTTTCGCGAATGCCCAGCATACGTACTTCATAAATGGAGGTCACCAGGAATCTTCTAAAATTGTAGTGAACGTTTGCCGCAAAATATTTATCAGCCGTACTGTACAAATAATAATCCATCAGTCTGAAACTTCCTGCCGGATCAGTGGTACTGAACGGTGTTCGGTTACCGAGAAAGTGTTTGTAATCCATAAAGGCGAGACTATCAGAATTCAGGAAAGCGCCAGCACGCAAATTAAAATCCACTCTGCCTCGAACACCATTCTTAAAGGAGTGCTTCACTCCTGCCTCCACCTGATCAAAATCAATGTCGCTGGAAAGAACATCATTGAACCCTTTTCGATACAACACTGACAGCGTAGGTGTTGAGTTATCGATTTGGTGTTTCCTTCCATTACGAATTCTGAATTTAAGCCACGGTCTAGCTGTAAACGACACAGAACCAATAAAGGCTTGATGGATATTAAAACTAGTCGTATCTGCTTCTAAACTCACAGGCGCATTGGGGGTATAGCCTTCAATCTTGTCGCGGTCAACCCACTTATACGTGGTATTGTTCGTCAACTCCCTTCGCTCTGCCCACGACACGTTTGCCTCTACAGAATATTTCGGATTGATTCTTTTCCGATACAATACATCGATGTAATCGCGCTCGTATATTTTCATCAGGTTTTCTTCCAGGAAAAGTGTCATGAACGTATTCACTACCGGAAGGATGGGTTCATCGGGATTAAATTGCTGCACGTATCGACCTCCTTCTACTTCTACTCTGTATTTCCGGTTTCTAAGTGTGAAATTCAATTTACCGGATGGCTTCTCGCGTGCAAAAGCATAGCGGAAAGTGGGACTGACGTTGATCCGGGTACGATTCGTATCCTGAAGGTTAATGCCATAGTTCAATCCATAAATCAGGTTAAACCCCTCCACGGTATTAAACCAACTCAGCGGGAATTTGATTTGAAGATTGGAGTGTTTGGAAATTTTGTAGGTATCGCCTGTCAAAATATCCCACGGTTGAAATCCTTTTTTATTATTCTTCTGGCGCTTGATCGTGTCTCCTTCTTCTTTCTTACGCTCTTCCACTGCCAGACTATCCATTTTCTTGTACCCAATAACTTCCTCGGCTGACAAAGGAACGGGTCTTATCAAGGTCCAATAGAGAGAATCACTTTTGTATGCCCCGCTATCAATTTTAAAACTTGTATTCGAAACTACTTCAGGCTCCTCTTGCTGCTTACGTTCTTCCTTTTCCATTTCTTTCATGACCTCTTTCAACTCCTTGCGTGTAATTTCCTTTCCGGAGGCGAGGCGTTTCTGTAAATCCTGGTTCTTCTCTGCATTTTTCTTTTCAATGGCTTTTGCCTCTTTTGTATCAATCTTCTCGTCAATTACTTCCATTTGCGGTACCACAAGTTTCGGGTTGAGTTGAATTTTGTATTTACTTAGCGTGGCGAGGTAATCGTACACAAATTCAAATCCGAAAAACCTTCCCTCAATTTTAAATTGATTTGACACGGGCAGCCAGGCTTTGTCATCAATAGGCGCATATACTTGCTTCACACCAATCTTCACACCCAGTTTTATGGTATTGATATCCAGGCTGTGAATGCTCCACCAATCTTCCACAATAAAAATTGTGCCCTCTACTACATTATCGCCTCGCAGTCGGGGAGTAACTTTGATCTCACTCACCTGGTATTCACGATCCGGAAAAGTACCTCTGTACTCAAATTTATAGTATGAAAATGCAGCAGGTGAAAGTGGTGAGACGGTTTCGGCAATGATGGGTTCATAAAAACTTCCATTGATAAATCCGGTAGGCGATGTGTTATTATCTTTCCCATCGCTGCGAATGGAAATGACTCTCTCTTCAAACTTATCGGGGCGGGTATACTTAATTTCACTTACCGATTCCGAAACAAAGGCTTGATTCTTTTTAATACCCTCTTTCTCGATCATTTTTTTCGCCAGCCACGGATAATCAACAAGTTTTCCGGTTCCCTTCATGTACACCTGGGCAGCGTAACTATCCAGTTGCTGAGTATGATACTTCGCTTTGGCAATTGCCTTGCGCATGATGGTATAAGCTGGATCTTCATTATTCGAGTTAATGATCGCACTTCGTAATACGATGGCCTGGGTTTTTAAAACAACATGAAGCTCAACCATCTCCTGTCCGATCTGCACTTTCTTCTCTAGGGTTTCGTGGCCCAGAAATTGAAAAACCATATCATACTCACCTGATGGGCAGGTAATATCAAAGTATCCCTCCGCATTAGTAGTTGTGCCGGTAAGAAGCTGCTTCGCATAGATCGTAGCAAAAGAAAGCGGTTTGCCGTCATCTGATTTAATCGTTCCTTGTACGCCCTGAGCTGATGCAACCGATGTGAAGAGTAAAAATAAAATGAAGATTAAAAAACGAAACTGGGTCATGCACTACGTTTTTCGGGGGTTGAAATCAGAGGCCGTAAATCCATTACAAGATGCGCACGTAATTAATATCGTTGCCTTACTGATAAAATTTTTTGTCGCGTATAATGGCCTCCACGGCATCCGGAACAAGATAACGTACCGATTGATTTTTTCTGATACAGTTCCGGATAAAGGTGGCAGAAATATCCATCATAGGCGCTTCGACCATTTTAACGTTGGGATGACGTTTAAGTTCAGGGTTTGTTACATTCGGTTGAGATTGTCCGACAGCTCCAGTTAGGCGGGCCTGCCCGACTTCGCCAGTCAGGCGGGGATATACGTACAAGCCATAGTCTTCAACAATGCGCTCATAGTTTTTCCATTTGGTAAAGTTTTCCAGATTATCTTCGCCCATGATCACTTTAAATTCCCTGGTGGGATGTTTCTCGGTGAGATGTACCAGGGTATGAATTGTATAGTTGGGTTTAGGAAGGCTGAACTCAACATCCGAAACTTCAAGTTTATAATTTTCATATACCGCAGCGCGTACCATGTCATACCGATCAAAATCATGAAGCAATCCCTTAGCAGGCTTCAACGGATTTTGCGGGGTAACAACAAACCAGACTTTATCCAAATCAGTGGTTTCAGCCATAATGTTGGCGATGATCATGTGCCCCATGTGAATGGGATTAAACGAACCGAAGAAGAGACCTATCTTCATAAGTTATTAGTATTAAGTCATGAGTATTGAGTATTTGAGCCTGAGCAACTATAAACTCAAGACTATGGACTCAAGACTACGGACTTTTTTTAAAATCATCATACAAGCGCTGGGCTTCCGCGAGGGATTTATTGAGGTCTTCATTTACCAGCACCACATCAAACTCATCCTGAAACGACATTTCAAATTTAGCTTTGAATAATCTCCGCGATAAGCTTTCATCTGATTCCGTGCCTCTTTTCTGCAAGCGCTGTTCCAGAATTTCCATAGAGGGAACTTTCACAAAAATAGCGAGGGCCTTATCTCTAAAATATTTTTTCAAGTTCAGGCCTCCTTTCACATCTACATCAAAAATCACATTCTTGCCTTCTGCCCAAACGCGTTCTATTTCAGATTTTAATGTGCCGTAATAATTTCCTTCATAAACTTCCTCCCATTCAATAAATTCGTTGTGAACTATTTTTTCTTTGAACTCATCGGGGGTAAGAAAGTGATAATCCTTACCGTCTTGCTCAGTACGGCCTCTTTTATCACGGGTAGAGGCGGAAATTGAAAATCCCAGATCGGAATTATGCTGCAATAAGTGTTTTACAAGGGTAGTCTTTCCGGAACCGGATGGCGCACAGAAAATAATTGCCTTACCTGCCATCAGGAAGCAGCGTTTGATCCAATTTGACTTTTAATCCGATCGATTAACTCGGGCGGTGCGCACTGACCACAGCATTTCGTTTTGAGTAATTCTTTGATCACCATTTCAAGATTATACTCTTTGTAGCAGGGCATGCATCCTTCCATGTGTTCTTTAAACTGTACCTGTTGCTCAGGAGTGGCATCGCCATCCAGGATAGCCTGTAACATTTCCATACAAGTTGATGGTGTGCCGGGGGAGGGAGGAGGTTGGTGGCTCATAGCTTATGTATTTTTATAACCCATTTTTTTGGCGTATTCAGTTAATTTTTCTTTCAATAAATTACGAGCACGATGCAGTCGACTGCGTACCGTACCGATTGGTATATCCAGAATTTTTGCCATCTCATCGTACTTGAACCCTTCCAGGTCACACAAAATAATCACCGTGCGAAAATCAACATCCAGCGCGTTTAATGCGTTAGAGATTTCATCGCCCATCATATCCTGTAACGCCTCCACCCGTAAGTCGGGGGTAATCTGGCGGTCTACATCTTCTGAGTTATAAAATGTCTCAACTTCCTGATAATCGACTTTAGCCGGTTCCTTCTTCTTTTTCCGGTAATCGTTAATGAAGCTGTTTTTTAAAATCCTGAACAGCCATGCTTTTGCATTAGTTCCCTTTTCAAACGAATCTATGAATCGGAATGCCTTCAGATAGGTATCCTGTACCAGGTCGTTGGCATCGTCTTCATCGAATGTAAGACGGTAAGCGAAGTTGTACATGGAGTTAATATGAGGCATGAACTCCTTATCAAAGATTTCCGTCTTCTCCTTTTCTGTAGAATGCCGATGGGTCACGTCTTGTTTTTCTTCGTCAGTCATTAAGGCAAAAGTAATTTATAGAAATTGAACTTTAAGCCATCAAAGGTTATTTGTTGGAAACTTCACGATAAATATCGCGCAGGTTTTCGTGCATGCGTTTCATGGTGAATTGATTTTCCACTTTAGCCCTGGCCGCTTTGCCGAGTGCCTGGCGCAATTCTTTGTTACGATACAAACGAAGCAGTTGCTGTGAAAGTGAATCGGTATCACGTTCATTAACCAATATTCCGCTCACTTCGTTTTCTATGGCTAATGGTATTCCTGCATGTTGTGTCGAAACAACAGCGCAGCCCATGGCCATGGCTTCGAGCAAACCAACGGGCAACCCTTCCGCATCTCCCTTGCTGTCAATGCGGCTGTTAAGCACAAACAAATCGCATTGCTGCATCAGTTCTTTTACTTCACGGGGTGATTTCCAGCCGTGAAAAATAACTTTTGACTGAAGGCCATATTCTTTCACCAATGCACGACATTCATTCTCCTCCCTGCCAGCCCCAACAATATGTAACGTCACCTGATCAACTTCTTTTGCTGCCCTGGCAAGCGCATGGATCAAATCGGGTACACCTTTTTTCTCTACCAACCGCCCAACGTGTAAAATACTGAATGAATTGAGCGGTGCGGGAGATGTATCGTTTGAAAATTGCTCAAGGTCTATTCCATAAGGTACCCAATGCACTTTAGATTTATGCTTTTCACTCAATGGCAGTGCATCACACATGCCGGGGTTGCATACAATAATTGCAGAAGCATAATCAAACACTTCTTTCAGCCCGTCCCGGTAGGAGCGGCTAGCCAGTTTCTTGGATGCGTCAAACCCATGAAAAGAAACAATTAAAGGAATATTCATTTGTTTGGCCAATGGCAAAATGCGAACACCATTACCCCCAAACTGCGCATGTATTAAATCCAGCGGTTGACCACGCAGCAATTGCTTCATTTTGGCCACTGATTTATCTCCATAGTACTGTTCTTTGCCCAGCCATTTAAAAAAAATACGATCTATGAGCGACTGCCTGAAATGGAATTTCGTAAACTCCCCGGTTGGTAATTCTGCCGATTTGAAATACCGCTTGGTCAATAAAAATGGACGGATGTGCGGATTGATGGCCTGTCGATAGATAAACGTTTCGCTTCGTCTGAAAAAACCGCTATGGTAAAATAAAACATGAGGTTCTTTTGCGTTTGCCATAGTGCTTTTTTGGCGTAAGGTAATTAATGTTGTCTTCGGGCACAACCTCAATCATTTGAACGAATCATTATGATAAAGTCGTGCCACCGCGTACGCGGTGGCACGACTGAAGTTGGGAATGAATTTATCGCTTAGCCACTACCCCACCAAACGATTTTGCCATGTTGATAAACTCAATGCGGTAGCCTTCTTTATCCACTCCCTTAGCGCCTTGTGCCAGTTGCACTACCTGGTCATATGAGAAATTCTTAACATACTCTGATTCTCTCAGCAACATTCCAAAGGCCGCTACCGAAGCTGACCACCGGAAGTCATCAGAAGTCTTGTTCAAGGCTACCTGGTTATCCACCAACGGATGCACGATTAATTTACTTACATCTTCATCCGGGTTCTTGTAACGGAATTTCACCGTCATCAACTCTTTAGACCTGGATGCCTCAGGATCAACTTTAGTTGTCTGGTATTTCAATTCATCAATCTTCAGAAATTCGCTTTCTACTCCCACCGGGATAATTTCATACAAGGCAGTTACAGTGTGACCAGAGCCAAGCTCGCCAGCATCTTTCTTATCGTTGTTGAAGTCCTCACTCTTCAGCATGCGATTCTCGTATCCGATCAATCGATATGCCTTCACTTTAGAAGGATTAAATTCAATCTGCAGTTTTACATCTTTGGCAATGGTGAACAACGTTCCACCAAATTCATTTATCAATACTTTTTGAGCTTCAGTGATATTATCAATGTAAGCATAGTTTCCATTTCCCTTGTCGGATAAGATTTCCATTTTAGAATCTTTGTAATTACCCATTCCAAAACCAAGCACGGTTAAGAATACACCGTCTTTTCTTTTCTCTTCAATAAGTCGTTCCATTCCACCATTGCTGGATTCACCCACATTGAAGTCGCCATCGGTAGCAAGGATAACCCGGTTGTTGCCACCGGCTTTGAAATGCTCTTTTGCTACTGCATACGCTAACTTGATTCCGGCACCGCCTGCAGTTGATCCACCGGCTTCCAGGTTATCAAGCGCTTCTATTATTTTTTTCTTCTCAGCGCCCGAAGTTGGCTCTAATACTAACCCTGCCGCACCGGCATATACTACAATCGATACGTAATCCTGTTCGCGAAGCTCATTTACTAACATCTTAAAAGAAGATTTAAGCAAGGGAAGCTTATTTGCTTCATCCATTGATCCGGAAACATCAATCAGGAATACCAAGTTTGACGGAGGTAAATTCTGAGTGGGTATTTTCCTGCCCTGCAATCCAATGTGTACAAGTTTATGCTGTAAATTCCACGGTGCATTGGAGATCTCGGTGATGATATTAAACGGATGCTCATCTGTTGGTTGCGTATAGTCGTAATCAAAATAGTTTACCATCTCTTCAATACGCACCGCATCCTTAGGTGGGCGCTGACCATTATTAATAAACCTGCGCATGTTGCTATACGAAGCCGCATCAACATCAATTGAAAAAGTAGAAAGCGGATTATGCAACGCATCGTGGAAAATGTTTTCCTGGATAGCGTCATACTCTTCTGTATTGTACTGAGGCTGTTGATACATGTCGCGTGGCGCAACACTGGGAGCCATTTCGTATTCATACGCTGCGCCCATAGCAGATTTATCCTTTTTTACTCTGTGCTTACCGGCATATCCTGCCACAACAACCTCACTTAACTCAGGCTGATCAGGTGCCAGGGCTATGTTGATAACACTGCCTGCACCAATTTTAACTTCTTTTGTTTGCAGGCCGATAAATGAAAATACAAGCGTGCCTCCTGATGATGGTACCTGAATTGAGTATTTGCCTTTTGCATCTGTGGTTGTACCAGTGGTACTTCCCTTTAAAACCACATTTACACCGGGTATTGCACTGCCATCTTCTGCCGAAGTAACAGTGCCCGTAATTGTTCTGGGCTCGGGAGCGGTAAATCCAAGCGTTGCAAAAATCAAGGTTGCGAGAATCCAAACTTTCGTTTTCATAATGTTTTTAGTTGAGTTTGGTGATGGGATGCCGGGTTGAGCCAGATTCCATAAGGATAAACTCAATTTTACTTTGTGCTTAACGGATAACTGATAACTTTCCGCAAAAACCCATTAACTATTAACCATTAACTGTTTTTACCATCCTTGGAAATAAGCCCCATAGCGAAATGACTGATCAGGAACTTCTCGCACAGTATAAACTGACGGGGGATCTGAACTGGGCTGGTGTGTTGTATAATCGATATACTTCGCTGGTATATGGCGTGTGCCTTAAATACTTAAAGGATCGCGAGGAGGCTAAAGATGCGGTCATGCAGCTTTTTGAAAAACTGACTACCACCTTAAAAACACATGAAGTAGAATTCTTTAAAAGCTGGCTGTACGTAACAGCACGCAATCACTGTTTGATGCAACTGCGCTCGAAAAAAGGAAAGCATCTGGAAGAAATCTCACCCCTGCTTATGGAAACCGCTGCCGAAGGGCATCTGGAAGAACAGGACGAAATGGAATCAAATCTTGGTAAATTGGAGAACTGTATTGAAAAACTAACGCACGAACAAAAAGCCTGTGTAAAAATGTTCTTTCTTCAACAGAAATGCTATAAAGACATCACCGTGCTTACCGGTTATGAGTTAAGTAAAGTGAAAAGCTTCATCCAGAACGGGAAGCGAAATTTGAAGATTTGTATGGAATCAATATGAGTGACTATCATCACGATATTGAAAAATATATCAAAGGTGAACTCACACCTGCGGAACGGAATACGCTTGAACGAAAAGCATTACACGACCCTTTCTTAGCCGATGCGTTGGAAGGAGCAGAGCAGGTTAAGGCAGATGAGTTTTCAAAAGATGTGGCATCCCTGAATGAACAGATAGCCGGCAAAAAAACTGTTACAATTTGGATGTGGCCCGCCCGCATTGCTGCCGGGTTGGTGATCCTGTTGGTTTCATCGTACATCGTATGGATGCTGACGAACCCTGAACCTGTTCAAGATTTGGCATTTGAAAAAAGTGAGACTGAAGTTGCGCCAGTAACATCTTCCGACTCTTTAAATCCTGCTACGGGTGTACTTTCTTCTCCTCCCGCTGAACAGCCTTCTGCAGGTCCCGCTGTTCGAGACAAGGATCTGGCAACACGTACGTCTCCATCGAGAACAGAAACCAGTACGACCGGATCATCCGGGCGGGTAACATCGCCACAGGCTGTAGCAGGAGAATCGGAAATCAAAAATGAACCTCTGGCAGATGCCATTGCTTCTGCTGAAGCAAATGAGAAAGAAAAAGTCGATGAAATAAAGGTTACAGAACCTGTTGCTGTTGTAAAAGAAATTGAAAAAGAAGAAGCGATTTCCCGGGCAAAAGCATTTGACGATACACAAGAAAGAAAAACCGCTAAGAAAAAAGCTGCTGCTCCGGCTGCCACAGATAAAAGTGGAGCAAGCGGTCTTGCTTCTTCGTATACTCAGAATGTTATCCGCGGGCAAGTGACTTCTTCAGAAGATGGTTCGCCTTTGCCGGGTGTTAACGTAATACTAAAAAATAGTACGATTGGCACATCGACAGACGAAAAAGGAAATTATCAGATTACAACAAATGATTCTAATCCGACAATAGTGTATTCGTTTATAGGTTTACAAAGCACCGAGGTGAAAGTTGAAGATCGTAAGGAGGTGAATGTTCAAATGACACTTGATGATACCCAACTAAGCGAGGTGGTTGTAACGGGTTATGGAACTCAAAAAGAAAACAGAACAATTACCCAAACGGTTGACATGGCTCACCCGGAAAATGGCAACCGGGCTTTTAAACAATACTTAGAAAATAATATTCGTTATCCGGAATTAGCTAAAACCAGTAAGGTTGAAGGACGCGTAACTGTAGAGTTTACAATTGAGCCTGACGGTTCACTCACAAATTTTACCATTATACGCGGTATTGGCAGTGGCTGTGATGAAGAATTGATTCGTCTCGTCAAAGAAGGGCCGAAGTGGGTTCCTACAATAAAAGATAACGTTGCCGTACAAGACAAAGCAAAAGTGAGATTAAAGTTTGAGCTGCCGAGGTAAGAGCCTGGGTTTTAAGAATTAAATTATTGCAATATGTTATGAAAAGAATCATGCAATTATTTAGTATAGCGTTCTTATTTTCCTGTTATGCGGACAAAAAGAAAACCTATCCGATTGGCCAGATAAAAACAGAAATGGGGGTGATATTGTTTTGGTTATATGATGAGACACCAAATCATAAAGCTAGTTTCATCAAACTTGCCAATGCTCAATATTGGGATACTTTGACCTTCAATAGAGTAATCCATAATTTTGTTATTCAGGGTGGTTGCCCAGATACAGATGAAGGTTTCAAAGATTCTCCTTACCTACTTAAGCCTGAATTTAATGATAGCATTCGTCACGACTATGGAGCTGTTGGGACCGGGAGAGATGACAATCCTGAAAAATTATCTGCAGGTTGTCAGTTGTATATCGTACAAAACAAAGAAGGCCTGGCACGACTGGATGGCAACTATATGATCTTCGGAAAAGTGTTTAAAGGAATGGATGTGGTGGATGCAATAGCATCTGTAAAGACTGATTCAACAAATACACCTTTGAAACCTGTTAGGCTTGATGTTAATGTGATCAACCTCACGGCAGACGAGTTGCGCGTAATGGGGTTTGTTGTAAAGTAATTACCGGTTACCGTAAGCGTGTCGATACAACAGGAATCACCCATTTATATAGTTTCCAACTTCCCTCATTATCTTATATATTGAGCAGCGATATCTGAAGCCAACCAGTACACCCATGAGCATCAAACTGCGCCTCGTCATCATGAATTTTCTTGAATTTTTTGTATGGGGATCGTGGCTGATTTCATTGGGCGGGTACATGATCGTGACACTGAAGTTTACCGGCACACAAGTAGGAAGCATTTACGCCACCATGGGTGTTGCTTCGTTATTTATGCCAGCGTTGCTTGGTATTGTGGCTGATCGCTGGGTGAATGCAGAACGCGTTTTAGGAATCTGCCATCTTGCTGGCGCAGCATTACTCATGTGGGCGTCAACGATAACAGACTACAGCACCATGTATATGGTTATGTTGTTGAATGCCATGATGTACATGCCAACCATTGCTCTCAATAATACGGTGTCGTATGCTGTGCTGAAAAAAGAAGGCATTGATATTATTAAAATGTTTCCACCCATCCGTGTATGGGGAACGGTTGGTTTTATTGTGGCGATGTGGGTGGTAGATTTTGGCGGTTGGACACTCAGTCCGTTTCAATTATACGTCAGTGCAGCTTCAGGATTATTACTGGGGTTATATGCCTTCACCATGCCGGCTTGCCCGCCTGCGCGGGTAACAAAAGAGCGCACCATGCTCTCCAACTTCGGACTTGATGCGTTTGTCCTCTTCAAAAGAAATCGCATGGTTGTCTTTTTTATTTTTGCCATGTTGTTGGGAGCCGCCTTACAAATCACCAATACCTTTGGCGGTACCTTCCTGGAAGATTTTAAAGTTTCGTATGCAGGATCGTTTGGGGTTGAACATCCAAATTTGTTGCTTTCGATTTCTCAGATCTCAGAAACCTTGTTCATTCTTACCATTCCATTCTTCCTGCAACGATTTGGTATTAAAAAAGTAATGCTGATGAGTATTTTCGCGTGGGTATTTCGCTTCGGATTATTCGGCCTCGGCAATCCGGGCGATGGACTTATTCTTTTAGTTCTATCTATGATTATTTACGGCATGGCATTCGACTTCTTCAACATTTCGGGTTCATTGTTTGTAGAAAAAGAAGCAGACCCCAGCATCATGGCCAGTGCGCAGGGCTTATTCATGCTTATGACCAATGGTATCGGTGCATTTTTAGGCGGTATGCTGAGCGGTGTCGTGGTTGATTATTTTACGGTAGATGGCGTACGGAACTGGCTATATATCTGGTTTACGTTTGCGGGATATGGATTGTTCCTGGGAATTATTTTTCCATTTGTATTTAAGTACAAGCATGATCGCACTGCCTCGGTTGCGGTCAAACATTAATAGAGACTATTACCCCGGTCTGTGTTCGCGCAGACCGAAATATGGAAAGTGGTTTTGTGAGGACACAAACCACGGTTACGGGTTCAAAGAGATCGCGGCCTGCCTACCAGACAGGCAGGCACAGGGTCGCGAAGAGGCTACTTCTTATAAAACTTCCATGAAGTCCTAAAATCTTTCGTTAGCGGCTGGTTTGTTAAAATAGCCCGCACCATCTCCACCGGCATGCTGTTTTCCTGAAGCACCGCATCGTGATATTGCTTGTAGGTTATCTTACCACTATCCACCAGTTCTTTTTTGAGCGCATAAAATTGAAAGGCACCTGTCATGTATGCCAATTGATAAAGCGGCCCATAGTTGGCCGTGAACGAGCGTCTCACTTCTGCTTCCGCATTGGCACGTTCATGGCCAACGCGATCCACTAAAAAATCAATGCATTGTTGCGGAGTCCATTTATTCAAATGATAATTTAATGAAAAAATAATCCGAGCACAGCGGTGCATGCGCCAGAACAACATACCGATACGATCTTCTGGTGATTGTGGAAATTTCATATCCCATAAAATCAATTCCCAATACAATGCCCAGCCCTCAGTCCAGAAGGGCGTGCGGTAGTTGCGATAGGATTTATAACGATTACCCATAAAGCCCTGCAAATGATGGCCGGCAATCAATTCATGATGAACAGTCGCGCGTGAAAAGTGTGGGTTGTTGCCACGCATACTCATGAGTTTATCTTCGTGATCCATTTCGCCTGTCGGGTAAGCGATCTGAAGCACTTCACCCCCCAGGAAAAACGGGCTGATCAATTGCTGTTTGGGTGATAACATGCTCATGCGCCAGGTTTCTTCCGCGATGGGCGGGATGGTGAGCAAGTCGTTCTTCTTCAAAAAATCGACCGACTCGTTGTATAATTTAAACATCGCTTCGGGCTGATACCCTTCGGGCACAAAAGCTTGCTTTACTTTTTCCTGCGCTTGTTTCCAGTTATCACCAAAACCCATTTCACGAGAAGCTTTCAGCAACTCGGCATCGCACCACGCAAACTCTTTGTTCGCAATTTCAACCAGTTCCTCCGGAGAATATGAAATCATTTCATACTGAAGCAGCCGCAGCAACTCTTCACGGCCAATTGGATTTCCAATGATTCCGCTTCCATCATCTTTTGGCAGTGTAGCGGGGTCAACTTTGCTTTTTAAGGCAGTGGCATATTTGGTCATGATGCTGTCCAGCTTCTGATAGGGTTTGGTGACCCACCAGCTAAATTCCGGATCGTATCCGTTATAGAATTCAAAAACACTCTTCATCGCAGACTGCTGCCCTTTAACAGTACGTTCTGCACAAGAAGCTAACGCTCGAGTCAGGTTCGGTTCTTGTTTTAATTTTTGGGTATTGCTTTGAATGGCTTTGCAGAGGTCATTCAGTTGTTTGGCTACCTCGTAACTTTTCAAATGCAAACCTCTTCTGCGTTGTTGTTCCAACTGGTAGACCGGGTCCGCTAAAGAGGTATACTTTTTAATCTGCTCAACTTCTTTTTCTTCTTTCGTGAGTGCAAACAGTTCATTTTCCAGGTCCCGTTTCATGAGCAGATAATCCACCTTACCGCCTACCGACAGAGTTTCGAAAGGAAGCTGTTCGAGTTTTGTAAAGTAATCCTTATAAAAGGTTTTAAAGCGTTCTCTTCTTTCTGGAGAATTAGAAACTGTATAAAATCTTTCCAGGCTTCCGCGATCAGCCCGGAAATTAATGATCAGCGGATACACCTCGGTAACAGGTTGTGCTTGTCCGGAAAAATTGAGGACAACGAATAATAAACCGATTGAGAACTTTTTAATTGTATTCATAGCAGGGGTATTGTGGCACCTAAATTAACCTAAAAATTGGCTGAACAAACAGGTAATTCCTGTTACTGAATTGATCGCTTACGGACGGTTTCGCCCAGATTCGTACTCATTTAGTTTTAGAAAGCTTAAAATCATGATATAAATCCAGTTTCGTTCTGGAGTGATTATTGGCATATGCAAGCTACCTAAACAATGTTGTATGCTTTTGAATTATTTCAAGATTGCCTTTCGAAACCTTCTCAAGAATAAACTTCACACCCTTATCAATGTGTCTGGCCTGGCATTGGGAATAGCCAGTGTTTTTCTTATCACGATCTATATACAATATGAATTGGGTTACGACCGGTATTACGATCAATCTGAAAATTTGTATCGTATCACCTGGGAAAATGATAATCCACAAACTCGTACGCCACACCCGATGGCGCAAGCTCTTGCGGAAGATTTCCCTGAAGTCGAAAGTGCGGTGAGCTTATCTCCACTTTGGGCTGCAGGACTTACCCGTGAAATATTTTCTGTGCGCAATCTTGAAAAAAACCTGCGCTTTGACGAACGTAACATCCTGGCGGTTGATACTACTTTTTTCGATGTGTTCAGGTTTCCTGTAGTTCGTGGCGATGCACGGAAGGCATTGAAAAATGTAAATGGGATTCTGCTTTCAGAAACTGCCGCAAAAAAATATTTCGGCAACGAAGATCCCCTTGGCAAGCATCTGGCTGTTAATTCCGACACGGTACTAATGGAGGTGATGGCCGTTTTTAAAGATATTCCCCAACAAAGCCATTTTCATTTTGATTTCCTTGTGTCGTACGTACGCGAAAAATCATTTGACCCTGATGACGAATATTATACCTGGGCAGATTTTGGTCATTTCAATTATATACGGTTAAAGGCGGGAACCGATCCCAAATCCCTGGAAGACAAACTGATGTCGTGGGCTAGAAAATACATCGATGTATCGGATGAAGATTTTCGATCTTATGCAGCAAACAACCTCGGCTTTCGTGTTCAACCCGTAATGGACATCCATTTGAAATCACACCTTCGCTGGGAGCTTGAACCCAATGGAAACATGGAATATGTATACATCATGGCGGCCGCAGCACTACTCACCTTGCTTATCGCATGCATCAACTTTATGAACCTGATGACTGCTAAGTCAACCGAGCGTGCTAAGGAAATCGGGATACGGAAAACGTTGGGTGCATTGCGTCAGCAACTTTCCTTTCAATTCTTAAGTGAATCTGTCATCATCGCACTTATCTCCATCGTCTTTGCTGTATTAGTAGTAGAGACAAGTTTACCATTTTATAATGCACTTACAGGCCATTCTTTCAAACTGAATTACACAGAAGCCTTTCCTATTTTGCTGGGATTGGGGATTGTGATTGGGCTTGGTTCCGGAATTTATCCTTCTCTATTCCTATCCTCTGTAAAACCTCATGCCATTCTAAAAGGCAAATTCCAGGAAACAAATCGTGGAGGTCGTTTGCGTAGCATCTTGATTGTTTTTCAATTCGCGATTTCAATGGTGCTGATCTCCGGTGCAGCCATCATCTTTAATCAACTCAACTTCATTCAGAATAAAAATCTTGGTTTCA
>Ga0187894_10001165_pt1 | contig 34594 bp, 34 predicted proteins | sample GBC1701081metaG_FD_136650 | JGI IMG/M metagenome (GOLD analysis project Ga0187894, IMG submission 136650) | White microbial mat communities from a lava cave in the Kipuka Kanohina Cave System on the Island of Hawaii, USA - GBC170108-1 metaG ...
ACGACGCCTATATGATCAACTGGAAGTCCAATGTGTTCCCGGGCATCTTGGGCCGAACGTGCGATAGGCCATGCGAGCCTGCCTGCCGACGCGGCAGGGTCGAAGACGAGACGCTGGTCAAAAGCAAGAAGGAGCCGGTCGCGATCTGCCGGCTCAAGCGTGTCGCCGCCGACTACAAGAATGGCGTCGCCGCGTACATGCCCAAGGCACCGTCACAGAAGATCGGCAAGACGATCGCCTGCGTTGGCGGCGGACCTGCGTCACTGACGGTTGCGCGCGATCTAGCGGTGCTCGGTTACGACATCGTGATCTTCGATCAGGATCCCAAGCTCGGCGGCATGATCCGCACCCAGATCCCGCGCTTCCGCCTGCCCGAGTCGGTGATCGACGAGGAGGTCGCCTTCATCACCGAGATCGGCAACATCGAGTTCCGCCAGCGCCGGGTCGACTCGATGAAGGCGCTGCTGAAGGAGGGGTTCGACGCGATCTTCGTCGGCTCCGGTGCGCCGCGCGGCCGTGACCTCGACATCCCCGGCCGCCAGGAAGCGGCGGCCAACATCCATATCGGCATCGACTGGCTGTCCAGCGTCTCGTTCGGCCACATCGACAAGATCGGCAAGCGCGTGATCGTGCTCGGTGGCGGCAACACGGCGATGGATTGCTGCCGCACCTCGCGCCGCCTGGGCGGCAGCGACGTCAAGGTGGTCGTCCGATCCGGCTTCGAGGAGATGAAGGCATCCCCCTGGGAAAAGGAGGATGCCATGCACGAGGATATTCCGATCCTGAACTTCCTGGTGCCCAAGGAATTCACGCACAAGGGTGGCAGGCTGACCGGCGTGGTGTTCGAGAAGGTAAAGGCGGTCTATGACGACAAGGGCCGCCGCAACCTGGTGCCGGCAGGCGAGCCTGACCAGCACATCGCGTGCGATGACGTTTTGGTGGCCGTTGGCCAGGAGAACTCGTTTCCATGGATCGAGGCCGATATCGGCATCGCGTTCGACAAGTGGCACATGCCCACGGTCGACACGGTGACCCTGGCGTCGACTCATCCCAAGGTGTTCTTCGGCGGTGACGCGGCCTTCGGCCCGAAGAACATCATCTGGGCGGCGGCGCATGGCCACGACGCGGCAATCTCGATCCACAAGTCCCTGCTCGGCGAGGACATCAAGGATCGTCCCGCGCCTGGTATGAACATCGTCAGCCAGAAGATGGGCATCCATGAATGGAGCTACGACAACGACATCTCGGTCGTGTCGCGCTTCAAGGTGCCGCATCGCCAGAAGGAAATCGCGCTCAAGGACATCAAGGCCGAGGTCGAGCTGGGCTTCGATCTCGACCTGGCATGGAAGGAAGCGCAACGCTGCCTGAACTGCGATATCCAGACGGTGTTCACGGGCAATCTCTGCATCGAATGCGACGCCTGTGTCGACATCTGCCCGATGGATTGCATCACCTTCACCGAGAACGGTGAGGAGAAGGACCTGCGCGAACGGCTGATGGCGCCGGCCCTGAACACCACGCAGGACCTGTACGTTGGTGATGGATTGAAAACCGGCCGCATCATGGCCAAGGACGAGGACGTCTGTCTCCATTGTGGACTGTGCGCCGAACGCTGCCCGACGGGCGCGTGGGACATGCGCAAGTACTACATCGAGATGACGCACGCGGGGCACGCATGCCACAAGAGCTAGAGGCGGTGAACGACTTCGTCGTCAAGTTCGCCAATGTCAACGGATCGGGCTCGGCCTCGGCCAACGAGCTGTTCGCCCGCTCCATCCTGCGCATGGGTGTACCGGTCAGCCCGCGCAACATCTTCCCGTCCAACATCCAGGGCCTGCCGACCTGGTATGAGGTGCGGGTGACGGAGAAGGGCTATCTCGGCCGGCGCGGCGGCGTCGACCTGATGGTGGCGATGAACCCGCAGACCTGGGCCGAGGATCTCCAGGAGATCGAGCCGGGCGGCTACCTTTTCTATGATGCCACCAAGCCGATGCCGCCCTCGATGTTCCGGCCGGACATCAACGTGGTGGGCGTGCCGCTCACGGCGATCTGCAACGCCACCTACACTGACGCGCGCCAGCGCCAGCTGTTCAAGAACATCATCTATGTCGGCGCGCTCAGCGTGCTGCTCGACATCGATCCCAAGGAGATCGAGCGGCTGTTCGGCGAGCAGTACAAGGGCAAGGAGAAGCTGCTCGACAGCAACGTCAAGGCCTTGAACCTGGGCCGCGACTGGGTCGCCAAGAACATGGACCCCTCGACGGTGAAGCTGAAGGTGCGCCGCGCCGACGCCGTCGGCGACCGGATCTTCGTCGAGGGCAACAACGCCGCGGCGCTGGGCTGCGTCTATGGTGGTGCCACGGTGTGCGCCTGGTATCCCATCACGCCCAGCTCGTCGCTGGCCGAGGCGTTCCAGTCGCACTGCCGGCGCCTGCGCCACGACAAGGAGACCGGCAAGGCCAAGTATGCCGTCATCCAGGCCGAAGATGAGCTGGCCTCGATCGGCATGGTCATCGGCGCCGGCTGGAACGGCGCACGCGCCTTCACGTCGACGTCGGGCCCAGGCATCTCGTTGATGACCGAGTTCATCGGTCTTGCCTATTTCGCCGAAATTCCGGCGGTGATCATCAACGTGCAGCGTGGTGGTCCGTCGACCGGCATGCCGACCCGCACCCAGCAGGCCGACATCCTGTCGTGTGCGCTCGCCTCCAACGGCGACACGCGCCATGTGATGCTGTTCCCGGAGGACCCGAAGGAGTGCTTCGACTTCGGGGCGACGGCGCTAGATCTTGCCGATCGGCTGCAGACGCCGGTCTTCGTCATGACCGACCTCGACATTGGCATGAACCATCGCCTGTGCGCACCGTTCGAATGGGACGACAGCCGGGCTTATGACCGCGGCAAGGTGATGACCGCGGAAGATCTGCAAGCGGCCAGCGCCAAGTTCGGCCGCTACCTCGACGTCGATGGGGACGGCATCCCCTTCCGGACCTACCCCGGCACGCACCCGACCAAGGGATCGTTCTTCACCCGCGGCACCACCAAGGACCGCTACGCCAAGTACAGTGAAGAGGGGCCGGTCTACGTCGACAACATGGAGCGCCTGGTCCGCAAGTTCGAGACGGCCAAGACCATCGCGCCGCAGCCTGTCCTGCGGCCGGCGAAGGCGGCGACCAGGACCGGCGTGATCTATTTCGGCTCCACCAGCCCGGCGATGACCGAGGCCTTGGACCGGCTGGAAGAGCAGGGCGTGCACATGAACGCCCTGCGGCTGCGCGCCTATCCGCTGAGCCCTGATGTCGCCGACTTCGTCGAGGACCACGACACCGTGTTCCTGGTCGAGCAGAACCGCGATGGCCAGCTGCGCATGCTGTTGCTGAGCGACCTCGGGGCCGACCCGGCGAAGATTGTGCCCATCCTGCACTACGACGGCACGCCGATCACGGCGCGCTTCATCACCGATGCCATTCAAGGCCACCTGGCGCCCAAGCGCATGGCGGCAGAGTAGGGTTGCGGAGTCCACGATGACCTACATCACCAAGCCCAAGCTGCATCATCCCTCCCTGCAGCGGAACAAGGCGGGCTACACGCGGCGCGACTATGAAGGTTCGGTGTCGACGTTGTGCGCCGGTTGCGGCCACGACTCGATCAGCGCTGCCATCATCCAGGCCTGCTACGAGCTCGACATCCAGCCGCACCAGATCGCCAAGCTGTCAGGCATCGGCTGCTCATCGAAGACCCCGACCTACTTCCTCGGTCACAGCCACGGCTTCAACACCGTGCATGGCCGCATGCCGTCGGTCATGACGGGAGCCAATCTCGCCAATCGCGACCTGGTCTACATGGGCGTGTCGGGTGACGGTGATTCGGCCTCGATCGGGTTGGGCCAGTTCGCCCACATCATGCGCCGCGGCGTGAACATGATGTACATCGTCATGAATAACGGCGTGTACGGCCTGACCAAGGGCCAGTTCTCAGCGACGGCCGACCGCGGTTCGGTCAGCAAGAAGGGCGCCGCCAATTCCGACTCGTCGATCGACATGGTGTCGCTGGCGATCCTGATGGGCGCCACTTTCGTGGCCCGCAGCTTCTCCGGCGACAAGCAGCAGCTCGTGCCGCTGATCAAGGCCGCGATAGACCACAAGGGCGCGGCGTTCCTCGACGTGATCAGCCCCTGCGTCGCCTTCAACAACCACGCCGGCTCGACCAAGAGCTATGAGTACGTGCGTGAGCACAACGAGGCGGTGAACCGGCTGGATTTTATCGAAACCCGCGAGGAGATCACGACGCAGTATGATCCCGGCACGATGCAGGAGGTGCAGCAGCACGATGGTTCGCTGCTGCGGCTGCGCAAGCTGGCGCCGGACTACGATCCCTGCGACAAGATCGCGGCCATGCAGTACATCCAGGCTGCCGAAGCGGCGGGCGAAGTGGCGACCGGCCTGCTCTATGTCGAGCCGATGCCCAAGGATCTGCACACCAACTTCAACACAGTCGACACGCCGCTCAACAAGCTCAATGCGCCGGAACTTTGTCCCGGCAAGGCGGCGCTGGACAAGATCAACGCCTCGCTGCGTTAGGTCCCGTGAGGCTGAACCCAAGGCGCCGGTCATGACGGTCCTGCGCCTTACGGCGGTTGGCACCGCGCTTGCCGTGGCGCTCGCCGCCTGCGCCACGCCGCAGTCCTGTCCGGCGCCGGCGAAATCCGCGACCCAGGTCGACCTTTATTTCGGTCGCGACATCGGCGGCAAGGGCGAAGTATCGGACGCCCAGTGGGCGCGCTTTGTTGATGAGGAAGTGACGCCGCGCTTCCCGGCCGGCCTCACGGTTACCGATGCCCGCGGCCAGTATCGCGATACCAAGACCGGCAAGATCGACCGCGAGCGCAGCAAGCGGCTGACGTTGCTGCTCGACGACATGTCCGCCGCCCGTCCCAAGCTCGATGCGGTCGCCGAAGCCTACAAGCGGCGTTTCCAGCAGCAGTCGGTGCTGAAGGTCGAAGGGCCGGTCTGCGCCGCCTTCTGACGCGGCTCTTCGCCTAAGCCGAGGGTGACGAGGGCAGCAGGAGCCGTGGGCCATGCTTGGCAAGCCAGGCGCCATAGTCCTGCGCTGATGGGATCAACCCGTACCGTGGTTTGTAGAGCAGGTCGCTGTTGAGCCGCCCGATCGCCAGGGCCGAGCGGTCGCGATCACCGTGCAGATTGATGGTCGCCGTCTCGCCGGCGCCGCACAATCGGCACTCGAAACCGGGGCGCGCGACGTCGTGCAACTGCAGGCCCCAGTCGAGCAGGCTCCAAATGGTCCCTGGGCCGATGTTGTACAGGTCATAGTGTGGCGACGGCGCGTCGATCAGCGCCAGCACACCCTCGGCAACGTCGCGGACATAGACGAAGTCGCGCACGCAGGACCGCGACAGGAGGGCAGGGCGGCCTTCCAGCGCTGCCAGCGCGACCTGGAACGGCGGGCTGAGCGTGTCGCGCGCACCGGTGTCGTGCTCCCACGGGCCGAAGACGCTCGACAGCCGCACAATGCGCACATCGAGCGATCTCAGCTCTGCCAGTCGCCGGGCAAATTGCTCGCCCGCGAGCTTGCTGATGGCATAGAGCGACCGCGGTGTCGCTGCCGTCGTTTCGTCGATGGGTCCGGCCTGGAAGGCGCTGTCGCCGTAGGCGGAAGCGGAACTCAGCAGGATGGTGCGCCGCACGGTGCCTGCACTCACCGCCTGCAGCGCGCGGACCAGGCCACCGACATTGACGTCGAGGATGCGGTCCGGCTCCGCTGCCTCCCGGGCGGCATCGGCCGTCAGAGCAGCGCCGTAGATGACAACATCGGGCGCGTCGGCGACGGCATAGCGGACGTCGCCTTCATCGCGCACATTGCCGGTGAGGATCGACAACCGGCCAGGTAGCGCGCCGAAAGCGCTTTGGGCGGCCTCCGGCGGCGCGCGCCGATCGAGCACCGTGACATCATCGCCGCGCGCCAGCAGCGCCTCGGCAATCCCCAGCCCGACGAAACCGGCGCCGCCGAAGATCAGGATCCTCATCAAGCCACCCCGGAGATCAAGGCGGCAGTTTCCTGCCTGTTCCGGGTTCATGTCAAGGCGTCCTTGACATGAACCTTGTCAAGGACTACCTGACAGTCAGGAGGGCACCCATGTTCAAGTTCTCGCGCAACAAGCGGCTGTACTGTTCGTTCTGCCGCAAATCGGAAAAGATGGTGGCCAAGCTGATCGCGGGGCCGGGTGTTTACATCTGCGACGCCTGCGTCGGCTTGTGCAATGACATCCTCGGCGAGCGGCCGACGGCGGGTTTTGCCGGATGGGATTCGCTGAGCGATGTGCAGTTGCTGGCGGCGCTGCCGCCGTCGGAAATCATGGTGGAGAGCACGCGGGCAGTGCTTCAGACCCAGATCGACGTTCTGCGCAAGCGGGATGTCAGCTGGGCAGCCATCGGCGAGGCGCTGGGCATCTCGCGTCAGGCCGCCTGGGAACGCTTCTCCTGAAAGACACCTGTGTGCTGGAGCGTCGCGACTTTGCGATGCGATAAATCGTAAGTGTCATACCCTCTGGAAACCGCGACGCAGGTTGCCTCCGAAGATCGCGTGCTAGTACCGTCGCGCTCGGTAGGCTACGCTTTCTGCGCGTTCATCGGCGAGGAGCGGGGACGCGACCTTCGGACCGCAGCGATCGAGGAGGAGACGACCATGGCCGACACCTACAAAGGGAAGTGCTTTTGCGGCAATGTCGAATTCGAAGTGACCGGAGCGCCTGTGCTGATGGGCTATTGCCATTGCAAGGATTGCACCGGCTGGTTGGGCGCACCCATCCACGCGTTCAGTCTGTGGCCGAAGGATACCGTGCGAGTCACCAAGGGTGAGGCGGGCATCGGCACCTTCAACAAGACGGAAAATTCGTACCGGAAGTTCTGCAAGAACTGCGGTGGCACGTTGATCGTCGATCATCCCGGTATGGGGTTGGTGGATGTACCGGTGGCCGTCGTGGACGGCCTGAAGCATGTGCCGGCCGCGCACGTCTTCTATGCCACCAAGACGATTTCGATGAAGGACGGGTTGCCGAAGTTCAAGGACCTGCCGGCCCAGAACGGCGGCTCCGGCGAAATGCTGCCGGACTGATCAATCGCTCGCCAGAGCTGACGAGCACACTCGCGCGCCGCCGTGCCGTGGCGGTGCGCGAGCGCCTGCTGGAGATCAGACGCGCCGCCCACGGCCATACCCCCTTACCGGATGCAAGCCAGTCATTCCTGCCGGTGCCGGATATCGATATCCCGCGCCGCGCTTGGCAATGACAGTATGGTGGCTGCACTACTGACAGGAGACACCGGCATGGAATCGCGTATGGATGGCCGCGTCGCGTTGATCACGGGCGCCAGCATGGGGTTGGGCAGGGCCATGGCACTGAAGTTCGCCGGTGCGGGGGCGAAGGTGGCGCTGTTGGCGCGGCGGCCTGATGTGCTGGCCGAAGCCAAGGCCGAGGTCGGCAAGGCCGGCACCAAGGTCGAGGCCTACAGCTGCGACGTGTCCGACAAGGCGGCGCTGGAAGCGACATGGGCGAAAGTCGTGGCCGACTTCGGCCAGGTCGATGTGCTGGTCAACAATGCCGGCGCGTCGGCCGCCAAGCCGTTCGAGAGCGTCACCGATGCCGAGTGGGAGGCTGATTTCGCCATCAAGGTCTGGCCCGCGATCCGGCTGTGTCGTCTGGCTTTCCCTGGCATGAAGGAGCGGCGCTGGGGGCGCATCATCAACGTGCTCAATACGCACGCCAAGGCACCGGCCGCCAACAGCGCGCCGACCAGTGTGTCGCGTGCCGCCGGCCTCGCGCTCACCAAGGTGCTGGCGAACGAAGGCGCGCCACACAATGTGCTGGTCAATGCGCTGCTGGTCGGCCTGATCGACAGCGACCAGTGGATGCGCCGCTACAAGCAAAACCCCGGCACGAACAAGACGTATCGCGACTTTCTGGACGAGTTTGCCAAGGATCGCGGGCTTCGGATCGGCCGCATGGGAGAAGCCGACGAGTTTGCCAGCGCCGCCTGCTTTCTGGCGTCGAATTCGGGTTCCTATATCAACGGCGTGGCGATCAACGTCGATGGCGGCATGTCACCGGTGGTGTAGCTTCCGAGATCCTCCCCAGCTTTGCTGGGGAGGTGCCCCGATACGACGTTTCGACGCGAAGCGTCGGTGGGCGGAGGGGAGCCGACGTGGTCTCTCATGTTAGGCACCACGACGGCTCCCCCTCCGGCCTTCGGCCACCTCCCCCAACGCAAGCGTTGGGGAGGGAATGACGCGAACAGCCGTGCGCAATTGTCGAGCCCTCCAAGCGAGCGTAGTCTGTCGCCCACAAGCGATCGGAGGAAGCCATGCCCGTCGTCGTCAACCCGATCACCGAGGGCTTTGCCGCTGAGATCGGGGGGCTTGACCTGCGCCGGCCCGTAGAGCGTGGCGATCTGCAGGTCGTCGAGGACGCCTTCAACCGCTTCTCGGTGTTGATCTTCGTCGAGCAGGACCTAACCGACCAGCAGCAGGTCGATTTCAGCCTCAATTTCGGTTCGCTCGAAGTCGCCATGGGCAATATCCGCAAGGACACGAAACAGCGCCTGCGTCCCGATCTGGCCGATGTGTCGAACCTGGACGAAAACAACGAGGTGCTGAAGCCCGATGATCGGCGGCGCATGTTCAACCTCGGCAACCAGCTGTGGCATACCGACAGCTCGTTCAAGCGCGTGCCGGCCAAATGCTCGTTGCTCTACGCCAAGGCGATCCCGCCGATCGGCGGCTTCACCGAGTTCGCCGACCTGCGGGCGGCCTATGACGCGCTGCCGGACGACATGAAGCGCAAGCTCGAGGGGCTGGTGGCCGAGCACTCTATCTTCGTTTCGCGGGCCAAGACCGGCTACAGCAATTTCAGCCAGGAAGAGCGTGACCAGCTGCCGCCGGTCCCGCAGGTCGTCGTGCGTACGCATCCGGGCTCCAAACGCAAGACGCTGTACCTTGCCTCACATGCCGGGCGCATCCTCAACATGGATGAGGCCGAGGGCAAGACGCTGCTGGCCGACTTGATCGCGCACGCCACGCAGCGGCAATTCGTCTACATGCACCGCTATCGGGCGGGCGATCTCGTGATGTGGGACGATCGCTGCACCATGCATCGCGGCCGGCCATTTGACGACCTGGCCTACAAGCGCAGCATGCAGCGCACCACCGTGGCGGATGTGGCGCCGACGGTGGAACAGGAAGGCATCCGGCTGGTGGCGTAAGAACGAATCGGCAGCACAACCACTCAAGATGCCGGGCGCATGCCTGTCTGGATAATCCTGGTCCTCGCAGGCGTTGCTGCGATCGGATTCCTGGTCCTGAAAGGTGGAAGACGCAGCAGGCCTGCGGTGTCTCCTGTCGATGACCCGCCGCGCAATCGCACACCTGAAGAAGGGCGACGGGTTGCCCTGATGCTGCGTGATCAGCTCGACCGGCGGCCGTTTGGCGACGCGCTGGCAACCGCGGTGTGGTCCGCCGTCGTGCGTCTACCGCCCGGCCAGGGGGTGATCGTCGACTTTCATCCGGAGTTCTGTGGCCAAGGGCTGATCCGGACCGATAACGGGGTGAAGCTGTGCGATGTCCAGGACGGTGGGGCATCTACCGGGCAGCCCATCGCGACATGGCAGCAGCAGGACGAGTTTGTCGCCTTCTTCGCACGGCAATCCGACTTCTCGTGCAGCGGGTGGGATCCGTCGGAGCCCATCTTCGCCACCGACGATGAATGGTACCGCAACAACCAGCGCCTCACGCGCGAGGTGCTCGAGCGGTTCCTGGCACGCCGCCAGCGGTGAAGGTCAGCGCAGGCGGGCCCGCAAGGACGCGAGCGTCGTGCCATGGCGGCCCAACACAAAGGCGACATCACTGCGAGTCGCGAGGCCGAACACATCGCCAGCAAGGCTTTCCTTCACGTCGTACAGGAAGCTGCCGGCGGGCGGGCAATACCATTCATCGCTGCGGCCCTGCTTCATCACCGGGTGAACGGCCTCCTGCGGATAGCGGAAGCATACGATGGTGATCTGCTGCGCAGTCGCTTCCTGGCTCCTTCCACGCATCGGAGGCCGGGTGTCGACTTTCCAGTCGCCGGCGAAAAGGCGAGGCGCGTCCGGCGACCACAGGTAAACCCGCCCGTCGGCGCTGGTGTAGTAGACGTGCGACGTGCCGGCGAACGCGTACCGCCAGGTGCGATCGGCGAGCTTGCGGCGGGCGTCCTCGGGTGTTGTCGTGCGCGTCGCTGCCCCCATTTCATCCAAGGTGCGCACGCCGGCACCACCGTCCGACGGGGTGGACGATGAATACCAGCAGCCACCCAAGGTCAGTGCGGCAAACCCCCACAAAAATCTGATCACTCCCCAACTCCCTATTGTCGTGCGGTCAATCGCAGCAGGGCCCAGGCCGTCGGCGCGACAGGCGAAGAAGGATGGTATCGTTATGCCCGGAGGCTGCCATGGATATCACCAAAATTTCGACCGGCAAGAATCCGCCGTGGGACGTCAATGCGGTCATCGAAGTGCCGCAGGGCGGAGAACCAGTGAAGTACGAGATGGACAAGCAGTCGGGCGCGATGTTCGTCGATCGCTTCCTGCATACGGCCATGTTCTATCCCGGCAATTATGGCTTCATCCCGCACACCTTGTCGGGTGACGGCGATCCGGTTGACGTTCTGGTCGTCGGTCAGGTGTCGGTGGTACCGGGTGCCGTCATCCGCTGCCGTCCCATCGGCGGGCTGATGATGGAGGATGAAGCCGGCCCGGATGAGAAGCTGATCGCAGTGCCGGTCGACAAGCTGCATCCGTTCTACACCGGCGTCACCAGCTACGAGCAACTGCCCCAGATCCTGCGTGACCAAGTCGCGCATTTCTTCCAGCACTACAAGGACCTGGAGAAGGGCAAGTGGGTGACCATCGTACGCTGGGTCGACGCCGAGGAAGCCGCGAAGATGATCACCGATGGCATCGCGCGGGCGAAAGCGGCCGGGGGTTAGGAAAAAATTCCTCCCCAACGAAGTTGGGGAGGTGCCCCGAAGGTGCGGAGGGGAGGCGACGTGGTCCTTGTAACTGAGACCACGTGGGGTCCCCATCCGGCCTTCGGCCACCACGGGTGGAAGCTTGCTTCCACCTGACCCCGCAAGCGGGGAAGGGATCTGCCCTAATACCTGAATTTCTCGACTCGGTCCGGATCGCCGACGTACTCCTCGTCGGCGAAGCCACCGCCAATGACCCGCGGGCCGACCTTATCGGGGTCCTCGGGGACCTCCCTGGCCAGGACCTCGACGGCATAATCCTCGGCGCGGTCCTGCGGTCGGTAGCCGAGCTGGTAGGCGGTGGCGTTGTCGAACCACGAACGCTCGTTGTCCGAGACGCCATAGACGATCTCGAAATGGATATCGGGGTGCTCCAGCCCGATGCGCACGAGCTGCGCCAGGTCGCGCCAGCTCACCCAGATGCTGAGCCGCCGCTTGTCGATCGGCTTGTCGTTGGCATTGCCGATGCGAATGCATAATGAGCCGATGCCGTATTTGTCGGCGTACATCGCCGCCACCAGCTCGCCGAACGCCTTGCTGATGCCGTAGCGCCCGTCGGGCCGGAAGACGGCGCGCGCACCGACGCGCCGGTTGCGCGGGTAGAAGCCGACAGCATGGTTGCTGCTGGGATAGACAATCCGCTTCACGCCGGCGCTGCGGGCGGCTTCGTAAAGATTATAAAGCCCGACGATATTCTGCCGATGCACCGTGTCCCAGTCGGCTTCGACCGACTGCCCGGCCATGTGGATCACGCCGTCGACACCTTTCATCGCTGCGTTCAGCGCGCCGGCGTCGGCGATGTCGAGCCGATGGAACGTTTCGCCCGGTCCGATGTCATTGATCGCCTTGACGTCGGCCAGCCGCAGCTCGCCATAGATGCCCTTCAGCTCGCGGCGCAAGGCGGAACCGATCGATCCGGCGGCGCCGGTCAGCAGCACGGTCTTCATGGGATTACCTCCACGTGGGACCATATTGCCAGTTTGCGGCGCCGGCGCGATAGTCGGCGTACGGAATACTTATCCGGGAGGAGGGCGCCATGCCCTGTGTGCTCAGTGCGGCGCAGATCGCCGAATACAACGAACGCAGTTTCGTGATCGCGCGCGGCATGTTCACGCCACAGGAAACCGGCCTGTTGGTTCGAGCCATGGAACAGGATCCGGCAGTTCGCGGGCATGTCCTCGACCGTCTCGACGGCGAGGGACGATCCACGCGCATCGCGCTATGGAACCGGGCCGGCGACAGCGTCTATGGGCTGGCGGCGCGCTCGGCACGCATGGTCGACACCAGCGAGACGCTGCTGGGTGGCGCGGTCTATCACTACCAGTCCAAGCTGACCGCCAAGGAGCCGGCCGTCGGCGGGGCGTGGGAATGGCATCAGGACTATGGCTACTGGTACTACAACGGTTGCCTGCGGCCGGACATGTTGTCGTGCATGATCGCGCTCGACCGCACGACGAAGGAGAATGGGTGTCTGCAGATCGTCGAGGGCAGCCACAAGCTTGGCCGTATCGATCATACACCGCTGACCCAGGGACAGAACGAGGTCGATCCCAAGCGGATGACCCACATCCTCGACCGCCATCCGATCGCGTACTGCGAGCTCGAGGCCGGCGACGTGCTGATTTTCCATTCCAATGCGATCCATCGCAGCGACGCCAATCGCTCCGACAAGCGGCGGTGGACCTTGCTGATCTGCTACAACCGTGTTGACAACGACACGGTTACCAAGGACGACGACCGCTACTACGTGCCGCTCGACAAGGTCGACGACGGTGCGGTTCTGCGCGCTGGGCTGGCCTTCTCGCAGAGCGACCAGGAGCATTTTGCGTCCAAGCCATACGTGCCGAAATTGCCGACAGCGGCTGAGTAGGCAGGCGACCGAAGCTGTGCCCGCAGACATCTTCCACCGCGACTTCAAGTCCACGCCATGGTGGTGGGAGTGGTGGCACCCGTCCAATGACCTGTCACAGGATCCGCCGCGCCGGACCGACGTTCTGATCGTCGGTGCCGGCTACGGTGGGCTGTCGACGGCGCTGGAGCTGCGGCGCGGCGGTATCGACGCTGTCGTCCTCGAGAAGGGTGACTTCGGCGTCGGCGCCAGCTCGCGCAATGGCGGCATGGTGAGCGGCGGCGTGAATCTCGGCAAGGGCATCTCCGGCAAGAACCGTGATTCCGAAGCGTGGCAGGCGCGCAAAAAAGCGCTCCTGGCCAGCGGCGTCGAGTCGATGACGGCGATCGAGGACATTATCGCCCGCGAAGGACTGCAGGCGCACTACATCCGGCATGGGCGCTTCCTGGGCGCCTTCACACCGGCGCACTACGCCGATCTCGCCGGCAAGGTCGATGACTTCAATATCCTGGCCCAGGCCGGCGCCGAGATGCTGCCGCCGGAGCGCCAGCGCGAGGCCCTGGCGTCGGACTACTATCACGGCGGCATGCTGATCGAGCGGGCAGGGCATCTCCATCCTGCCTGCTACTACGGCAGCCTGCTGTCGGCGGCACACAAGGCCGGCGCGATCCTCTGCGCCCAGACCGAGGCGCTGTCCTACGAGCGCAAGCGGGGCGGCGGTTTCCGCGTCAGGACCAGCAAGGGCGAGATCGAAGCCCGCGAGGTGGTGGTGGCCACCAACGGCTACACCGGCGATGTCACGCCCTATCTGAGGCGGCGGCTGGTGCCGGTGGCCAGCCACATCATCGCGACCGAAGAGCTGCCAGACGGGCTGCCGGAAGCGTTGATCCCACGCAGTCGCGCGGTCGCCGATACCAAGCGCGTGCTCACCTATTATCGACTGTCGCCGGACGGCAAACGGCTGATCTTCGGCGGCCGCGCCCGCTTCACCCAGGCACCACCCGAAGTCAGCGCGCCGGTATTGTACCGCTACATGACCGACCGGTTTCCGCAGCTCAAAGGCGTGAAGATCACGCACGCATGGACCGGCAATGTCGCCTTTGCCTTCGATTGGTTGCCGCATATGGGGCGCACACCCGATGGGTTGCGCTATTTGATGGCCTGCAACGGCAATGGCGTGGCGATGATGACGTACTTGGGCCGCGAGACGGCCCGCAAGATCCGGGGCGGTTCCAATACGCCGGCCAATGCGTTCGACACGGACGACTTCCCGACCCGGCGCTTCTGTGGCGGCGATCCGTCATGGGCACTGCCCTTTGTCGGCGCCTGGTACCGGTTCCGCGACTGGTGGGATCGCCGCGCAGCGTAGGCGTGGCCATCCGTAAGAGTACCTCGCAGGTAAAGCGCACGACGGCGTGAGCGGCCGCTCCCGGTGCCTGTACCGCTGGCATCCAAATTGCGTTGACGTATACTTGATGCTGTGGAGATGTTCCGGCTGACTGCAACGGGCGCTGTCAGTCGCGACGCTGCTTCAGGGGGGCGACATGAACGAAAAAGAACTGCGTGGTCTGATCGAGGACGTGAAGGTCGGCAAGCTGTCGCGTCGAACGTTTGTCAATCGCATGGTGGGCCTTGGCCTGACGGCGCCGCTGGCGAGTCAGATGCTGACCTACGCCGGTGTTGCCCAGGCGCAGACGAAGTCGACCTACAAGCCGACCAAACGCGGCGGCGGTGGTGCGTTGAAGTTGCTGTGGTGGCAAGGCGCAACGTTGCTCAATCCGCATTTCGCCGTCGGCACCAAGGACCAGGAAGGCTCGCGCATCTTCTACGAGCCGCTGGCGGGATGGGACGCCAACGGCAATCTGGTGCCGATGCTGGCGGCCGAGATCCCCAACCTGGAGGACGGCACGCTGGCGAAGGACGGCATGTCGGTCACGTGGAAGCTCAAGAAGGACGTGCAGTGGCACGACGGCAAACCCTTCACCGCCGATGACTGTCTCTTCACGTGGGAATATGCGCGCGACCCGGCGAGCGCGACGTACACCATCTCCACGTACCAGGACATCACCGTCGAAAAGATCGACACGCTTACCATCCGCGTGAAGTTCCAGAAACCGACGCCGTTCTGGGCCGACGCCTTTGTCGGCACACGCGGCATGATCATTCCCAAGCACCTGTTCGAGGCCTACAAGGGCGCCGCCTCACGCGATGCGCCGACCAACCTCAAACCGGTCGGCACCGGGCCCTACAAGTTCGTCGACTTCAAGCCCGGCGACATGGTGCGGGGCGAGATCAATCCTAATTACCACGAGCCCAACAAGCCCTATTTCGACACCATCGAGATGAAGGGCGGCGGCGATGCCGTATCGGCGGCGCGCGCGGTGATGCAGACCGGCGAATACGACTACGCCTGGAACATGCAGGTCGAGGACGAGATCCTCCTGCGCCTGGAAAAGGGCGGCAAGGGGAAGGCCGAGATCACGCAGGGCGGTAACATCGAGCATATCGGGGTCAATTTCACCGACCCGTGGACCGAGGTCGACGGCGAGCGTGCCAGCATCAAGACCAAGCATCCGCTGCTCGCGGACGTCGCCGTGCGCCAGGCGCTGGCTCTGCTGGTCGATCGCAAGTCGGTGCAGGATCACATCTACGGTCGCACCGGCGTCGCGACCGGCAACTATGTGAACGGTCCGGACCGCTTCCGCTCGCAGAACACCAAGTGGGAGTTCAGCATCGAGAAGGCGAACCAGGTTCTGGAGGCTGCCGGCTGGAAGCTTGGGTCCGACGGCATTCGCGCCAAGGACGGCAAGAAGCTGAAGTTCGTCTACCAGACCTCGATCAACGCGCCGCGCCAGAAGACCCAGCAGATCGTCAAGCAGGCCTGCCAGAAGGCCGGCATCGAGCTGGAGCTGAAGTCGATCACGGCGTCGGTGTTCTTCTCGTCCGATGTCGCCAACCCGGATACTTACACCAAGTTTTACTGCGACATCCAGATGTACACCCAGACGATGACGCAGCCTGATCCCGAGCAATTCATGCTGCAGTTCCTGTCGGCGGAAGTGGCGACCAAAGAGAACAAGTGGCAGGGGCGCAACATCACGCGCTGGCGCAATGACGAGTACGACAAGATCTACCGTGCTGCCCAGGGCGAGCTTGACCCGGTCAAGCGCGCCGCGATGTTCATCAAGTTGAACGACCTGGCATGCAATGACATGGCGGTCATTCCGGTTGTCTACCGGCCACGTGTTGCCGCCATCTCCAGCAAGCTGCACGCCTCGATCAGCGGCTGGGACAACGATCTGTGGGCGCTAAAGGACTGGTATCGAGACGCCTAGACGAGAGATGGGGGCCTCGTGACCCACTATCTGCTGCGGCGCCTGATGATCGCGATCCCGAGCCTGCTCGGGATCAGCATCGTATTGTTCACCGTACTGGCGCTGGCGCCCGGTGACCCCTTCGACGAACTGGCCACCAATCCCGCCGTGCCGCCGGAAGTGCGGGCGGCACTGCGCGCCAAGTTCGGCCTCGATGATCCGATCTACCTGCGGTACCTGCACTGGCTGACGGCCATGCTGCAGGGCGACTGGGGTTTCTCCTTCGCCAGCCGTGTGAACGCCGACACGCTGATCCTGCAGCGGCTGCCGGCGACGCTGTTCGTGATCGGCTCGGCGCAGATCCTGTCGCTGCTGATCGCGCTGCCGGTCGGTGTTTATGCCGCCACGCGGCCGTACTCGGTGTTCGACCAGATCGCCAACACGCTGGCCTTCGTCGGCTTCTCGTTGCCGACGTTCTTCACCGGCCTGCTGTTCATCCTGGTGTTTAGCATCTACCTCGACTGGCTGCCGTTCGTATACAGCGACGTCACCGCCACCGGCTGGCGCTGGTACTGGGAGCACCTGCGCCAGTCGCTGATGCCGATTGCGGTGCTCGGCCTGTTCCAGGGAGCTTCGATGACGCGTTACGTGCGCTCATCGGTGCTCGACATGATCCGCCTCGATCACGTGACGACAGCGCGGTCCAAGGGACTGGCCGAAGGCACCGTTGTGGTGAAGCACGTCGTGCGCAACGCCATGATCCCGGTCGTGACGTTGATCGCCCTGCAGATGCCGATCGTGTTCGGCGGCGCCATCGTCACCGAGCAGATCTTCCGCATTCCCGGCATCGGATCGCTGCTCATCAGTGCGATCCTGGCCAACGATACGCCCGTGATCATGGCCGTGACATTCGTGTTTGCGTGCCTGGTCATCCTCTTCAACCTGATCGCCGATATCCTCTATGGCTGGCTCGACCCTCGTATCGCCTATCGCTAGCGCGCAGGCGCGAGCGGCACGCACCAAGCATGTCTCGCCCTGGCGCGAGGCATGGCGGCGGTTCCGTCGCCACCGCCTGGCGGTCGCCAGTATTTTCATCCTGGGCACGATGGTTTTGCTGGTCGTGCTCGGGCCGCTGATCTGGCGCGTGCCAGTCAACGAGATCGATTTCGCCGCCAAGCTGCAAGGACCCAGCTGGCAGCATCCGTTGGGCACAGACGATCTGGGCCAGGATCTGCTGGCGCGCATGCTCTACGGCGGCCGCATCTCGCTCGCGGTCGGCCTGGCGGCGATGGCCGTGGCGATCCTGGTTGGAGTCATGATCGGCGCCGTTGCCGGCATCTCGCGCGGCAGCGTCGATGCCGCGTTGATGTGGCTCACCGACCTGTTCCTGTCGCTGCCGCAACTGCCGCTGCTGCTGCTGGTCATCTACCTGTTCCGCGACAAGCTGAAGACGATTGCGGGGCCGGAGTTCGGCATGTTCATCCTGATCGTCGTGGTCATCGGCGGTTTCCGCTGGATGCCGGTGGCGCGGCTGGTGCGGGCGCAGTTCTTCTCGTTGCGCGAGAAGGAGTTCGTCGAGGCGGCCCGGGCGCTGGGTGCCTCGACACCGCGTCTGGTGGTGCGCCACATCCTGCCCAATGCGCTGGGGCCGGTGATCGTCGCCGGCACGATTGACGTGGCGGCCGCCATCATCGCCGAATCGACCTTGTCGTTCCTCGGCCTCGGCTTTCCGCCCGACATCCCGACCTGGGGACGCATCCTGTTCGACGCCAAGGACAATATCGATTTCGCGCCGCACTGGGTGCTGGCGCCCGGCGTCGCCATCTTCCTCGCCGTGCTGACCATCAACTTCATCGGCGATGGCCTGCGCGACGCGCTGGACCCGCGCAAGGTGATGTAGCGCCCATGAGCATGCTTGGGCACCTGTCGTTTGGAGTAGAGGACCTCGAGCGGGCTGCGCGCTTCTACGATCGCATCCTGGCGCCGCTGGGGTTCGAGCGCGTCTGGAGCAATGAGCGGGGCGTCGGCTTCGGTGAGAAGGGCAAGGGCGACAAGTTGGCGCTGTTCGCCAGGCCGGGACAGGTCGTGGCGCCGGGCGCGGGCTTCCATCTCGCCTTCGATGCGCCGGACCAGGCCGCCGTCGATGCGTTCCATGCCGCCGCGATGGCGGTGGGCGGCCAAGATGCCGGCGCACCGGGACTGCGGCCGCACTACGGCGCCAGTTACTACGCAGCGTTCGTGATCGACCTCGACGGCTACAAGCTCGAAGCCGTTCACCAATAAAACGACGATGAACAGGGTGGTTTCATGGCCGAGCGGTTGCTCGAGATACGTGGGTTGAAGACGCACTTCGCCACCGATGACGGCATGGTGCAGGCGGTCGACGGAGTCGACATCCGGATTGATCGCGGTGAGACCGTCGGCGTCGTGGGCGAGTCGGGATGCGGCAAGACCGTCACAGCGCTGTCGGCACTGAAGCTGATTGCGATGCCGCCGGGCCGCATCGTCGACGGTCAGATCCTGTGGCAGGGGCGGGACCTGGTGCCCCTGGGGACCGACGAGATGCGCAAGATCCGCGCCAAGGAAATCGCCATCGTCTTCCAGGAACCGATGACCTCCCTCAATCCGGTCTACACCGTGGGTGACCAGATCGCCGAAGTGATCCGATTGCACGAAGGCCTGGGACGCAAAGCGGCGTTGGAGCGCGCCGCCGAGATGCTGCGCGTGGTGAACATTCCCAACCCGCAGCGCCGCGTGCGCGACTACCCGCACCAGTTCTCCGGCGGTATGCGCCAGCGGGTCATGATCGCGATGGCGCTATCGTGCAATCCCAAGCTGCTGATCGCTGACGAGCCGACGACGGCGCTCGACGTCACCATCCAGGCCCAGATCCTCGAGCTGCTGGCCGAGATGAAGTCCAAGTTCGGCATGGCGGTGATGCTGATCACCCATGCCATGGGCGTGGTGGCGGAAACCGCGCAGCGGGTCGTGGTGATGTATGCCGGCAAGGTGGTCGAGGAAGCGCCGGTTGGCGAGCTCTTCCGGGCGCCGCGTCATCCCTATACGCAGGGCCTGATCCGCTCGATCCCGCGCATCGACACTGCATCGGTGAAAAAGACCCGCCTGGAGGCGATCGCCGGCGTGGTGCCGAGCCTGCTCAACCCGCCCGTCGGGTGCCGCTTCGCGCCGCGCTGTCGCTACGCCATGGCGAGCTGCTTCGAGACCTCGCCGCCGCTGCGTGACGTCGGTCCCGGCCACAAGGTCGCCTGTGTCCTCTAAGAGTTTACGAGGAAAGCGTCGATGACCGAGCCGCTGCTGCGCGTCAAGGATCTGGTCAAGTATTTCCCGGTCAAGGGCGGCCTGCTGTCCCGCGAGGTGGATCGCGTCCACGCCGTCGACGGCGTGAGCTTCGAGCTGGGCGTCGGCGAGACGCTGGGCCTGGTGGGCGAGTCGGGCTGCGGCAAGTCGACCACCGGCCGCTGCATCCTGCGCCTGATCGAGCCAACCTCGGGCGAGGTGTGGTTTGAGGGCAAGGACGTGCCGGCGCTCGACAGGGGTGCTTTGCGTGCGCTCTGCCGCGACATGCAGATCATTTTCCAGGATCCCTACGCCTCGCTCAATCCGCGCATGACGGTGGGCGCCATCATCGGCGAGGCGCTGATCATCCATAACCTGGCCAAGAACCAGCGCGAATTCGAGGACCGGATCGTCCAGTTGCTGGAGACCGTGGGCCTGAACGCCGACCACATGCGGCGCTACCCGCACGAGTTCTCGGGTGGCCAGCGGCAGCGGATCGGCATCGCGCGGGCGCTGGCGGTATCGCCCAAGCTGATCGTCTGCGACGAGCCGGTCTCGGCGCTTGACGTGTCGATCCAGGCCCAGGTCATCAATCTGCTCGAGGACCTGCAGCAGCAATTCAATCTGACCTACCTGTTCATCGCCCATGACCTGTCCGTGGTCGAACACATCAGCACGCGCGTTGCCGTCATGTATCTGGGCCGTATCGTCGAGATCGCCTCGGCGCGGGACCTCTATACCAAGCCGCTGCACCCTTATACCGAGGCGCTGCTGTCGGCCGTGCCGATCCCAGATCCGTCCGTGAAGCGCCAGCGCATCATGCTGCAGGGCGACGTGCCGAGCCCCATGCGGCCGCCCTCGGGCTGCCATTTCCACACGCGTTGTCCGATCCGCCAGCTGCCGTTATGCAGCACGGAGGTGCCCCGGCTCAAGGGCGGGCCCGACGGCCATCTGGTGGCGTGTCACCTGCGCGGATAGCTGATCGACCAATCGCGCAGGACTGCCAGCCTTACGCTGCGCGCCCCGTGCGCTACGCTCCGGATAACGATGGTTCGGAGGAAGTAGCGATGCCCACATCAACCCATATTCTCATCGACGCGCCGCGGACTGGTGTCAGCCGGATCACCCTGAATCGGCCGGAGAAGCGCAACGCGCTCAACAATCTCCTGCGGACCGAGATCTTCCACACGCTCGAGACCAATGATCGCGATCCGGAGGTTCGCGTGACCGTGATCCGCGGTGCCGGCCCGGCCTTTTGCGCCGGCTACGATCTGTCGGCGGACAACCGCGTCGACCAACCGTTCCACACTGCCGGCGGGCTCGGTCAGTGGCCACGACACGTGGTCGACGGCTGGTTCCGTGTGTGGGACCTCGCCAAGCCGGTGATTGCCCAGGTCCACGGCTATTGCCTGGCCGGCGGCACAGAGCTCGCGACCGCCTGTGACCTGGTCTATGTCGCCGAGGACGCCCAGATCGGCTATCCGCCCGTTCGGCTGATGAGTCCGCCCGACATGCAGTTCCATCCCTGGCTGATGGGCATGCGCCAAGCCATGGAGTCCATGCTCACGGGAGATTCGCTGAGTGGCACCGAGGCCGTTGCGCGCGGGTGGGCCAACCGCGCCTGGGCTGCCGATCAGCTTGAAGCCGAGGTGCTGAACGTCGCCGAACGCATCGCCAAAATTCCCAGCGACATCCAGCAGATCAACAAGCGCAGCGTGCATCGCGCCATGGAGATCATGGGCATGCGCGCCGCCATCAGGGCTGGCACCGAGCTTCAGGCCTTGTGCTTCAACACGGAGCCGAGCCGGGCCTATATGAGCCGCTTCCGCCGTGATGGCGAAAGCGTGTCGAAGCTGCTCAGCGAGCGCGACGCCATGTTCGGGGACTACCGGGAGCGGCAGAAGTAGCAGGTGCCTGCGCGCCACGGCCTGGTGGCGCGTACGATTAAACAAATTCTTATCAGGCCTTAAGTTATTCTCGGTGGCGCGCCGGGCGGGAAGGGCCGACATCATCGGTCAGAGTGCACCGTAACAGCTGGTGTACGGAGGACCAGATCATGCCCCTGGACGAGACCACGCTCCTGGATCCCGGCGTCATTGCCAAGCTGCCGCATGTCGACGCCGACGTGAATTATCTCGCACCGATCGACGAGCGCCCACGCAACTACACGTTCGAGCCGCCGGCGGGAACGCCCCGCAGCAATTCGACACCCGAGACGCACCGTGTTGCGATCCACGATCTCAGGCCGATCGCCGATACGATCTCGCTCGACAGCAACGGCTTCGCGCTGGTCCGGCACCGGAGCGCGGTGCGCGATTTCTACGACGAGGACGAAGTACGTCGGGTCTACTATCCCGAGGTCGAACGGGTGCTGAAACAGATCACTGGCGCCAATCGCGTACACGTCTTTGATCATGTCGTGCGACGGCATGTTCCCAATGCCGAGGATCGCGCGGCAGATGCCCCACGTCAGCCGGCTTGGCGGGTGCACATCGATCATACCGTACGCTCAGGCCCGCAGCGCGTTCGCGACCTGCTGCCCGACGATGCCGAGGCGTTGCTGCGCGGCCGTGTCCAGGTGATCAACCTGTGGCGCCCGATCCGCGGTCCGCTGCAGGACGCGCCGCTGGCGGTGTGCGATGCCACCAGCATCAGCGCCGACGATCTGGTTCCCTCGGATCTTGTCTACACAAATAGGGTTGGCGAAACGTACTCGGTGAAGCACAACGCCGCACATCGCTGGTTCTACGTGCCCAGGATGCAGCCGGATGAGGCGCTGCTGCTGAAATGCACGGACTCGTCGACCAGCGTTGCCGCCCGGCACACGCCACACACGGCGTTCATCGATCCGACGGCGTCGCCCGATGCGCCGCCGCGCGAGAGTATCGAAGTCAGGACCTTGGTGTTTCACAGCGCGTAGAACAAGGCAGGCAATAGCGGATCGGACACCTTCCCCGCTGACGGGGAAGGTGTCGGCGCGTATGGACATCTTCTGTCCAAAAGACGAAGAATCGCCTGCGCCCGGACCGACCCGCGCCGACAAGAGGTAAGACATGGCCAGCTCGCGTCAATTGCGTCTCGGCGCCTTCATGCGACCCGTCAGCATCCACACCGCGGCCTGGCGCTACCCCGGCGCCTTTGCCGATGCCAACTTCAACTTTGCGCACATCAAGCGCTTCGCGCAGACCCTGGAGCGCGGCCGCTTCGATGCATTCTTCATGGCCGATCATCTGGCCGTGCTGAACATGCCGATGGACGCACTGAAGCGCAGCGCGACCGTCACCTCGTTCGATCCGCCGACCCTGCTGCCGGCGCTGGCGGTGGTGACCGAGCATCTCGGGCTGATCGCGACGGGCTCCACGACATTCGATGCGCCGTATCATTTGGCACGGCGTTTCGCGTCGCTCGACCACCTGAGCGGCGGCCGCGCCGGCTGGAACATCGTGACGACGTCCAACCCGGATGCAGCGCTGAATTTCGGGCTCGATGATCATGTCGAGCATGACGAACGCTACAAACGCGCGCGCGAATTTTACGATGTCGTGACCGGGTTGTGGGACAGCTGGGCGGACAACGCCTTCGTCCGCGACGTCGAGAACGGCATCTACTTCGATCCCGACAAGCTGCACGTGCTCAACCACAAGGGAGAGCACTATTCCGTCCGAGGTCCGCTTAACGTCGCCCGCCCGATCCAGGGTTGGCCGGTCATCGTACAGGCCGGCGCCTCCGAGGCAGGACGCCAGCTCGCGGCCGAGACCGCCGAAGTGGTCTTCGCCGGCACCGGCAGCCTGGCCGACGGTCAACGGCTCTATGCCGACATCAAGGGGCGCATGAAGAAGATCGGTCGCGACCCCGATCACCTGAAGATCCTGCCGGGCTGCTTCGTCGTGGTCGGCGACACGGCGGAGGAGGCACGCAGGAAGCGGCTGCATCTCGACAGCCTCGTGCACTACGATAGCGCCATCGCCTCGCTGTCGATTGCGCTGGGCACCGACGCCTCGAAGTTCGATCCCGACGGCCCGCTGCCCGAGATTCCCGAGACCAATGCCAGCAAGAGCGGCCGCGAGCGCGCCATCGCGTTGGCCCAACGCGACAACCTGACAGTACGTCAGCTCGCGCAACGCCTGGGCGGCTTCGCCGGTACGGCGATGGTCGGCACACCGGCCATGATTGCCGACCAGATGGAGGAATGGCTGCTGAGCGAAGGCAGCGACGGCTTCAACGTGATGTTCCCCTATCTGCCGGAAGGCCTCGACGACTTCGTCGATCGCGTGGTGCCGGAGTTGCAGCGCCGCGGACTGCTGCGCCGAGAGTATGAAGGCAAGACCTTGCGCGACAATCTCGGCCTGCCGCGGCCGGAGAACCGTTTCTTTCCCAATCCAGCCGATCGTCCCGCAGAGCGCGACGTCGCCTGAACCTCTGCTGTCCCTGCCGAGGCGCTGCTGCGTATACAGTGCCTGGACAGGGAGCGGGGGTGATTGGCGATGCGCGCAGTGCAATCAGATCGGCTGGACTCATTGGACGCCTATGCGACCGTCGATATGCCGACGCCGGAACCATCGGCGGCTGACGTGCGCATCAGAGTTGCCGCGTGCGGTGTCGGTTACGTCGATTCGCTGGTGGCGCTGGGCCGGTACCAGGTCAAGCCGCCGTTGCCGCATGTTCCCGGCGGCGAGATTGCAGGCCATGTCGATGCAATCGGCGCAGCCGTGCAGGGCATCACTGTCGGCGATCGTGTCCTGGCCCAGGTCCGCGGCGGTTTCGCGGACTATGCGATCGCACCAGCGACGGCGGTGAACCGCATTCCCGATGCCATGCGCTTCGAACAGGCAGCGGGTTTTCGCCTCAACTACCTGACAGCACTGCATGCACTACGCGACCGGGCGCGGCTGGCACCTGGTGAGAAACTGCTGGTGATCGGCGCCGCCGGCGGCGTCGGCTTGGCCGCCGTTCAGATCGGCCGGCTGATGGAGGCCACGGTGATCGCCGTTGCCTCCAGTGAAGAGAAGCGTGCGCTGGCGGCACAGCACGGCGCTGAGATCACTCTGGACCGCGAGGTCGATGGCTGGCGCGACCGTCTGAAAGCGGCGGTCGGCGGCGGCATCGACGTCGTCTTCGATCCCGTGTGTGGCCCGTTGTTCCAGCCCGCATTCCGGTCGCTGAACTGGGGTGGCCGACATCTCGTGGTTGGCTTTGTCGGCGGCCCCATTCCCGCGTTGCCGGCCAACCTGCCGCTGATGAAAGGCGCGGCCCTCGTCGGTGTCGACGTGCGCCAGTTCGCTCAGGTCTTCGAGGCCGACAAGGCACGGGCGCAGGTGGAAGAGTTGCTCGACTGGGTGCGCCAGGGCCGTCTCGAGCCGCCGGTCGGACGGATCTTTCCGTTCGAGCACTACCGCGAGGCGCTGACTTTTGCCTTCAGCGGCCAGGGTGTCGCCAAGACCGTCCTTGCCGTGAATTGATGGGACTGATCACAAACCCGCAGTGTCGAACTGCGACGCCAGGAACTCGGTGAACAGGCGTACTTTTGCCGGCGGCAATTTGGTTGCCGGCCACACGGCGTGGATCGGGACCGGCGGCGGCTCGAAATCGACGAGGATCGGTTCGACCACGCCCTGATCGACCAGATCGCGGATCTGCCAGAGTGGCGTGAAGCCGATGCCAAGCCCACGTGCGACGGCGGCGTAGACGGCAGCAGTGTTGTCCGCCCGCAGGCGCCCGCTCACGCGGATGGTCTTGCGCTTGCCGCTGACACGAAACGGCCAGGCATCCGTGTTGCCGTCGACCGTGCGCACGACACATTGGTGCCTCGTCAGCTCGTCGGGCCGCCGCGGTCGGCCATGGCGTGCGAAATAGGCCGGCGCGCCGAATACCACGCGGCGTAGCTTTCCCAGTCGCCTGGCCTTGAGCGGGGAATCGGGCAGGTCGCCGATCCGCACTGCCAGGTCGATGTCCTTGGCGATGAGATCCACGAACCGGTCGGCGAGCTTGAGCTCGATCTCGATTTGCGAATAGCGCTCCATGAAGGCGGCAACCGCAGGCACGATGTAGGGTGGCGCAAACAACACCGGCGCGCTGATGCGCAGCAGGCCCGCAGGCTCGGCGCGCCGGTTGGCGGCTTGAAGCCTGGCGTCGGCGATTTCCTGCAAAGCCGGCCTGACGCGCCGATAAAAGGCGAGGCCGGCTTCGGTGGGCTGCGACTGGCGCGTCGTGCGGCGCACCAGTTCGACACCCACGCTACGCTCCAGCGCTGCCAGCGAACGGCTGACCGACTGCAGCGATCGCCGCAGATGACGTGCCGCCGCCGTCAGACCGCCACCGTCGACAACCGCCAGAAACGCTTCGAGATCGTCAATTCGCGGCACTGATATTCTCCCGGTCAACGGAAGAATATATCCCACATTGCATACATTCTAACGTTAGGCGACGACGGGCATCTTGCAGGCTGAACCCGGAGAAAGGGAACAGTATGCCCGAATCGAATCCAACCGTTCTGGTGGTCGGCGCCGCCGGCCGGTTCGCCGGCCTGGTCGTGCCCGAGCTTGCGCGCCGTGGCGCCGTCGTGCGTGGCTTGGTACGCAACGAAACCAACGCCGCAGAGGCGCGTGAGAAGGGTGCGGCCCAGATCGCGATCGGCGACCTGCGCGACAAGCGCAGCTTGGAAGCCGCCGTGCGGGACGTCGACGGGGTCTTCCATATCGGCCCAGCGTTTGTGGAGGACGAGGCCGCGTTGGGCGTCGACATGGTCGATGTGGCACGCCGCGCGGGCGTGCGGAAGTTCGTGTTCTCCTCGGTGATCCACCCCACGAACACCCCGCTGCAAAACCATGCCTCGAAGCTGCCGGTCGAGCAGGCGATCTTCTGGTCGGGGATCGACTACACGATCCTGCATCCGGCGACGTTCTTCCAGAACATCGCCGCCGGCTGGAACGCCGTAGTTGAGCGCGGTGTGTTTGGCGAACCGTTTCCCACCACGACCCGGATCGCCCGCGTCGACTATCGAGACGTGGCGGAGGTCGCGGCGATCGCCTTCACCACCGACCGTCTGGCCTACGGAACCTTTGAACTTTGCGCCGGCATGGCGAACCGCGACGAGATCGTCGCCATCATGAGCGATGTGCTGGACCGGCGCATCACCGCGGCGGCGCCGAGTTTCGAAGAGTGGGGCGCCAAGCTGCCGCTCGATCCGCGCCAGAAGAGCCTGTTGGCAAAGGTACATGCGTCCTATGCCGCGTATGGCTCGGGCGGCAACAGCCTGGCGCTGCGCGCCATCCTTCAGCGCGAACCGCGAACTTTACGGCGTTATATCGAGGACCTGGCCGGGCGGGCGTGAGTGTTTTCCTTCTTCCCGGCCGCGCGGGGAGAAGGGATATCTCGCAGAACCAGAGTCTTTGCGGCGGTTGACGGCCGTGCGGCATCGATCGACTCGCGCACCGCTTGCAGCACGATCGTGGCGAGCCGGACCGTGGGCGGGTCGGGATCGGCTTTCGCCCGGTGCAGCACCAGGGTGAGCCGCGGCAGCGGCGGCAGGCTCAGCTCTCGAGTCGCCAGTGGGCGGACCCGCGACGGCACCCCCAGGGGCGTGCGGATGGTGATCCCCAGCCCGGCTGCTGCGGCGGCCCACAATCCGCTGAGGTTGGGGCTGGTGAACGCCACCCGCCAGGGAATACCGGCGCGATCGAGTGCCGCCGTGGCGGCGGTGCGGAACAGGCACGGTGCTTCGAACGCCAGCAGCGGCAGTGGGGTGCTTTGCGGTCCGCGCCAGGCCAGGTCTTCATCGGCCGGGCCGATCCAGCGCAAGGGCAGGTCGGCCACGGTCTCGCCGTGCACGCGGCTTTCGCCGTTGCTCCAAGCCAGCGCAAGATCGAGCCGGCCGGCGGTCACCCGCTCGAGAAGGTCGGCATTGCGGGCGACCCGCGCTTCGATCCGCACCTTGGGATGCGCGCGCGCGAAGCGGCCCAGTACTTCCGGCAACAAGGTCTCGCCGAAATCCTCCTGCAAGCCGAGCCGGATCCAGCCTTCGAGGTCGACGCCGCGGACGGCGGCCGCGGCTTCGTCATTGAGATCGAGCAGGCGGCGCGCGTAGGCCAGCATCGTCTCGCCGGCTTCCGTCAGCACAAGCCCGCGGCCCGCCTTGCGCAACACCGGCGCACCGACCTGCTCCTCGAGCTTCCTCAATTGGGCGCTGATCGCCGACGTGGACCGGCCCAGGCGGTCGGCGGCTCTGGCGAAGCTGCCCAGCTCCACGCCCAGGGCGAAGCTGCGCAGCACGTCGAGATCGAATGTGCGCATGGGAAATAGTCCTATTTTTCCGAACTATCGATTTAATACTTCCTGATTTTCCGGATGATCATGCGCCCTTACATAGAGGCAGATCAAGGCCCGTTACGTCGGACCATACCTGAGGATCCCGCCATGCCCTTCGCCCGTATTTCCCTCCTGAAAGGCAAGTCACCCGATTACCTCCGCGCGCTCTCCGACAGCGTTTACCAGGCCATGGTGGACAATTTCGACGTGCCGGCCGACGACCGGTTCCAGGTCATCCACCAGCACGAGCCGGGTGAGCTGGTGTTCGATCGCCACTACATGGGTGGCCCCCGCTCGGACGATTACGTCCTGATCTGCATCACGGCCGGCAAACCGCGCAGCACCCCGGTCAAGCAGGCGTTCTACAAGCGCCTGGTCACGCTGCTGGAACAGGCGCCGGGTATCCGGCCGCAGGACGTGATGGTGATCATCACCACCACCCAGTCCGAAGACTGGTCCTTCAGCGGCGGCGACGCCTGGATCAGGAAAGAGTCGGCGCCGGTCCCGGCGTGAGAGCCGGACCTTCGGCGATGCGCCGCCAGATGCCGGCATACTCCGTCGGCAGGCCGTCGGCATCGACATCCACCAGCGCTTCGAAGCCGCTGGTCAGGCTGCGATAGTGGTAGCGTGTCTCGGCGGTCCGTTCGTAGGACTGTTGCGCCGCGACGATCTGAAGGGTCGGAAAGCGCACCCAGGCGGCGCGGATGACATGCGCGCCGCCGATCGGCAGCCGCAGCCGGTTTACCGGCAGGGCATTGGTGGACGGACTGACGCCGAGGTCGACATCGGTGCAGCCGTCGAGATCGGGCGCCGGCTGGCCGCCCACGGTCCAGCGGCCGGCGCCATCGTGTGTCAGCCGCAGGATCCGGCGTTCGCCCTGGTATGCCTGCTCGACATCCACCGATCGGGTCTGCCACGCGGCATCGCAGCTGACGCGGTACTCGATCCGCATCGGCGCACCGCTCTCGGCGATCAGCACGACCCCGCGCAGTTCCGGGCCGGCGGCCGTGCGATGCAACTGCGCGTGTTCGAAGCTCAGATCATCCATGATGCGCCGCCAGATGATCTCGCGGCCGGCCGGGTCTGTCATAGTCACACCTCGTCGATTTAGCGAAACGCCTCAAAACACCCGCGCAGCCAGGCGACGACGGCTTGTGCCGCCCGATCGCGCTTGAGGTGGTTCTGTACCAGAAGCCAGACCGGCCGCGTTTCGCGCAGCCGGGTGGCGATGAGCGCTGGATTGGCTCGCAGATCGGCGCAGAGATACTCCGGCAGGATACCCTCGGCATGGCCGGCGGCGACGAGCGCGCGGATGATCCGAGCCCGGTCGGTGACGAGACGGGCCGCTCCCTGCAGGCCGGCGGCTTCGAGGTGACGGCTCTCGGGTGTGAAGGCGAGGTCCTCCGGGTAGGCGCACACGATCGGCGGGCTGCCGCCGGCAGGATGGCTCGGCTTGAACGACCACAGCCGATAGTCGCCGAGTTTGCTGATGGTGAAGTCGCCGCGTTCCGGCTGGCGCAGCCGCAACGCGAAGTCCGCTTCCCACCGGGAGAAATTGACGTTCTCGGTCGCGGTGACCAGCCGCAGCCGGATGCCGGGATGCTGGCGCAGGAAATCGCCGGCCTGCGGCGCCAAGAGTTCCTCGGCCAGCGACGCCGTGGAGGCGATGCGGAAATTGCCGGAGAGGCCTTCCTGCGTTTGGCCGATGCGCCGGATTTCGCCGATCTGTCGGGCGACGGTCTCGATACGGTTGACGATCGCGGCACACGCCGATGTCGGTCGGCGTCTGCCATCGACAGCCTCGAACAAGGTCACGCCCAACGTCTTCTGGGCGCGGGCGATGCGTCGGGCCACCGTCGTTTCGTCGATCCGCAAGCTGCTGGCGGCGGCCGCATACGTGCCGCCGTCGCGAACCGCCAGGATGATCCGCAGGTCGTCCCAGTTCATGGCCGCGATCCTAGGCCCGGCGTGACTTGACCTGCAAGAATGCAGCCGGCCGCCGCGAAGTCTCGGCGTGAATGCAGGCTCGGGATAGGGCATTGCCGAAGCCGTACCGTTCTTTCCAACACCGGAGTCCCGACATGGCCAAGACCCTCCTGCAGCTCGCCAACGCCGACCTTGCGCCCGCCAAGGTGGGAGAAGCGGCCATCGTGCTGATCGACATCCAGAACGAATATCTCGAGGGACCGATCGCGCTGCCTGACGCCAAGCCGGCGGTCGCAGCGGCACAGCGCCTGCTCGACCTTGCCCGCCGCGCCAACGCGCCGATCTTCCACATTGCCCATCGCGGCCGGGCCGGGGGCCTGTTCGACCGCGAGGGCAGGCGTGGCCAGATCGTTGACGCACTGGCGCCACTCGCCGGCGAGGCGATCGTCGAGAAGGCGCTGCCCAACAGTTTCGCCGACACCAACCTGCATGCGCTGCTGAGCGCGACCGGCCGCAAGAACCTGATCATGGCCGGCTTCATGACTCACATGTGCGTCAGTTCCACGGCGCGCGTGGCCGTCGATCTAGGCTATCGCGTGACGATCGATGCCAGCGCCTGCGCGACGCGCGATCTGCCCGGCATCGGCGGCGAGGTCGTGCCCGCCAGGACGCTGCATACGGTGGCGCTGACGGAACTGGCGGATCGTTTCGCCATCATCGCCAGCGGCAGCCAGGAGCTGGCGTAAGTCGGGCGCTCTCAGTGGGTGCACCTAGATCGCCACGGCGACGGTCAAGGCGATCAAGCCTGCCGCCGACAGGATCGCGCGCGCCGCTGCGTCCAATGTGCCTGCAACTTTAACAGCACATTTGTCGCCGGTTCCGTTTTCGCAGTGATGCGCGGCGCTGTTGGCAGGGCTAGTGTAGACACTTCCGGCTCTCTGATCGCGATACCATGCGCCGTGCCGCCGTTCTTTCATTATCTGCCGTGCTCTGTCTGTTTGCCGGCGGCGCTACGGCCGTCGACCTTTCCACGCCTGAAAATGCCGTGGCATCTTTCTACGGAGCCTACGCACGGCACAATGTCGACGACGTTATCGCCGCCAGAGACTTCGAATTTGAAGCCCGAGAGCAGCTTGATTCCGCAGCGGACGAAGAGGTTGTGAGGCAAACGGCTCGTCGTCTGGAAGCCGATTTCAGAGAAGAGATTCGATCAAAGGGCTTCCCGAAGGGCTCGCCGTCCAACTGTCAGGTTATCACCCAACGCAGGCTACGGCACAATTTGGTGCAGGTGATTCGGGAATGCCGCTGGAGCAACGGCAGCGACTTCGTCCCGATTTACGCAGCGAAGAACGAAACCGGCTGGCGTGTGGTGCTGTTGCGCCGCCCACCAAGGTAGTTGTCGGCAGAGGTCAAGTGGGACCGAAGCCGGCAGCGCATCATTCGGCTGGCTTCGGTCCGATCACCTGACGGCTACAGCCGGTCGAGGTACTGTTTGACGAAATCGCAGCCGACGGCGGCGATGTAGGCGTCGGTCAGGCGCTTGGTGATCGGGCCGGGAACCTTGCCCTCTCCGACTCTCTGGCCGTTGAAGCTGCGCACCGGCAGGATGCACAGGCTGGTCGAGGTCAGGAAGATCTCGTCGGCGTTGGCGGCGTCGAACAGGTCGATGTCGCGCTCCTCGCAGGCGATGCCCAGCCGCCCGGCGAGGTCCATGGTCATCTGGCGGCTGACGCCCGGCAGCACGTATTTCTCGCGCGGCGTCTGCAGACGACCGTCACGCACGACGAAGATGTTGCTGCCCAGCCCCTCGGCCAGGTTGCCGTTGACGTCCAACAGCACGGCCCAGGCGTTGGGATCGGCCGCCTTCACCGGTTGCTCGGCCACGATCATGTTGAGGTAGTTGTGAGTCTTGGCGCGCGGGCTCAGCATGTCGGGCGCCGTGCGGCGTACCGGCGGCACCACGACATCGGCACCGTCGCGGAAGTGGCGGGCGCGTTCCATCAGCGGCAGCGGGATCACCTCGACGACCACGTTGGGACCGGTGTGCTCCCAGCCTTCGTCACCCACGGCATCGACGCCGCGGCTCACCCGCTGGCCGACCCACCAGTCGCCGTGCTGCGCGCGCAGGTGCTCGTTGCGGGCTACGATCTCTTCGCTGACGGCGACGATCTCCTTAGGAGACACACCGGGATCGATGTGCAGATAGCGCAGCGAGCGGTAGAAGCGGTCGATATGCTCCTTCAGCCGGAACGGCTTGCCCTCGAAGGTGCGGGTCATGTCGAAGGCGCCGTCGCCGTACTTCCAGCTGCGGTCGCGAAACGGGATCATCACCTGGGCCTCGGGCATGAACTGGCCGTTGAACCAGGCGACGCGGGTATTCGACAGGGCGGTCATGGCGAGCTCCGGTAGGCGTCATCCGAGATATGGGAGGGATGACAGTTGGCGTTTCCTCGGCCAAGCTAGCGCAGAACATCAGCGGCAGCCATGCGATGTGCCATGCGTTGCTGTCGTATCCCGAATGCGGAGTACTCGAATCATGGATCTGCCCAAACGCGTGCGTCTGGTCGAGGTCGGCCCGCGTGATGGCCTGCAGAACGAAGCCAGGCCGGTGCCGGTCGAGGTCAAGGTTGCACTGATCGATCGTCTGACGGCGGCCGGTCATACGACGGTCGAGTCCGGCAGCTTCGTGTCGCCCAAATGGGTGCCGCAGATGGCCAGTACAGACGCGGTGATGGCGCAGATCAAGCGCAAACCGGGCGTTTCGTATCCCGTGCTGGTGCCCAACAAGCAGGGCATGAACGGCGCCATCGAGGCCCGGTGCGACGAGGTGGCGGTGTTCACGGCGGCGTCGGAAGCCTTCTGCCAGAAGAACACCAACTGTTCGATCGACGAGAGCTTCGAGCGCTTCGCGCCGGTGATCGAGGCGGCGCAGAAGCACGGCATGCGGGTGCGCGGCTACATTTCGACAGTGATCGCCTGTCCGTATGCCGGCGATGTCGCGCCCGACACGGTGGCTGATCTGGCCGATCGCCTGTTCCGCATGGGCTGCTATGAGATCTCACTGGGCGACACGATCGGGGTGGGCACGCCCGCCAAGTGCATCGCCATGGTCGATGCGGTGGCCCAGCGCGTGCCGCGCGACAAGCTGGCGGCGCATTTTCACGACACCTACGGCCAGTCGCTGGCCAATATCCTTGCGGTGATGGGGCGCGGCATCGCGGTTTTCGATACCGCCGTCGCCGGGCTGGGTGGTTGTCCCTACGCCAAGGGGGCATCGGGCAATGTCGGCACCGAGGACGTGATCTACATGCTCGATGGGCTGGGCATCGCCCATGGCGTCGACCTCGACGCCATCGCCGACACCGGCCGCTTCATCTGTGCCGCCCTGGGGCGTGAGCCGGCGTCCAAGGTGGCGCAGGCGCTCAAGGCGAAGTGTGCGGCGTAGGCACGCGCCTCACTTGCCGAACATGGTGCCGGGCAGCCATGTGGCGATGCCAGGCACGGCGATGATCAGCAGGATGAACAGGCCCATCATCACCATGAAGGGGATCGCGGCGCGGTCGATATCCTTGAGCGGCGCGCCGGTGATCGACTTGATGACGACCAGGTTCATCGCCACCGGCGGCGAGATCAGCGCCAGTTCCAGGTTGATCGTCAGCAGCACGCCGTACCACACCGGATCGATGCCCAGCGTCTTCAGGACCGGTAGCACGATCGGCGTGGTGATCAGGATGATGGAGATCGACTCCAGCACCAGCCCCAGCACGAAGATCAGCACCATCATCGCGATCAGGAACGGGAACTTGCCGACGTTGTGCCGGACGACCAGCTCGACCAGTTCCTGGGGGATGCGCAGCTTGGTCAGCATGTAGCCGAACAGAGCGGCGCCGATGATGATCATGAACAGCATCGCCGTGGTGCGGGCGGCTTCCTGCGCGCCTTCCCACAGATCGCGCCAGCCCAGGGTCTTGTAGATGGCAACCGCGATCAGCAAGGCCCACAGCGCGCCGGTACCCGCCGCCTCGGTGGCGGTGAAGACGCCGAAATAGATGCCCAGCAGCACGAAGGGCGGCAGGGTCAGGGCCCAGAACGAGCGGCGCACCGCCATCCCCATCTCGGCGGCGCTGGCCCGCGGGGGCCGGGCATAGGCCGGGCCCAGCCGGCGTTCGCGGCGTCCCTCGGTCACCATGCAGTAGGCGGCAAAGATCGCTGCCAGCAGCAGGCCGGGCACGACGCCGGCCATGAACAGTGCTCCGATCGAGGTGTCTGACACGAAGCCGTAGAGCACCATGGGGGCCGAGGGCGGGATCAGGATTCCCAGCGTGCCGCCACCCGCGACGACGCCGTAAGCACCCAGCCGGTCGTAGTTGTAGCGCAGCATCTGCGGGATCGCGACCTTGCCGACGGTGAGCGCGGTGGCGACGCTGGAACCCGAGATGGCGGCGAAGACGGCGCAGGCGAACACCGTGGCAATCCCCAGGCCGCCCGGCAGGTGGCGTACCAGCGTATGGGCGGTGTCATAGAGGTCGTCAACGACCTTGCCGCGCACCATGAAGTGCGCCATCAGCATGAACAGCGGGATGGCGACCAGCAGGTAGACGTTGAGCTTCTCGAAGACGAATTCGCCCAGCGTGCCGACATTGCCGAAGAAGTAGAGCAGGACGGCGCCGGAAAACAGGAACATGCCCGAGAACATCGGGATGCCTGTGTAGAGCAGGGCGAGCAGGAGCAGCAGGATGATGACGAACGTCACTCGTGCTGCCCCGGGCCGTTGGCCACCGTTTCAACCGGCGCCAGCCCGGCCGCCCAGCGCAGGAGCTGGGCCAGCGCCAC
>Ga0187894_10001166_pt1 | contig 34578 bp, 30 predicted proteins | sample GBC1701081metaG_FD_136650 | JGI IMG/M metagenome (GOLD analysis project Ga0187894, IMG submission 136650) | White microbial mat communities from a lava cave in the Kipuka Kanohina Cave System on the Island of Hawaii, USA - GBC170108-1 metaG ...
TGTAGCATAGATGCTGGTTTCGCGGTTGAGCGCGTAGTTAAATTCAATGGAAGAGATTTGCGGCGCGTAGTCGCGGTTGCTCAGGTAGTAGAGATAATTGCCCGCCGCATCCCACGCCGGATTGAAGGCGCTGAACAGTTCATCGGTCAGCTTGTGGAGTTTGCCGTCCGCCGCATTCCACACATAGACCGCCGAAAAGCCGTTCTCTTCGCCTTTGCTGAAAGCCAGAAAATTACCACACGGCGACCACACATAGTCGGTAATGCGCCCGCGTTTGGTGTCTACAACCTCGGTCACTTTCTTATCGGCAATCGTGACAACAAAGACTTTGCCGTCTTTATCGCTAAAGGCAATCAGTTTGCCGTCGGCTGACCATTGCGGGTTATAGCGCATGGCTTTGCCGCCGGTGGTCAACTGCTCCGCCGGAGTTGAACCGTCCTGCGCGATAACATAAATCTCTTCTTCGCCGCTACGGTCAGAGATAAACGCGATGCGCGAACCATCGGGCGACCAACTTGGCGACTTATCGTGTGCGCCGCTTGAATTGGTGAGATTGCGAGTCGCGCCTTTTTCAATCGGCGCTGTGAAAATCTCGCCGCGAGCCGCAAAGAGCGCCCGTTCACCTTTCGGGCTGAGGTCGTAATTCTCCATATTGCCCGCAACATTGATGCGCGTCGGGCGACGATTCAAACCATCATCGGGAACCGTAATGGAAATAGGCGTGCTGTTGCGCGATTTACTATCAAAGACCTGCAATTCGCCGTTGAGTTCATAGACGATGCGGCTTTGATTGTCCGACGAGGGCCAGCGCACATCCCACAGCTTGTTTGTCGTCACTTGTGTCGTCTTGCCGCTTGGCACGTCGTAGGCATAGAGATTGAAATGCCCGTCGCGGTCTGAGTCGTAATAGATGGTGTTAGAAATCCACATCGGGTCACGGTTTGCCCGCACACCTTCGGAAATCCGTTTCGTGTCGCTAGTCTTCAAATCGAAGATAAAGAGCGTATTCGCCTGCCCGCCGCCGTAGCGTTTTTCGGTGCGAAAATCACGGGTGCGCGGCGAATAGACCATCTTTGTACCATCAGGGGAGTAATCACCGGAACCGGCTTCGGGCATCGGCAGAGGTTCTGCCGCGCCGCCATCTACCGATACGCGGTAGAGTTTGCTGATGGGCAACGCATAAGAGTCGCGTTGCGAGCGAAAGATGATGTACTTGCCATCGCCCGACCATCCATAAACCTGATTGTCATAGCCCCAGCGCGGCGGCAGAGGTCCTTTAGCCGGATAATAGGTCAGTTGACGCGGTTCGCCGCCGGTTGCCGGCATAACATAAACCTGTTCGTCGCCGTCATACTGCCCGGTGAAGGCAACCCATTTGCCATCGGGCGAAAACTTGGCAAAGACCTCAACACCGGGATGCGCCGTCAGTCGGGTTGACGTTCCGCCTGTCGCCGGAGCCGTCCACAAATCGCCGCCATAGGTAAAGATAACCTTGTCGCCATAGATGTCCGGGAAGCGTAAGAGTTTGGTCTGCGCCATCGCCGCTGCTGGCAGTATGAGAAGCAGCAGGGCAAGAGCCGATTTCATCAAGAGCCGTGTAAGCATGAAATCCATGTCCTCCAAATCGTGATGTGATACGGTAATAAAATCAGTGTGGCTGGGATCATTCTTCTTATAGGTAATCTATTTTACCCCAGCAACGGGCGGATATTGAAACGAAAATCAGCTGGCGTTCTGAAAAAGTGTTGTCACAATCAATCTGCTAAGTGGGTGAATAGAAATCTTGCGAAACTCATTTCATACGCTTTTTAGGGGTATTTGATGAGTATACCTCATACCATATTGACAATAACTCCGATTCTGTAGACAATACGTCACTATAGATATGACTGGCACGCACCTTCGACAGTATCGCTTGAAACTTGGCTTGTCACAAGCCAAATTGGCTGAATTGTCTGGTATCTCGCAACATCTAATTTCGGCATTCGAGCTTGAGAAAGAGGATTTACCCAACTCTCTTCTTACTGCCATTTCGCAAGCCCTTGCAGACAATGAAAAAGTAACCCAGATCGTTAAAAGAAGTAAGCGATACCAGCAACACAAATATGTAGATGCACAAAAGCTGGATGAGCGCCTGACAAAAGCCCGTCGTACAGTTGGAAATGAGCAATACGTTCGCATTTTAGCTGATCTTGCAGAAAGGCATACGAAAGAGAAGAATCGCGCTCTATCTGCGCTTAGTCTTTTTTCGGGATGTGGCGGCTTTAGCTTTGGCTTTTCTGCTGCCGGATTCCTTGTCAAAGGCTTTTTGGAATTAGAGAAAGACCTCAGAAAAATCTACAAACACAACTTCGCTCAGGCTCTTGAATTAGGTAGCGATATTACGAAGATTGATCGGGATACATTATTACGAATTTCTGAACAGCTTGGAACCATAGATGTAATTATTGGCGGTCCACCCTGCCAAGGCTTCAGCCTTTCAGGAAAGCGTCAAGTAGATGATCCTCGTAATTCGCTCTTCAAGCACTATCTTCGCTTTGTAGATGTCATCCAGCCAAAGATTGCGGTGATGGAAAACGTCAGGTTGCTAACCTCAATGAAAGGCTCTACCGGCAGATTTATTAAAAACGAAATTTGTGATGAGTTCAGAAAGCACGGTTACAACATCCAATATTTTGAAATTAATGCAAAAGATTATGGAGTTCCGCAACATAGAGAGAGAGTTCTCTTCATTGCTTTAAGAAACGATCTTGACGCACTGCCAACTTTGCCTGAGCGCACTCATGGGGAAGGAGTTACCCTGTTCTCTACTACTTTTCCATACAGAACATTTGCTGATGCCTGTTCTGATCTGCCATTTATCGAATCAGGAGAAAAGTCGGCTGATCCGTTACATGAAGCGGTAAAGCATCCGGCTCATGTACTTGACTGGCTTTGGGATGTGCCAGAAGGGCGTAGCGCCCACGATAACGAAGAGACGAGCAAGCGACCGCCTTCCGGCTATAATACGACCTATAAACGACAAGTGTGGAATGAGCCTGCCTCTACCGTGCAAACTACTTTTGGAATGATTTCCGGGTGTAGAAATGTACATCCGATAGCTACCCGATCTCTCACAATCAGAGAGGCAGCAAGAATACAGTCCTTTCCAGACTCGTATATTTTTAGGGGAAATTTGGGGATTATTCGCACAGGAATAGGAAACGCTGTTCCGCCGATGCTTGCTTATGCTATTGCGCTTCACGTAAAAAAAGTCTTATTCAATTTTGTAGAAGTAGCCAGCCTCTAAATTAAACTGAAGTTGTTCAGGATGTTGTTGCTGACCGCCTCGCTGCATCTGGATTACGCCAAATCGCGGCGCAAGGTGTATCACTCCCGACGGGTCTTTGTAAGTCCCTTTCTTAACGCTATAGGGCTTTGTTGTAAAACCTTGATAGGCGCGGCTCAATGTAACGAGTTCGTTTATTGAATAAATGGCGACCTCTGTAACCTGCCAAGAGGCTGCGCGTTTTGTCTTATGAAGCAAATATTCTGGTACAAACACATCCTCTATATAAGCCTTCTGTAAAAGAAGATAAGAGATTTCATCCTGATAAGTAGCAAAAATCTTTTCCCACTCGTTCCGACCAACTGCGTCAATCTCCTCCCAGAAATAACGTCGCGGATCAATAAGTCTGCCTAGTAGCGATGTAGATTCATCGGCAGGGCGGAATCCTTGGTCTCCACAAAATTGACGTAATGCTTTAATCGCTATGTTGGAAACCAATATGCCATTAGACTGTAGCAGGCTTGAAAATCCTCGCGCTGTTGTGAAATATAATTGGGCATTGGTTGGGGTAGCAGTGTTACACTGTTTGGTCGAAACACCAATGGTTATCGTTCGCCCGTCATCGGTGGACAGTATAATCACCAAGTCACTTTTGCATCGGGAGACATTTGCTCCATTGATTAATAGCCATTGCTTGCCTTCTTCTGAAGTAGCCAATGCGCCGGTTGATATCGCGGATGCGGCAGTTAAATTCTTGATGTTTTCACGGATGCCAATATAGTGTAAAAGTAGGTTCGCTGGATCACCATTAAAGATATGCTCGTTTCCAGAATTTGAAACCTGCATGGGATAGCGAAATTCGTTGATTCTCTTGGCAATCGTATCTTCAAAATCATGTCCAGCTTTGCGACCCAGTGTCCCTGCTTGAATTTGTAGTGCGTGTGCTTCATTGAGTGGGTTTAGCGCCATCATAGACCTCGGTAAGTTTGGAAACCGAAGTCTGAAGACCCTCAGCCAATTTCAAGAGATTGATAAGCGAAGGATTGCGCTTGCCACGCTCCAGCATACTGATATAGGTGCGGTCAAAGCCGCAACGCTCGGCTAGTTTTTCCTGAGATAAACCTAGCTTTTCGCGTCGCACTCTAATCGCTTTACCAAGTGGAATCAGTAACTCCGGCATAATCTCTAATTAGAAGTTACTGCGGACATTACGTCTACGGACAAAACGTCACATTTATTCACCGAGTACGCCCAGTGCAATATGAAACGCAGCTTCTTGATCCTGAATCAATGTGTTTGCCGCTTCCTGATGTGTACCTTCTGTATCAGATAGCGGTACATTTATTTCCTGCTCAAAAGGATGCCCATTTTGCCAGCCTAATTTTCGCGTCCTTCTGTAATGCTCCAGCCGACGAATTGCCACTTCGCAATAAACGGGGTCAATATCTACGGTGTAGCATTTACGGTTCAATAATTCGGCTGCCAGCAATGTTGTTCCCGAATGAGCAAAAAAATCAATCACCAAGTCATCGCTATTTGAACTGGCTCTGAGGATTCGTTCAATAGCTTTAAGCGGTTTTTGGGCATAACAGCCCGATACATTCTCTTCCATGCGGTAAAATACCTGCTGAACATCAACCCAGACATTACCGGCTCTAATGGTATCGGCTTTCCCTCTTTCGGTATTTTCTGTGACAACGCCATTCACCTCTTTATAGTAGCCTCGTAAAATTTTCGGGATGTCCGTATATTCCGCTTCGACGTTAAAGGGCGGATTGCCTTTGACGTAATAAAGCAATTCCTGCCGGACTGCCATCCAGTTTCTTTGTGTGCCATAGCCGCGCTGATTTCGCATGGTAATAAAGCTGCGCGGCTTCAGAGGAAACTGGCGCATCATTATCATAAAATCCGGGAGCGGCTGAAAACCTTCGTTCTGGTCGGCTCCAAGCCAGACATAAAAAGAGCTATCGTTGTCCATCAGTTCGATAGAAGTTGCTATCCACTGTTTACACCATTTGATGAACTCTGAGACATCTGTTTCTTGGAAAGCGACCAGATTATAAGGCGGGTCATGGACAGCAAGTTTTGCTCGTTGACCTCCGCATAAAGCCTGTAAGGCTGTCTTATCCGTCGCATCAAGACAGCCTACTTTATGTCTGCCGGATGGGTCAGTCCAGATTTCTCCCGGCTTCAGTCGGCAAAAGGGCAATATCTGATTACGGACTTCGGATGATATATCAAGTCTCGGTAGCGGATTGTTCTTCATATGTTGTGGAAGATTATCATGTAGATTGCCACGAATAAATACCATCATAGCCATCAAACTTCTATATGATTCGTGTGACTTGTGGTTCCTCTTACTTCTCCGGCGAATTCGTAACTCAATCTATTGTTCACGTCGTGCTTGACAAAGAAGTTGCTGCGATTTAGAACACTTGCCTGCCGATATTTCAATGCCAGTGGATTCGTAACATCATATTCTGCAACCGGAGGCGCTTATGCAACGCTTCTCAATCGCTTTACTAATCGCCGCGCTTCTCATCCTCACTCTGCCGTTGACGGCGCAACAGAAGAACGCCCTTCAGGAGAAGGCGAAGAAGATTCATTTTTCCTCAATCGTTATGGATACGCATTGCGACGTAACGCCCAAGTTACAACGCGATTGGAAATTTGATGAAGAACATAAAGACGGCGCAGTTGATCTGCCACGTATGAAACGCGGCGGACTCAACGCTATGTTCTTTTCCATCTATATGTCTGGTACGGTAACGGGACCAAAAGCGGTCAACGATTCCATCGAACGCATCGCCGCTGTCCATAAACTCGCTGCCGATATGCCCGATAAAGTGATGCTCTGCGCCACCGCCGCCGATGTGCGTCGCGCTCACAAGGAAGGCAAAATTGCCGCGCTGATGGGCATGGAAGGCGGGCATATGATTAACAATTCTCTCCCGGTACTCCGAATGTACGCCGCGCTCGGCATCCGCTACCTAACCCTCACCCATTCCATCAATACCGATTGGGGCGATTCGTCAACCGATACGCCGAAGCATAACGGCTTGACCGCGTTCGGTAAAGATGTGGTACGCGAGTTGAACCGACTGGGCGTGATGACAGATATTTCGCACGTTGCCGACAAGACCTTTTATGACGCGCTGGAAGTCAGCCGCGCTCCGTTACTCGCTTCGCATTCGTCTTGTCGCGCTCTTACCGACCATCCGCGCAATATGACCGACGAAATGCTGAAAGCGCTGGCGGCGAAAGGCGGCGTTGTACAGATCAATTACCTTGACGGTTACATTGATCAGCCGCTTGCCGATTACAACAAGAAGCGGCAGGCGTTGATGAAAGAGATGGAGAAGCAGATTCCCGGCACAGACAGAGAGGCAATGCTGAAACGGCGCGATGAAGCGACCAAACAATTGGGTCCGCCGCCGAAAGCCAGTTGGGAGCGTATCATTGACCATATAGACCACGCCGTAAAACTGATTGGCGCGGATCACGTCGGCTTAGGTTCAGACTTCGACGGCGGCGGAATGCCCGTCGGTATGGAAGATTGTTCGCAGTTGCCGAAGATTACCGAAGCCTTGCTACAGAAAGGCTACAGCGAAAGCGACATTCGCAAAATACTTGGCGAAAATACCTTGCGCGTAATGGCAGAGGTTGAGCGCGTCGCCGCACAAATGAAAGCCGAAGCCGCCAAGCCAAAATCGAGCGAGGTAAAAGCCAGTGGCAAATGAACGAACCGACGCGACAATAGAAGTTCAGCGCGAAGAGGAACGCATTGAAGCCCGCAGCGCCGTCTTCAAAAAAGAACTGGGATTGTGGGATTTGGTCTTAACGCAAATCCTTTTCATCGTCGGGCTTGGTTGGGTCGGTGCGGCGGCGAAACTTGGACAGGCGCATATCGTCTTCTGGCTCGTCGCCATTGCGCTTTTCTATATTCCGTCAGCAGTTGTCGTGGTCTATCTCAATCGTTTGATGCCGCTTGAAGGCGGCTTGTACCAGTGGGCGAAACTCGGATTCAACGAGTTCATCGGCTTTCTGGTGGCGTGGAATCTCTGGCTCTTTGTCATTGTTCTAACTTCGGAGATTGGTCTACAAGTCGCCACCTATCTTTCTTATGCGCTGGGCGAAGCGAATGCATGGATGGCGAGCAGCAAATGGTTCATCGCGCTGGTTGGCGGTCTAGTCATCGGTTTATTGGTACTGCTTTCAACGCTTGGGCTGGGCGTCGGCAAATGGGTGCATAATGCAGGCGGCGTGATGATGCTGGTTATCTTTGGGGCGCTCATCGCTCTGCCGATTTTGAATCTGGCGCAAGGCAATATCACAGAATACCATCCATTGACCCCGGCTATGCCCGCCATCTCGCTGCTTAGTTTGAACCTGTTGGGCAAGATGGGCTTTGGCGCGTTGGGCGGTTTTGAATATATGGCGATTCTGGCGGGCGAATGCCGCGAGCCGGTGCAAACCATTCGCCGTTCGGTCATCTTCGCCGCGCCGGTCATCGCTCTGATGTTCATTTTTGGCACATCTTCGGTACTGTCGCTGGTTGACCCGGAGAAGATTGATCTAATCGGACCGATTCCGCAGGTCTTGAGCATCGGCTTTCGCCCTTTCGGGATTGCAGCGCAGATCGTCCCCATTGCGATTTTAACGATTCTCTTTCTGCGCGTCGCTCAGGCAAGCGTCCAGTTTACAGCGAATGCGCGTTTGCCGATGGTTGCCGGTTGGGACAGACTCTTGCCACAGTGGTTTACGCGCCTGCATCCGACACGCAAAACGCCAATTAATTCGATTCTCTTTGTCGGCGCGGTAACGCTGGCGATAGGGCTGGCGGGGCTGATTGGCGTTGGCGAACAGGAGGCGTTTCAAATCCTGCAAAACGCGGCGGGCATCTTTTATGCGTTGACTTATCTGGTGATGTTCGCCTTACCCATTGTTGGGTTGCGCGGTTTCCGCGAGCGTCCGCCCCTCTGGGTAATCACCACTTCCCTTTCCGGTTTTCTGATGACCTTGCTCTATGTTGTGCTATCGGTCTTTCCGATTATCAATGTCGAGAACCCTTTGCTCTTTACAGCCAAGGTTTCCGGTGTAATTATTGTGGCAAATGTCCTCGGCGCGGCAATCTTTCTGCTTGCCAGTCGTCGAAAGTCGCATACGGTTGCTGTTGAGCCAGTTGTGCAGGAATAAAATTTGCGCCCCGTGTCATTCCACTTGTTGAGCATTGAGAAGGGAGAGAAGATGAATATGAATCAAAATACTCCTATCTTACCGACTCCACTCAGAGTCGGCGCAGATGACCGCTTTACCGGACGCGGCATTACTATCGCCTTCGTTGATTCTGGTTTCTCGCCGCACCCGGATTTGACCGAGCCGACGAATCGCGTTTTGCATTATACGAGTCTGCCCGACCCGCAAACCGCCGACGTGGATTACCATACGGTCACGGCGGCAAGTTGGCACGGCACGATGACAACTGTAGTCGCTGCCGGCAATGGCAAGTTGTCAGGCGGCGTCTATCGCGGCATCGCTTCGGAAGCCAATTTAGTTCTCGTTAAAGTCGGGAGCAGTGGGCGCATCAGCAGCGATGACATCCGCGAAGGCATCGAGTGGGTCATTCAACATCGCCACCAGTACAAGATTCGCGTTCTCAACATCTCTGCCGGGGGCGACGAAGAGGCTTCTTATCTCAGCGACAGATTATCAAAAGCGGCGGAAGATGCCATCCGCGCCGGTATCGTTGTGGTCTGCGCCGCCGGCAATGCCGGACATACGCTGAATCACAATGTCTATCCACCGGCATCCACGCCTGCCGTGATTACCGTCGGCGGCGTCAATGACCATAACACGCTCGATATAAGCGACGACGAAATGTACAACTCGTCTTATGGTCCGACGATTGACGGATTGCAAAAACCGGAGATTATCGCGCCGAGCATCTTTGTCGCCGCGCCGATTCTGCCGGAAACCGAGACTGCCTTTGAAGCCCAACGCCTCGCTAAATTGCAACAGACGCCAACTGCCAATCTCAGTTCAGTATTGAAAGAAGATTTGGAGAAGTTGGCGAAAGACGCAGACTGGCAACAGGTCAGCGAACTGCACCCCAAGCTCATCCGTCAGGTCGTCAATGCCAAACGCGAAGCCGCGCAGTTGATCAACGCCAGTTACAAGCACGTAGACGGCACCAGTTTCGCCGCGCCGATTGTCTCTGCTGTTGTCGCCCAGATGCTTGAAGCCAATCCGCGCCTGACGCCCTCACAGGTCAAGCGCATTCTCATTGAAACCGCCGTGCGCTTGCCAAATGTAGCGGTCGAAAAACAGGGCTACGGCTTGATTATTGCGGCACACGCCGTGCAAATCGCTCTGCAATTGCAAATCGGCTAATCCCAGAGCCATTTCTGGTCCCTGTCAGTCAACCGCATCGGCGCAATTGTCGTAAATCTTCGCTACCACTAGCTTTTATTCTTCGTACATCTATGATACCATAACTGTATCGCCTTAGTAAATCGGATGAGTGTGGATAGACAGGCGTCGCACGTCAACTCATTAGGACGAGGTGCAAAGATGAGCAGGCGGGACAGAGTACAAGTGATTTGTGGAAACCATGCAGCCCCAGAGGGGCGACCTGTCTATAGGTCAGGATTGCCCTTTTCTGCTCTGTAGCTCCAGCGGAGCAACCTGTTATGATCTGATGAACAGGTCGCTCCGCTGGAGCTACAGAGATCAAACGCTGACGATTTCTATAAACAGGTCTCTCCTACGGAGCTAAACACAGTGTGCAGAAAGCCGTGCAGAAACCATTGCAGAATCATTTGCAGAAAGAGCGATTCAGCCCCAGTGGGGCGACCTGTTTATAGATCGAGATTGCTTTACCCATCTCTGTAGCTCCAATGGAGCGACCTGTTCTGGCGCGGTTTACAGGTCGCTCCATTGGAGCTAGAGGAATCAGGGGGCGACGGCTGGCTATAAACAGGTTGCTCCTCTGGAGCTAACAAACGCCGTGCAGAAATGAATTGCGGAAAATGGCACAGATAGAGAAAGCTGTAGGGGAGTGAGGGAGTAGGGGGAACAGATGAAGGGGTAAAGGGGTGAAAAGCGTCTTGAGAGTCCAGAGAGTTTTGAGCGTCTTGAGAGTTCGGAGAGTTTTGAGCGTCGCAGAAGGGGCTTGCCGGAATGAGTCTTGCGGGTTCGTCTTGCTTTGTCAGATGGCGGCTGTACCGCGCGGCTGTGGAGAATGGTGAGGATGATTTACTGGCGGCTGTGCCGTGTGGATGTGCGGAATGGCTTTGCCTTTCCGGGAGGCTGGCTCTCTTTCTCTAGCGGCTGCGCCGCTTTTGCATGAGATTGCTAAAAAAAACGCCATTGCCGAAACCGTTGCAGAAATGCAAAGGCAAAATGGCGCCGATGCAGCAAGCTGCTATTGAAAATGGCACCGATGTAGTTCACCGTGCCGATAAACGAGCGTAATCTTGTATCAAAATGTAACACAAGTGACACACCATGAAAAAAAGCGCCAATACAAATAATGGTGTAGAAGAAAATGGCACAGATGCAGAAATTGGTGCAGGAATGAGTGGGATGGGTCAAAATGACACCCGCATTGTTACGTTTTGTATCAAATAGGTACGAATTTATCTTGCTTAGGTACAAAAATGCGCCAATGCAGAAATGAATTGCAGAAATGGCAGCGATGCAATTCATTGTGCAGTTGGAAAATGGCACAGATACAATTCAGTATGCAGATAGAGAAAGGAGTAATTCGGTAAGCACGATACGAAAGCCAAGCCAGCCAGTAAAAATTGCGCCAATGCGGTTGGTCGGGCAGGTGAAAAGAAAAATGGCACAGATACAAAATCAGGTAGTGGGTCAAGGTGGTGAGGCAGAGTTCAGAGTACAGCCTTTAGGCTGGGTATTTGAAGCCGCAGCCTAAAGGCTGTACTCTGAACTTTCCCTCTCTTCACTGTGCCACTACCCAAAATCATCGTGTAATAGAAAAAAGCGCCAATGCAGTTCACTGTGCGGTTGCAGAAATAATTTACAGGTTGATAAAAAAGTTCTTGAGCCTCACGTTACGTCATAGTTTACGATGGTTTTGTAAGGAGTGAGACGGTGAACGACACAAAGCCGCGTTGGTATCAGGCGAAAGAGTTTGCCGCCCTGACCGGGGTGACAGTTCGCACGCTGCATCATTACGATGCGGTTGGACTATTGAAACCGAGCGGGCGCACGCGAGCCGGTTATCGGCTTTATGGCGAACGCGATTTTGCCCGCTTGCAACAGATTGTGACGTTGAAATTCATCGGCTTCTCTTTGCAACAAATTAGCGAAATGGTCAATCAGGACGCTTTCGATTTGGCAGAGATGTTGCGCTTGCAACGCGAGATTCTTACGGTCAAACGCCAGCACCTCGACAAAGCCGTAGAAGCGATTGCACAGGTTGAGGGACTGCTGACAACACAAGGCGAACCCGATTGGCAGGCATTTACAAAAATCATCGAGGTAATCAATATGAGCAACAACATGGATTGGACAAAAAAATACTATTCGGCAGAGGCGCAACAGGCTATCGAAGAACGCGCCAAACTATGGACGCCTGAATTACAGGCAGAGACCACGGCGGCGTGGAATACGTTATTCAAAGATATAAAGCAAGCCATTGCCGACGGCGTAGACCCGGAGAGCGACAGAGCGCAGGCGCTCGATAAGCGATCCTGTGACTTAATTGCCGGATTTACCGGCGGTAATCCGGCAATCGCCGAGGGGCTGAATAAATTTTACGCCGATGAGGCAAACTGGGAAGGCGATTTCAAACGCCCTTGGAGTGATGAGATAGACGCTTATCTCAAGAAGGTGCGAGCCGCCCGCAAATAAGAAAAGGGAGAGTCGGCAACGGCTCTCTACTTTTCTCAGATATTTTTGCGCTCTCAACCGACTCTGCGATAGATTCTTTGCTGTTGAAATCTATGGATGCAATTCTCGAAGTCAAAAATCTCAACACCCATTTCTTCACCCGCGCCGGGGTGGTGAAAGCGGTTAATGAGGTCAGTTTCACAATTGAACGCGGCGCGACACTGGCATTGGTGGGCGAATCGGGTAGCGGCAAATCGGTGACGAGTCTTTCGGTCATGCGGTTGATTCAGCCACCGGGAGAGATTGTCGAAGGTGAAATCCTCTTCAACGGCAAAGACCTTGTGAAAGCCACTGGTGCGGAGATGCGAAAGATTCGCGGCGCGGAAATCGCTATGATCTTTCAAGACCCGATGACTTCGCTGAATCCCGTTTACACCGTTGGCGACCAAATAGCCGAAGCCATCCGTCTGCACGACAATCTGCCGAAAAAAGCAGCGTGGGCGAAGGCGATAGAGATGATGCAGCGCGTCAGGATTCCCGATGCCGCCCGTCGCGCCAGCGATTACCCGCATCAACTTTCCGGCGGTATGCGCCAGCGTGTGATGATTGCGATGGCGCTGTCATCCAACCCGGAATTGTTGATTGCCGATGAACCGACAACGGCGCTTGATGTGACCATTCAGGCAGAAATACTTGAACTCTTGCGCGGGCTAAAGAACGAATTTCAACTTTCTATGTTATTGATAACGCACGACTTAGGCGTAGTAGCGGAGACTGCCGACCGGGTAGCGGTCATGTACGCCGGACGCATTGTTGAAGAGGCGGAAGTGCGCGGCGTCTTTCATACGCCGAAGCATCCGTACACCGAAGGTCTGTTGCGTTCGGTGCCGCGATTGAGCGAAGAAGGCTTGCGACGCCAGCGACTCGACACCATTGAAGGCACTGTACCGAGTTTGCTGGCATTACCGAAGGGCTGCAAATTTGCGCCGCGTTGCGCCTATCGAATTAGCGACTGTACGAAAGGCGAAATCCCCTTGCTTAAGGTGAACGAGACGCGCCAATCGCGCTGCATCCGTTATGAATCGGTTGGCGACGAAGCGGCAAAGACCAGAGTTGTACAAACCAGCGCCGGATGATTTTGTCCGGTATGAAGTATGGTCAACAGGGCGTAGCATAGGCTTCAGCCTGTGTAGGTTTGCAGGCACACAGGCTGAAGCCTATGCTACAAGTTATGGATGGCGGTTCGCGCCTCTGAATAAGTGAATGATGCAAGAGACTCTCATCGAAGTTCAAAATCTGACCAAGTATTTCCCCATCGGCGGCGGACTCTTCGGCAGTAGCGCAGATGTCGTCAAAGCGGTTGATGATGTCAGCTTTACCATTCGACGCGGCGAAACCTTCGGACTCGTCGGCGAATCGGGCTGCGGCAAATCCACCACCGGACGTTGCATTCTCAGATTGATTGAACCAACAAGCGGCGCGGTTCGTTTTGATAATCGCAATCTGTTGTCAGTTGACGCCGGAGATTTGCGACGATTACGGCGCGATATGCAGATTATCTTTCAAGACCCGTACTCGTCGCTCAATCCGCGTATGCGCGTCGGTGACATCATCAGCGAGCCGTTGGCGATTCACAAAGTCGGCTCGAAAGCGGAACGGCGCGAGCGCGTCACTGAATTACTGGAAGTTGTCGGCATGGCGGCGGAACACGCCGAACGCTATCCGCACGAATTTTCCGGCGGGCAACGGCAACGCATCGGCATAGCGCGGGCGCTTGCCTTGAAGCCAAAGTTTATCGTTTGCGATGAGCCGGTTTCGGCGCTCGATGTGTCGGTGCAGGCGCAGGTTGTCAACTTGTTGCAGGATTTACAGCAACAGTTGGGGCTGACTTATCTCTTCATCTCGCATGGGCTATCGGTAGTCGAGCATATTTCAACGCGGGTCGGCATTATGTACTTGGGCAAGTTGGTGGAAGTGGCGTCAAGCGAAGAGATTTTCCGCAACCCTTTGCATCCGTATACGCGGGCATTGCTGTCGGCAATTCCGCAGCCCGACCCGGATGTGAAACGCCAGCGATTGCCGCTTCGCGGCGATGTGCCGACGCCCATCAATCCGCCGTCCGGTTGTCGCTTTCGGACTCGTTGCACGATGGCGGAAGCGCGTTGCGCCGAGCATGATCAGCAACTTGTCGAAGTCAGCCCGGAGCATTTTGTCGCCTGTGAAGTGGTCACAGGTTCACGGCAATAATTTGCATTGGAGATAAATTAGAAAAGAGAGTAGCGGTTCAATGAGGGGAGAGGAACGGAAAGTTCAGAGTACAGCCTTCAGGCTGATGGTATAGAATGCCAGACCATCAGCCTGAAGGCTGTACTCTGAACTGCTCTCCTCACTGCGCCACTACCGACAAGAGGAAGACTATGAGCCAACCAGAAAATCAGATGGGACAAAACGCGCCCGCTTATCCCGAATATGGCGCACCCGTTGTTCAACCTCAGCAAGCCGCGCCGGAAGAACCCGCCAGATTGAATTGGCTGCAACGATTAACGGGGTTAATTTTTTCGCCGGGGGAAGTGTTTGCTGATATAAATCGAAAGCCAACCATCCTTATTCCTTTGATTCTTTCCGTTGTCGTCGTCGCGGGCGTCTTTTACTTTACTTTCTGGCGTGTAAATCCCGACTGGGAAAAGGTTACTCGTGACCAAATGAAGGTCGCCGAAAAGTTTGGCGCGAAGATTCCAGAGGATCAGATGGCTGAAGCGATTGAATCAACCAGAAATGGAGCCAAGTTTACCCCGCTTTACATCGGCGCTTCTCAAATCGTGAAATCCCTGATTGTTGCCGGAGTTTTGGTCGTCGGCATGATTATGCTGCAAGCCAAAACGACTTTCAAAAAAATCTTTTCCGTTGTCTTGTGGAGTAGCGCGGTAAATTGGCTGGTCTACGCCATCGTCTTTATTGCCGCGTTTATGGTGAAAAACCAAGAGGCCTTACAAAGTGTTGACATCAATAATCCGTTTGCTGCCGTGCCGACCAACCCCGCGCCTTTTATAGAAGCGAAAGGCGTCCTGCAAGCTCTCGCTACCTCTTTCGATGTCTTTATGTTCTGGATGATTGCCCTGCTCGCCATAGGACTCGCGGCAATAGCAGGAAATAAAAGAGTAACGCTAGGAAAGACCGCAACCCTCACCATAGCCCTTTGGGTAGTCGTGGTCTTGATTTCACTTGGTTTCGCCAGAATGCTCACCGTATGAACCGCCGGGAGGAAGACAATAAAATGCTCTTCCTCTTACTCATAACGTAAGGCTTCAATCGGGTCTAAGCGGGCAGCTTTGAAGGCGGGAAAAATACCAAAGACTAAGCCGACTAACCACGATACGCCAAATCCCGCCATCACTGCCCAGAGTGGAATTGACAACGGCAAAGTTGGAGCCAGCATTCTCAGAACCAGAGAGATAAGCCAGCCGACAACGATGCCAATAATGCCGCCAACACAGGTCAATGTCATGGCTTCGGTCAGAAATTGCCAAATAATATCGCTCTTGCGTGCGCCGATTGCCCGACGTATGCCGATCTCTTTGGTGCGCTCTGTCACCGAAACGAGCATGATATTCATTACGCCAATGCCTCCGACAAGTAGCCCCGCCCCTGATAACGGGACAACAATCATACTGGCGGCAACCGCGATTTGATTGAGAATGTCGAAGATGCCTTCCGGTGTTGTCAGCCCGAAATTATTAGGCTTGTTTACCGGCACGCCGCGCCGACGGCGCATCAATTCGGTCACTTCATCGGTCATCTTGCCGAACTGTTTTGCCTTTGCTTTGACGGTGATATTGATGTCTTCAATCTCCGGGTGCTGCCCCTTGAGCGTGGCAAATGGCACAATCAATTCCCGGTCTTCAACGGCATCGCCGCCAAACAGTCCGCCGGGAGCTTTCTCCATTACGCCGATAATTGTATAAATCTGCCCTTCGACTTCAATCTCTCTGCCAAGCGGGTCGAGTCCGCCGTAGAGCGTTTCCGCTATACCTGCGCCAATGACCGTCACCAGCGCCCGGTGTTGTTCTTCAGCCGGAGTGAAGAATCTGCCGTATTGAATATAGACATTGCGGAGCCGGTCATAATTGCTCCACACGCCAAGCACAAGCGGGCGATTCGCTTCTGTGCCTTTGTATTTAACGGTTGGCGAAGAACCGAAAGGCGCAAACGATCCGACTACCAATTGTGGGGTTACGCCTTCGACGGTTTCCAGTTCCGCGATTGCCTGCGCGTCATCAACAATGAGGTCTTTGCGCTGGCGTTCTTCCTGAGATGGTCTGCCGCGCATTCCAATAGAGTCCATCTTCGAGAGAAAGACCAGATCGGGACCGAAACGCTCGGTCTGGTCAATGACGAACTGGCGCAAGCCAGTCAAAAAAGAGGAAATCGCAATCACCGTCATGACGCCGCCAATCACACCTGTCATGGTCAACGCCGAGCGAACTTTGTGCGTCCGCAAGGTATCGAACGCCATCAAGACATTTTCGCCTATCTCTTGTATGTGCATAATAGTCCGTAGTGCTTAGTCCGTAGTCCGTAGTTAGTAGTCAGTAGAATTGTCGCTTTCCTATGAGTTTCAGCCTAATAAAGAGCTATTCCTCACAAAAGACCAAGCTACGGACTAAGCACTACGGACTACGGACTAATCCGCCCTTAACGCCGTTATGGGGTCGAGTTTGGCGGCGCGATTTGCCGGATAGATGCCGAAAAAGAGTCCGGTCAGCGTTGAAACCAGAATGGCAATCACCGGAGCCCAAAACGGAATCGCCACCGGAATCGGCGCAAATTTGCCCACTATGGTCATCACCACAACTGCCATCAATAAGCCGACAATGCCGCCCATCATCGAAAGCATTGCCGATTCCACCAGAAACTGTACCAGAATATCGCGCCGCGTCGCTCCTAAACTTTTGCGAATGCCAATCTCTTTGGTGCGCTCCGTCACCGTCGCCAGCATGATGTTCATAATCACGATGCCGCCAATAACTAACGAAATACCGACCACCGGAAAGGCTACGGAAGCAACGGTTTTGGTGATTGTGCCAAGCGTCTGCTCGGTGGTTTCGTCGGAGGTCAGGGCAAAATCATCTTCCTGATTGTAGTTGCGTTTGTGGCGCGTTCGCAGCACCACACGCACCTGATCTTCTACGGTTTCAAGTGGCACACCGTCCCGCGCCCGAATGACCAGGGTGAGCGAACGACGACTGCCAAAAACTTTCAGATAAGTAGACATCGGCATCTGTACAAAATTGTCCTGCGAGAACCCCAAAACTGTACCAAGCGTTTTGGCGACGCCGATAACGGTGTATTCCTCGCTGCCGATTTTGATTACCTTGCCGACAGGGTCTTCGGCAGCAAAGAGTTTGGTCGCCACTTCCGAACCAATATACGCGACAGATTTGCGATTCTCTTCATCGGAATCGGAGATGTAACGCCCCTCAGCGACTTCGACATTCGACAGATAAATCATGTTCGGCGTGACACCCTGAACGCCGATGCCTTCGACTGATGTATTGCCATATTTAACTGGCTTTGAGCCGCCATCCTGTGCGCCAATCTCCTGCGCCAGCATCACCTGTTCGCGCAACGCATAGAGGTCATCCATCACGAGATCGGGGTTCTTGCGGTAGGCTTCCTGAAACTTCTGGAAATCGCCAAAGGTCGGGCTGGCTTTCTGGACGCGAAAGACGCCGGAGCCGAGTGTCGCTATCTTCTCTTTGATGTAGACATTGGCTCCTTCGATAACAGTGGCGACAGCAGTGACGACAAAAACGCCGATGATGACGCCAAGCAAGGTGAGAAAGGCTCTCAACTTGTGCGCCAGAATCGAAGAGATAGCAATAGCCGCAGCTTCGAGAAACTTATTCATGGGTGACAGTGATGGTTCGTAAATTCCACTGCGTGAACTACAAGGAGTGCCATTATAGCAACGAAACTGAAATGGGAGAAATCAGTCCGTCAAAATTTACAAGCTATGAAGATTTGCCTCTACTGACAACGATTCGCTATAACTTCCGACGATGACAGCAAGCGGCTTTGTAACAGCAGGTGGGCGCAGTTCCCGAATGGGGCGCGATAAGGCATGGCTTGAGGTTGGCGGGCGTCCAATGATTGAGCGCGTCATTGATGCCATCAAGCCGGTCTGTTCGGACATCCGCATTCTGGCAAATCGCCCGGAATATGCGAGGCTTGGCTTTCCGGTCATTGCTGATGAGAACATCGGTATCGGTCCGTTGGAAGCTATCCGGCTGGCGTTGGCGCATAGCTCTACCCCTTATGTCATTCTTGCCGGTTGCGACCAACCCTTTCTACGACCGGAGCTATTTGCTTACCTGCTCGACAACATTGGCGATGCCTGCGCCGCCGTGCCGATTGGCGCGGATGGCAGACTGGAGCCGCTTTCGGCGGTCTATTCGGCGCTGGCGCTGGCGGCGGTCAGCGACCTGATTGCCAACGGGGAACGCAAGGTCAGCCGCCTGTTTGAGCGTCTGCCGACACGCTTTGTAGCCTTTGCCGAGATTGCCGCACTACACGGAGCCGAACTCTTTTTTGAGAATGTGAACACGCCCGAAGAGTACGAAAATGCTGCTAAAAGGCTTGCGGAGATGGAAAAAATGGCGGTGACAACAGAAAAAAGCCATAAAATTGAGGATTTCTGAATTTCCTGCTTGCAATCCCTTGATTTTATTGCGTATACTGCAAGCCATCCAAGACAGCTTTCTCAACCCCCAAAGTAATGTGCAGTATGGGCAGAAGAGAGTGCATCGTTCCATCTTGTTGCTAGTCGTGTAGCAGTATGGATACGGACGAGGAAAAATAGAGGTATAAAAATGTCTTTTTTTTGCAAACTGCGTCGTCGTCATTACTGGTCTGTGCCGCATCGTTCCGATGCCGGAAAATTGATTCAAACCTGTTATGAATGCGGGGCGGAACGCTCGGTTTGTGAAGTACACAAACAGGAGATTGATTTTGTTATGCGACAAACCACTCCCAGACCATCACTGGGACAGAGCCTGATGAAACTCTTTGTCGCTACAAAATAATCACGTGCAACAATAAGCGAATCCCGTTACCGGGGCTCGCTTTCAGCCGACAAACATCTCCGCTGCTTGTTTGTCCCGGCGGTCTTCGTAGCCGACAGATATAGCTGTGCCTGCTTGTCTGTTAGCCAATCACTTTATCAATTTGCACCTTGAGCAGAGACGAAATCGGCTCTGCGGCAGAGGTGCGCCGCAGCCGGATTAAAAATTCCCGATTCCCTTCCGCGCCTAAAATTGGCGACTCTATTAAACTGAGCGGATGCAGGTTTATTGCACTTGCCGCACGGCTGATTTCCTCGACGACACGGCGATGTTGCGTCGGCTCGCTGACAATGCCGCCTTTGCCAACTTCGCCTTTGCCGACTTCAAATTGTGGTTTAATCAAAGCAATACAATCGGCATTCTCTTGCAGACACCCGGCAACCGCCGGAAGAATGAGTTTGAGGGAGATGAACGAAACATCTATGGTGGCGAAGTCAAAGCGAAGCGGAAACTGTGCAGCGTCGAGATAGCGGGCGTTGACGCCTTCCCTGACAGTTACGCGGCTGTCCTGCCGGAGTTTCCAGACCAACTGGTTATGTCCGGCGTCAATCGCCCAGACGTGCGCCGCGCCGTGTTGCAACAGACAATCGGTGAAACCGCCGGTTGACGCGCCAACATCGAGACACTGTTTGCCGGTAACATCAATGTTGAATTCACTGAGCGCGGCTTCCAGTTTCAAGCCGCCGCGCCCGACATAACGTGGCAGTTCGCCTTTGATGCGAATTTCCAGCGCCGCATTGACCATTTGCCCCGGTTTATCCACGCGCTGTTCGGCAACAAGCACTTGCCCCGCCAGAATCAAGGCTTGCGCCTGCGTACGACTCTGCGCCAGCCCGCGTTCGACAACCAATTTATCTATGCGCTCTTTCGGCATTCATTTCATTCAGCAAGCGCCTCCGTGACCAACTCTTCAAACAGCGGCAGCAGGTCACTGGCATATTGCTGCAGATAGTTTCGTACTTGTTTAACGTCCGTGCCGGCTTTGACAAGCTCGACGACATCCAGCATATCTCTGCGCCGCTTTGCCACGAGTTTCATATAAATCAGGGCATCAACGGGGACGACCGCCAAGCCCTCACTCATCAAAGGATGGTCAAGCGCCGCTTCGAGTTGCGAACCGAGCGCGACGCTCGACAGGTAATCTATACGAACGCCATCCACTTCAATCGGAACGCCAGCTTTGAAGGCTACTAATGTTCCGTGATGGTCAAATGCCTCTTCACCAACCAGAAAATCTACATCGGTGGTGGCGCGGATGTAGCCGTGAGCGCCGACCGCCAAGCCGCCAGCCAGCGCATAGCGAATGCCAAGATGGTTTAACTGCGCGGCGGTTTTGATGGCTGCATCGCGGATGCGTGGCGCGACGAAGCGAAAGACCTCTGCAAGATTCATACAATTCACCTGACGGCGAGGAATTTGAGCATACGATAAGTGCATGATCAACCTCTACTGCCCTCTTCGTTTATCTGCACGGATTGCCTGTAAACGGCTCTCTTCCGGCGGTCTGCCGCTCGGAAACGCAAAGACATGAATATGGTCACGGTTTTCTCTGAGGGCTTCAATCCGTCCGGCAATTTTCATTCTAGCAATTATGCCCATCAGAAAAGCCTGCTCTTCAGCCGTCATCCAGCCGTTATAGATGTCGAATGCCAGCCCGGTCGTATGCGGCGGAACTTCAATAGCCGTAGCATTGCGGTTCACTTCGCGCAACTGCTTTTGATAGTCAAGGGTACGAATCAGGGACGTGACAGGCAGATGCCGGTTGAATTTTTCTTTGTAGATGGCAGCTATCTGTAGAATGACAGCGCGAGCTTCGGGGCGGATGAAACTCAGGAGCCGCATCTTAAAGCGGCGGCGGTCTACGGCTGTAGTTATGTCATAATGTTCACCCTTAAAATCACTGGCGCGGTCGCTAAGTCGGCGGTATCGCGTAAAGAGCAGCATCCGGCGCACCGGGTCATTGTAAAAGGTTTCACTAGCTGCCCGCTGCTCCGTTAGAGTTTCCATTTGTCGCTGCTTATCAAGCCTCTGCGCCTGCACTTGCAAAAGCAATTTGCGGTCTTTAATTTGACTGCGCTGCAATTCCAACTCGCTGATTTGCGCCTGTAATGCAGCAATGGCGGCGCTACGTTCCTGCAATTGGCGTGACAATTCCTCGTTGTCGGCAAATAGCGGAATAGTCTTTCCTAAAGCCGGGTCATAGTAATGGAACGCATCGGTATTGGCATTTTCACCGACGCCATAGAGCAGATAATCCGCGCCGAGCGATTCCATCTCCACCAAACCGCCCTTATCAATCAAATCAAAGAGTTCCAAATAGCCTTGCGGGATTTCCAGATGCCATTCACTCCACGCCGCTTCCTGCATCATCAGAAAGCGGCGACGGTCGGCGTAATGTTGCAATGCCGGCGGTATGCTGACCTGCGCTTTGCGCCCAACGGGTGAATCTCGCGGCTCTTCGAGTTTTAGAATAGCCTCTTTCAATGGGTCTACTGCTACTGCTTTATGGTTTGCCGAAGGATTCGGCTCAATCTTTCTACAATTGAGACAAAAAGCTGTCAGCAGACAGCCAGTCAACAGCAATCCATAAGAATATCGCTTGTGTACAGGTAAACTCATCGTGTTCAATACAGAATATGCGAATAGTAAACTCTCGCGCCAGAGTTTACGTATAGCAATCAGTAAGGCAGTCGGCAGCAGGTGGGAAGCCGCAGGCAATAAAGCCATTTTTAGAATTGATAGGCAATTGGCGAAAGAGACTTCCTTGATGGCTTGGCGAGCAAGGCTACGCCAAGCAAAAGTTATGTATTGCACGGCTTACGGCCAGCTAAAAAGGAGGAATTATGTTCTGTCCGAAATGTGGTACACAATCCATAGCCGAGGATCAGCGGTTTTGTAAGTCCTGTGGCACGAACTTACAGGCGGTGAACGAAGCAATTGATAAGGGCGAAAGCAAACCTGACATCGCCAAAGACCCGGTTGCCTATGGTCTTCATTTCGTGAGCAATATCGTGGATTCGGTCAAAGAGAGCGTCGGCGATGTTGCTGTCAATAAAGACTCGCGCCGCGCCTCTCATGGGGCAGACAAAAAAGTCCGGCATCAAGCGCGGCAGGAAGAGTGGAATGCGAAACATCAAGAATATCTGGAAAAACGCGCCGAACGCCGCCGGCAAAAGGAGAAGATGAAGCACATACCCGATGCCAAGGCGCTGCTAACCTATTCTTCTGAACATAATCTGCGCCATGGCTTGATGAGTTTTTTTGGCGGTTTGGCGTTCGCCGCTTTTCTTTTCTATTTTTGTCGGGCGGCTCTTGATGCCGGAGCGATTCAGGACATCGAAGAATTGACGAAGCGCCATATCAATGTGCTGGAGCCGTTCATCCGGTGGCTGTGGTTGCTTCCCGGAGTTACGGCGTTAAAGGGGTTGGGACAAATTATTTATGCCCTCTTCTTTGGCGAATCAATCAAAACACTGGCGCAACGCTTCACCCAACAAAACGAAGCGATTGACGCGGCAGAGGTGGATATAAGAAACACCGCGCCGCAATCCAATACGGCGCTGATGCAGGAGAGTCTGCCGGAGCCGCCGCCAAGCGTCACCGAAGGCACAACGAAATTTTTTGAAGAAGCAAAAGCTGCCGAACGAAGTTGACTAGCATTTATACCCTTTCCCGCTAGAGCCGGTTATGAACTTTCGGCATCACTCTTTGCAAGTGATTCTAAAGTCAGCGCTTATAAACGCCATAAATGACGGCATTATATGCCTGAGAATGGCTATAAGTGATTGAAAATACAGGCTTCTTTTCAAAGTTCATAACCGGCTCTAGACAATGTGTGCAATAAAATCTGTATGCAAAGAAATTATGCTTCTTCATTGCACACTATCCTTCATGTTTTTGCGCTAATAAGTATCTACTGTCAGCGTGGCTTTCTGCTATTGCATAGTTTCCAGATGGAAAGCGTATAAAGATAGATTTAAGGTTTTCTCGATTCTTCGGCATCTGGATAAAATATCGCCTGCCGATTTAGTCTCAAAACCCCTTTATTTCTATCAGCCAATCCCTAAAATCTTTTTGCATACACTCCTCCTAAGCGTAATGAGTTCTCACGTCTGCACTATTAAGACATAGGGCGTCAACTAAAGTCATAAAATGATTATCGAAAATTGATGAACACCATTGTCTGCTAACCTGAAGATTTTTTCGTAACCATTTGATTTTGCAGAGCGTCTTAATAGATGGAAGGGGATGAAATGTCTTTCTTCAGGGTCTTTGCAAATCGAACGCGCTCTATCAAGGCAGTCGGTTGTAGAAAATGCTGAACAAAAGTTGCAAAGCAAGCGTTTGCAAAACGGGCTGAACATAGGCTTCGGCGAATCCAGCCCTCGCTCAGGCTACATTCTCTGATGAGCGTATAACTTTCAATCAACCGACGAGGACAGTCGTGGCAAACAGCAAGCAAGCTGCCGTACTCGATACGGAGCGAAAAACAGTGGAGGCGATGAGCGATGACGAGGTGATTCGGCGGATTCTCGATGGCGATCAAAATGTCTTCGAGATTTTAGTCCGTCGTTACAGTCCGCGTGTGTTCAGCATCATTGGCAGCTTTTTTCGCCGCCGCGATATGATTGAAGACATTGCTCAAGAGGTCTTCGCTCGTTCCTATTTCTCGCTTGCCAGTTATACGATAGGTCGCTCGTTTGAGGCTTGGGTCGCCAAAATCGCCGTCAATGCCTGTTATGACCATCTGCGAGCGCAACGGCGACGCTCGGAAAACACGGCACCGCAATTTGCCGAAGAGGAGCAGGACGAGTGGCTGGAATTGCAGATGCTCGAAGCGGCGCGAGACAAACACGCCAGCGAAGAGCGCCGCCGCGAAGCCGCCGACATCGCTGACCGCTTGCTGGCGAAACTCGACCCCGAAGACCGCCTGATTTTGGTCTTGCTTGATAAAGATGAGTATTCGGTGCAGGAAATCTCCGAGATGCTGGGCTGGGGGCAATCGAAGATTAAAGTCCGCGCTTTTCGGGCGCGGCGGGCGCTGAGAACGGCAATGAAACGCTTGTTGTTGAGCGCCGAAAATACCCAGAAACGGCATGGATAATCGGCGAATATGACTTCTGATATAAGTGGCAGACGACAGATTTGCATGGAAATTTTAAGCTGACAGGACGAACCTGCAAGAGACTATGATCTCAGCATTCGTAAAAGTATGAGTAATCGAACCGCAGAAAAATTGAATTGCCAAGAGACTCGCAAACTCTTTGCGCCTCTTACCAAAGATACCTTAGGCGAAGGCGAACGGCAGGGTGTTACGCAACATCTGCAAAGCTGTTCGCGTTGCGCTGACGAGCATCGGCTGGCGGCGCTCTACTATTCAACCCTCGATCTGGCAGCCGCGCCGGAAGTCGTGACGCCGAATGAAGAGTTCTTCATCGGCTTACGCGCCCGCTTGGCTCGCGGCGCAGAACAATTCGCGCCCAAACCTATTATTGAAGAGTCGTGGGCGGCGGCGCTCTTGCTTACCGCACGGCAACTGATTCCGGCTATGACATTGCTACTGTTGTTGATGTTTGGCGCAACGCTGCTGTGGAGCAAGGTTTCGCCCAACTCCGGGCCGTCGGCACAATCGCAAATTTCCGAACCGACGCCCTATGACGCGATTGATTTGCCGGTAATTGTTGCAGAGGAGAGAAGCACTAATGGCAGATAACATTAACAAGAACAAAGCTCGGTTGGTCGTGCTGACCATCTTCATTGTCGGCTTTGCGGCGGGACTTCTCTCCATGAACCTCTATGACCGCCTACGCGGCAACAAGCCTCCCGAAAATGGCAAACCACAGGATTATATCATCAGAAAAATGGAAGACCGCCTCGATTTAACCTCTGATCAGGAAGGCAAAATCAGAAGCATTCTTAATGAAACCTTTGAGCAGTACGGGCAAATCCGTAAAGAGATGGAGCCAAAACTCAAAGAGTATGAACCGCGATTTATCGAAGTCCGTAAGAAATCACGCGAACGTATGCGCGAAGTTTTATCGGAAAAGCAGATGCCCGAATTTGAAAAGATGCTCGAAGAATCCGATAAGGAACGAGAAGCCAGAAAGAATAAGTAGCAATCTCCCGATAGTTCTATTCGCTGACGTAAAGGAAGTCCAAAATAATGAAAAGATTCACCGCCATAACGCTCATCCTCTTTTTAGCCCTCATCAATTTTAGCAGTCTGGCGCTCGCCGGCGATGGCGACAGCAATGAGCAGAATATCAACTCTGTAGAGCTGCGCGGTCTTGTCACCGACGAACAAAATGCCTATATGGTCACCGTGCCGGTGACACTGACCGACGCGCAGGGACAGATACAAAACACGACCACCGATGATAAAGGTCGCTATCGGTTCACCAACCTGAAACCGGGAACCTATACGCTGACCGTCGAACTCGAAGGCTTTGCCAAAGTTGTTCAGCAGGTTGATCTCATCAATAAACGGACGATTGAGTTCAATATCCCGCTCAAGGTCTTTATTCAGGAGCAGGTCGAAATCAAAAACGACTCCGGCAATATCTCCACCGACCCGGACAATAATTTAACCGCTACGGTACTGGGGCAGAAAGAACTTGAAGCCCTGCCCGATGACCCGGATGAATTGCTCGAGACCTTGAAGCAGATGGCAGGCGCAGGGGCTGGCAATGGCGATGCCGCCGTTTATCTTAACGGCTTCCGCGAAAACGGCCGGCTGCCGTCGAAAGACGCGATTCAGCAGATAAAGATTAACTCCAATCCCTTCGCGCCGGAATTTTCCGAGCCGGGATTTGCCCGCATTGAAATCATCACCAAACCGGGCAGCGACACCTATCACGGCGGCTTCAATTTCCGCTTCAATGATGAGTCCTTAAACGCTCGCCGCGCCACTGAGCCGCGCCGAGGCGCGACTCAACTGCGAAACTTTGGCGGCAATTTCAGCGGTCCGATTCTCAAAAATCGCTGGGGCTTCTTCGTTGATGTAGACCGTCATGAAATTGATGGCAACGAGTCGGTCAATGCGGTTATCCTGTCGCCTGACACCTTAACGCCGACGCCGTTTTCACAATCAATCCTCAACACTCGTCGCGGCTTCAACTTCTCGTTGCGCTCCGATTTTCTCTTAAATAAGAAGAATACGCTGGGCGTGCAGTATCGCTTTAACCGCAACAACAATACCGATAATGGCGGCAACTTCAGTCTGCCGGAAACCGGCGCGACCACCTTTGCCAGAGACAATACGCTCAGGCTGTCATTGATGACCATCGTTAGCGAACATCTGGTCAATGAATTTCGGATGCAGATCAATCGGCGCAGCACAGGCGCACAGGCGCTCACCAATGCCGCTGCCATCAACGTCTCGGAAGCCTTTGTTGCCGGAGGAAATCAAAATCAATTCTTTGCCGATAATACAACCGAAGGGCTGGAAACCGCCAATGATATGACCTACAGCCTCGGCAAACACACGATTAAATTCGGCTATCGCGGCGAAGCCACGAAACTCGCAAATCTGAATCGCTCGAATTTCGGCGGCACATTCTTCTTCGGCTCAGATGTCGAACGCGACGCCCAGGGTCGTCCGGTGGATGCTCAGGGCAGACTCATTACCGACCAGACGACACAGACAACCGTGCCAATCTCTTCACTTGAACTTTATCGCCGCGTCTTGCTCGGTACTCCGGGTTATCGTCCGTCACAATTTTCGATCAATCAAGGCGATCCGTTTGTCGGCTTTACGCAATGGGAATTCGGTTTCTACGCGCAGGACGATTGGCGCGTATCGCCAAAACTGACGCTCTCTTATGGCCTGCGTCAGGAGTTCCAAACCTACCTACAGGACAAATGGAACTTCGCGCCGCGCTACAGCATCGCTTGGGCTCCGACCAAAAAAGGCACGATTCGCGCCGGCGGCGGCATCTTCTACAGCCGTTTGGATACCGGCATCACCTTCAACGTCCTGCGGAATGATGGCGTGCGGCAGCAGAATTTTGTCATCAGCCGCCCGGATTTCTTCCCCAACATCCCAACAACTTTTACCAGCAGCAGCACACGGCAACCGACCATTCGCGTCAAAGATGAAGATTTGCAAGCGCCGTATCAGATTGTGCAGATGGTCAGCTACGAGCGCCAGTTATCATCGAAACTCTTCGGCTCGGTTTCCTATCGCTATACGCACGGCTCGAACTTGTTTCGTGCGGTCAATATCAACGCCCCGGTGTTGGCAGGCAACAGCTTTGTAAAACCGCAGCCGGATAAAGGTCCGATTCTCGAATATCAATCGAATGGCAAGTCGAACCGCAACGAAGCGGTCTTTGGTTTGCGAACCAGCATCAGCCGCACCTTTACCTTATTCGGCAACTATACGCTGGCGTGGACAAAGAGTGATACCGACGGTTCGGGCAGCGCCCCGGCGAATCCTTATGACTTAGCGAATGAATACGGACGCTCCGGCAACGATATTCGCCACAACGCCTTTATCGGCGGCTCCTACAGCACGAAGTGGGGCATCCGTTTCAATCCGTTTGTCTTTATTCAATCGGGTCGCCCGTTCAATATCACCACCGGACGCGATAACAACCTCGATACGCTCTTCCAGGATCGCCCGTCATTTGCCCTGCCCGGCGCAGTTGGGGCAATCACGACAGACTTTGGCACGTTCAATCCCAATCCGCTGCCCGGTGACGCCATCATCCCGCGCAATTTTGGCAACGGAGCGGGACAGGTCAATATCAGCCTGAGCGTTTCCAAGACCTTTGGATTTGGTCCGGCGGCGGGTGGTTTTCCGGGTATGGGATTCGGCGGCGGAAACGCGCAAGCGAATACCAACACCAATACCAATACCAATAATAACAACAATAACAACCGCAATCAGCAGGGAAACAATCGCAACGGCGGCAATAATCCCGCCGGTAATAATAATCAGAATCAAGGCGGCAGCAACAACGCGGCGATGAACCAGGTGGGTTCAATGATGATGCGCGGCGGCGGCGGACCTCCGGGTGGCGGTGGCGGCGGCGGCGGCGGCGGCGGGGCGATGATGCGCGGCTTTGGCGATAGTCGGCAAAAGTACAATCTGACGATTGATGTGCGAGCCGAAAACCTCATCAATCATACGAACTTCAGACAGTTCAATGGCGTCTTGACTTCGCCGCTGTTCGGCGTTGCCAACCAAGCCAACGACCCGCGCAAGATCACCGTTTCGATGCGCTTTAGCTTTTAAGCAAGTAGTCGGTCAAGCGAGTGGGAAAAGTTCAGAGTACAGCCTAAAGGCTGCTGGTTTGAAGCCGCAGCCTAAAGGCTGCACTCTGAACTTTATCCTTCTTCACTTAACCGTTACCTGTCGGATTGTCTCAACAATTTTTTGCAGTAGGTGAACAGATATGAAAAGAATTATTGGAGTCTTGTTTTCAGCAGCAGTGATTTTCGGCTGTGCCAGCATCGCCTCGGCTCAGGATATGCCACCGGGCGCAGGCGGGCAGCCGGGCGGTATGCGAATGCAGATGCAGATGCCGTCGTTTAATGATTTGGATAAGAATAAAGATAAGAAGTTAAGCAAAGACGAAGTGAAAGATTTTCCGCCGCAGATGATCGAGCGTCTTGACGAAAATAAAGACGGCTTCATCGAGGAAAGCGAATGGAATGCCGGGATGAGTCGTTTTCGCGGCGGCGCGGGCGGCGGCGCGGGCGGCGGCGGCGGACGGTTCGGCGAAACGCTGTTGAAAGCGATGGATGGCAACAGCGACAGCAAGCTGTCCCGCGATGAGTTCGCTAAAATCATCGCCCTCTTCGATATTCTCGATAAGGACAAAAACGGCGAACTGTCGCAGGAAGAAGCCGGACAGTTTTTTGGCGCGGTCAATCAGATGGCAACCGAAGCGCAGAATAAATCCACTGGCGGCGTCAGCGTCGAGCAGTTGTTTGCCAATCTCGATAAGAACAAAGACGGCAACATTACGCCGGATGAAATGACCAATGAAAAGACGTTCAAGGCTTTAGACACCAGTAAAGATGGTGTGATTACCAAAGAAGAAGCGGCAGAAGCCTTAAAGAAACAAGCCGAACGTCGCAAGAGTTCTACTCCGCAGTAAACTAGCATCCTCCTTAATTGTACTCCTTGTCCGCTTCTGCAAGTTGAGGGTCAAGCCTGAACTTGCAGAAGCGATTTTTTCTTTCCCATCAATCAAATCGAAGAGGAAATTGCCAATAAGAATGCCTTATTGATAGAGCCTGAATAGACCGCAGATTGGGCGGCTCAGGCAGATTTTCGCGGATGATCTGTAGCAATTCGCCGCATCTGTGTTTATCCGCGTCTAATTCCGGTGCGGTGATTTCATAACCTTCGCTTTTCAAATAGAACTTTTACATTTCGCGTATCCATCCGAAAAAATCTGTCATATAGTTTGCTTCGTCACAACGACTAATGTTTGGGACGAATGAGAACGGACAACAACGCGCCGCATGGACAATACAGAATTGCGGGAGGAACTGGCGAAATGCCACCGTGACAGCTACGGCTGGGCATTGCTTTGTTGTGCGCGACAACCGGCGGAAGCGGAAAATATCCTGCAAATCGCCTATCTTAAAATTCTTGAAGGCAAAGCCCGTTTTGATGGCAGAGCGGCTTTCAAAACGTGGCTTTTTGCGGTGATTCGCAAAACGGCGATTGATCTGCGTCGGCGGGAACGATTGCGCCGGTTGCTGTTGATAAAACATCAGGAGAGTGTAGCTTATCAAAGCGCGACTGCTTCTTTTGATGAAGCGATTTATCGCTCGGAGATTCAAGCGGTATTTCAACAGGCATTGGCAGGTTTACCGAAGCGACAGCAAGAAGTTCTGCAATTGGTCTTCTATCATGATTTGAGTCTTGCAGAAGCGGCGATGGTGATGGGCGTATCCATAGGCGCTGCCCGTACGCATTACGAACGCGGTAAAAAGCAACTTCGCCAGAGGATGGCGGGGCGAGGGATTTTCGATGAATCAAAATCTGGAAGAGCAGAAAATCAAACAGTTATTTCTTGAATTGCGCCAGCACGACGAAAGCCGGATGCCTGCTTTTACTCCGGTGTTAAACTCAGCAATAGGCAATTCCAGACAACTTTCTACCCCTTGGTTACAGTGGCGAATAGCTGCGGCTATGGCATTGCTTGTTGTCGTCTCCGGCGCGACTTTTTTTGTGTTCCAGCAATCGTTCACAACTCAGCCGGGACTCGTTTCCGCGAAAGCAGAAGCATTTACCTTCAAGCCCTATGATGAGAAACGAATTCCACAGCGCGAACAAATTTCACAAGCAGAAGTGTCGAAACCTCAACAGCCAATTACTGCAAGACGGGGAACAACTAGAGTAAGCGGCAACATTGCCCAGCGAAAACGCACTCTTTATGCAACAAAACAGCCGGAATTGCTCATCTCGAACTGGCACTCGCCAACCGATTTTCTGCTCAAGACACCCGATGCCGAATGGCTCAGAAATCTGCCGCAAATTGGCGAAACCTTGCTTGACATAAAGAACTTGTTTCCTGATGACAATTATAAACGGTAAAATCATAATGAAATGGAAATTATCGGCAATCTTTTTCTGTCTACTGCTTGTTTGCTCAACTGTCAGCGCACAACAACCGGCAAGCGACCCGCTCGGCGATAATCTCTTTGCGCCGGAATTGGTGATGCAGAATCAACAACTGCTTGGCTTGAATGAAGAACAGAAGAATGCCCTCAAGTCTGAACTTCGCAAAGCGCAACTCCGCCTCACGGAATTGCAATGGCAATTACAAGACGAGATGGAAAAGCTGTTGGCGCTCATCAAACCGGAGAAAATGGACGAAGCGCAGACCCTCGCGCAACTCGATAAAGTTCTGGCGGCAGAGCGCGAAATTAAGCGAGCGCAATTCAGCCTGTTGGTACAGATTAAGAACCATTTAACCCCTGAGCAACAGAACCGTTTGCACAGAATTAAACGCGCCAAAACGCCGCAATGAGGCTTTGTTTTGAAAGCAAATTAAGATGGCATAAATCACGCTTTTTGCGTAAACTGGTTTGCAATGATGGGGTCATAACGCTTCCGGGAGGCACACACTATGGCAACTCTCTCTTACGAAGAAGCCGCGCATCTGCTCCGGCGCATGAGCTTTGGCGGCAGTCCTGAAGAGATTGACGAACTCTCGCTTAAAGGGCGCGAAGGCGCGGTTGATTATCTGCTCAACTCTAATCAAATAGACAACAGCGCCCTTGATGCGTTACTTCGCACTAGCTTCGATTTCTCCAATCCTGACCTCTTCGAGCGTTTCAATCGCGCTGAACTGCAACGCTGGTGGTTTACGCGCATGATTCACACGCGCCGCCCCTTTGAAGAGAAGATGACGCTCTTTTGGCACAACCATTTTGCCACGGCTGCCTCAAAAGTGGATGACCGATTTATGTATGTGCAGAATCTCAAGCTGCGAAATCAGGCGCTTGACCGTTTCGATGCGTTGCTCCTAACCGTCGCGCAAGACCCGGCAATGCTCATCTGGCTCGATGGCGTCGTCAATGTCAACAATGCGCCGAATGAAAATTTCGCCCGTGAATTGCAGGAACTTTTCACCATGGGCATTACCGATGTCGTCACCGGGGCGGCGAACTACACGGAGCAGGATGTGCAGGAGATTGCCCGCGCTTTTACCGGCTGGAAGTTTATCTACAATCGCGCTACACCTTTCACCTATCCCTTCTTCATCAACCCGCCGGAACACGATAACTCCGCCAAGACGGTCTACGGGCAGACAGCAAATTACGGCGGCGAAGACATCATTGCCATCATCGCCGCGAAGCGGGCAACCGGGCGTTTTCTGGTTAAGAAACTCTTTGACTTTTTCGTTTATCCGCTCGATTCACAGAACAACGGCGACAAGGCGACGATAGAGAAGTTTGCCGATGTCTATTTCAGCAGCAATCACTCAATAAAAGAACTGCTTCGCGCTATCTTTACTGCCGATGAATTTTTCAGCCAGCGAGCGCAGTTTGCCTTAGTCAAAATGCCGGTGGAATTGATTGTCGGGGCAATTCGGATGCTTGGCGCACGTTACAATCCCGGCAACTACAATCCGCGCAGCAACTCAAATGCTCCGGCGCAACTTAGTAGCTTTCTGGGACAGGAATTGTTCAATCCGCCGGATGTGGCAGGATGGAATTTGCACCTCGGTTGGATTAACACTTCCCTATTGCTGAACCGTTACACCTTCGCTGATTTTCTGGCGATTCAACGCACGGCGGATTTGAACGCTCCCGGTGTCTGGATCGCACACGAACAACTGCGAAAGTACACCAAAGCCAACACCAAAAAGACAATAAAGAATTTTTTGTCGCTGTTGGGTCCGTTGGCGATTGACGGGCAGACCAATAAGGCATTGCGCGATTATCTCCAGACCAGCGACAACGGCGCTGCGGCAGTATTCGTCAAGGATGATGTGACCATAGATAAGAAGATTCGCGGGCTGGTGCATCTGCTGATGTGCTTATCTGAGTTTCAGGTGAATTGAAAATTCATTCGACAGGATGAACAGGATTATCAGGATTTTTCATGTTCATCCTGTCAATCCTGTCTGATTTTTTTCGTTTTGAACGAATAGGGAGAAAAAGAAAATGGCGACAACAAGAAGGGAGTTTATCAAACGCAGCGCCGGGGCGGTTTCCGTCGGCTTGGTGATGCCCAGTCTTTTTCTTACGCAAGCTCGCGGTCAATCGCCTGTCGCCCGCCGCAAATTAGTCATCATTCAATTTCATGGCGGCAACGATGGCTTGAACACAGTTATCCCGTACACCGATTCACGCTACTACGCGCTGCGCCCGACCTTAGCATTCCGCGATACGGAGTTAAATGCTGCGAGTCGTTCGACGATTATCTCCAACAGTTTTGGACTGCATCCGGCAATGAGTGAAATTAAAGACCTCTGGGATCAGAATAAAGTCGCGGTGACGCTCGGCGTTGGCTATCAAAACTCTACGCTGTCGCATTTTCTGGCAATGGACATCTGGCACACGGCAGACACCGGCGGATTGGCGGGCAAAGGCTGGCTCGGCAAATATGCCGATGTGGCGCTCTTCGGGCAGCAAGGCTTACCCGCTGTTGCGGTTGGCGGCGAACTGCCGAAGAGTCTCTATGCCAGCAAGGTTGTCGTTCCCAATATCTTCAACTTTCAGCTTTATAGTTTTCTGACCGACCCGGCGTATCCCGGTGACTATGCCAATCAACTCAATGCCTTCAATGCTGCCGCCAGTCGCCCGCTTGGTGATGATTCGGTTTTGGGCGCAATCAATAAGACGGCATTTGAATCGGTGAGCGGCGCGCAGCGCGTGCAATCGGCAATCTCCGGCTATCGCTCATCAGTGGTCTATAATCAAAACAATCCGCTTGCTGTCGCCTTGCAGATGTTGGCGCAGTTGATTACCACCGTGCCGGAAGCCAGCCTCTTCTATGCAACACTCTACGGCTTCGACCATCATGCCGGACAGATAGAGTATTCAACCGGACGCGCCAATAAATTCGCCGGACAGCACGCCGTCTTATTGAAATGGTTTTCGGAAGCGACCAAATCTTTTTATGACGACCTGACAGAACATCGCCTCGCTGACGACACCTTGATTCTGCAATGGTCTGAATTCGGGCGACGACCGGCGGAAAACGCCTCTTTCGGAACCGACCACGGAACCACCGCGCCGCTTTTCGTTATCGGCAATGCAGTGCGCGGCGGCTTCTATGGCGAGCAACCATCATTGGCGGCAACGCAACTCGACGCGGGCGGCAATCCGCGATTCAAAGTAGATTTTCGTTCGGTCTATGCGACGATTTTGACAAAGTGGCTGAATACGGACGCCCGCGCTATTCTCGGCGCGACGTATGAGAATGTCGGCTTTTTAGGTTGAAGCGAGGCGTTCATAGAACAATTATCTTAATAAAGAGGAAGTGGCTGCCTACCACTGCCGTTCAGGTCTTTATTTTCCATTTTGTCCTGACAGGTTCCCGTTCAATCGTCCCTGTGAGATTGGATTGGCGCAGCCTGACATCGCCGACGACTTCAACGGGCAGACAGTTCTTCGTCAAGATGAGCTACCTGTTGCGATTTTAAGGCGCTCGAAATAAGTGACTGGCAGATTATTTATGAATCAGCCAAGGCGAAAGTAGGATTTATAGCGGATTTTAATTGGCTGCGGATATGTATGGATTATGGAAAGCAAGCGGCGGGCGAGCCGCCCGTGCTCCCAGTCCGCACTCATCTGCAACCCGCTATAAGGCGTAGAACTTAGATTGTGTTGATTATTCCTGAGAGGAAAGTCTCAAAA
>Ga0187894_10001167_pt1 | contig 34566 bp, 41 predicted proteins | sample GBC1701081metaG_FD_136650 | JGI IMG/M metagenome (GOLD analysis project Ga0187894, IMG submission 136650) | White microbial mat communities from a lava cave in the Kipuka Kanohina Cave System on the Island of Hawaii, USA - GBC170108-1 metaG ...
CTTGCCGAGCACTTCAACTTCGGCGACAAGTTCCCCAAATGGCGTGCGGTGATCACCATCGGGAACGGCATTCTCAGAGACTACGGCATCGAGGTCAATGCCCACGCGCTGGCCCGCTACGCCGCTCTCTGCCAGGAAGCTGGGCTGGCGCCCATCGTGGAGCCGGAAGTCCTGATGGACGCCGACAATGACATCGACGTCTGCTTCGAGGTCACCGAACATACCCAGCGAGCAGTATTCGCCGAGCTGGCGGCTCAGCGAGTGGCGCTGGAGGGCATTGTCCTCAAGCCCAACATGGTCATCTCTGGCAAGAAGTGTCCGGTGCAGGCGAGCGTGCAGGAGGTGGCTGAAGCCACATTGCGCTGCCTGTACCGCACAGTTCCCCCCGCCGTGCCCGGCATCGCCTTCCTTTCTGGTGGCCAGAGCGCGCAACTCGCCACCGATCACCTCAACGCCATGAACGCCACTGGCCCCCACCCCTGGAAATTGACCTTTTCCTACGGCCGGGCGTTGCAGGATGCGGCGATTAAGACCTGGGAAGGGAAAGCCGCTAACATTGACGTGGGCCAGCAGGCCCTCGCCCTGCGGGCCCGGCTCAACGCCGCTGCCTGCACCGGTGCCTACACCCCAGATATGGAAACGGCTTCAGGCGCCCGTGGATAGGTGACTATTTCCCTGCTCGGCGGTGCACAATAGAGGTATGCGCCAAACCTCACCACAGGCTCCCCCGCCTGTCGATGTACCCGAACGTCTTCGGATGAAGGTGGCCCAAGCGGTAGCCGCGGAGCTGAGGCCGCTGTATGGTGATCGCCTCGAGAAGGTGCTGGTATTTGGATCTTCGGCACGCCCAGATGCTCATCCAGAGTCAGATATTGACCTGTTAGTGGTGTTAGTCGAAATGACCTCGCCATGGGAGGAGCATCGTCATAGGGATGCCATTCTCTGGCGGCATACCACGGCTAGTGGGATCACGGTGTCGGCGTTGCCGGTTAGTCGGTCAGAGTTCGAAGGGGCGAAGAGCCCACTGCTCCGTAACGCTAAGGGCGAGGCGGTCTTGGTCACATGAGCGAAATCAGCCCCCGGTTCGACGTAGACGCCGTTACGGTTGTGCTGCGTGACGCTGGCGCGCGGTTTGCCTATGCTCACGGCAGTCAGGTCACCGGCGGCGCGACTGCCCGTTCGGATTTTGATGTGGCTGCCTGGTTCGGGCGCGCAGACGTGGACGGCCTCGACCTCATGGCCGAACTGCCTGCTCGGGTCGATCTGCTTGTCCTCGATCGCGCCCCGCTCGAGCTGGCGGGCCGGGTCGCGCTTCAGGGGAGGCTGCTGTTTGACGACGACCCTCCAGCCCGGGTGCGGTGGGAGGCGACGACCAGGAAGATCTACCTGGACGAGAAGCCGCGCATCGCGCAAGCCCGAGCAGACTTCGTCAAGGCATGGTCGCATGGTTGATCCCGAACGCCTCCATCGCATCCTCCGTCGGATCACAGACGATCTCGGGATGCTCAGACAATACGCTGAGGTCGATCCGGATGAGCTGATAGCCGACCCAGTCCGGCTTGGGCATACCAAGTACCTATTCGTGACAATGCTGGAAGGCTGTATTGATGCCGCGCAGCACGTGTGCGCTTCAGAAGGCTACGGACCTCTCGACACTAATGCCGACGCGATGCGCCGCCTTGTCAGCCGTGGCATCCTTGACCCTAAACACGGTGCCACCATGGCCCGTGCTGTCGGGTTCCGCAACGTGCTCATCCACGACTACATCGATGTCGACGACCAGCGCGTCGTAGGGTATCTCAGCCACCTTGCGGATATCGATGCCTTCGTGTCCGCGCTGTCGCGGCTGATCTAGTCCTGACGCGAATTCAGGCGATTCAGCCCCGTTCTGAGGTAATCTGTTCTTCCGAAATCCAACTCACCTTACAGTGGCGCGGCTCGCCAGAGAATTTTCTGGCCCACCCGGAAGGGATGTGCGGAATGCCGGCGGTGGTGTTGGTCGGCGCCCAATGGGGGGACGAGGGCAAGGGTAAAGCTACCGACCTACTCGGCGCCGTTGCCGACTATGTGGTGCGCTACCAAGGCGGCAACAATGCCGGGCACACTGTGGTGATCGACGGCCAGTCTTACGCTCTGCACCTGTTACCGTCTGGAATCCTGACACCAGGCTGCATTCCAGTCATCGGCAATGGCGTGGTGATCGACCCGGCCGTGCTGCTGGACGAGCTTCGCGGGCTGGCTCAGCGCGGTGTGGACACCTCTCGCCTACTCATCTCCGCCAACGCTCACCTCATCACCCCGTACCACCGGGTGCTCGACAAGGTCATGGAACGCTTTCTGGGCAAGAGTCGGATCGGCACCACCGGCCGTGGGATCGGACCTGCCTACGCGGACAAGGCTGCCCGGGTGGGACTGCGGGTCCAGGACCTGTTTGACCCCGGTATCTTGCGCAAGAAGGTTGAAGGCGCCTTGCGGAGCAAGAACCAGATTCTGATCAAGGTCTACAACCGGCGTGAGGTTTCCGTGAACGCGGTGGTCGAGGAGTATCTGAGCCACGCCGAGGTGTTGCGCCCCTATGTCACCGATACCACGTTTCTGCTCAATCGAGCTCTGGATGCCGGCAAAGTCGTCCTGCTGGAAGGTTCCCAGGGCACACTGCTGGACGTAGACCATGGCAGCTACCCCTTCGTTACCTCGTCCAATCCGACCGCCGGCGGCGCGTGCGCGGGTTCCGGCATCGGGCCGACCAGGATCGCCCGGGTGATCGGCGTTCTCAAGGCATACACCACCCGGGTCGGCGCCGGGCCGTTTCCGACCGAGCTGACAGACGCGGAGGGCGAGTACCTGCGTAAAGCTGGCGGCGAGGTCGGGGTGACTACCGGCAGGCCGCGGCGGTGCGGCTGGTTTGACGCGGTTATCGCCCGCTACGCCACCCGCGTCAACGGCCTGACCGACTTTTTTCTCACTAAGCTGGATGTATTGTCCGGTTTGACGACCGTGCCGGTGTGTGTGGCGTATGAGGTCGACGGAGTGCGCCGTGATGAGATGCCGATGACGCAGACCGAGTTCCACCACGCCACGCCAATCTACGAACACCTCGACGGCTGGTCGGAGGATATCTCCGGCGTGAAGTCCTTCAACGATTTGCCCAAGAATGCCCAAACCTATGTCAAGACCCTGGAAGAAATGTCAGGCACCCGGATTTCCGCCATCGGGGTGGGCCCTGGCCGGAACCAAACCCTCCAGCTGCGCCCTCTGGTGTAATGAGTCGGTGTAACGGGTCGTTACTCTCACGCGTTAGATAGGCTCACCGATCATGAAGGTCGTTGTTGTCGGCGGTGGCGGGCGGGAGCACGCGCTGTGCCGGGCTCTCGCTCATGATCCTGAGGTCACCGCGCTGGTGTGCGCGCCCGGCAATGCCGGCATTACTCAACTCGCGGAAGTTCGCCCGGTGGATGTGGCCGATCCGGAGGCAGTCGCTGAGCTAGCTGAGACGGTAGCCGCTGATCTCGTCGTGATTGGCCCGGAGCTGCCGCTGGTTGCCGGCGCCGCGGACGCGGTCCGGGCACGAGGCATCGCCTGTTTTGGTCCTTCCGCGCAAGCGGCTCAGTTGGAAGGATCCAAGGCGTTCGCCAAGGAGGTGATGGCAAGCGCGAAAGTGTCCACCGCGCGGGGCTACCTCTGTGCCACCCCGGCAGAAGCAGCGGAAGCCTTGGATACGTTTGGCCCGCCGTACGTGGTCAAGAACGACGGTCTTGCTGGCGGCAAGGGAGTGATCGTCACCTCTAACCGCGATGAGGCGCTGGCACACGCCGCAACCTGTGGCCAGGTGGTGATCGAAGAGTACCTCGACGGGCCGGAGGTCTCGCTTTTCGCGATCACCGACGGCCAGACCGTGCTGCCCTTGACGCCGGCGCAGGACTATAAGCGGGTGGGCGAGGGCAACACCGGTCCCAATACCGGCGGCATGGGGGCCTACTCGCCGTTGCCCTGGGCGCCCGCCGATTTGGTTCCTGAAGTGCTGCGGATTGTGTTGCGGCCCACCGTGGACGAAATGCGCCGCCGCGGCATTCCGTTTACTGGTCTGCTCTACGCCGGTCTCGCCCTCACCTCCCGCGGAATCCGGGTGGTGGAGTTCAATGCCCGGTTCGGGGATCCGGAAACCCAGGTTGTCTTGGCTCGCCTCGCCACCCCGCTGGTCGGGCTACTGTCCGCGGCCGCTGCCGGGAGGCTTGCCGAAGTGGAGCCACCGCGCTGGACTGGCGCCGCTGTCACTGTGGCTATTGCCGCCGAGAACTATCCCGGTACCCCCCGCACCGGAGACGTCATCGACGGGCTCGATGCCGCTAACGCGGTGGAGGGGGCTTATGTGCTGCACTTCGGCACCGCGTTCGACGCCGGGGGACGGGTAGTAAGCTCCGCAGGCCGGGTGCTCACCGTGGTTGGCGCTGGCCCAACAATCGCCGAAGCCCGATCCCGCGCTTACCGAGCAGTTGACTACATCAAGTTCCCCGGCGCCCACCATCGCCGGGACATCGCCCAGAGCGTTTAAAGGTTACGTCTATAGCGCCTAAGCGGCTTTGCTGGCAACACGAGGCGGTTATCTCAGCAGCTGAAGTGCTGCTTGTTCGGCAAGGCTAAGCACATCGACCGCGGTGAGTACCGAGGCTTCGGCGTCAGCTGCGGTAGCCTCATCTAAATCATCCGGATAGCGACCCTCGATAGCCCAACGAGTGAGACTTACGAGATCCACAACGGCGAGCTTGTCTTTGACCTCCGAGGGCATCAACCGTTCGAGGTAGAGCAAGTTGTGCGTTTTAGGCGGATCAATCCCTTGCGCTACCAGCAATGCTTTTAAGGCCTTTTCCGCCGACTGGTGTGCCCACATACACGCGCCCCGGGCCACCACATCGGGATCGTGCGCGGTGTGCTCGGCGAGGGAAAGATCTTCACGTGCCCACCGTAGCCACCGTTCGACGTAATTGACGAGCGCTTCACGCTGCCCGGTCATAGACCACCCGTCCCTCGCGAAGCGCTACCCTTAGCATTCCTGGGAGCTTGCCGGCCGCGGCGATATGGGGGGGGTCTGTCACCATGACATCCACCGGAGGAGGAAGATCGCGCAGGCAGCGCAAAACCGCGACTGCCGCGTCATGACGACGACCCTTGATTTTTTCGAGCACCACTAATAGGTCGATATCGCTGCCTGGCCCCTCGTCACCTCGCGCCACTGAGCCGAACAGGATCACTTGCGTGGGAGCGAACTCGGCCACGACTCGCGAAACCGCGGTCGGCACCCAATCAGCCAAACTCCGGCCGCTGCGCCATTCTTTTTTTTCCACGATTTTGTCCGTCGCTCGTATCAGGGCGTTTCACTCCCACACGGTGCATTCCGCTAGCAGTGTACATGTGCGGCGAGAGATGACGGGCGCCTCGCGGTTCGGCCATGGTCCGAGCGACACTCTCGTATACCGAAGGCCATGACGCTGAGCGCGGCGACGAAGCTTGGATCCGCGGGCGGTGAGCCAGACGAGCTACTGCAGCCGCCGCTCGGCGGCGAAGTGCGGGACAATCAAGCGATGATCGAGCGCTATACCCTGCCGGAGATGGGTCACGTCTGGAGTGAGGCCCACAAGTACGAGTTGTGGTGCCAGGTAGAGACCCTGGTGCTGGAGGCGCAGGCCGCCGCCGGGGTGGTTCCGGCGGACTGCGTGGCCCCGGTTCGGGCAGCGCTGCCCCCCACCCCGGAGGCCGTAGCCGCGCTCGAGGCCGTCACCCAGCATGATGTCATCGCGTTTCTCACTGCCTGGGCTGACAACACCTCCCCGCGAGAAGCCGCAGCGTATGTGCATTACGGCATGACCTCCTCGGATCTGCTCGACACCGCGCTGGCCCGGCAGCTGACAGAAGCCAGTAACCTGCTCTTGAGCAAGACCGACCACCTGGTCGGGGTGTTGCGCGATCATGCCTTGACCCATCAGCGCACCCTGCGGGTAGGTCGTACCCACGGCGTTCATGCTGAACCCGATGCCTGGGGGCACCGGGTGGCGGACTTCGCGTTCGCCATGGCGCGTTCCCGAGATCGGTTGCGGCAGGCTCGCCGAGCCGTCGGGGTGATGGCCATCTCTGGGGCGGTGGGCACATACTCGCATATCGACCCCAGCGTGGAACAGTACGTGGCTGAGCACTTGGAGCTGCGGCCGGCTGATGTTTCCACCCAGGTGGTGATGCGCGACGGTATTGCCGAGTGGGTGAGCGCGCTGGCCGTTCTGGCTACCGTGTGCGAGGCCATTGCCCTAGAGGTGCGGCACGGTCAGCGCAGTGAAGTGCGGGAGCTGTGGGAGCCGTTTGAATCCGGCCAGAAGGGCTCTTCGGCCATGCCCCACAAAAAGAACCCCATTATCTCGGAACGCATCTGCGGCCTGGCTCGGGTTCTCCGAGCGCACATTGTCCCGGTCATGGAGGGCATCCCGTTATGGCATGAGCGGGACATTTCCCACTCGTCGGTGGAGCGAATCGTCTTACCCGATGTCTCGATCGGCCTGGACTATCTGCTGCACCTCACCACCTGGCTGATGACTGGCCTGGTCGTGGACGCGGACCGGATGCGGGCCAACCTGGCTGCCACCAATGGGCTCATCTACACCTCCGCGGCATTGTTAGAGTTGGTCAACGCTGGCATGTCCCGCGAGGATGCCTACGCACTCACCCAGTCCGCCGCAATGCGGACCTGGCAGACCGGCACCCCGTTCCGGCAAACCCTTCGCGAGGCAGTTCAATCAGCCGGCCCGAAGATCTTCGACAACTTAGACGAAGCCCGGCTCAACGAGGTTTGCCAGCCGGAGCGCTATCTCCGCAACCTGAACGGCCTCTTCGACCGCCTCGCCGCCTTGACGTGACGGATTAGCTATATGGCTGGATTTACGAAGGGATTTCCACGTCTATCACTTTAGCGCCCAGTGGGCATTCAGCCCATCCGTTATAACGACGAGGAAAATTGGTTTCATTATTAATAAGTGCACTGTAGGAAGTGTCAGGAGCAACAGAACAACGGATATAGATTATATGATCCCGGTTATAGCAGCTTCCCGCGGCACCTTTATGTATCCCATCAAATGCAGAAATATCGACTAGGCCAGCTATGCAGTCCTCAGTGTTCACCTTAATAGGGGGTAGGTCAGAAGTGGTTTGGGCCTGAGCTACCAGGCCAGGAAATAGGCTGGCAGTTAATGTGCCGGCGAGTAAGATAACGCCACCTACCACGCGTGCTTTACGATATGTCTGCTTTATCCGTTGTGTGTGTGTCGTCATGAGATAGCCCTCCCTGTGGTGAGATAGCAACACTGCTGTTGGCCCCTGTCGGCTATGCTGCCGATTGATAACCCAGTCGAAGTGTATCAGCCAACCGGTTACTCGTGGTCATCTTTAGGTTAAGGGGAAGCATGGCGTATCTTCCGTTCGACCAGCGCATCCCCGATACCCAATACCGTGACCTGCTGGCGCGAATCGTGAAGACGGGTGAGCTCTCCCCGACCCGGCAAGGTCCCCCCGCCCTGACGCTGATGCAACAGTCGATGCGCTTTGAGTTAGTCAACGGGTTTCCGATGATCACCGAGCGCAGCCTGGAGACTTTCTGGCGCAAGCCGATTGGTGAGCTCTGCGCATTCATCAATGGGGCCACCACTCTCGAGGAGTTCGCGGAATTTGGGTGTGACTGGTGGGGGCCTTGGGCAACGCCAGAAAAGACCGCCAAGCGAGGGCTGCCCCCAGGAAATATTGGGCCCGGCTCGTACGGCGGGGCTTTCCACGACTTTCCCACCCTTGAGGGCGTCCCTTTCAATCAGTTTCAGCACCTCGTGGAACAGGTTCGGGAATTTCCCGCCGACCGGACTCACTTCGTCTCGCCGTGGATTCCGCAATACCAAGTGCGCGGAAAAGGTAAGCGCCAGCGCACCACCATCTCACCCTGCCACGGCTGGGTTCATGTGCGCGTCATCAACAACCGGCTTCATGTGCACATGTTTCAGCGCTCGGGCGATGTCCCCGTCGGCGTGCCCGCCAACATGGTGCAGTACGCTGCCCTGACCCTTATGCTCTCCCAGCTCACTGGCTTGGAGGCCGGTGTGTATTACCACACCATCTCTGACGCCCACATTTACCAGGATCAAGTCGACAAAGTCGAGATGATGCTGGCACGAGAGCCCCGGCCATTTCCTGCTGTTGAGCTGACGAGCGCAGGCCGATCGGTGACAGATATCCATGACTTCCGGGCGGAGCACTTCACGCTCACGAACTATGTGCCGCATCCGGCGATCGGCAGAATTCCGGTAGCGCCATGAAAACTTCTCTTATCGTCGCGGCGGCTGAGAACGACGTCATTGGCCGCGACGGGGATCTTCCGTGGCACGTACCAGGGGACCTACCCCGTTTCAAGCGTCTCACCTCGGGCCACGTCGTGGTTGTCGGCCGGGTAACCCACGATTCGATTCTCAAGAGATTGGGGCATCCGCTCCCTTCCCGCACCACCATTGTGGTCACCCACCGCCAAGGCCTAGAAAAACTCGATTTCGTGTACTATAAGCCGTCAGTCGGCTCGGCGATTTCCCGCGCTCACGCAATCGAAGCGGCTGCTGGCGGTAACGAAATCTTTGTCATCGGCGGCGCCTTAATCTATGCGGCGGCGCTCCCAGAAGTTCAATACATTTACTTAACGCGTATTCATGCCCACATCGAGGGTGACACCACAATGCCCGAGGGCTGGCTTAACGGATTCACATTAACGGCGCAAAGCGATCCGATTGAAATAAACGAAAGAAATAGCGTGCCCCACTCTTTCCTGGAATATCACCGGACGTGACGATGAATCTTTACTGTCTCGAGAACAGCCGCACCGACGAGCAACGACAAGAAATGCTGCGCTTGGAAGCCGACGGAATATGCATTTTCTGTCCGCAACATCTCGAACAAGATCGTCAACAAGGCATCCTTCGGCGGACAAACCACTGGACCGTCACACCGAATGAGTACCCCTATCAGGAAACAAAACTCCACCTGCTCCTGGTGCCGGATGAACATGTTGCCGACCTGATTGACTTATCGGCTGAGGCGCAACGCGAGTTCTGGCAGGTGCTTGAATGGATTCGTGACCATTATTCGCTGACGTATTATGGCCTCGGATCGCGTAACGGGGACTGCCGCTATACCGGAGGGACGATCTACCACGTCCACGTTCATGTTCTGGTGGGCGACGTGGAGAATCCCGACCATACTGGCGTAAAAATGAAGCTGACTTCGCGACCGAATCACTAGGTCATCAGTGGGGAGCCGGTTCCGGCACAGCCGTGTCGACCCACATCAGCTCGACACCGGCGCTCCGCAGAATCTCTTCCCCGTCCAGCATGGAATACGGCCCCGCAAAATAGCAGCGGGTAAATCCGGCTTCGGCCACCAAGCGGGCGCAGCCAGGGCAGGGGAACGTCGAAACGTAAAGATCGGCGCCTGCCAGACTTGTGCCCTCCCGCGCGGCCTGGGCAACGATGGCAGCTTCGGCGTGCATGGCCGTAGAGAGGTCTATTCGAATTCCCCGTTTGAAGTTATTCCGGGGATCGCCATTGAGGTACGGCGCGTATTCACTGGGATAATGACGGTTATGGGCGGTGACGAGAATTCGACCTTCTCGGACCGCGATCGCACCGACCTGACGCCACCAATCGGAGCTTCGCTCGCTCTCCGTGACGGCCATGTCCGCTAATCGGCGATCAGCCTCTTCGCCCGTGACTCGACCGTCGTAGGCAACAGGTCGTTGAGCCTGACTCCACTCCCGATCCCACCGCAGGAACGTGCGCTCGACGAGAACGTCATGCCGGGCCTTGAGGTCATGTCGGGCGATCAGCTCGCGCAGAATATCTTCGTCCGGCACAACCAGTTGCTCCGCCACCACCGCGTCGGGAAGGTCGTCCCGCTCGATAACGCGTACCTGCGGCGCCTTCTCCACGCGGCTCAGGTAATGCGCTGCTCGTTCCGCGGGTAGGGCACGAATCTCTTTTTTCATCACCGGAAATTCCTCGGCAAAACTTCCTCCCAGCAGCAGCACCTCGTTCGCGTTCCGATGCCGGGCCAGCATGGCCTCGTAGCCGGCGTGGATCACCGGCACATACATCATGAGCTGCTTGCTCATTTGCCCAGGCTCTCATCGATAATGCCTTGCAGCAGCTGCGGTAGGCGTTCCGACATTCGCTGGGACATCACCTCGGCCAACCCCAGCTGGAGCCGCCGGATGCGCGCGGACGTCGTGACAGTTGCCATGCGCTCCAGCACTTCTACCTTCCTGCAGTAGTTGGCCTCCAAATCGGCGATCTCTTCCGGTTTGTAGGTGTCCGTAGTCGCAACCAGAACGTCGGGCCGGACCGCTTGGATCAATGACCACCGAGGCTCGCGAGGTCCCTTAAGGGTCACCAAACCCACTCCGCGCTGGTGGGTCAGCATCCGTAGCCGCTCCTGCTCGGGAACGGCTGGCCGGTTGGGACCTTTGCGCTGGGCGACCTTTTCATCGCTGTCAACCCCCACGATCAAAAAGTCGCCAAATCCCCGTGCTGCCTCCAGATACATCGAGTGTCCTTCGTGGAGAATGTCGAAGGAACCACTCGTCAACACCACCTTCAAACCGAGTACCCGCAGCGAAGACACAACCTGCGTGATGCGCTGGTAGTCCGGAACACAGCGCAGCTCAAAGTTAGAAGCGTCGGCAAACAATCCGTTATCGGTATGCACGACATCACCATACCCCTCCCATTTGGTTGAAGGGCCCCTTCACTCAATAGGATTGGTTCAAGGGTCCCTTCAACTAATCTGGGAGGGGTGTGCCGGGGTATGGGAATGGCACTACCGAATCGGCCGGCGCTGGCTGGGCTGACGCGCATTGCGTCCGGAAAAATCCGGGATCTTTACGCGGTCGGCGAGAACATGGCCGGTGAAAGCCTGCTGCTGGTCGCCAGTGACTATGTTTCCGCGTTCGACTGGGTGCTGCCGACTCCGATCCCCAACAAAGGCCGAATTCTTACCCAGCTTTCTCGGTGGTGGTTTGAGCAACTTCCCGAGGACATTCCGCACCACCTCATCACCGCCGACGTGGCCGAGTATCCAGCTGAGCTACGTCCCCATGCTGACGCGCTGCGCGGTCGCTCCATGCTGTGTCGGCGGCTGGACATGGCGCCGGTGGAGTGCACGGCCCGTGGCTATCTCGCTGGCTCGGGACTAGCTGACTATCAAGCCACCGGCGCGATATGCGGAATTTCCCTGCCCCCCGGACTGGAAGAGGGTTCCCGGTTTTCCGAGCCCCTCTTCACGCCGGCGACCAAGGCGCCCCTTGGGGAGCACGATGAGAACATTTCCTACGGCCAGGTAGTGGACATGGTCGGGGAGAAGCTGGCTGCCGAGCTGCGGCAGCTTACTCTCATGTTGTACTCCTGGGCACACGGTGTGGCCGGGGAGCGGGGGTTTGTGCTGGCTGACACCAAATTCGAGTTCGGGCGGGATGCCGCTGGCCGGCTGGTGCTCGCCGACGAGGTCTTCACCCCAGATTCGTCGCGATTTTGGCGCATAGCTGATTGGCAGCCGGGAAAGCCCCAAATACCCTTTGACAAGCAGTACCTGCGGAATTGGCTGGTCTCTCCGGAATCCGGCTGGGACCGCCACTCCGGCCAGCCCCCGCCGCCCTTGCCCGACCCCGTGGTCCAGGGCATCCGCGCCACCTACCTCCAGGCCTACCAACAACTCACCGGCCAAACATTCGACGGGTAGTCACAGGGCCAGAGCGTTGGTGATGTGCTCATGAAGCCGGACTGTGGCTTCTCGCGCTGCTTCGGCGAAATCAGGTCCTGACGAGGCGAACAGAATGCCTCGGGACGAGTTGATGATCATGCCTGTGCCCCGGCTGTCTTTGCCTGCGGCCACGGCTGCCTCGACATCGCCGCCTTGGGCGCCGATGCCAGGAATCAGGAACGGGAGGTCTCCGGCGATCTGCCGCACGTGCGCTAGCTCTCCGGGGTAGGTGGCGCCAACGACCAGGGCGCAGTTGCCGTGAGTGTTCCACGAGCGGGCGACCTGCTCGGCAATGTAGGCGTAGAGCTTGGCATCCCCGGTGACGGGAAGGTCTTGGAACTCACCGGCGCCTGGGTTCGATGTGCGGCATAGCACGATGATGCCTTTGTTCGCGCGGTCAAGGAATGGCTGAAGCGCTTCCTTACCTAGATAAGGATGAACTGTGATGGCATCGACACCACAGGTGTCGAACGCGAAGTCGACGTAGCCTGAATTCGTGTTGCCGATATCGGCGCGTTTGGCATCGAGAATCACTGGCACATCTGGCGCCACCTTGTTCAGGTAAGCCACGGTGTCGATCAGGGTTTGAAAACCTGTCGGACCTTGGGCTTCGTAGAACGCGGAATTCAGTTTGTAGGAACAGACGATGGCCGCGGTAGCATCGATAATCGCCCGGTTGAACGCCAGACGAGCGGTCTCGCCGCCCTGGCCCGGCAATGATCCCGAGGACGGAAGACGAGAGAGCTCGCTATCAAGCCCTACGCAGACGAATTTTCCCGAAGACCACCGTCCATAAAGCAGATCGTTGAAGTTCCGCTCGCCCATTATTCCTCCTCGTGTGGTCTTTGGCGCAGACTGCTGGGCTTGTCGCTGTTGAGGAGTTGACTCATGAGCTGATTACTGTGATGTAGCCGCCGGCATAGTCCGGATGAGTAGCCCGATATTCAGCGCCATGGCTGATGTCTTCCACGATCGGAACTGCTGATGCGCATAAGGGGCACTCGTCGGCCGGTATCGCCTCAAAGTTTACGGACGCTAATGCTTCCAGGCGGGGAACACCAAGCCTGTCCGCGGTCAGATTGCCCCGGTTGCAGATGACGCTGACGCCAACCAGCTGCCCACTATGGCGCTCGACTTCCCGACGGACCTTCTCGACTGATCCGCCTGTGTTGAGCAAATCCTCTACCACCAGCACCCGCCGGCCGGAAAGATTCTCAGCGAATCCAGCGCGCTCAACTATAAAGGCGTCATCGTGCTTATCCGCCCACGTAGCCGCAACCGGATACTTCTCTCTCGATAGAGCCTGAGCGGCAAGCACAGCCAGAACGATGCCTCCGGTAGCAGGAGCAATGACAGTGTCCACCTGTCCGGCGAAGGGTTTGACCAACATGTCAGCGAACTGCGAAACAACACCGACGTTCGGAAACAGCGGATCCATATTGATATACGCGGATCCATGCTTACCGCTCGTGTACACAAAATGGCGATCCTGAAGCACCGCCCCGGCCCGATCCAGCTCTTTCAAGACGTCCATCATGCTCCCCTCGCCAGCGGCCGCACGCGGTCATAATAGCGGCGGCCAGGATACCCTTCGGAGTACTTGTTCGTCAGTACTGAGCCGGTCGCCTCAAGTACAGCACGGGATGCATAATTTTCCGAGGGAATCAGTCGCAACTTGGTCGCTTGCCGTCGCACCTCATCATTGAGCGACTGGGCGGTCTCAGGATCGACCTGCGATAACGACAGATCGTTCACTGCCTTATTCACAATCTATTCCCTTTGCGTAGATGGGACTAGCACGGCCCACCCCCCGAGCCTCGGTGTTTCATGGGGTGGCTGATCGGGGTGGGGTTGGTTACAGAGGTGAGCCATTCTGACCTGGGATACTCCGGTTTGTAACGAACCGAGGATTCCAGGAGAAGGGCTCACCCGAATAGTGAACACTACCAAGACCGCCCGTTCGAGGTGACCGCGGACGGGACAGGGATGACCGGACGAGCGGGGTTAAGCCTGCTGGCGCATCTCGCCGACCGGATCGGGCTGACCGACCAGTTGCGCCGGGTGATCGGGGGCGGTGAGCCAGATAGGTTGGTTGAGGAACAGGCTCTTAGATGTGTGTGAGAAGATCACGACATTGAGCGGCCCGTTCGGCGACGCGATCGAGAAGTCGCGTGGGCAGCTCGCTTTCCAGCGCCCGGACGGCATCGGCTTCGGCCACCGTCGCGAAGCCCTCGGGTGTGCGCAGGGCAAGGGTATCGATGCGAGAGATGAGCGCATCGGGTTCGAACCCGAGTTCGTGGGCGAATCGGCGCCAGTGGCGACCGTTGACCCACGCCAGCCGGTACTCACCCCCGATCCGCATGGCCATGCGTAGCTTCGGCAGGTACATGTCGTCGTAGGGAAGAGCGCTTGCGATGTCGTAGAGGGGCGCGAGGCGAACTTGACGTCCGGAAAGCAGGACTGAGTAGTTCTTGGCGTGGGCGTCGGCGCCGCCGATGACCCAGTTGTAGGCGAGCGCGTCCACAAATCGCTCGATACTCGCGCCGCCGACGGTCGCCGGATGGATTTCTTGCCGAAGCAGATCGACGATCTGTTCGGGTGTGGGACCACCCTCGTTCTGATACTTGGTAGTCGGGGGAAGACCGAGGGCCTGGCACATGTCTTCCTGATGGATCCGCCGGATGCTGCCATCCGCTGCGCGACGGCGATCGTAGCGTTGCACGATGATCGCGCGTTCGTCACCGAAGGCCGCCACCCGAGAAGTCACTGCGGAAAGGCCGAGCAGACGTGCTGTTTCGAGGCATAGATGTTCGTTGAGATCGTGGTCGTCCAGTCCAATGACAGCGGGCTTGAGCAGGTGCGTCGTGGGGACAAAACCCCAGGGGTCGCCCCATCGCTGAGTCTGGTCGTCGTAATACAATGCAGTCTTCGCTTGGGCGCCGGCGAGGCTGAACTGGCCGGTTCCGCCCGCATGCCACGCCGTTGGATCCTTACGCAGGATGCGAAGACGCGCCGCCACTTCAGTATCATCGAGCCACTCGATTCCGCCCTTGCCAGCGAGGAGCGCGTCAGCGCGGTCAGGCATGATGAACTGGACAGCCCCAGCGCAATCCTCGCCGACGTGTTGGAGCAGCGCAAAGGGGTTTCGAGCGGATACGTGATATCTTCGCGCCCATCGTTCGATGACGTGGTCATTGTCAGGAAGCAGTCCCCAGAGGAAGGCGCGAACCACCGAGTCGTTATGAGAGCTCGCCGCGAGCGGCATCGATAACGACACGGGCGTGGCATTCTTGTCATCCCGCCAATCAGTGTCATAGGTCAGCTTGAGGCGCCCGGCGCCGTCTTCGGTGATGACGCCCGCACGCTGCCCGCTGATCAACACTACGAGGAGTTTGTCTGCCTGCTCATTCATCAGACTGGCCCTTCATGCTCGCAAGCAACTCGTCCAGGTCGATGGCGCCGGGAGATGCGCTTTCTGGCTGGGCATCCAGCATGAGCCCGAGCGCATGGAGCGTCCGCAAGACCAGCCCGATTTCCGCGGTTGGCTTCCCGGATTCCACGCTCAGCAGCCAGCGCCGGCTCACGCCAGCGGCTGCCGCGAGTCCGGCTTGGGTCAGCTTGAGGTCACGTCGACGATCTCGGATGTAGAGCCCGAGATCGCGAGCGTTAACAATGCGCACGACACCTCCATCGAACAGGCACGTTCATGCGCATACTACCAGATGTGCATGGACGTGCCCACCCTACCTTTTGGGTACGATCATGCGCATCAGTACGAGCGATTCCGGACCCTGAACTATGCAGGACGCAATAACAGGACGAAGGATTGTGCGACTCCGCTTCATGGTGCCATGAAGCGGATGAATTTGCGGGATGTTCCGGACGAGGTCTATCTGGCTTTGGCGCAAGGCGCTCAGGCGTGCCGGCAATCACTCAACGCCTACGTCGTGGATCGGATCACCGAGGTAGCCCAGACCATTGCCATCGCTGATTACGTCTCCTCCTATCAGCCGCCTGCGGGCACGGGGATTACACTGGACGACGCAGTCGCCGCTGTCCGCGCGGTTCGAGAGGCTTCGTGAGCCTGGTCGTGGTGGACGCCTCGGTGTTCGCCGCGTTTTATGCTGCTGATGATCCGCGCCAACCGTTGACTACCGACCGGCTGTCCGCGGGGGATGCCTTGTTTACCCCAGCCCATATGGACGCTGAAGTTCTTTCTGCCCTGCGGGGTATGGCTCGCGGCAACCCCACCCTGAACGCCGCCACGCCGGCGGCTGTGAAACATCTCGCCAGTTTTCCGATCCGCCGTATGCCACTGCCGCCACTACTGGAGCGGATGTGGGAACTGCGTGGCCATATCACCCCCTATGATGCTGCCTACGTTGCCCTCGCTGAACGACTCGGCTGTGTCCTTGCCACCTGCGACACTAAACTCGCCGCGGTCGGCGGAACTCGATGCCGGTTCGAGGTCATCGCCTGAGAGTCCTCATGGCAGTACTTGCGGGAGTGTCAACTGTGCTCGAGAAACAAAATTCCGTATAATTTTCCTGTCGAGGAACAGAAAACTGACATTTAGTCGCTTGAGATACGTTTTCCTGTCATCCCCGGAGCGAGCGTTGAGGTTGACTCGAAAGAGATTGTCTGACGGGAACTATGGACGAAGTGCTGTTCGGTGATCCCACCGGCATGCTAGCCAGAGAGGTCAGACTCGGCAAAGCCCGCCGTATCTACCCAGGCTTATATACGCGCGATCTCAAGGTGCCGTTGGAGGAGATCGTCCGGCGTAACCTGTGGCGTATTGTTGCCCATTATTTTCCGCAAGGAGTTATCACTGATCGCAGCATCCGCCAGCTGTCCCTGCCCCCCTTGCCGCGCCGTGTCTATGTGTTCTTGGCGCATCCAGCTCGGCGGCGGCGTATCGATCTTCCTGGCGCCACGGTCGTCGCCCGGCCCGGCATCGGACCGCTCAGCGAAGATCCGCCATTTGCTCATGGCGCCCGCATTGCCTCCGAGAGCCGAGCGCTGCTGGAGAACGCACGAGTAACCCGATCCTGGCGAGGTTTACCGCCGAGCACCCTTTCCCAAGCCGAACTCGAAGAGTGGATTGATGAGCTTGCCGCGTCCCGAGGACCGGAGCGGCTCAACCGGTTACGCGATCAAGCTCGCGCGATAGCCCCCACGTTGGGCGCCACGAAGGAGTTCGGGGTGGTGGATCGCTTGATTGGCGCGGCGCTGGGCACTCGGCCTACCCGAGACCGCTCACGAGTCTTTGCCGCCTTACAGACGGGAACGGGCGAATAGCCCGCGTTATGATGAACGCCGAACTGGTTGCGGCAGCCCAAACGAGAATCATCATCCCCACAGTTTTCTGTTACCAATATTTGGGGGCTCTCAAGCTGCTTTCTCTTCACGGGAACGCTGATGCTCTGATCGCGGTCCTCGACTTTGCGCAGCGCTGGACCGCGCGGATAGATTTCTCCACGTTTCAGACAGCGCGTAGCGACCTTGAGCGGACCAATGCGTTGCGAGATCCCCGGGAGGCGGACGAGACCGGAATCAAGCTTCTTTTGCCCTAGTGGGTCGAGCCGGGCAAAGACGTCAGCCGGAGCGCTATATCCGTAACCTCTCCTACGAGGGCTGCTGTCACCACGCTATGGCATTTCCGGTTCTGCGCGTTCCGCCAGGGTGAGGGGGTCGGTGGGGGAGTGCCACAGGTCGCGGGTCCACAGCAGCCAGGCTCCGCCCCAAGCTAACGTGAGCGTGGTTAGCGCCGCAGAGAAACACCAGTCTCCGCCCATCTCCCCGGCTGATTGCCCGGCCGAGAAATGGGCCGGTTAGCGCGCCTAAACCGCGGGCAGCCAACAACAGGCCACTGACCGCGACGAACGCGAACCAGTCCCCTAGCAGCGACACCACCGCAGCCAAGAACAACCGCCGAAAGTCGGGATTGCGCCGCAGGAGCCCAAGCAATGCGCCCCCGCGTCCCCCTCCGGTCGTCACCGCGGTCTGTCGTGTTCGGTCGTCACGACATTATGGTGGCATCCGGTAGCCTTAAGCTGGTAATCAGCAGGCAGTGCTGAGGAGGACCTATGTCCCATGTTGTGGTGGACGTCATGCTCAAGCCGGAGATCGTGGATCCTCAAGGCCAGGCGGTTCACGACGCTCTGGAGCGGCTCGGGTTTTCCGGCATCGCCGCAGTGCGGCAGGGCAAACGGTTCGAATTGGAGCTCGACGGTCCTGTCGATGACGCCATGCTTACTCGGGTCCGTGAGATGGCTGGAAAGCTGCTGGCCAACACTGTGATCGAGGAGTTCGCGATTCGCGTCGAGGAGGACACGGTAGTCTGAAGGCGTTAGACCCCGGATGTGGGAGACATTCCATGGCTACGCGAGTTGGCGTTGTTACCTTCCCCGGCTCTTTGGACGACCGGGACGCGCAGCGCGCGGTGCGGGTTGCCGGAGCTGAGCCAGTTCCATTGTGGCATCGGAGCCGCAACCTGTGCGGGGTGGACGCGGTGATTCTGCCGGGAGGCTTCTCCTATGGTGATTATTTGCGCAGCGGCGCCATTGCCCGGTTCTCCCCGATCATGGACGGTATTGTTGATCAGGCCCGTGCAGGACTTCCGGTATTGGGAATCTGCAATGGGTTTCAGATTCTCTGTGAAGCACGTTTGCTACCTGGAGCGTTGACTCGCAATAACCACCTGCACTTCGTCTGCCGCGACCAACGCCTGCGCCTCGAGAACAGCCAAACCGTTTGGACCAGCGGCTACCAGCCGGGTCAGCAGATCGTCCTGCCGCTGAAACATGGTGAAGGCCGGTACGTGGCCACTGCCGAGACCTTGGTGATGCTAGAAGGTGAGGGCCGTGTGGTCGCCCGCTATCGAGAGCGTAACCCCAACGGGTCTTCCCACGAGATCGCTGGCATCACCAATAAGACCGGCACGATCGTGGGCCTCATGCCCCATCCCGAGCACGCGATTGACCTGCTTACCGGACCGAGCGCTGACGGTCTGGGGTTTTTCACCTCGATTCCGCGGCGGTTGGTGACCGCGTGACATCGTCATCCGACACCGTTAAGAACGCCCAGCAAAACCCCAACCTTGAACAGCCCTACGCTGAGCTGGGACTGAAGCGGGAGGAGTACGCGCGCATCCGGGAGATTTTGGGACGCCGGCCCACTGACGCCGAACTGGCCATGTATGCGGTGATGTGGAGCGAACACTGCTCGTACAAGAGCTCTAAAGTGCACCTGAAGCAGTTCGTCGAGAAAGCCCCACGCTGCGACGCGCTGCTGGTGGGCATGGGCGAGAACGCCGGGGTGGTCGAGGTGGGCCAGGAGCTGGCCGTGGTGTTCAAGATTGAGTCGCACAATCATCCCAGCTTTGTCGAGCCCTACCAGGGCGCGACCACCGGCGTGGGCGGTATCGTGCGCGACATTCTGACCATGGGCGCCCGGCCGGTCGCGGTGATGGACCCGCTGCGCTTCGGCCCGGCGGACGCACCCGACACCCGCCGGGTGCTGCCGGGCGTGGTAGCCGGTGTGGGCGGATATGGCAACTGTCTCGGGCTGCCGAACATCGGGGGCGAGGTGGTTTTTGACGCCAGCTACGCCGGGAATCCCTTGGTAAACGTGCTGTGCCTGGGCGTACTCAAGACCGACGGGATCAAGCTCGCCAAGGCCAGTGGCGTGGGCAATCTGGTAGTCCTTATTGGCGCCAAGACTGGCCGGGATGGCATCGGCGGGGTATCCGTACTGGGCAGCGCCACTTTCGACGAAACCGGTCCCTCGAAGAAACTCAACGTCCAGGTAGGGGATCCGTTTGTTAAGAAGCTGCTCATCGAGTGCTGCCTAGAGATTTTCGAGCGCGACCTGGTAGTCGGCATGCAGGACCTGGGCGGAGCCGGGCTGTCCTGCGCGTTCAGCGAGTTGTCCAGTGCCAGCGGATGCGGCATGTCCATCGAGCTGGATCGGGTTCCGCTGCGGGAGCCATCGATGGCCCCGCAAGAGATCGTGGTCAGTGAGTCTCAGGAACGCATGTGCGCGGTTATCGAGCCGAGCAAGCTCGACGAGCTGTTGGCCATCTGCGCCCAATGGGACGTTCCTGCGACTGTGCTCGGTGAGGTTACGGATACCGGCCGGTTGGAAGTCACCTGGCGCGGTGAAACCATCGTTGATGTCTCGCCGCGCACGCTAGCCGATGAGGGGCCGGTGTACTCCTGGCCGGCCCTCCGACCACCCAACCAGGACGCCTTACAAGGGGATGCGCCCAGCCCGGCCCGGTTGGCCCGGCCACAAACCGGGAACGAACTGCGTGCCACCCTGCTCCGCATGATGGCTAGCCCCAACCTGTGCGACAAAAGCTGGGTCACCCAGCAGTACGACCGGTACGTGCTGGGCAACACGATCCTAGCCCAACCTGAGGATGCCGGCGTGATCCGGCTGGATGAGCGAACCGGGCTCGGGGTGGCGATATCCACTGACGGCAATGGCCGGTACAGCCGCTTAGATCCCTACGCCGGCGCCCAGCTGGCGCTCGCCGAGGCGTACCGCAACGTAGCGGTCACCGGGGCGCGTCCGCTGGCGGTCACCAACTGCCTCAACTTCGGCTCGCCGGAAGACCCTTCGGTGATGTGGCAGTTCGCCGAATCCGTGCGCGGGCTGGCTGACGCCTGCCAGCGGCTGGGGATTCCGGTCACCGGCGGCAACGTGAGCTTCTACAACCAAACCGGCTCCACGGCGATTAACCCCACGCCTATCGTGGGCGTGCTGGGTGTGATCGACAATGTGACGCGACGCACTCCCATGGGGTTCGTCACCTTAGGCGATTCGCTGCTGTTGCTCGGCGAGACCCGGGACGAGTTCGGTGGTTCCGAGTGGGCGCATGTGACGCACAACCACCTGGGCGGCCTGCCACCCCGCGTCGACCTGGAAGCCGAGCGTTCGTTGGCGGAGGTGCTCATCGCGGGATCGCGCGACGGCATGCTCTCGGCCGCGCATGATGTGTCCGATGGTGGTGTAGCTCAAGCATTAGCTGAGTCTTGTCTGCGAGGTGGAGGTGGCGCGCGCATTATTCTGCCGGAGGCGCTGGATCCTTGCGTCGCGCTGTTCTCCGAGTCCGCCGCGCGCGCTGTGGTCGCGGTGTCCCCGGGCCATGAGGCTGGATTCACCGCGCTGTGCGAGGATCGTAGCGTGCCATGCGCCAAGATTGGGGTCGTTGAGGGGGACGAGCTTGCGGTCCAAGGTCAGTTCGCCGTGCCGCTGGCCGAATTGCGCGAGGCCTACGAAGGCACGTTGCCGCGACTGTTCGGTTAACCCCGTCTGAGAATCGGCGAGCCGAGTAGTTGTTTCACGTGGATCAGTCATCGTTTCCTGCCGGTAACTCTCCTTGAGTAACGTGGGAATGTGCCGCCCAAGTCTCGCCGCTATGACCTTGCCAAGACCCGGTCCGCGCTGCTGTCGCAGTGGCGGGCGCTGATCGGCTACGTGGAAACGCTGACTCCCAGCCAGTTGGCTCAGCCGTCCAGGTTGCCAGGGTGGAGCGTAGCCGACCTGCTTTCCCCTATCGCTCAGAGTGCTGGCCGGGTAGCTCGCTGCCTGGCGATCCCCGAGCCATCCCGGAGAGAAGTCGATCTGGTCTCCGGGATAGCTGATTCCGATGGCATTCTGCCTGGTGTACCGGATCAGTCCCGCCAGGGGGCTGCCCGGAGCATTCGGGTTGCGGATGAGGTCGGCGCCGCGGAAATCGCACTCACCCCGGTGGCGCACGATCGCCTGGTGGCGGCGCCGTGGGGGTCGATGCGGCTGACAGATTTCCTGGCGACTCAGCTGGTGGCGGCAATCGTTTTCGCGGACAGCCTGACGACCGAGTTTCCGCATGACCAGCGCGCGCTGGCCACGGTCAGCCGGACGTTCGCCGATGTGCTGGCGGGCAAGGCGCCGGGACGTTCGGTAGAGCTGCGCATTCCGCCGGTTATCGTCATCCAGTGTGTCACGGGCGCCCGACATACCCGAGGAACGCCACCCAGCGTGGTCCAGACCGATCCCTTAACCTGGGTGCGGCTGGCAGCGGGACGGCTCAGCTGGCACGACGCCCTAGCTTCCGGGTGGTTGTCCGCGAGCGGGGAGCGGAGCGATCTAGCAGGATATTTACCCTTACTGAGCTGAGAAATCTTCGGCGTCTTGCTAGTTATCCACAGATTGGCGTTATACGGTTTGGTTTTTTGCTGTTGTTACGTACGGTTTCCAGTATGACTTCACAAGCATTGCTGATATGGCGCACGGATCGTCAATCAAGACTGGACAAACTCTTTTCTGCCCACTATACTCTGGGCGGTAAGGGCCGTGGCCGGCGTTGGACGACCGAGCAGATCAACTGGGCGCTGGTCTTGTTGCTGGCGGCCGAGTTCCAAGGCTTCGCCCGTGACTTGCACGATGAGGCCGGTGACTTCTTTGTGCGGCAAGCCGCGGAGGGGAACGTCGTTCTAGAGAGTGTCATCAAGAGGCAAATTAGGCATGGCCGCAAACTTGACCATGGGAACGCTCAACCGGCCAGTCTGGGGGCTGACTTCGAGCTCTTAGGTCTCCTGCTGTGGGCTGCGCTCAAAATTCGTTGTCCCAATATGGCGAAAAAGTGGCACAAAAATTTAGTCCGACTCAACGAGACGCGTAATGCCTTGGCTCATTCGCATGCAGTTGCGATCCGAAACCTCATGGTGAACCTTGACATCATTCGTAGCTGGCGAAAGTCGATGGATGGGCTGGCGCGAAAAATGGACGATGTTGTTGCTGAATATCTCAGAGGGCTTTTCGGTGAGATCGATCCCTGGAATCTAGAAAGGAGTTGACAATGGAGACGCTTCCTCATCGTAGTGATTTGGTGCAGATTCGCAGAGGTCTCTTTGTTGAGATTGCGCGAGTCGTCGATGCCTACGATTCTGCTATCGGTGGACGGGTAACAGTTCAGGTTCCGGCCGATCCTCAGTACGGCGATGAGGTGACGACGTATAACCTGCCGGTCGAAGATCTGACGACAGTTCCGTCGCCAGGGTCAGCTTAATCTTTCTCCAGCCTGTGGGTAGAGAGGAACTGATATGGATACCCTGCCTCGCCTCGGTGAAGTGGTTCAGTTTTCCATGGGCCTTTACATGCTGACCGCACAGGTCATCGACTTCTATGAAGGCTTGAACAGCTGGCAGGTAGTAGTCCGGTACCCCGCCAATCCCCAATACGGGGATGATGTGACGACCTACAGCATGCCCATTGCGGATCTGGCGCCTGTCTCATCAGCGGAGTCGGCGTGACATAGCGGGAATGACCTAGCTGAAGTCGAGATCGCCGGCGGGATCTCCCCTAGACTTGTCACTGTGTCCTCCGCGCTGCCTCCCGCTATCGCTGGGTTGGTTCCCGACGAGAAAGTCCCTCGGGACGCCTGCGGAGTTTTTGGCGTCTGGGCGCCCGGCGAGATCGTCGCCAAGCTGACCTATTTCGGGCTCTACGCTCTCCAGCACCGCGGCCAGGAATCCGCCGGCATTGCGGTGAGCAATGGTGAACAGATCGTGGTCTACAAGGACATGGGCCTGGTCTCTCAAGTTTTCGACGAGTCCACACTGAGTTCGCTGCGTGGCCATCTCGCCATTGGTCACACCCGCTACTCCACCACCGGATCCTCCACCTGGGAAAACGCCCAGCCCACCTTCCGAGCCACCGCTACCGGCAGCCTGGCGCTTGGCCACAATGGCAACCTGATCAACACCGGTGAGCTGCTGGAGCTCATTGCCCAGTTAAGGTCCGCGGCCAGTGAGCTGCCCTACCAGGACGTAGGAATCCCCTCCACCAGCGATACCCATCTGCTTACCGAGCTGCTCGCGATCCATCCAAACCAGTCGTTCGAGACAGCCGCGCTCGAAGTGCTATCCCGGCTACGCGGTGCGTTTTCGCTGGTCTTTATGGACCAAACCACCCTGTACGCGGCACGTGACCCACAGGGTGTCCGCCCCTTGGTGCTCGGCAGGCTAGAGCGAGGTTGGGTGGTGGCCAGCGAAACCGCAGCATTAGATATTGTGGGCGCGGGAAGCGTCCGGGAGATTGAACCGGGCGAGCTGGTGATCATCAATGCTGATGGCCCGCGCTCTCAACGCTTCGCCGAAGCCCGACCGGCAGGGTGCGTCTTCGAATACGTGTACCTAGCCCGACCGGATACCACCATCGCTGGTCGGGGCGTGCATGCCAGCCGGGTGGAGATGGGCCGGCGCCTAGCTCGGCAAGCCCCGGCCGAGGCAGACCTGGTCATTCCCACCCCGGAATCCGCCATCCCGGCGGCTATCGGATTCGCTGAGGCCAGTGGCATTACCTACGGCCAGGGGCTGGTGAAGAACTCCTACGTGGGACGCACATTTATCCAGCCCAGCCAGACTATTCGCCAGCTCGGCATCCGGCTCAAGCTCAATCCGCTCCGTGACGTGATCGCGGGCAAACGGTTGGTGGTAGTGGACGACTCGATTGTCCGGGGCAATACCCAACGAGCCTTGGTCCGCATGCTCCGCGAAGCAGGAGCTCGCGAAGTTCACCTTCGGATTTCGAGTCCGCCATTACGATGGCCATGCTTTTATGGCATTGACTTCCCTACCAAAGCCGAGCTGCTCGCCAACGAGCTCACCCTGGATGAGATCCGGGTTTCGCTGGGGGCTGACTCACTGGGCTATCTCTGTTTAGAGGAGATGATCGCGGCTACTCAGATTTCCCGGGATCGGCTGTGCCGAGCTTGTTTCGACGGGCACTATCCGATCGAACTACCCGACCCTACTGTGCTGGGCAAGCATGTCTTCGAAGACATCCAGCAGCCAGCTCTGAGCCAGGCTGATCCTGCTGGAGTAAACGGGCTAGTCACCCTCCTAGAGGAGACGGACGCTCAGGAGATTCTCCAGCAACCTTGAGCCTTGATCTTCCGGGATACGGGATTGTCTCCCGGAAGATCAATTATCCGAAAGGACGTCAGTATGGCCGCTCGATCCGGTCCGCAACGTCATGAGCGCAGCGTAGATATCTCCGAGGATGCTTTAGCCGGGACGACCTACGCCGCGGCCGGTGTGGACATCGAAGCCGGCGATCGCGCGGTAGAGCTGATGAAGACCTGGGTGGCCAAGGCCAGCCGTCCGGAAGTGGTCGGTTCCTTAGGAGGTTTCGCCGGGTTGTTTCGGGTTGATTTCTCCCGCTACCGAAAGCCGCTGCTGGCCACTTCCACCGATACGGTGGGCACCAAGGTGGCCATTGCCCAGATGCTCGACAAGCACGACACCATCGGGCTGGATTTAGTCAGCACGGTCATTGATGACCTGGTGGCATGCGGCGCTGAACCACTGTTTCTAACCGATTGCATTACCTCCGGCAAGACCGTGCCGGAACGAGTGGCCGCCATCGTCAAAGGGATTGCCGAGGGGTGCGTCCAAGCTGGGTGCGCGCTCATCGGCGGCGAGACCGCTGAATACGCGGGCCTGCTTGCTTCAGAGGAATACCATCTGGGGGGTTCCGGCACTGGCATTGTGGAGGACGATGCCCTACTCGGCCCGGAACGGGTGCGGGAGGGTGACGTGCTGGTGGCCATGGGCTCTTCTGGCCTGCAATGCAATGGGTACTCGTTGGTTCGTCACGTCTTCTTTGACCGGGCCGGGTGGGACGTGCATCGGCACGTGGACGAGCTGGGTCGTACTCTTGGTGAGGAGCTGCTCGAACCCTCCCGGATCTATGCGCGAGACTGCTTGACGCTGGCGCGGGAAGTTCCGGCACATGCTTTCGCCCACATCACGGGGGGTGGGATCGCGGCGAACCTAGCCCGTGTCATGCCGAGCCATCTGGATGCCTCCATCGACCGCTCGAGCTGGCGCCCAGCGCCTATCTTCTCCTTGATCGGGCAGCTTGGCGGGGTGTCATCGGCTGAACTGGAGCGGACGTTGAATATGGGGGTAGGCATGGTTGCCGTGGTTGAGGCCGCCCTAGCCGATGCCGCGCTACGGCTACTGCGCGAACGAGAGACATCCGCGTGGATAGTCGGGCACGTAGTGGCTGGCACGGGGAGGGTAACGCTGAAGGGAGCCTACGGTAACCGCTAGCGGCTTTTCCGCCGATTTTTACCGTCCTCCTCATCCCGAGGGTCTAAGTAGGAGGAATACCGCTCGTCCAGCCTCTCGTCGTAAGCATCCTCGTGCGACGACGTTCCCCTGAGCTCTTCAGCCAGACGACTGAGATCCATGTCTGCGCCTTGGTACTTCAGTTCGCGGGCAACCCTCGTTTGCTTCGCCTTAGCCCGGCCGCGCCCCATGGCTCGACCCCCTTTACCCGTGGGGGCGGGTAGCCCCTGTTCTCGATAGATTCACACTGACAACAACAGTTTCTGTCGGAGAAACAATCCGTGAGGATTTCTACGATAACTGTTTCTTACCGTCCTATGGTACGGATATGCCCCTACCAGAGTAGCCGATCTGAGCCTGCTCACTCGACCAAGATCGGTCGCCAGCCTTCATGCTGCTACAGTTGGGTGGCAAGGTAAAGCCCCCGCAGTTGGCTGACCTCAGCCATTCGTCGCTCTGCTAAACGATCTGCCGCCGCGGCGGGTGGTATTCCCTCGTCCGCGGCTAACCGGAAGATCCGCTGGGTAGTCGTGAAGATATGGCTGGCCTTAACCCGGGCCCGAGCCTCATGGAATCCTCCGATTTCATCTGCCACCTGAATGAGTCCGCCCGCGTTGACCACATAGTCCGGGGCGTAGAGTATTCCTCGCTCCGCGAGGACTTTGTCGAGTCTGTCGTCAGCCAACTGATTGTTGGCGCCGCCACAGATGATTTTCGCTGTCAAAACCGCCGCCGTCTCATCGTTCAGGACTCCTCCCAAGGCACACGGGGCGTAAACGTCTAAGTCGCCGCGGATAAGGGTGTCAGTGTCAGGCGCTACATCCACCTCAGGATGAGCGCTACGCACCCGCTCGATAGCGTGCTGGTCGATGTCGGTCACCACGACGGAAGCACCGTCAGCAAGCAGGTGCTTGACCAGACGACGGCCCACTTTACCTACCCCCGCGATTCCCACCCGCCTGCCCCGCAGCGTGGCAGAATCCCACCGGTGCTCGGCCGCGGCGCGCATTCCTTGGAAAACCCCGTATGCGGTCAGCACGGCGGAGTCTCCGGCGCCGCCGTATTCGGGGGAGCGACCAGTGACAAACGAGCATTCCCGTGCGATGATATCCATATCCGCCACGTAGGTGCCAACATCACAAGCGGTGATATAGCGGCCGTTCAACGACTGGACGAAGCGTCCATAGGCTCGCAGTAGTGTCTCGCTTTTATGGATCGCCGGATCACCGATGATGACGGCTTTGCCGCCGCCGAGATCCAGCCCAGCCAGAGCGCTTTTGTAGGCCATAGCCTTGGCCAGGTTCAAAACGTCGGCCAACGCGCCGCTTTCATTGTGATAGGGGTAGAACCGGGTACCACCCAGAGCAGGTCCTAGCGCGGTGGAGTAGATCGCGATAATAGCCCGCAATCCGGACGCTTCATGCTGGCAAAAGACAATTTGCTCGTGGCTGACGCGTTGATCAAGTACTGGTCCTGATACCGATATGGCCACAGTAGCGACTCCTGAGTCGACGCATGATGGGCACGACTTCCCCGTACCTTACGCGTTCTCGAGGAATCCGTGGCGAGATGCCCGCGATAGCGATCATGCTCACAGAAAAGTCTCGCTTTCGGCAACAGTGCCAGGTGTTCATGATCGTGAAAGTAGAAATTTACAAAGATCAATAACGCTATGTGGGAGAATTTTTACTTTCCGTATACCTTACCAGCACACGAAATCAGCAGTTAAAGGTTAATTTTTATGGCTTATTAGTCGTTTTCCCTGCTTCTGTCTATCAGATCCTCTAGTTAGGCTGTAAAGCTCTCGCTTTTGGCTTATAACCAATATGACCCCTCCGAAGCCATTTCGGGCATCAGGGTCAGAAGGCATTATTTGTAAGAGAACCATGTGGTTCTCTAGGGAGGACGCTCATGAACGCTAGCAAGTCTGATACACAGGCTCTGCTGACGCCGGCTGAGGTCGCCACGATGTTTCGTGTCGATCCCAAGACGGTGACACGCTGGGCCAAGGCGGGCAAGCTTACGTCCATTCGCACTCTCGGGGGGCATCGTCGCTACCGGGAGACCGAAGTACGGGCTTTGCTTGCTGGCATTCCCCAGCAACGTACGGAGAACTGAAACCACGCTGGAGACAGCTCTGGCAGCTACGACTTCCGTGGGCACACCGAAGTGTGACGCTTTCTAGGCAGCGATGAAGCTGTCTTGAGACGTAGTGCGGGCGTCTTCGCGGAATACGTCGTCTTGGGGGTACATAAGCGTGTAGCCACGACGCATCACTCGTTTCCTCTTCGGGTCGCGGCTAAGCCGCGACCCGGCTGCCTGTTGGCTGGGTAAGCAAGAGCCTGGTACCTGCGGGTGAGCCGCTAGCTCAGCCGCTAGTATGGCTGCTACGCAGATGTCGCCTGCGTACTTGTTCCATTCGATCACCATGACATGCGGAGTGCCAGCACATGGAACGTCCACGTCCGTTGAGCGGATATCCGGAATGGCTGCCAGACGAGCAAATGGTCGAACAGCACCTACTCGATACGCTGCGGGCCAAGTTCGAGCTGCATGGGTTTGTCCCGGTCGAGACCCGTGCGGTCGAGCCGCTCGAGCAGCTGCTCAGCAAGGGCGAAACCGATAAGGAAATCTACGTGCTGCGCCGGCTGCACGCTGCTGACGACGAGGAAGAACCAGGGCTCGGCTTACGCTTTGACCTTACGGTGCCCTTTGCTCGCTATGTGTTGGAACACGCTGGGAAACTGGCATTCCCGCTGCGTCGCTACCAGATCCAGAAGGTCTGGCGGGGTGAGCGACCACAAGAAGGCCGCTACCGGGAGTTCACCCAAGCTGACATCGACGTAATCGGTGAGGGACGCTTGCCGTTCCACTACGACGCCGAACTGCCCCTGGTGCTTCATGACGCGCTGACGCCTCTACCAATCCCGCCACTGCAGATCCAGGTCAGCAATCGCAAGATCGCCGAAGGCTTCTACCGCGCGGTTGGCATTCCTGATGTCTCGGGCACGCTACGAGCGGTGGACAAGCTGGACAAGCTCGGCGAAGCCGGCGTGTATCAGCTGTTGACGGGACCGGTGGGATGTAGCGAACAGCAGGCGCAAGCATGCTTGGATCTTGCGCGGATCACCAGCCCGGACGACGCGTTTGTGGACCACGTTCGCGCGCTAGGCGTTCGTGATCCCCTGCTCGATCAGGGGCTTGACGAGCTGGTGCAGGTCGTCGAGACAGGGCGGCAGCTCGCCCCGGGTTCCGTCATCGCCAATCTGCGCATTGCGCGTGGTTTCGACTACTACACCGGCACCGTGTACGAGAGTGTGTTGATCGGGCATGAGCAGCTTGGTTCGGTTTGCTCCGGCGGACGTTACGACAATCTCGCCAGCACGGGCGATCAGCGTACCTATCCCGGGGTTGGCCTTTCCATTGGGATCACCCGAATTCTGGGCCGTTTACTCGGGCGCAACCTGTTGCGTGCCAGCCGCCAGACTCCAACCTGTGTCCTGGTCGCACTTCCCACTGAATCCGAGCGACCCCGCTGCAACCAACTCGCCGCCGCCCTGCGGGCTCGGGGCATCCCAGTTGAAGTTGCCCCGGAACCGGTGAAGTACGGCAAACAGATTCGGCACGCGCAACGCCGGGGAATCCCTTACGTGTGGTTTCCCCAAGGTGAAAGCGGCAAAGACGAGGTCCGCGACATCCGCTCCGGAGATCAGCAACCAGCGGATCCACAGCACTGGCTTCCCCCCGAGAACGATCTCCGCGTCACCATCGTTCCCGGCCACGATGCCGGGTAGCCGTCGCGGGTTCCTAAGGCTGCCACTCACGCACGTCAAGGCAACCCAGGCAGCTCCAGGGCATTCCGGAATGGATGAGACGTGCTTATTACGGATGAGGAATCGGGGGAGCGTGGATAGCCTCGTCATGTGGCGGAGGCAGACATGGCGGTAGAGATTGTCTATGAGACCCATTCCTTAACCACAGCTCTACATGCTTTCGACAGTCTGGGCCGGTGAGGACGTCACGGGACCCTGACAGAATAAATTCCGGCCCGGAAACACCGGAAATATAACGACTCGCCACCTCACCTCACAGTTGCCGTCAATAGCCCTTACTCGACGAGCAAACCGGCTAGCTACGAGAAGGACGGGCAAGCATGAGCACAGCAAGCCACGTCACCCAACTCAACCTATCCGGCGAGGACTAGCCGGGCTGAAGGTCTCCTAGAGCAATTCCCTAGCTCGCTCGGTGAACTCCCGCACACACGGCACGTCGTGGGGCGCAAGCTCTCGTTGGAAGTCTCGGAATTGTCTCATAATGCGGGGGGAGTTTATCTGGCCGAGCAGAAGCGAAAATGTTTGAGTGCCGAGCGTGCATGCCTGCTCTAGTTCGCCTTGCCGTATATAGGCTTTTGCCAGTCCGAGAAGGTGCCCGGAGTAATCTCTCGCGTAAGTCTTGTCGATGTCAATGCTTTGTGTGAGATGCTTTACGGCTTGTTGAGGCCGTCCAGCGTCCAAGAAGCAAAGACCGACGTTCTCCGAGAGGTGGGCTGCATCCATCCAGTAGGAATACGACTTATCGTCACGATCGGCACGGTCAAGGAGCGCAAGCGCTTCATTGAGCATATGTGAAAGAGCTTTATGTTCGCCGAGCTGGGCCTGTGCTCTGGCGGCTCGAATGGTGATGACGATGGTGTCCCTGGTAGAGACTGCGCCTTTGCTACCTGCTTGAGCTGCTTGAGCGACCTGCAGCGCATCGGTTGGGTTATTCGTTACTGCTGCCTGGTGGCTCATCCATGACAGTATGACGCCCCCCAGTGCCCGATCCTCAGCACTATGCGCTAGGCGCAGACCAGCCAGCCAGTACGCTTGTGCTGCGGCCTGTCGATTGCAGTCGAAAGCGAGCCATCCAGCCAGACGACACAGCTCAGCAGTTGCGGAAAACAGACTCGCGCCTACAACTGTGGTATAGCTGCCGTGTTTGAGGAGCCGGGTCGTGAATTGCAGGTTCGTGTTGGCCATCTCCAGCAGGTCACCGCCGCCTGTTTCATCGTCCAAGTCACGAATGTTTTGGGTTACCTGTTCGATGTGTTCCACCATGGCTGTGGTGACTCGACGGCCATGTAGTGCGGCTTGAAATGGTCCGAGGTCGAACATCCACGCCAATACGGGAGCGCTCAAAGATGCTCCCGTGAGGACGGCGAAATCACGTCGGTCTACGGGAGCTTTCTCCGACACCTCGATACTCGCGTCTATCGCGCCATCTTGGGTTTGTGGCTGATCCAATCCCGGCAAGCCTCCAGTGGGTATCCAGTGCGGCCAGGAACGATTGTGAACCAAGACCCAAGGAATGCCAAGTAGCTCCGCTAATAGCCGTCGGGTAACCCTGTCGGGACACTGGCCACGTTCCCACTTATAGACCGTGGTTTTATTCGTCGCCAGATTCTCACCACGGTCACGAGCTAGTTGACAGAGCTTGGTCGCGAGGACTTGTTGAGACCAGCTACGCTCTTGGCGCGCCACAGCCAGCGGGTGCGCCAGCCTTTCCGTGCCATCTGTTATGTCGCGCGTTCTCCCCCTTGAGTAACGACATAAGCTTACTTACCCCGCTCCGTGCGATACAAGACTTCATCCCTGCGTTTACCGAGCAAAAGGAGACCCGAGAAGACCCGAGGAGGCCCCAGGAGACCTCCCCACAGCTTTGCCGACTCGTGAGAAAGCTTCCGTGTCGGGCGTAAGTGAGCTGTGCTAGTGGCATCCGAAACCACCACTGCCAAAGGAGTGAGGATGCTGATGATTGCCAAGAAACGGTCCATCGCCGAGAAACAGTTCGCGGGAACCCCGGAAAAGGTGGCGGAGGCGCGCCGGTGGGCTGATAGCCATCTCGTCGGATGCCCGGTCGCCGCCGATATCGAGTTGATCCTGACCGAACTATGTTCGAACGCGGTGCGGCATACCAGATCGGGGGATCCTGACGGGTATTTCACGGTGCGCCTGGACACCAATAAAGTCCGGATCGAGGTCACTGACCTCGGCGGACCCGGTGAACCACAACTCCAACCGGCCGAGGTCGACTTTGATGCTGACTCCGATTCCGACCCAGAGCTGGCATTCGAGCTGACCGAAACCGGTCGAGGTTTGCGTTTGGTCGCCTCACTCGCCACCCAATGGGGCGTACACGGAGACCAGCACGGCCGAACAGTGTGGGCAGAAATCACCCCCACCCAACCGGAACCTACTCCGACCAGCCCCGACACACCCTGAAAATCTTCCCTAAACCCGGTGGGGCTGCGCGCCGAACTGACCACAACCCCACCGGCGGCACCCCGGCATACCTACTCGTGGTTATTGTCTATGCCTGAACTAGCGAACCATTGATGACCGTCGAGTTTACGGGCCAAGGAGTGACGTGGAACTTGACCCGTGGATTTGCTGCGTGGAAGCTGGTGGGCAGGGGCGGTATCGAACCGCCGACCTTCCGCTTTTCAGGCCCACGCGGTCGTTGCTAATGTCTAGCACTATGGCAAAGCTTGCAGATGAGCAGTCTAGCGACGTCCGCCTATAACTGCCGGTTAGCGTGTGTGTTGCCGTCAAAATCAGCCGTCAGCCATTCAGGCGGGGACCAGGGCGGTGGTGAGTTTGTCGCGGAGTTCGTGGACTTCTCGGTGTTTTTGGCCTGCGAGGTAACCTCGCAGAGCTTTAAACCGGTCGTTAACACGGGTGGAGTTAAGCCTGCTGGCTATAAGAAGGGCTTGGTCGGTAATGGTGTGGGCGTGGGCGTAGTCGCCTTGCAGGGCGTGAGCAGAGGCCTGGTCGGCAAGAGCGAGGGCACGGGAACGGATATGGTTAGGATCGAAGCCATCCACGGCTTGAGCGAGCAGAGAGGCGGCCTGCTCAGCGTAAGAAGGATCGTACCAGGCTAGGTCTCGGTAGGCCGCGCCGGTGACTGCGAGAAGTTCAGCCTCGTCAAAGTAGCCAAGCCATGCGGGATCGTTAGCAGCTGGGGAGCTGGTAAACACTTGCTGAGCAATCGCTCCAGCGCGATGACAGTCTTGGATACGTTTTACGTGGGCTAATGTTTGTGCCTGTTCGACTTGCAACATAGCACGCAGAGTTGGAGTCGCCTGGTTACGGGATCCATACTCGGCGAGCTGCAAGAGATCTAGGGCGTCTTTGGGCCGGGCCAAGTGGCGCATCTGACGGGCCATACACGCTAAAGTATCTGCGGCCAGGATTTGGTCACCGGCTTCTTGCGCGGCATGCACCCCCAGGATGAAATACCGCTGCGCGGTGGCATGCAGTCCGATATCGAAACTCATCCACCCGGCGAGTCCACCTGCCAGGTCGGAGAGAGCGGATAGAGCACGTCGGCGCACCTTCTCAGTACAGGAAGCGCCACGAACCAGGTTATTAACCTCATTGAGATAGGCGACCACAGCCTTACGGATTTTCCCTCCGCCATGCTGAAAATCCAAGCGATGGAATATCGCTAGCGTCTGCTCGATCTCCTCTACGTCGCCCATACCAATGCGACGCCCTTCGTTTTTGGCCGTAGCGATGCTGGGCACACTGGTGAGCCAGCCTTGGAGTGGTCCGATCAACGCCGAACCCGCGACAACAGCTGAGGTTTCGACAACCATATCGCGGCGGTTGAGCATGAGGTCGCTCCTGGTGAACTGGTCGATTCCGTTCACCGTAGCGGCCAGGTCCCAGGGCAGGTCTACTTGGTGAAAAATAGCGCTCTTCTCGTGCTGTAATCCGAGGTCTTCGATCGTGACTGGGTGACCGAAGCGTTCCGTGAAAATCTCCGACAGGATCGCGGGCACCGGGTGGCGGGGTTGCTGACCAGCAAACCAGTGATGCACTCGCGAGGCATCGGTGCACACGTGACGCTCACCGCGGGCATGGGCTCGCCTAATCACTTGGCGGGCGAGTTCTTTTTGACTCAACCCGCTCAGCTCAAACCAGCCGGCCAGCTTGGTATTCGGTGTCGCCATGGTTACGTGTTCCCTTCCCCCGGCCTTACCACCTAACGGTAGTCCTATGAGCAGGATGCCCTCTAGACACAGCGGGAAAACAAAAAACAACCCCTCACTACCCGTGAATCCTCCCGTTACCTACCCCGCGCTCGGTGTTTTCTGCTCACTGACCCGCGCTAAGCGGACCTCACTAGTAGAAAAGGGGTAAGTCTCATGAACACTGAGCGCATCTCAAGGAGAGCGACCCGAATATTTGCCGGCACCCCGGAACAGGCACGGGAAGCCCGGCGCTGGCTGGACGGGCAGCTGGCCGGCTGTCCGAACGCCGCCGATGTCACCCTGTGCGCAACCGAGCTGGTCAATAATGCGGTGCGGCACTCCGCCTCCGCACGTAAAGGCGGCAACTTCCACATCAACGTCCAGATCAGCAGCAGAACGATTCGGGTGGAGGTCGTTGATCAAGGCTCCAACATCAAACCCCACCTCACCGACGCCGGGATGGACGCCGAACACGGCCGAGGCTTGCAACTGGTCGACGCGCTAGCCAGCCGCTGGGGAATCACCGGCAACCACACCAGCTGGACCGTCTGGCTCGAAATGGACCGAGAATCCGACACCCTCTCCCCACCCCACGAGGCGGCATAA
>Ga0187894_10001168_pt1 | contig 34531 bp, 27 predicted proteins | sample GBC1701081metaG_FD_136650 | JGI IMG/M metagenome (GOLD analysis project Ga0187894, IMG submission 136650) | White microbial mat communities from a lava cave in the Kipuka Kanohina Cave System on the Island of Hawaii, USA - GBC170108-1 metaG ...
CCCGACGCCGCCAGTCAGCACCGGAACGTGGTTGACATAAGCATCTTCGACCATCGTTGCCAGCGTGTCTTCGGTGTGGCGCGTGGCAAATTCATATTTCACATGGTCGTCCCATAATTCGGAAAGGCGTTGCGCGGACAGCGCCGAACCTGCGCCGTTGAGATTTCTGATGAAGAATTCGAGGCTTCTCAGGTTAGCAAGTTCAGCGGCGTGTGCGTCAAAGTGTGCGCCGCCGACACGGGCGAATGCATGATCTCGTCCGGCGTAATCATGAATGGTGACAAGCGGGTTGTCGTCGAGCGCGGCGTGAATTTGCGCTTGTGCCGCCGCAGGGCAGAATTGATCCTCGCTGGCGATATGCAGCATCAGCGGGCAATGCAGATTGGCGGCTTCCGCAAGCGTCGCTTCGATGCCGACGCCATAATACCCAACCGACGCATCGGGATTGAAGCGCACGGCAATCAGGTAAGCGAGTTTGCCGCCAAGACAGTAACCAACCGCGCCGACCTTTCCGGTGCAGGCAGGATGCTGGCGCAGAAACTCCATTGCCGCTGCCGCATCTTCTACGGCTTTGGCTTCGTCCAGCCCTTGATATAGTTCAAAGGCGCGTTGCCATTCCGCTTCGGTTTTATCGGTCAACTGAATACCCGGTTGTTGTCGCCAGAAGAGGTCGGGACAGATAACCACGAAGCCTCGCGCCGCGTACCAGTCAGCGATGTCGCGCATCACGTCATTAACGCCGAAAATTTCCTGTAATAAGACGATGCCGGGTCCGTAACCACCGGGCGGTAACGCCAGATATGCTGCAAATGAAGGCCCGTCAAACGACTGAATTGTGACCATGTTTATTCCTTTATAATTGGTGTCAGACTGCAACGGCATAGTAACGGAATACTCCCTGTGGATTCAAAGGCGAAACCCTCAAGATGAGAGGCTTTTCCCCGCCGCTATTGGAAATTTTAGCTGCCGCATCTGAAGTCTGAACACATTTTAATGCAGCGCGTGGAAATGAGTGATTAACTCTGTAGAGTTTGGGGTTATGACCACTCAAGACCCTACTCCAACTCGCCTCGTTGAGTATATCAACAAGATCTTTGAAAACTCTCACGGACATCAACGCAAGGCTAAGGTGGCAAAAATGTTGCCATTCAACCGCAACACAATTTCTCAAGGGTTTCGTTGGTAGGAAGAAAACCGGCGGCAAAAGCTCTGGGAAATATCCCAACCGAGCGCGGCAAAACCGCCGATTCCGGCAGCCGCAATCAAGGACATCGGTGAGATTTTGGCGACCCCAAAGGGGTTCGGACCTACAAAGAAAGCCATCAAGTCGTGGGGAAAAAGTCTCAAACGGAAGTTGGCTATTCAGGAATGCCTAAGTTGGTGAGGTATCAATTGGCGGCGAAAGCCAAAAGTCCGAGACCGAGTAAGCCAAAAAAAACGACGTAGAAGTGCGGGAATTAGTGAGCGAAGGACTGAAAATCTTCTCGGAAAAGGCAATCAGTTCGCTCACATCGTTTCAGTATCTACTGTCAGCGTGGCTTTCTGCTATTGCATAGTTTCCAGGTGGAAAGCCTATTACCAAAAGTTTGGCGAAGCGCAGTTAGGCGGAATCTATTGCTTCCGAAAAATTCCGCCTAACTGCGCTTCGCCAAACTCTCTGAATTGCTTATGACTTTTTATCGAATAGTGTTGTCGTGCCTTCGGTGATGCTGGGCGGGGAAACGACTTCGCCCGTCGGCGGCATAAGTTCGCCGGTTGCCAGATTGCCTTGATGAAAGCCGCTGACACCGTAATTTTGCGGCTGTGGCAGTTGCGGAAATTGCGGATTGACCAACGGCTGTTGATAAGCTCCCTGTGGCGGCACAACCTCATCCTTGAAGGCGTAGGAATAGAGTATCCAAGCCAATCCGGCAAGAAACATGGTTAGCGGCACGATAAGCGGTGCGGGTGAGTCGGCAGCAATACTGCCTCCAAAAAAGATTGGAAAGATTACGACACTGGCAAGCAGAAGCATCAGCCCGCGCTTCACGCCTTTGGGTTTCTGTTTCGTTTGCACGACAGGATACGGCTGCTGCTGAGGCATCGGCAGCAGCCCATTATTGGCAAGCAACTGCGAGGTGACAGCAAGTTGAAAACCGCAACGCGAACAAAAGCGCGTCGTTTCCGTAGTCTGTTGTATCCCGCATCTCGGACAATACATTGAAAACCTCATCAACAATCTTCCTTTATGAATATCACTTCCCGCCGTTATAAATCAACAATCTGTAGCGGATTTATGGGCTTGTAAATCTCACTGCATAACGACGCATTGATGAAAAGCGTTTCATCAATCTGCACTCTGCCGTAAGAGCCATGAATATGCCCGAAGCAATGCACTGATGGGCGCACCTGTTTAACTCGCTCTAAGAGAAGTTCGCAGCCGACGCTATCCTGTCTGCCAAATGGATGGTCAAGAATGCCATACGGCGGACCGTGGGTTATCAAAACGTCGGTGTCTTGAGGAATCAGACTCCAGTAGTATTCCAGTTTTGCGCCTTTTCTTGGCAGATTGAACGCCCAATCATAGAACCAGGGTTGATGCGGCGAACCGTAGAATTTAACGCTGTCAATCTCTATGCCTTCGTCCTGTAGATAGGTGATGTGCCTAAGCGAACGCGCCGCCGCTTCTTTGTAAAATTCAAAGCACCAGTCGTGATTTCCGGCAATCAGCAGGGTATGTTTGAAGCCAAGCGTGGCGCAGAAATCATCCAGCGCCCGCAGTTCGTTGAGTTGATAAACGGCGTCGGTTTCCGGGGTGGAAAACTTGTTGGGCAGAGTATCGCCGCAGATGATGAGAAGATCACCTTTGGGAATCTCTGCCCGTTGCAGCATTCCATGACAATCTGAGGTAATGACAAGCCGCATGAGTCACTGCATAGCGAAGCTGTATTTGCTTGCCATAAATTCGCGGGTCTGCTTGAAGATGCCGTCGCCGTCTAAGCCATACTTCGCCAGCAACAAGCCCTGTGTGCCATGCTCAATCAGAATATCGTCGAAGCCCAAGCGCAGCACCCGGCACTCGTAGAGTTTACGGCGTTCCAGCAGTTCAAGAACGGCGCTGCCAAAGCCGGTCATCAAATAATGGTCTTCGACGGTGACGATAGAACCGTGCGTCTGAGCAAGCGCCAGAATCAACTCTTCATCAAGCGGTTTGACGAAGCGGGCATTGACCACCGTTGCGTAGATGCCGTCGTATGCCAGTTTCTCTGCCGCTTTCATACAATGAGCGACCTGGGTGCCAATGCCCAAAATCGCCACGTCCGAACCGTCGCGCAGAATTTCCGCTTTGCCGATGTCCAGCGATTGAATCTCAGCATCCATTGCTACGCCCAAACCGTTGCCACGCGGATACCGTACTGATGCGGGTCCGTTATAATACACGGCGGTTTTGAGCATATGGCGCAGTTCGTTTTCATCTTTAGGAGCCATCACGACAAATCCCGGCATATGGCGCAGATAGCCGAAATCCATCAAGCCGTGATGCGTCGGACCATCTGCCCCGGCAACGCCGCCTCTGTCCAACGCAAAGGTAACGTCAAGTCCCATCAATACAACATCATGGAAAATCTGGTCATAAGCGCGTTGCAAAAATGTTGAATAGATGGCGGCAATTGGTTTCAGTCCTTCGGTTGCCATGCCTGCGGCAAAGGTGACGGCGTGTTGTTCGGCAATCGCCACATCAAAAGTGCGCTCAGGAAACTCTTTCATCACCTTGCTAACGCCTGTGCCATCAGGCATGGCGGCAGTGATGGCGACGATGCTTTCATCCTGCCGCATCAAATCAATCGTTGCCTGGGCAAAAACATTGGTATAGGTCGGATTGGGATTGGCGTCTTTAATGAATTTGCCGGATGCGATTTCAAACCCCGAAGTGCCATGCCATGCGGCTTTATCCAGTTCGGCGGGCGCATAGCCTTTGCCTTTGACAGTGAGCGCGTGAATCAATACCGGACCATCTTCTTTCTTCGCTTCTTCGAGCGTTGCAATGATGGCGTTGAAGTCGTGACCGTTAATCGGTCCGATATAGCGTAGCCCCAATTCTTCCCAGAGAGCGCCGGGAATGAATTGACTGGCGAGCGCGTCTTTCAAGGCTTTGGCTCTGGCAAGCATCTTTTCGCCTACCGCCGGAATCATCTTTACCCACTCTTCAACTTCGTGTTTCAGTTCGTGGTACGGCTTGGCTCCGCGTATGCGATTCAGATATCCGGCAAGCGCCCCGACATTCGGTGCAATTGACATCTCATTATCATTCAAAAGAATAATCATGCGCTTTTTCAGATGCCCGACTTGATTGATGCCTTCCAGCGCCATGCCCGAAGTCAGTCCGGCATCGCCGATGAAGGCGATAACGTCGAAGTCCTCTTCTTTGATGTCACGGGCGGCAGCGATGCCGATAGCCGCCGAGATGGATGTACCAGCGTGCGCTGCATTGAATACGTCATAAGTTGATTCATCGCGTTTGAGAAAACCGCTCAAGCCGTCATACTGGCGAATGGTCGGGAACTGGTCACGCCGTCCGGTGATAATTTTATGGGCGTATGCCTGATGCCCAATATCAAAGACCAGTTTATCGTTCGGCGTATTGAAAACATAATGCAAAGCTAAGATGAGTTCGACCGGACCGAGGCTTGCGCCCGTATGTCCGCCGATTTTTGATAGGGTTTCAATCATATACTCGCGGAGTTCGTCAGCGAGTTGGGGTAATTTCTGCGGCGGTAATTGTCGCAAATCCGCCGGGTCATTTATCTGTTTCAACAAATTCATTGCTAAGGCTCCTGTGTATAGTACCTGCCATCCAGTTTACGGATTGTTTGAGATGCAAGGTTTCATAATTTAGATGCTGTAACGCAATAAACCTTGATAGTAATGCCAGAAGCGGCTTTTTCGCCACTCATTTTAGAGGTGGTTTGGAGACAACAAGGAATTGTCTTGCCCGTCGCCTGAAATAAGCAACAGGCAAAAGCCGTGTCATCCACTATGCAAAAGCAGGAATCTGCTAAAGGAGAGCGGGTTATCTCGTATAAAGCGACAGAGCGCAACGTCGGCGGATGGTTCACGCCGTAGCCCTGACCCGATTCTTACCCATCAGCGCATCTATGCTCCAGACGCCGGAACCGTGCGCGGCAATATAAAGAAACAGAAAGCAGTAAACTACTGCCAATTCGCCGCGATTGACGAGTGGCAGGAAGGCTTGCGGAGCGTGCGCCATAAAGTAAGCAAATGCCATTAAACCACTGCAAATAAACGCAGCAAAGCTGCCAAAGAAGCCCGCCGCAATCATCACGCCGCCGACCAGTTCAATAATTCCGGCGACGCCAATCTGCGACAGCAGCGCGGGAGGCGGATTGTTACCCGGCGGTATATTGAAAATCTTTTGTAAGCCATGCATGGCAAACATCCAGCCCACCATAATCCGCATTATGGCGAAGATATACGGCGCATACTTTCCAAGAAATCGTTCCATCAACAATCTCCTTTCTCAATTTTCGCAGCAGTATAACAAATTTGGGGAAGTTCGACACAGGGTTCAGCTTGTAATTTTGTAGTAAAGTTTATGACCGTCTTTCGATGATAAACCGCGCAATGGCTTGAAGGATATGCGTATCACCGCTAATGCCGGAAACCATGTCAACGGCTTCGGCTACCAGTTCGCGGGCTTTTGCGTGCGATGCTTCAAGCCCATAAATCGCCGGATAGGTCGCTTTTGCTGCCTCCTGATCTTTGCCCGCCGTTTTGCCTAATTGCTCGCTGGTCTGCGTCACATCCAAAATGTCATCGGCAATCTGAAACGCCAGTCCGATGCGCTTGCTGTAGTCGCTCAATTTCTGCAACTGCTCGTCACTTGCGCCGGCAACGATGCCGCCTGCCAGCACCGCTACGCGAATCATCGCGCCGGTCTTCGAGCGATGAATGTACTCAAGTGTCGCCGCATCAACCTCTTTGCCTTCGCTCTCCATATCCACTACCTGCCCGCCGATAAGCGCCTCAACTGTACCGGCAGCATTGGCGATTTCCCGAATGACGTGCAGTTGTTTTTCGGCATCCCGCTTTGGCGCATCGGCGCTCAAGATGCGAAATGCCTGTGTCAGCAGTGCATCGCCCGCCAGTATGGCAATCGCTTCGCCAAAGACTTTATGACAGGTCGGGCGACCTCTTCTTAAATCGTCATTATCCATTGCCGGTAAATCGTCGTGAATCAGCGAATAGGTGTGAATCATCTCAACGGCACAGGCGGCAGGCATTAAATCTTCCGTTGCTGCGCCGAGAGCCTCGCCGCTTGCCAGCACGAGAATCGGACGCAAGCGTTTGCCACCGGCAAAGATGGAATAGCGCATCGCCCGGTGAATGGTCTGCGGCTCGACAGACTCCTGCGGCAGAAAGGCATCAAGCCAGCGATTCACCTCTTCGGTACGGCGCGTAAAGTATTCAGGCAGATTTTCTATGGCGGGCGTCATCGGTTGTCCTCAAGATCAAAAATCGGCTTCCTCGTCATCAGTCTCGTCGTCAACGGCTTCGTCATTGTCGAGGCTGACACGCGAAAAAGAGCCATCGCCATTTTTCAATAGCAATTCAACGCGATTTTCCGCTTCATCAAGTCGCATTTGACAATCACGCGATAATTTCACGCCCTGCTCAAACAGTTCAAGCGAGCGTTCCAAAGGCAAATCGCCCGCCTCAAGCTGTTCGACAATCTGCTCAAGCTCTTTGAGTGATGCTTCAAAAGATTTTTTAGTCATAAGTCCGTAGTTCGTAGTCCGTAGTTCGTAGTCCGTAGTCACCAGGTTTATTAATACTACTGACTACAGACTAAGAGCTACGGACTACTTCGTAGCCAAGGTTATGGGTGAAGGCGCAGGCGCGTCAACCGTTCGGATGTTCTGAAAGCCTGCCTTCATCAGCCAGTCAGTATATTCTTTCATGGTGTAAACATCGCCCTCTTCGCTATGAATCAACCTATTCAAACCGAAAATTATATATCCGAGCTTAAAACTTTATGCCAACGACTCATTGACAGCAAGCGAGGGGGCGTGAAGAATAGCTGCCAGTATGAAAAAGATCAGTATTCTCGGCTCCACCGGCTCCATCGGGCAAAGCACACTTTCTGTAGTCAATTCACTCAATGATCAATTTCAGGTCGTTGCCCTCGCTTCAGGGCGCAATCTCGATGAATTTGTTGAGCAGATTATCGCTCATGCGCCGCAACTCGTTTCCGTCGCTAAGGAAGCCGATTGTGCCACTTTGAATAATCGTTTACGCGAAGCAGGTATCGCAAAGATGCCTGAAATCCTGAGCGGCGAAGCCGGTCTTGTGGCGGTTGCCTGTTACGATGATGCCGAGATTGTTATCTCCGCAACCGTTGGCGCGGTTGGATTTTTACCAACTTATGAAGCCCTGCGCTTAGGTCGTCGCGTCTGCCTTGCCAATAAAGAGACGTTAGTAATGGCAGGGGAATTGATGACCCGGGCGGCGCGTGAACATCACGCTGAACTGCTGCCGGTTGATAGCGAACATAATGCCCTGCATCAATGTATGCGCGGCGAAACGGTTGACGAAGTGAAACGGTTACTTCTTACCGCCTCCGGCGGACCTTTCCGCGAAACGCCGCTTGCAGAGATGCGCGAAGCCAGTGTTGAAGAGGCGTTGGCGCATCCGACGTGGAAGATGGGCGCGAAGATTACCATTGATTCTGCGACCTTGATGAACAAGGGGCTTGAGGTGATTGAAGCGGGCTGGCTCTTCAATTTCACTGCCGACAAAATTGCTGTCGCTGTGCATCCGCAATCTATTGTTCATTCGATGATTGAGATGGTTGACGGCTCGATTATCGCGCAGTTAGGCGTAACGGATATGCGGTTGATGATTCAGTACGCTATGACCTACCCCGACCGCCTGCCAACCGACTTGCCGCCGCTCAGTTTTGATAAGCTACAGAAGCTGGAATTTTTCGAGCCTGATGTAGAGCGTTTCCCATGCTTACAACTGGCTTATGAAGCGATGCGCGAAGGCGGCACAGTCCCGGCAGCGATGAGCGCCGCCAATGAAATCGCTGTAGATGCCTTCCTGAATCGTCGCATAAAATTCATGGATATTCCGCGCACCATTGAAGAAACAATGACTGCTCATGACAAGCAAGCCTGTTCGAGCATAGAGGCGATTTTGGCAGCCGACCGCTGGGCGCGACAATACGCCGAATCGCTGGTCGCCAATCGTTCCTCTATGGTTGGCGGATTTTAGTTTTGCCAGCAAAGCAATAGAAGAAAGCATGAAAAAAAGCGCGGCGATAAGCCGCGTTTTTTCATCCACGCCTTCTCTCCCTAGTGCAACCTCTTTTGCAGTTCTCTGCGCTGTCTCAGCGTTCGTCTCTGCGGTGAACAGGCTTTCAAAAATGCCTGTTTGGTTTTGTGCTACTCCCTATCTGCCGGTTGCTTAGGTTGCGTTGCCGGAGGACGTTTCGCCTTACCTTCGTCAAACGGGTCTTCAACCAATTTTGTTGGCGGAGCCATCGGTTCAGGTTCCTCATTGTCAAGAATTTCCGGCATCGGTTCTGCCGTTTCATAGGCGCTGAAATCGAATTCGCTGTTCTCTTCGGTGTATAAAGGAGCTTGATGGTCATAACAATAACCCGGCAGCAGATAGTCCGGCAGCAACATTTTTTGCTGATGCGGACAGAATTCTACGGCTGCCAATTCCGTCTCTGTACATACATCAACCGAATTCAAACCGGCAGGCGCAGCAAATTTATCGGCTGCAAGGTCAGGGCGCAAAGCAACCGCACGTTGTACAAATTCCGTCCATATAGGTACAGCCGCTTCCCCGCCGGTCATACCCAAATCACGGTTATCATCGAAACCAACCCAAACCACGACCAGCAAATTCGGCGTATAACCGGCAAACCAAGCATCCTTAGAGGTTCCGGTCTTGCCGGCGGCGGCGCCGGTAAATCCGGGTTTGCGGATTCGCGTTGCCGTGCCACGGTTGACTACATCTTTAAGAGTATCAGTAATGACATAAGCCGTCTGCGGCGACATCACGCTCATCTTAGGTGCCGCCCCTGTGGAAACTATTTCATTGCCGGAATTGATATAACGGATTGCCGTTGGTTCAACTCGCATCCCGTCATTGGCAAAAGTTGTATACGCGCCAGCAATCTGCAATGGTGAAGCCTCTGCCGCGCCAAGCGCCATTGAGGGGTAGTTATTCGGCTGTTCCAAGCCCATCTTTTCAGCCATCACGGCAACATTGCCAAGCCCGACTTGCATTGCCGCATCTACGGCAACCACATTGAGTGAGCGTACCATTGCCTCACGCAACGTCACCGGCTGATTGGAATAGGAGCCGCCAAAATTCTTCGGCTTATAGACGGCGTTATGGGCAAAGCGTATTTCGTGAGGCGCAGTAACGAAAGTAGTAAGCGGCGATATGCCCCGCGCCATCGCCGCCGCATAGATAACTGGTTTGAATACGGAACCGGGCTGACGCATGGCATCGGTTACGCGGTTAAGCTGACTGGTTGCATAATCGCGCCCGCCGACCATCGCCAGAATTTCTCCGGTGCGCGGATCAAGAGCGATGAAAGCCGCTTCCGGCTGCGAGTTTCGCTTCTTGTACTACTTCGCTAGATTAGTTGTGTGTTTCGTCACTGCTTCATTGGCTGCCTGTTGCAAGTCAACGTCAAGCGTTGTCTCAATGCGAAGACGGGCGGCATCCTGCTCTTCAAATTTCTGTTTGTCCACTTCGCGTTTCACATAATCAACGAAATGCGCGGCAGCAGTATTATCGAGTTTCTGCGACGGCAGGATTGCCAACTGCTCATTCTTTGCGGCAGCCGCTTCTTCTGTCTTGATATAACCGGCTTCCAGCATGGCGTTTAGGACAACATCGCGCCGCGTCTTTGATTCCTCAAGATTTGTTTGCGGTGAATAGCGATTCGGCGCTTTTGCTAATCCGGCAAGCAACGCCACTTCATTCAATGACAGGTCTTTCAATTCTTTGCCAAAATAGAGACTGGCTGCTTGTTGAAAGCCATAAATTGCCGTAATGCCACTCTGCCCCAGATATACACGGTCACAATAAAGAGCGAAGATTTGCTCTTTGGTCAATCGTCGTTCCAGCGCCATTGCCATCATGACTTCCGCGAGTTTGCGTTGATAGGTGCGCTCCGGGGAAAGAAATTCATTTTTGATTAACTGTTGGGTAATCGTAGAACCACCTTCGCGGATGCCGCCACAGGTCAGATTTTTATAGAAGGCGCGAAACATCGCTTTTACATCAACGCCGTTATGAGAAAAGAAATTGCGATCTTCGATTGCCGTTAGTGCATGGATTAACATTTGCGGAATATCGTCGAAACCAGTGGCGCTCCGCACCTGTTTCTTGGTATTAAAATCGCTGGTCAACATCTCCGCCGGGAGCGTAATGCTGCTTAGTTTGCCGGTGCTTTCCTGCTTTTGAATAGATGAAATCGCTTTGCCCTTAAAGGCGATAAAGACTCGTTCGGGTAAATCGGTAGTTTGATAAAAGTTACTGGCGCTAATCTCAACGCCGTCATTTTGCAGACGAAAACTGCCTGCGGCATATTCATTGTTCTGTTCATTCTCCTGATAACCGGCGCTGGTCAAGCGATCAACCAATTCTTCGCGGCTAATCTGTTCGCCTGTGCTAATGCGGCGCGGCGCAGCATAAATGCCTGCCGGCAGCCTCAACGATTGATTGGCTAATTGTTTATCGAGAATCGCGGCATAGTGCGTATAGGTGACAAAAAAGAGAACTGCGAGTGTAGCCATTAGCCATGCTCGCTAAGAGAGTGATGGCTGCCCCGCATCGAATCTGATATTGGTGTGCGACAATCCACTGTTTTGTCTGCTTTACTCTCTCGTTGAAGTTCATCGCTTTATCTCCCGGTGGCAGTCAGCGCAATGCCTGTGCCAGATACGCAGACGCCCGGCTATCGTAGTTCAAGACCAGCCAAAGAGAGCCTCTAACTTACTGGCAATAAGAAGGTTTCAAGGTATGCAACCGGCCACGTAAACTTACTGCGTCTTTGCTTGAGGAGAGCGTTGTTTATGGAAGTAATGGTTACATAAAGCAATTTCATTTTTGCACGAAAAACATACACATCTTTCAGCATCCTCTTTACTCTTCATAAAAACCTATTATTTTCACCTCTTACATTCTGGTATCTGTTTTGCTATACCCACAACCGCCAAAGCGATTTTCAGCAATGGACGACATCGAGTAGGGAGGAAGAGAGATGCTATTTCCGATTGGCGATGATAATTCAGCAAGGTGGTCTGTATCGGTTGTCACTTATGGCTTGATTGCCTTGAATTTGTTGTTTTTCTTCGTTGAGATGAGCGGTGGCGAGCCGTTTATTCAGAAATGGTCAGTCGTGCCGCGACGCTTGATTGCCAATCCCGGCGAGCACTTTATCACCATCTTTTCGTCTATGTTCATGCATGGCGGCTGGATGCACCTGCTCGGCAATATGCTTTACCTTTGGATATTCGGGGATAATGTCGAAGACAATTTCGGACACGCGAAGTTTCTCATCTTCTATCTGCTCTGTGGCATCGCGGCAACCGTGGCGCAGGTCGCCGTCAGCGCCAATTCCACTATTCCGAATCTCGGCGCGTCGGGCGCAATCTCCGGCGTTTTAGGCGCTTACATTCTGCTCTTTCCGAAAGGACAGGTCAGGGTTTTACTGGGTAGAGGCATCGTCAATATGCCCGCCTTCGGTGTTCTGGGATTGTGGATACTGCTGCAATTCGTCAACGGCTTTGGCTCGATTGCCAACACGGCGGAGACCGGCGGCGTCGCGTATATGGCGCACATTGGCGGCTTTGTTGCGGGAGTCGTACTGGCGTTCCTGTTTCGCGGCGGACGACGAGTGGCAACCGCCTGAGAGAATATATGCGAAAAAGTAAAGCCTATATGAATCAAGCTACAGATTCACCACAGAGCAACACAGAGGCAGCGTATCAACACTCTGTGCAACCTCTGTGTCTCCGTGTCTCTGTGGTGGAAGCGGTAGAACAGTCGCAGCTTTGCTTACTAACAGGTTTCAGGGTTACTTTTTTCGATATACCTAAACCTGAAATTGCTGAGCCTTCGCAGCATCTTTTCCGGCGTAGTGGGACGCAACATACTCATCAAGGATTTTAACGAATTCGGGAACAATGCTTGCCCCTTGTAACGTCTTAAACATTCGCCCGTCAACGTAAACGGGCGCTCGTGGGTCTTCGCCGGTTCCGGGAAGCGAGATGCCGAGATTAGCGTGTTTCGATTCACCGGGACCATTGACCACGCAACCCATAACGGCGACCTTCAATTCCTCAACACCGACATAGCTTTCGCGCCACGCGGGCATTTGTTCGCGGATGTAGTTTTGAATATCTTCCGCCATTTCCTGAAAGAGTGTGCTTGTCGTTCTGCCGCAACCTGGGCAGGCGGTAACGAGGGGCGAGAAACTACGAATGCCCATCGTTTGAAGAATCTGCTGCGCGACAATCACCTCTTCGGTGCGGTCACCATTCGGGCGCGGCGTTAGCGAGACGCGAATCGTATCGCCGATGCCTTGTTGCAAAAGGATGCCGAGCGCCGCCGATGAAGCGACGATGCCTTTGCTGCCCATACCGGCTTCCGTAAGTCCCAAATGCAACGGATAATCACATCGCTTGGCAAGGTCTGAATAGATAGCGATTAAATCCTGCACTTCGCTGACTTTGGCGCTGAGGATGATTTTATCGTGCGCCAGTCCGCTCTTCTCTGCCAGTTCCGCAGATTCCAATCCGCTAATAACTACAGCTTCGTGCATCACCTCGCGGGCGTCTTTCGGGTTAGGCTTGGCGGCGTTTTCATCCATCAGGCGAGTCAGCAGCATCTGGTCGAGGGAACCCCAGTTGACGCCAATGCGTACCGGCTTATCATTTTCGATAGCAACATCAATCATCGCCTGAAAATTCTTATCGTGATGTTTTCCCGCGCCGACATTACCGGGATTGATGCGGTACTTAGCAAGAGCCTTGGCGCAATCTTTATACTCTTTGAGCAGAATGTGACCGTTGTAATGAAAATCGCCAATAACTGGCACGAAAACGCCGCGCTCATTTAATCGCTCAACGATGTGCGGCACAGCGGCAGCAGCTTGCTTGGTGTTGACGGTGATGCGGACAAGTTCGGAACCGGCGCGGGCGAGTTGTTCAATTTGCAACGCCGTACCTTCCACATCAACGGTATCGGTATTGGTCATGGATTGAACCACAATCGGATGATTACCACCGACATTTACGCCCCCGACACAAACGGCAAGCGACTCTCTTCTTGCAATAATGGACAAAAGATTGACTCCCTGTGCTTGAAATACCAAGCACGATTTTAGCGGCTTGGTCGTTGCATCGCAACTTTTCGTTTGTCGCTGTCAGGTGTAGAATAGCCCGCCGTCTTATCTGGTTGCAGTAACCGATTGAAAGGAGAGAAAATGGACGATAGATTGAAACATCTGGATAAAGCCCAACAGAGCGTCAACCCCAATGCGCCTTATCAGGTTTCACAAGGCTACCTGTTGCCACTTCATCTGGTAACCAGCACATTTACGATTGAGGGGTTTCGCGTGGTTCGCCAGTTAGGCATCGTGCGCGGCATCACGGTGCGCTCGCGTTCGATATTCGGCACTCTCGGCGGCACGTTTCAAACAATTGTCGGCGGCAATATCACCGCCTTTACCAAATTGTGTGAACAGACGCGAGCCGAAGCCTTTGATATTATGGTACAACACGCCAGCGAGATGGGCGCCAATGCAATAATCGGAATGCGTTACGATGCAACGGAAATAATGAGCGGCGTTACTGAAGTGCTGGCTTATGGAACAGCCGTGATTGTGGAGCCAATTGAATGAAAAAACTTTTCTACGTAAATCACATTCTGCTCATTGCGCTTCTCTTTGGAGCAAGCGCGATGGCGCAATCAAAAGCTAAACAGGGTCAAAACGATGCTGATTTGGAGAAACAGTTTATCGCTGAGATCAAAGAAGCAGAGAAGACACCAACTGATGTACGACTTGCCGATGCGCTCGAAAAACTGGCGTCGTTCTACATCACAAAAAGTAATTTCAGCGAAGCCGAAAAGTTATTAAAGCGGTCTCTGGAGATTCGCAAAAAACTCTTCGGTCAAAAGCACATCAGTATCGTCAAATGGCTGAACCATATCGGCGATGTGTACTTGGGGCAAAAGAAACTCGATAAAGCTGAAGCGTCTTTTATAGAAGCAGTTAAGATACTTGAATCTCTCAAAGAGTATGAACATTACGAGATGTCCTATGCTGGCATTCAACTCGCTGGGGTCTATAAATTGAAAAACAAGCCCGAGGTGGCTGAAAATATCATTCATAATATCCCTGTCATTTACCTAATAAGTGGCAACATAGAGGCTGGAATTTACACAAGCCGTGAAGGAGACTTTAAGATTCGGTTCCCGCAGTTGATGAAGCCCGGCGCGATGGTACGAGATGAAGGAGAAGAAGGAAATGGTAATTCAGTAATTTTTACGGACGATTTCGGAGCATTTTATAGAGTCTTTTCGTTCGATAATACGAAAGGCGCTTTCTCTTTCGAGCAAATTGTGGGCGCGGCTGACAATCCACGAGACAGACAAACTCTACAATCCTCTCGCGGACGCGAAGAGCGGTTTATAGATGTCGAGAAAGAAGGATCAGAGATAACCGTAAAAGAACTCAAAAAGAATGCTGACAAGAAAAGCGACAAACTGGAATTTGATGAAAAGAAGCCCGACTTGGTAACGGCTAACTGCCTCTTTCAATCAGGCAATCGCTTCTATCTGGTCACGGTCGGAGTGAGCGTGATTTTCAATCGCACCGAAGCAACTGCCGCTAAACTTGCAAAAGAGAGGCTGGAACAATGGCTTTCGCAATTAGAGATTGTCAAAGCCCCGGATAAGCAGTGACCTTGATTCCAGATAGTGCCTGTCATTCTGGCAGGCACTATCTTTCTTGATTTGGTGACAGAACTACTTTGCTTCTCACGCCAGTATTGCCACGACTTCGGTTTGCGGATTATCCCCTGTAACGCGGGCTTCGCCTTCGGACACATACATATCTATTTCGCTGCGGATGCCGAATTTGCCTTCCAAGTACACACCCGGTTCTATTGAAAAACAGGTGCGCGGAATCAACACACGGTCATCTTTCGTCTCAAGGTTATCAATGTTCGCGCCGTTGCCGTGTACTTCGGTGTGAATGTTATGTCCGGTGCGGTGGATGAAATAGTCGCCGTAGCCGGTTTCCTGAATCGTCTTGCGGCAAACATCATCCACTTGCCAGCCGTAAATCTCGCGCCCTTCGGTGAACGCTTCTTTAACAAACTCAATCGCCGCATCGCGTCCACTGCGAACGATCTGAAAAACCTTATTCACCTCTTCGGGAATCTCCGCGCCGACAAATCCTGTCCACGTAATATCGGCATAGACCGAGCCGGGTTTATTGAGCTTCGCCCATAAGTCAATTAGGACGAAATCGCCTTTGTTGATGGGCGCGTGATGCTCCTCTGTCGGTTCATAATGCGGCATGGCGCTGTTGGCGTTGACGGCAACAATCGGCGGGTCTTTGGTAATCATGTTGCGTTCAGCAAAGCGGCTCATAATGAATTGTTGGATATCATATTCCGTCGTCTGGATGCTCTCACGGATGCGATGACCGATTTCTTGAAATGCCTCTTTGACGCTGGCGTAAAGTCCTTCTGCGGCTTCTTCGTGCATTGCCAGTTGGTCGCTGTTCCACGCCGCCTCGAATTGCTGCACCAGATTTGCCGATGTGACTGGCTCAACGCCAAAAGAACGGATTAACTCAATGGTTCCGGCGTCTACTCTGGAGAGGTAAGGAATTGCCGCATCGGGCGAATACTGCATAGCGACGCGAGGCATACGCTCGTGATTGAGCGCCGTGAGCGCATCTTTCAAAATTGCATGGAGTTGCTGCCAGGGCAGATAGATTTGCTTGCTGCCCGGCAGATGATCAAGCACACCGCGCTCGATGGAATGAACAATTTTGGTCGGTTCGCCCACAGCCGGAACCACATAAAACCAACGGCGCGTCGCCATATGTCCATGTTCCGCGAAGCCAAGAATGTTGGCGGCAATCGGGTCGCTGCCTCTGAAACTATAAAATAACCAGCCGTCAAGTCCGGCTTCCTGCAAAGCATTTTGAATTTTCTCTATCAATTTCTTCCTCCGTAGCGAACGATTACTTCTCTTTATTAAATCAGGGTTCAGGCGAACAGATGGTGAGGAATCGTTACGATTCCTGTTTTTTCAACCATGCCAGCAAATCATCTTTAGATGAGAATTTCAGCAGGGCATCACTGAGTTGTTCCAGTTGCGGCAGGGATAAATTTTTAATCCGTTTCTTTGTATCGGGCGAAATTGCGCCAATAAGTTGCTTCAACTGGCGGAAAATCAGGCGCAACTCGCCTTCTTTCAAGCCGATCTCTTTGCCCTTTTCCATGCCCTGCTCAAGACCTATAGCAATCCCTCTTCTCTCCCATGTTGTTACATATTCCATTACGACCTCCTTTTGTCGCCGTTCGGTTTTGGCAAATTCTTGTTGAAAGATTTTCTCCTCCTCTAGGTCTAACTGCAAGTACGCATCCACATATTCGGCTATCAGGCGCATTCGTTTGCGATTCAACTTCGCTTTTGCCAGTAATTTCAGGCATTCGAGTTTGACATACGGCATCTCCTCGCGCCGGATATTCATTCTCGCCATCAATGCCGCCGCAACCGGATTATCATGGCGAACGAAATCGCGCCAGTTCAACTGCCCCAATTGCAAAACATGATAGCGCAATTCCAATATAACTTCTTCCCCGACTTTAATTTGATAGGTGTCAGGCTGCGGCTTTTTGATGCGCGGGTTGTAGAAAACGATTATCGGATAGACCGGAACTTTTTCGCGCAGGTGCAGCAAGGCGACATAAAAGAACAAGCGTTGCCCGAAATCGGCTTCCGGTCTTCCCTGCCCTTCGACCAGAACGATAAAGTAAGCATCCGCGCCGCGAAAACGAGTCTTGACGACAATATCGGCTTCGCGGCGATAATCGGAAAGAATGCCGGTGAAGAACTCTTTGTCGAGAAATTCGAGCGCCTTGTCGTCAATCTGCTTTTGCAAGTCAGGAAAGAAGAGCGCAATAAATTTAATGAAGAGATTGCTGATGAGTTCTTTGAACCTGGCATCATGGTTCAATTTCATCATGCGGCAAGCCTCTATAGAATCTTCACTGCTTCCCTGTCTCTGACTCTTACTACTTATCGTGTGAAGCGATAGACGGGCGAGCGTTCGCCGGTCTGTTGATTGAATACCGTAACACTAACCTGCTGGAATTGCGGGAAGGTCTCGCGCACTCCTGCCTTGCCGAGTTTTACAAAGATATGTGTTGTCGAACCGTTCGGCAGCAGATACGACTCGTCATAGCGGCTCTTGCCGATGGCAACGCCATTGACTTCAACGGTCATCGCGCCTTGCATAAAGCCCAAACCATCAATGTAAACGAATTTTTTATTTGTCCTCACCGCGCCGATGCCAAGCGTCGATGCTGGTGGCACACGGTTTATCAAAGCGTTATAGGCATTGGCGCGACCGGAGCTTACCACCTTTGAAGCCAGCGACAAAATCGGCTCGGCAGTAGAGATCAATCTCTGCTTCACTTGTGTCGGCGTTAATGCCGGTTCACGCACCGCCAAAAGCGCAGCAATGCCAGTTACGTGCGGCGCGGCAAACGAAGTGCCGCCGGGAGACCATGTGGTGTAACCGTCGCCGGGAAAGATGCTCGTTACCTGCCCATCTCCGGGCGCGGCAAGGCTTACCGATGTGTGTCCATAATTTGAGAAAAAGAGCAGATCATCCGTGCGGGCGACAGCGCCAACCGAAATCACATTCGGGAGTTCGCCCGCCCATGCTGCCGGATATTCCGGCGCATCATCAAGATTGTCGCCAAAGCCATTTTCCCCGCAAACGCCATTGCCCGCCGAACAGACAAAAAGAATCCCGGCGTCGTTTGCTGCTGAAATCGCGTCTCGCAAGCTGCGGCTAAAACTATCGGCACATTCGCTACGTCCCGGTCCCCAACTGGCATTGATGGCGCGGACATTGACGCCCTTCCTTTTCTGGGCGATGGCATAGTTGATGGCTCTGATGGCGTCCGCCGTATCGCCAGTGCGGTCAATGAACTTTAACGGCATCAGTTTTACACGCCACGCCACGCCACTGACGCCGATGCCATTATTGCCGACCGCGCCGATGATGCCCGAAACGAAGGTTCCATGGCGGTCAGTCGCGGCATCACTGAAAACCTGTTTGTTATTGCCTTGAAAGTTCCAGCCGTTCACATCATCAATGAAGCCATTATTATCATCGTCAATGCCATTGTTGGAAATTTCAGCCGGATTCGTCCAGATGTTTGCCGCCAGATCGCTATGGTTGATGTCTACGCCGGTATCGGTGATGGCAATGACGACATCATCGCTGCCGGTGGTCAAATCCCACGCCCGCGTTGCGCCTATATCTACACCCTGATTAAACAGCGACCATTGCTGATTGAATAAAAGATCATTCGGTACGGTATCGTGTGGTTCAATAAGGCGATTCGGTTCCGCGTATTCAATGCGCGAATCGCTCTGAGCGCGGGTGATGGCTTCTGCTACGGAGATGCTGCCGTCAAGTTGCACAACATAAGCGCCGCTGTCGCCCTCTGCATCGAGCGATGCTGCGTCCAGCGCCACATCAGGCAAAAGCTCTCTGGTGATTTGAGCGGAGCCTCTGGGTGGTCGCGCCTGTCGTTTGAATTTGACGAGAAGCTGATTGGCTTTAGAGGAAGCAGCGGTTGGCGCTGGCTTGCGGGCAAAACTTTTTGCTTGCGGAATGAGCAGCAAGGCACAGAAAACGAAAGCGAGCAGCAGGGGTATCAATCTTCTCATAACTACCTCGAAACTACTTATACGTCTGGTGAGCTTAGGTGTGGGAGAAAAATCAAGCAACGCCAGCTTTGCTATAAACAAAGCTGGCGTGTAAAACCAATGTCTGACTTACTTGCCATCGGGCGGCTTTGGTTGCTCGACGGGTTGCTGTTGTTGCACGGCAGGCGGTTTACTGCTCCTGAAGCTCTTGGCGATGTCATTATAGATAACAAAGCCCATCAATAGCATCAGCGCCACGAAGCCTACCTGAACCATCTTCTCTTTCACTTTCAAGGACAGGGACAAGCCGAAAAGTCCAAGCAGACCTTCCAGCGCCAGCATAAAGATCAAGCCGCCATCCAAAACCGGAATCGGGAAGAGATTGAAGATGCCAAGGTTGAGCGACAACAGCGCCATTAAATCCAGCACCACCGAAGGTCCGGCTTGTGCCGCCTGATTCGAGAGTTTGGCGATACCGAGCGGTCCGGTAAAGGTTTCTCCAACCTTGCGTTTGCCTTCAAATATCTGACCGATTGCCGTGCCGGTCAGTTTGATCATGCGCCAGTTCTGCTGAAACGAATGCGAAATCGCCGCCAACGGAGAAAGACTCCGCGCTATCATGTTGTACCTGACCGCCGGGGCAAAACCGATGCGATATCTGCCGTCACTCATCTCCGGCGTCGGGGTGATGTCCACAATACTGCCGTTGCGCTCAACCTGCAACTTCACTGCCTGACCGTTGCTGCCATTGATGGCAGTAATCAATGCCAGTTGTCCATTATTGCTCTGCTCCAACGGTTTGCCATTGATTGCCAGAATCTTGTCGTTTTCCTGTAAGCCGGATTGGGCGGCAGGCTTGCCATCTACAATATTAGTGGCAATCAACGTCCCATTGTGAATAAAGCCATCGTAGCCGATTTTGTCGCCTTCAATCTCTTGAACACCGATTGGCAATGTCGTCTGTGTTATCTCATCGCCGCGTTTGATGGTCAACGGCACAGCTTCGCCGGGTCGGACAAGGACATAATCATCCACATCGCTCCACGTCGGATTTTCCTGATCGCCGATTTTCAAAATTACATCGTCAGACTTCAAGCCTGCTTGCGCGGCAGGCGATTCGGCTTGAATTCCCTGCACTACTGCCGGTTGGGATCTGAACGCCGGTTCTTCGAGGTGAATCATTGCCACAATAGCCGGAATCATTAAAGCCACAAGGATATTCATAGCAGGACCGGCGACAGCAACGTAGAAGCGTTGCATCTTGGTCTTCGACATGAACTCATCGGGAGCGCCCGTCACCTTATCATCGAGGCTTTCTCCCGCCATCTTGACATAACCGCCAAGCGGGATCAGGCTGACGCGATAATCGGTATCGCCCTTTTTGAAACCGAAAAGACGTTTGCCAAAGCCGACGCTGAAAACATCAACGCGAATGCCACACCATTTTGCTACTATGAAATGACCAAACTCGTGAATAACCACTAAAGGAACCAACACGAGAACAAACATTAACGCCATTTGAAAATAACCGAACAAGATACAGCCTCCTTAAAACCTCTGTCGAATGAGCAGGAATACTTCGGCATTCCTTATCTATCATTACTTCATATAAAAATATAAGTTTATCGCAGCCGTCCGGCAGTGTCTATACTCGATGAACATACCGGCGGCTACAGAATTAGATGCTCAAGATGCGGCTCAACGATGGCAGTACGCCGATAAAATTCTTTCAATCACATCTGATGTAGAAAGACCTTCAATAAATGCCAGCGATTGCACTTCGCCGCCTGCCGCTTCCACCTCTTCGCGCCCAACGATTGTATCAATTGCCCAATCGCCGCCTTTAACGAGAACATCGGGCAAGAGTTCGGCAATTAGCTCTCGCGGCGTCTCTTCGGCAAATATCGTCACATAATCAACCATTGCCAGCGCCGCCAGCACTTCGGCGCGTTCCTGTTCTTGCAGAATTGGGCGACCCTCGCCCTTCAAGTGGCGCACCGAAGTGTCGCTGTTCAGTGCCACAATCAAAACGTCGCCAAGTTTGCGAGCCTCTGCCAGATAACGAACGTGACCCGGATGCAGCAGATCAAAACAACCATTGGTAAAGACGACACGCTTTTCCTGCTCTCGTAAATGCTGGCGCTCTGCTAGCAAATCTCCTCTATTGAGCAATTGCCCCATGCTGGAAAAATACCACAAATCGCCTTTTCGCGCATCGCCGTCAGCGTTAAAGTTACGGGCGAAATTGACAAAGAAATCCTCTCTCAATAGTATCTACACTCGCTTTTGGTATTGCCTTCCTTAATTCGTAAAGCAAGTAGTGAAGTCTGTCCCTGGCGTAGGTGATTCTGATAGTGGCAGAAGAGGACAGACGCCGCTAAATAACGAGTCGGGAGACGGGAATTTATAGCCATCATTCAGGAGGACAGATGTTTCACCGCAAATCCTTTTCCGGCGCAGGCAACCTATTGGTCGTTTGCCTGTGTGCAATCTTTTGCTTCGCGCCGGTCAGCAGCATCCCGGCACAGAGCCTATCCAAAAAGGCGGTAGTAAAATCTGCTGATAAACCGCTTATCGCAACTGCGCCGGTAAAAACCCCGGTTGCCGCTTTGTCTCGACAATCGGCTGATTCAGGCAATGCCGTTGTCGGCACACCTTGGACGGGGGAAATGGCAGTGCAGGAAACCACCGCGCAGATTATGGCGCGTGGCGCGGCGCAGCAAAGGGATAATGCCAATCTTGTTGCCAGTGAGGTAGAGAAGATTTTGCCGAACCGCGCTGCCCTGCAACAAAATCCCGCCTCGCCCAATCTGTCGCAATTCCCGACTCCGCAAACGCCTTCACGTCCAGCCGAACCTCTGGCTCCGCAAGTTCCAAGCACCAGTTTTACGGCGGCGACACTGGCGGATAATGGCGCATTTCCGCCCGATTCGATGGGCGCAGTCGGTGCGACGCAATTTCTCCTGTGCATCAACGGGCGCATCCGCGTCTTCGACAAAAATAGCGGAGCCATCGGCTCATTGAATACGACAACCGATGCCTTTTTTCAGACAATACGCAATAATTCCGCCACGCGCTATCCCCGCGTCCGCTTTGATCGCCTTGTCAATCGCTGGATTATCTTAATGTCCACAGTGGCAACGCCCAATCGAATTTTACTTGCGGTCAGTGACACAGCAACCATTACAGCGGCAACCATCTGGACATTCTTCTTCTTTCAACAGGATCAGGCTCCGCCAACGGGAGATGCAATCTGTCAGGCAGATTATCCCACGCTCGGCATAGATGCCAATGCCCTTTATATTGGCGTCAATCAGTTCTGCGGCAATCCATTGGCGTTCAACAGCACGGCGGCTTTTGTGGTGCGTAAATCTTCAATCCTGAGTACCGGACCGATTGTCGTCACGGCATTTCGCAACCTTACCGGAACGACTACAGGGAACGGACTCTTCGCGCCGCAGGGCGTTGACAACTATGACCCGGCGGCAACCGAAGGTTATTTTATCGGCGTTGATAATGCTTCTTTCGGCGCTCTCGTCATCCGGCGCGTCCTGAGTCCCGGCGGTACGCCTACCCTCTCAGCCAATGCTTTTTTGACCGTACCGGCAACCGCCTTGCCGATTACCGTACGACATCAAGGCAATCTCAACGGCACAACCGGGCAACTCGACGCTACCGATGATCGCCTGACGGCGGCACATATTCGTAATGGTCGGCTATGGACAGCGCAAAACATTGGCGTTGATAACACGGGAATCGCTAACGGCGCGACCCGCACACGCAACGGTTCCCGATGGTATGAAATCTCGAATCTCAGCGCCGTAGCGCCGACGCTCATCCAGTCCGGCACACTCTTTACGGCAACCGGCACGAATACCTTTAATGAGCGGAACTACTGGATTCCTTCTGTCATGGTCTCCGGGCAGGGACATATGGCGCTTGGCAGTAGCATTGCCGGAACCAGTGAATTTGCCAATGCCGCAACTGCCGGACGACTGGCAAACGATGCGCTCGGCACGTTGCAGGCTCCCGTCGCTTTAACCAACTCAACGACGCCATACAATCCTCTTCTCGATCCGGGTAATATAGGGTTCCGGCGATGGGGCGATTACTCTTATACAAGCCTTGACCCCTGCGACGATATGACGATGTGGACGGTGCAGGAATTCTGCGACGCCACGAACTCCTACGGCGTTCGCGTCGTCAAGTTACTTGCGCCGCCACCGGCAACTCCGTCAGCCGCCAACCCGCCCACCGTGCCGCAAAATGTCGCTTCGTTCGATGTGACGATTACGGGTACTCAGGTAGCAGGCTCAGGCTTTTTCGATCCCGGCAGCGGCTTCGGTTGTCGAATCGGCGCGTCCGTCAGTGGCGGCGTGACGGTCAACAGTGTGACTTATCAAAACCCCACAACAGTTGTCCTGAATGTCTCTACCGTCGGCGCGTCAAGCGGCGCTAAGAACGTCACCATTACCAACCCTGACGGGCAGAGCGTCACCGCCAACAATCTCATCACCGTCGGCAGCAGTAATTGTACCTACTCCATCAACCCGACAAACCAGAGTTTCAACGCCAACGGCGGTACAGGCAGCGTTGCCGTGACGGCGACGGATGGTTGCGGATGGACTGCCGTATCAAGCGCCCCGTGGATAACCATTACCTCCGGGTCGAGCGGTACGGGCAACGGCACGGTCAACTACACAGTCGCGCCGAACACTACAGGCAATGCGCGAACCGGAACCATGACGATTGCCGGACAGACCTTTACGGTTAATCAATCCATTGCCGGATGCGATTACACGATTGCGCCGACCAACGATTTTTATGAAACATCGGGCGGCACTGGCAATATCAATGTGACGACAGCAAATGGCTGCGCCTGGACTGCCATTAGTAATGCTACATGGATTACCATTACGGCGGGCGCCAGCGGCAATGGCAACGGCAGCGTCAGTTATAATGTGGCGGCAAACCCGGATAGAAATGACCGCACCGGAACAATTACGGTTGCCGGACAGACCTTTACGGTAACGCAATTCACTACCACCTGTGTCACGTCGGTTTCGCCCACCAGCTTTTCCTATGACGCTTCCGGCGGACAGGGCAGCGTCTCGGTGGTTGCGCCATCAAACTGTAGTTGGACATCGGCAAGCAATGTTAGCTGGATTACCATTACATCGGGAGCATCCGGCACCGGCAATGGCAAAGTGAAATACAATGTTGCGGCAAACACCGGGCAAGCGTCGCGTTCCGGCGTTGTGGCAATCGGCAAACGGCTGCATCGGGTGACACAGGCTCCCGGCGTTGTGCCTTGCACCTATCAAATCGCTCCGACCAATCAGAACTTCGGTATCAATGGCGGCAATGGCTCTGTCAATGTCACTGCGCCGAACAATTGCAACTGGACGGCGGTGAGTAATGCCAGTTGGATTACCGTGACGCTTGGTTCTACCGGCTCAGGCAATGGAGTGGTCAATTATCAGGTTGACGCCAATGCCAGTATTCCACGCTCAGGAACAATTACCATTGCCGGACAGACCTTCACTGTAACGCAGGACGGTTCCGGCGGCGGCAATTGCAACTATTCGCTGATTCCGTCGAGCGTCAATGTCCCGCCATCGGGCGGCACAGGCAGTTTTCAGGTGGTGGTCGCCGCCGGTTGCAATTGGACAGCCGTGCCGAATGTCAGTTGGATAACCGTGACTGCCGGCAATGCCGGCAGCGGCTCAGGAACTGTCAGTTATCAGGTTGACGCCAATGGCACGGCAACCCAGCGAAGCGGCGCAATTGTTGTTGCCGGTCAACAGTTCACTGTCACTCAGGATGGCTCGGCAAGCTGTAGCTTTACGGTAACACCGACATTCTTATCCTTCACCGGAGCGGGCGGCACCGGCACGGTACAAGTATTTACCGCGCCAAACTGCAACTGGACCGCCAGCAGTCCGGTCAGTTGGGTAACGATTACATCGGGCGCATCCGGCACAGGTAACGGCAACGTCAGCTTATCTGTCGCATCAAACCCCACCGGGACGACGCGACAGACGACGCTGACCATAGCGGGAACCAGCGTGACCATCAAACAGTCGCGGTAAACCGGAAAGCCGCAACTGACCTACAGGCGGAAACCTTACCATTGAGATTTCGCTTGTAGATTGTCATTCAGGATTACTCTTCTCTTCTATAGGCTCCGGTGGTTTTGGGGGTGATGGTTCGCGCTGCTTATTCTTCCGTAATCGCCAGAGTGGCAACAGGACTATCGCTATAGGCGCAAGAGCGAGGCAGGCGCGGACAAAAAAGAGCAGAATGACGATTGCCGCGCTAAGACCATCGGCAAACGCCCGCTTAAATTTAGCCCCGAATCCCGACGTAGATGCAGCGACAATTGCCGCCGGCGTTTGCAAAACAATGGTGATGGTGGAAAGCGCCGATTGATTTTCCAGAAAGCGGCGGCGACCTTCCAAAGCCTCTATGTCGGTGCGGACAGCCGCCAGTTCGCGCTGCACGCCGAGGGCATCGGCTACGGTTTTTGTCTGCTTCATAATTTCGAGGAATTGCGACTCAAGAGCTTTCTGAGCGTTGCTTCGCGCTTCCAAATCCAAAGACTCTTCCGTTACATCCTCGCCGGTAATCTGTTCGATGATGAGACGATTGGCAACTGCGTGAATGGCGGTTACTGCCGCATCAAACTGAGCCGCCGGGATTCGCATAATCAGGCTAACTCGCTGATTTGTGGTCGTCTTGCTGCTCTGTTTGAATTCTGAAGTAACCACAAAACCGCCATGAGCTTCGGCGATAGAAGCAATGCGGCGTTGCTCTTCGGCGGGATTATCAACCTCCAGAATCAATCTGCCGTCACGAATAATTTTGCGCTGTATTGCCTGAGCGACAGCCTGTTCGTTGTCGGATTTCGTCTGTAACGCTTGTTGCGAATCGCCCTTTTTCTTCGTGGGTCTCGGCGGCGGAGCAATCTCTTGCAATAGACTTTCAGCTTCACTCTCGGAGTCTGTTTCGCTGCTGCCGAAAGGTTGCATCTTTCTGATCATGCCAAGCAGCGAAAAATCTTCGCTTGCCTGAGTTGTCGCTTGCTCGTTAAAGACTGGTTCTGCTGTTTGGTTTCTCTCTTCTGCTTCACAACCGCAGAGAGTGAACGCCAGGAACAGCAGAAGCGTTGCGGTAGTTATTCTCATCTTACGCCTCAGCAAGTTGCAGATGGATTTATGACGCTTGCTTCAATAGACACCAATGGCTGAGAATTTGTTCCGAGAACCACAAGCCCAATGTAAAAAGGCACAAGTGAATGATTATCACCTGTGCCTTTTATCGGTATTCGCTGATGAGCGGATTGCTCTGACGACACTCGTTACCACTGCAACGGTATCAATTCGGGACCGAGGTAGTGATCGAGATTCTCATTCACATCATGCAGGAAGTGAGCGCCGTACCAGATAACGAGGTCCCTTCCCTGCACCGATTCGCCATTGATAAACGGATCAAGGTCAATTTCGGTATTTGAGCCAGTGGAATTGTGTCCGTCATCGAGTTCTGTCGTCCCTTTACCTCGCAAGACGCAGTAATCCACCCGTCCATAAGTATCGGCGATGCCATCGGTTAGTGATGGAATAATGGAATAGCCGTCGCCGGTTGCCGGATTCAGAATCCGCAGCGTATTGTCATTGCCGGCAACCCGATTCCAGCGCATTTCCGTCGGTATCGGATTGGGCCAAAAACGCAAGCCCGGTCCGTAAACCACATTCGGCTCGGTCGCGCCGCCAATATCGAAATCGAAGCGCCAGAAGACATGGTGGTTATGATCGTTACAGACGCAGGAATTATTTACTGCGCCAAAGCCAAAGCGCGGCTGCACTCTGCCATCGGTGTAAAAATGCCATTCGCTGATGTAGCGATACCAACCGGCTTCCAGTTCCGAAACCAGAACCGTCTCATTTCCTGAAGTGTAGAACGCGACGCCGCGAAAATTGCCGGTGTCGTTGAGGGTCTGCAAAACGGTCTGCGGGCGCTCGGTGCATTGCCGCACCCCCGGGGCAACGTCTGTGCCATTGGCGGTAAAGAAGCCTTCCGAGTATTGCCAGTCACGATACGGTCCGCAGGTATTGCCGATGTATTGCACATTCAATACGGGGGCGTGGGCGCGACCGAACAGGCGTTTGCCGCGATAGTCTACGTTGCGGAGTTCGACGCCGGAACCGCGAGTGCCGGAAGAGACCGAGGGGCGCACCACCGTCATGCGCCAAATCTCTGTGCCGCTTTGACTGATGACGACATCGAATTGCCCCGCCGTGCCTCTGCCGGTGACGCCTTGCCCGGAACCATTTGTGCCACAGGCGGTGGGCGTGGCGAGCGCCGTCTTCGGCGCATTATTACTAAATTTCACGATAGTCTGACGAATCATATTGACGCCGATGATTTCATTCGTCCCGCCACCGTAAATGCCGATAGTGATGGTGCGATCCACTCTGCCTTGCGGCTGATCGCCATAAGCAATGGGCGGCATCGGGCGGTATGTCCTTACGGCTCCGCTGCGAATCAGTGGTCCGTATTTCGCATCGCGCATGAGAATAACGACCGCATCCTCGAACTCTTCCGGGCTGGAATCGGGTTGCTCGGTCAATTCTTTAAGCGTGACGGTCGTATCCTCAAAACGTCCTTCGACGGATAAAGCTCGATTATTGCCGTAAGAGATGATGATAGCGCGGTAACGGTCAGGCGGAGCCGGTCGTCCCGGTCCCTTGTCGCCATTATCGAGCAATTCAAAAAAGATGACTTTGTTGCGTGTGCCTTTGAGATAGGGTTGCACTGCCGGATGACTCAATAGGCTTGCTCTCTTGGCATCAATGGCAGCCTGATCGGGACCGACGGGCGTGATGGTTACGATTAGCGGTTGTTGGGCGCTGGCATTCTTTTTCACGGCAGCCGATACCGTAAAGAATATGCTAATGACAATGAGTAACAAGGCGAGGGAAACGTGAAACCTTCTTCGCATTATGTGGCTCCTTGATGAAATCGAATCTTTATTTGTGCCAAAGCAAACAGCCTGAAGATACAGATACAGCGTTTTGCGGGTGACGGGCTATCTAATCATAAGCCGTACATCGGGTCAAGCAGAGCCAGCAGAAAGCAAATGACTCATCATTTCATGCTGTCAGATAAAGACAAAGTTTCTGATTGCAGCATAGGGCGATTGTTTATAAGATAGAGGATACTTATGAGCGCGATAACCATACCCAAACTTGCAGTTGCCACTGCCGACGAAGCCATGCAAATGGTCAATCAATGGCTGCATCGTGAAGTAGGAATGTTCTTACAAGCAACTACCGCACAATATGATGAACGAACCGGCTACTGGCGCTTACCTGTCGAATTGGCTTACGCCTACGACTCTATCGGAGTCTTAGGCATCATTGGCGATGTTTATCTGAATGCGCTTACCGGCGAATTTGCCGGACAGTTGCGCCCGGAAGAATTAGCGCACCGCGCCGAACAGTTAGCAGCAAAATATGGCATTGAATGAAGCCGCAATGGTATGCACAGCAGAACCCTTCATCCTGTGTGGCAGCCTGTGTCCGCATGGTTTTGACAACCTTCAATGAATTTTGGACAGAAGCAGAAGTTCTTGAACTGCTGGGTCGTCCGAAAATTGGCATTACCCTATGGCTAGCCGCGCAACGACTGGCGCAGGGCGGCACAATCTCATTTCACGCAGACTGGAATCTCTATGACCTCAGAGACACACTGAGAAAAAAGGTCTATCCAATCGTCGGAGCCCAACGACAATTTTTAGGCTACCCTCCAGCTTCTCACGCTGTCGTATTAGTCAGTTTAACCAGTAAACGGGTCGGGGTGCTTGACCCACTGATTGGTCCGCAAATTCAGTACTACAATGTAAAAACATTTGAAACCGCTTGGAAGATGGCTGGACCGGATGCGTTGATTATTGAAACGCCGCCGATTCATCTAATCCGCTTTATAAGTCGTCTAATCAATGAGTAGTTTGACACCTTCTTTAGCGTCTCCCTAATATCTTCGCTGTGCCTTATGAACTCTTTATTGCCCTGCGCTATCTGCGAGCCAAGCGCAAACAGGTGTTGATTTCGGTTATTACCTTCATCGCTGTCGCTGCGGTGGCGGCGGGCGTTGCCGCGCTTATCGTGGTGCTGGCGATGATGACCGGCTTTCGGGAAGAGTTCCAAACCAAGATTCTCTCCGGCACGGCGCATCTCAATCTACTCAGAAAAGACGGGCGCAACATCGAAAATTATGCTGAACTGATTGAGCGATTGAACCGCTTGCCGCATATCCGCGCCGCTTCCCCGACGCTTTATGAGCAGGTTTTGATTCAGGGTACAAAAGTCTCCAGCGGTGCAATCCTCAAAGGCGTTGATATGACAGCGCCGCGTGAAGCCAATGAGGTCTTTCAGTTCACCAGCGAAGGCAACGCCGCAAATCTGGCAACTCCCGACATTGACGCTGAAACCGGCACGCCGATTGACCAGATCGTTGTCGGGCAAGAATTGGCGCGAACGGTTGGGCTAAAGATTGGCGATGTGGCAACAGTTATTTCGCCGCAGGGACATTTGACCCCTATCGGCATTTCGCCGCGTTATCGGAGCTTCAAAGTGGCGGGCATCTTTGCGTCGGGGCTGGCGGATTATGATGCAACATGGGCATATCTGTCGCTCGACGCCGCTAAACGGCTCTCCGGTTCGGAAGATGTCGTACAGTTGATTCAGATTAAAGTTGACCGCGTAGATGACGTGAAAGAGATCGGGCGCGAAGTCCTTGCGGCAATGGGCAATGATTACACCGTGCAGGACTGGCAGGAATTGAACGCCCCGATTTACACGGCGCTCAGTTACGAAAAGCTGCTCTCCGGCATTGCCCTGTTGATTGTCATTGGCATTGCGGCGCTCAATATCATTACGGTTCTGATTATGATTGTCATGGAGAAACAGCGCGACATTGCCGTATTGAAATCTATGGGCGCGACCAATCGCAGCGTCTTGTGGCTCTTTATGTTGCAAGGCTTGATGATTGGCGTTGTCGGGTTGATTATCGGGGTTGTCATTGGCGCGGGCTTCTGCTATTTCGCCAATGCCAAGCGATGGATCAAATTGCCCGCCGGGGCGTATGCCCTCGATTATCTGCCGTTTCACCTGCATCTGAGCGACATCCTCATTGTGGCAACCGTAACGCTGGCAATCAGTTTTCTGTCAACGCTCTACCCGTCGTGGAATGCGGCGCGAACCAATCTGGTCGAGGGCTTGCGCTATGAGTAATTTCATCGTTGCCGAAGGCGTCGCCAAGACTTACGAGACCGGCAAAAACCGCGTTACGGTATTTGAAAATCTCAATTTAACCATTGCCGAAGGCGAAATGATTGCCATTGTCGGACCGTCGGGAGCCGGTAAATCTACCCTGTTGCATCTGCTTGGCGGACTTGATCGCCCGACGCAAGGCAGCGTCAAAATCGGTAAATTTGACACCGCAAAAACCACTGATATAGACTTAGCACGTTTCCGCAATCAGGAAATCGGCTTTCTTTTTCAATTTCATTATCTATTGCCTGAGTTCACGGCTCTGGAAAATGTAATGATGCCGCTATTGATCGCTCGCACCGCCAACCGCGAAGCGCAACAGTGTGCCGCCGCGTTACTGGAAAGCGTCGGGCTTGCCAATCGCGCCGCGCATCGTCCGGGCGAGTTGTCAGGCGGTGAACAGGCTCGCGTGGCATTGGCGCGGGCGTTAGTGGGACAGCCTCGTTTATTGCTGGCGGATGAGCCGACAGGCGATCTCGACAGCCGGACGAGCGAAAGCATACACACGCTGCTCAAGGAGATTCACAAGGCGCAGAAACTCACTTCCGTCATCGTCACCCATAACGAAAGACTGGCGGCAATCTGCGACCGGATTCTTCACCTTGAGGACAGCAAGTTTTCTTGACATAGTTATATGGTCAATGGTCATTAGTCATTTGCAGGCTTAACTAATGGCGACTTGTTCTTAGTCGCGTAGCGACAGGTTGAATTTAGCCGGGGTGTTTTAACACCCGGAATCGGGTCGGTAAAGCAACCGCGTCGCGTAGCGACGACTGAATCTGACACAACGAATGATTCAATCGTCGCTACGCGACGCGAAACCGCTAACTCATCGGTTCCCGTGCCTTGAAAGACACGGCTACATTCAACCTGTCGCTACGCGACCAAGCGAACAGCATCTACGCTTATGAAAAGAGTCGCACATTTGACAGGCTTCTCTATACCAATGACCAATGACTAATGACCATTGACCTCTGGTATTATTATGTTCGAGAGATATACCGAAAAAGCTCGCCGCGTCATCTTCTTCGCTCGCTACGAAGCGAGTCAGTTCGGCGCTTCTGCCATTGAAGTAGAACACCTGCTGCTCGGGCTGCTACGCGAAGATAAGCAACTGGCGCAAAAATTCTTTCGCTCTCCCGCCACAACTGTCGAAGCCATCCGCCGACAGATTGAAGGCACATCCGTACTGCGCGAAAAGTTACAGGGTTCGATTGACCTGCCCCTGTCACCGGGAGCGCGGCGCGTCTTAAACTTCGCCGTTGATGAGAGCGACCGCTTTCACAATCGCCACATCGGTACGGAGCATCTGCTCTTAGGCATTCTGCGCGAAGAGAAATCCCACGCCGCCGAAATCCTTTACGAACGCGGACTCAGGCTCAATCAAATCCGCGATGATCTGATGCGGGCGCAACACGCCGAACGCGGCAGCAATCAGAAACATACTACCCAACACCTACAGGAGTTCACCCGCGACTTAACCGAAGCAGCGATGAATGACCAACTCGACCCGCTCATCGGGCGCGAAGAAGAACTTGAGCGGGTGATTCAAACACTCTGCCGCCGCACCAAGAACAACCCGGTGTTGATTGGCGAACCCGGCGTCGGCAAAACCGCCATCGTCGAAGGCTTGGCGCAACGCATCGTTGAGGGCGAAGTGCCGCCGTTTTTGCGCGAAAAGCGCGTCCTGACGCTTGATTTATCGCTCGTCGTCGCCGGTACGAAGTATCGCGGGCAGTTTGAAGAGCGCTTGAAAAATATCATGAAAGAGCTTGCCGACAACCCGCAATTCATCGTCTTTATTGATGAGTTGCACACCATTGTCGGCGCAGGTTCCGCCGAAGGTTCATTGGACGCGGCAAACATCCTGAAACCGGCGCTGTCACGCGGCGAGATGCAGTGCATCGGGGCGACCACGCCGGCAGAGTTTCGCCGCAGCATCGAAAAAGACCGTTCGCTGGAACGGCGTTTTCAAACCGTCAAGGTTGCGCCACCGACCGAAGAAGAAGCGATAAAAATTCTGCACGGCTTACAGGCGCGTTACGAAGCCTTCCATCAGGTCAGCTACCTGCCGGACACCATCGAGATTGCCGTCTATCAATCGCAACGCTATATTACCGACCGCTTTTTACCCGATAAAGCCATAGACATTCTTGACGAAGCCGGAGCGCGGGTAAAGTTGCGAGCCTCGAATCTGCCGCCCGATGTCGCCAAGAGCCAGCGCGAATTGCGCCGCTATTCTTCCAATTACGAACGCGCTCAGGTGGAACGCGATTACGAACGGGCGAAAATCTTTCGCCAGAAAGAGTCGGAAGAGCGCGAACGCTTGCGCGAGTTACAAGAAGCGTACAACATCTCGCTAGAAATTGTACCGCGAGTGACCCGCGACGACATCGAAGAGGTAATAGCCCGATGGACGGGCATTCCGGTCACTTCCCTGAAACAGGAAGAGATGCAGAAACTTCTTCGCATCGAAGATGAATTGCACAAGCGCATCGTCAGCCAAGTCCCGGCGATTTCGGCGTTGGCGCGAGCCATTCGTCGCAGTCGCGCCGGCTTGAAAAATCCCAATCGCCCGGTCGGTTCTTTCCTCTTTTTAGGTCCGACAGGCGTTGGCAAAACCGAAGTGGCGCGGTCGCTGGCGGAATTTCTCTTTGATTCGGAACGCGCCATGCTTCGCTTCGATATGTCGGAGTACATGGAGAAGCATTCGGTCTCGAAGTTGATTGGCAGCCCGCCCGGTTACGTCGGACACGACGAAGGCGGGCAGATGACCGAAAAGATTAAGCGCAATCCGTATTCCGTTATCCTGCTCGATGAAATCGAAAAGGCGCATCCCGATTTATTCAATATCCTGCTACAAGTTCTCGAAGACGGCGTACTCACCGATTCGCATGGCAACGTCATTGATTGCAAGAATGTCATTCTGATTATGACGTCAAACATCGGCGCACGCTTTATGCAGAAGCGCGGGCATCTCGGTTTTCAATCGTCCACGCGACGGCAACAGACAACGGTTGAAGAAGGCGTACTGCAAGCAGTCAAACAGACCTTCAACCCGGAATTTATCAATCGCCTCGATGAGATCATCGTCTTTGAAGCGTTGAGCGACGACGACCTCTTCGAGATTGTCGGCTTGCTGGTCAATCAGATGAACCGCACCTTGATTCGCCGCAAGATTCAAGTGCAACTCACGGGCGAAGCGCGACGCTGGATTGTCGAAAAGACCTGTGCCGACCGCAGCTACGGAGCCAGACCGTTGCGCCGCGCTTTGCAGAAGTATGTCGAAGACCCGTTATCGGAAGCGATGATCGCCGGACAATTCGCCGAAACTTCGATTATTGAAGTATTCGTTGACCATGACCGCTTGAATCACCGCACCCTTGAGCTTGAGGATTTAAGCGAACCAATGCTAGCCGCTTTTTTCAATTAAGAATTAAGAATGAGGAGACAGCCCCCGTAATTCTTAATTCTTCATTACTTACTTGCTTTCTGCATCGCTGCCATTTTCAATCGGCGTGATGACTTGCATCGCTGCCATTTTGCCTTGGCATTTCTGCAACTCGTTTCGGCAATGGCGTTTTTTTTAGCAACCTCAGGCAAAAGCGGCGCAGCCGCGACAAGCAGCGAGCCAGCTTCTCGGAAAGGCAAAGCCATTTCCGCACCTCCAAGCGGCGCAGCCGCAAAAAGGAAACGCCACAGCAGAGCCGCACCGCCGCCGCCGTTCACCCCTGCACCCCTACTCCCTTACGGCTTCCTGCCTCGCTGCCCTTTTCTCTACCGCCCTCGGCCTTGGTATGGGTAGCGCTGCCATTTTCGCTGCCTCATCAGCGCCAGGAATGCTAGCGCTGCCATTTTTCTGCCAGTAAGAAGTAAAAAGTAAGAATGAAGCATGAGGAGACCGCCGCCGTAATCCGCAATTCTTACTTCTTACTGTTTACTTCTTACTGGCTTTCCGCATCGCTGCCATTTTTCCTTGCGGCGGCTTGCTCGGCGGCTCTGGCTTGCTCGGCGGCTTTGGCTTTGCTGTCGGCAAAAGCAGCTTTGCCGCGTTTTGCCAATTGCCACGGCAAGGTCTTCCCTTGCCGAAATATCCAACCATAGAGGTAGGCTTCTTTGATTAACTTCGCCACTTGCCGTGAGCTTGCCCGCCCTTCAAAATGCTGGGTGATGGCGTCAATCTCCTGCCAGCCGTCGCC